>Ga0209542_10016447_pt1 | contig 12276 bp, 11 predicted proteins | sample RifCSPhighO2_01_FD_184028 | JGI IMG/M metagenome (GOLD analysis project Ga0209542, IMG submission 184028) | Soil microbial communities from Rifle, Colorado - Rifle CSP2_plank highO2_0.1 (SPAdes) (version 2) | ecosystem: Environmental > Terrestrial > Deep subsurface > Rock core/Sediment ...
GTTCGTTCAAATTCTTTTTCGTACTTTTCTCGAATCCTGTCTAGCATTTGCATCCCCTCCTCGTCGGCTTGGTCGAGAGTGCTCTCTATACCACCAGTGTGATGCAGTGGTTGCGTCGCTTTTCCGAACAAACGATCAAGTAAGTCCTTCACAAACGGATAATTTCCAGCACGCGCGTTTCTGATTTCATTGATGAGGATGTCGTTTTCTAGTTGCTCTGCGGTCGTTCCATTCCGTTGAGCAAGCTGCATCAATGCCTCACGATAGATCGTGCCGTAGTTTCGCTGTCCTACCGGCCTACCGTTTAGATTGCCGCTCTGGCCGGGCTTCCATGCCGGTTTAAGGTTGTCTAGGCGTCTTTCGGTGTTTTCTTCGGTGTTTTTTGTCATTTTTAATTTTGTTTTAGGTGTCGATGACAACACCTTGGGTGAGCACCGTTAGGACTCAACCAATAAAACCAGGTATCCTTGGTTTTATTCTAAGTGCTTCCCATGCAGAAATTACTTGTTGCACACGAGCTTCGGTGAGGGGGATCATTCTAAATCTTATTTCAACTGCAACGCGCATCAAACGCACCACCGCTCGATCGTCCCTCTGATCAGAAAGTACCTCTAGCGCAGCCATTACTAAAACGTCGCGCTGGAAATCTAGTACGGGTTGCTGCCAGAGGTGGAACATAAATTCTACAAGAACGCCTGCAACAGAATGAATCTCCATTTGAGTGCCCCGCAAAGTTTCCAATATTTCTGCAAACGTATCAGCATTAGACCAATTCGCTTTCTTGGCGGCATAAAGGATTATTTGCCCGTTGATTGTTGTGTGACGATATTTTAGGTGAACCAGTTGTAGTATAACCTCATAGTACTCATCTTCGGTTACTTGCTTGTAAGAGAGCATAGACATAAGCAGGACTTGTGTCCAGAAACTTTCCACGCCAAAGTCATTGAGAGCAATCATCTTGGTACCAAAGTCATCTGTGTACAAAAGGCACTTTTGCTCTTTGGCAATAAGTATAGTGTCAAGAAAGGATGGCCCAAGCATTTCTCTCTGATCATTTCCAGTCTCGGGTTTCAGTCCCTGTTTTAGCGGCGTTACTTCACAATGGTCACGCACCCATTTTTTAAGCCTCTCCAAATACTCGATCTGTCCTTTGACGACCTCCGGTGGTATGTCTTCCCGCACGAGACCATCCCCTCCCGTCCCAATGGTGGAGAAGCCGCGAGACTGCACGCCTTTACGTTCAGAGATCGCTTCTAAAAGAAGGTCAAACGTGGATTGAGCAATTAGTATCTTGTCGAAACGTTTTTCCAGCATCGGAAAGATTTTTAGGCGCTCTACTGTGAGAAGTGAGGTAATATCTATCGCCACAACTCTATTTTCCGTAAGCAGATCAAAAGCCTTTTTTCGCTCCTCGAGAGTACCCAGACAAGATTTAACGCCCCATTTTGATCCTACGAGGCCATTCCATACATCGATGATGTTTCGGTGTATGATTTGTGCGAACGCTCCAACCGTGAGTTTCGATTCGCGATAAAACCTTTCCGCTTGCATGACCCATTCATTCCGCTTGGTAACAACACCGAGCATTTTCTGGATGCTTTCGCGAGTCTCCTCTTCTGTACCCGATTTGAAGGTCACCCGCTCGAAACCCTTTGTATCCCCAAAGCGTTCTGGGAGAAGCCTCATTGATTCGTGGAGAGCATGGACATATTTGTTCTTGATCTCTGTGATTTTGATCACCACTTTTTCAATAGACCCTTCAGAAGCCACAACTTCATCTCCGGTTTTTTTACCAATGACTTTTTTACCAAGCTCGCTATGTATTGAAAGCTCACCCATAGCGGCATTGAGATCTTCTTGATCTTCTAGCAGATACCACGTATCTTGTGCGGCATCGTTCGTTACACGCACTGCCATCCCAGTCTCCACTTCTGTGGTAGATTCCAGCAGAGCATCAAACTTGTGCTCACCTCCGAAGAAAGCCCCCATGTATTTTAAATGAGCTTCTCCTTTATCGAAGTTTGCTCGTCGTAACTCGTACGCTATTTGTAGTGATTTCTCGGCACGGCTACGTTCATAGTAGAGCCCTACAAGTTGAAACCCTGGGCCAAGCGGCAATTTCGCTACATCAATGTCCTGATCGAGGAAGGTGTCAAGTTTTTCGAGTTGATCTGTGCGGAACCATAGGGTCGCAAGATGAATCCGAGTTTTATCATCATCTGGATGAGACTCTATGTAGCGCTCTGCTGTCTCAGTAGCCGATTTCAAATCACCAATGTCTTCAAGTACTGAAAGCTCGACCTGTATCAAAAATGAATCTTTATTTTCAGGAGGTATCTGCTTGGAGAGCCGAACGGCTTTTTCTGTCTCGCCGGAACGATAATAAGAGTAGAGAAGATTTCTTACGAGGGGTGTATCGACTCGTGGATCGGCAATTTTTTCATACAGAGGCCAAGAATCTGGGTACTTCTCAAGAGCATAAAGCTCATCCGCAAGTTCTACGATGTGGTGAGAAGGCGTCTTTTCATTCACGTATCCTCGCGCTTCATCAAGTAGATGTGCGGCGTTATCCATGCTTCCGGTACGCTTTTCTATTCGTGCGGCATCAACGAGATTCAAAATATTTGTGGGGTTTGCTTCTCTCATCTTTGATGAGATTTCAAAAGCGCCCTGCGAATCAGATTTTCGCATACTTATTTGAATAAGGAGACGCTGCATTTCTGCTTTTAGATTTTGATCAAAGCCCTCATCTGGCGTCTTTTCTAAGATTTCTTTTGCTTCATCGCCTTCCCCGTTTTCATACAGCATCCCTGCAAGCATAAGAGCAACTTCGGGAACCTCTGGTTTACCGAGCACACTACGTAACAACCCAATAGCGCGAAGGCGCTGGTCATTTGAATACAACATAAAAGCATATTGCTTTATCATAGCTGCATCGTCCGGTTTGAGACGCAAAACGGTCTCCATGTCAGCTACCGCTTGGTCAAACTGGCCGACGAGCTTATATGCAGCAGCGCGGTTCACTAACCACGAAGTTCGATATAGGAGGTTTTCAGAAGTGACCGTATTTATTCCTTCAGTGAGCAAAGTAATGGCTTCTTCAAGCTTTGCCCTGTCCTCCGGTGTAAGCTGGATGCCATTTAATACCTCGTATTTTTTCATAAAAGATTCAAGGATTGTTGTGGCAAGAGTTCCAACCAGGTCGGGGTTTTTCTTTTTTCCACTTTTTTTGGCGTCTTCTAGCGTCACTCGTAGCCAATGGATTCCACTCTCAATATCCTCTCTTTTTCTAGCCGCATATGCGATTGCGAAAGCCACGTCCTCTTTCTTTCGAAGGTCAGCAGGAATTTTTTGAATGATCTGTTCAAGTGATTCTGTCTGTGGAGCGGCGTTGACCAGTATGCCGTACGCGCGCGCGCTAGCTGGATTTTTTTTTAGCACTTTTCGCGCAAATTCCTCTGCTTGGACGATCTGATTAAGCAACAGGTGTCCCAAAGCACGATTACATAGTGCTTTCTCATCATCTGGATTATATTGAAACGCCTCAATAAATAGTGTCCCTGCTACTTCTTCCTGTCCCAGAGAAGATAGGGCAGATGCTTTATTCGTAAGGATGCGAAATCGTCGCATCGAATCTGCGTTTCGCCAGATTCTTTTTTCAAGCTTCTCAAGATAATCGAGAGCTTCTTTGGGCTTCATGTCGTTGAGCAAATCACGTGCGTGGTCAATTTCTGCATCATGTTCGTTCATAACGGTGACAGAATCAGCTGTTGATTCCGCAACTTCCTTGATGATCCTCTTGGCAGCTGTAGGAAGACCTGCCCTTACTGAGAAGCTTTCCTCCTTTACATCTTTATATCGAGGACTATCGATACGTTTGTTCAATTCATTGGCATCGACATTGATACCGGCAAACAAGGGGAAATGTTTGCGGAAGACGTGGTCATAATTGCCAAGGGCTTCGAGAATGTCATCCCACGAGCTTAGACTCACAGAAAAGAGACCGAGCGATCGGTATTCTTCAGTGATGAGTCGAGCCTCCTCCTGCAACGTCGCGTCTCTTTTGCCGGTGTACGCAATAACGAGTTCCGATAGTGGAGGTGTAAAAGACTTTGCCTCTTCGACTATCGCATGAATCTCGTTCTTCGTCAGAGTATCATCCGTATACGTTGCGTCTTTCTTTTTGCACTGCACTCCGACAGATTTACCGGTCGTAGGAAGAGTTCCTAAAATGTCGACACCGTTTTGTCGTTGCCCCGAGCGCCCCACACGCTGCGCATTCGGATCACCCCAAATTTCTTTCCAGAGGTCGAGACAGAGTCGTTCAAACTTTTCCCATTCGCGCATTGGAGGAATGTGCCATTGAGCAAGATCCACTGGTTTGGATTCGGACACGGGAGATGCTTTTGCTCCTTTTTCTTGAAATTCATCGATAAGTTTTGCCACACTGGCCGCAAATTCACTCCATGGGAGAGAGCCCTTATACCACAACACTCCGATGTCCGTGCGATGTCGTAGGATGCGCATGAATTTTTGCCATGTGAGTCCGGTGGCTTTGAGCTGTACCTTCCAGTGGTCCCAGAGATACTTGGGCAGTTTATTGCCTGACCACACTACAAAGGAATCCCAATCAATACCTCCTCCACTCGAATCCTGAAAGTGAGACTGCTTCAGCGAGAGCATCCACACTTTCAGTTCTATAGGTTCAGGTGGTGTAATTAGCTTCATACCCCATATAGTAGGGGTATGAAGCTAATTACACAACTTGTGTTCTCTATATTTTTATGCTCTGGTATTTGAAACCAAGAAGCACGCCTGATGTTTACATATCCTCGGTCGGATCGAATGCTTTGATTTCGTTCGCTAGATTTGCCATGTCACGCATCACATTTTCGTAGATATTTTTAATTTTTTCCACTTTTTCTTTCTCTACGCTCTCCCGATTTGTCTCCAGAAAATCCACAAGATCGTCGTCGATGAATGTTGCCAGAGATATGTAGGCGGTGGCGAGAAGTTGTATCCGCTCCTTGATCGCGCACTTCAGATGCTTCTTCGACTCCGGCAGAGATGACATCCTGTTAAAGGGTGTCATGCCACTCGGTTCGTGGTATTTGAAATGCTTGCTGGCATCGATGACAGCCTCTATATCGTCCATACCCCAATGGGTGCCGTTGATCCACGACAAAGTCTAGTTGGAGGTGTTGGGGACTGAGTAGCATACAAAAAACCTTGATACTCTGTGTAGAGTATCAAGGTTTTCATCACTGCCTCTTCGCATATCTCTTCTGTTTAAGAACTCCGGATAATCGTCCCCACCGACTCGCCCGCGGCGAATCGCAGGATATTGTCGTTTTCCGGTCCGGCGATTCCAACTCGCATCCCCATCTCCATGCACCGAATGGCCTGCAGAAGTTTTTGTCCCATACCTCCGCGAAACCGCGAGCGTGTCGCTATGGCAGTACCCAGAACACACGCAACGTCAGCATTCATTTCATGATAGCGATGAGCATGAGGACTTTGAACAGGGTCGTCCTCATAGACACCACCAACTTTCGTGAGGAAAAGCACCGCGTCGGGACGTGGTTGGGTCAATTCCGCAATACTCGTAGCAAGAACATCGTTGTCCATACTGCCCGAACTGTTCGACACCACATCATTTTCGTTCACAATAGGGACAGTGCTAGCGCGGTGACAGAAATGAATCGCAGCACTGATCTGATCACATTCACCCCTATTGCTTAGATTGACCGAAGTCACCCATATTTGCGCTATCTCCCTCTGATAGAGCGCGAATGCATCACCCCACTTTTGCAAGAGATGCCGTGCACCAATCGCCGCATACTCTTTGTCTGGATAGGGCGGAAAGAACGCAGGCCTCTCACCATGCACGCTCTCTTTTCCCGCCTTTACGGCACCAGAACTCACTATTGTCACCGAAGCCCACAATTCTATACATTGCCTCGCGATGTCGTTGAAAACATCTTGATCTAATTGTCCTTGTACACTGACTAATACATCAGTCCCGCACTTCACCAAGACATGGCTTAGATCGTTTGGGTACGGACGATTTTTGACAGCCTCGAGATAGGTTTGGATCGACATACTTTCCCTTTCGATTGACAAAGAACTTGCGAAAGAACGTAGCTACATCCAAGAAGCACCTTGCTTCCTGGCGGAAATGTTGCACTCCTGTTCGCACTCTCGCCAAAAAGAAAACCGCCCCGTAGGTTGGGGGCGGTTTTCTTTGTCATATAAAGTTTCTTTTATATCGGACTCAAGACGCAAAAATGCCACTCCCCAACCGTAATCGGTGCGTGCGGCGGCAATACTAACTGTGTCCTCTGTATATAAACCATCTCAATCAAGCTACCATAGCGGTCAGATAAGTGTCAAATGCCCGTCGCTCTCCAGTGTCTCAGTGCATATGCTATGCTACGGGCTATATATGCAAAAAGACATCGAAATCGAAATACGCGGTCCGCTCACCGCAGAGAAATATACTGAATTGAAAACATTTCTTGATGCACATGCCAAGAAGACTGGTGAAAAAGACCGCGTACTTATTGACTACTCGACCTTTCTTCCTGGCAGTGTCGCAGATCGTCAAAAAGATATTCGGCTTCGGGTAACTAATGGGGTGCCAGAGATAATTGTAAAAATTGGTAGCTGGGGCGAAAATGAGCAACGCAAGGAGCTTTCAGTGACTACAGCACCAGGCACATTCGACACGCTCACTGAAATTTTTGCAGCACTGGGATACGAAAAAGGAATGATGTGTGTTCGTAAAAGCCAGGTGTACGAATACAAAGACATCGAGTTTGCGCTTGTTGAGGTGCCGAAACATAGTTATTACTACGAAGCAGAGAAGATGGCGCACAGCGACGAAAATGCTGATGCACTAACGAAAGAGATCATTGACGTATGTACTGAACTTGGCCTACCAGTATTCAAGAAAGAGGAATTTTTCGCATACATAGAAACGCTGAACAAAGAAGCGAATGAAGTCTTTGATGCATCAACTGCGTCGCCTCATTACTTTAAAGAACGATTCGGTGTCTAGGTTGTGCTGTGCCGCACAAATAAATATAGGCGGTGGGAGTTAAAAATCCCCACCGCCTATTCTCCTTTTGATGACCCTGCGTTCAGTTATCCGTGATGACCTTTCACAAAGACCTTGCCACGGATCATCTTGTGGACGGGGCGATGCTTCACCGTTGCATGGCGAGCAAATTCCTGCCGACAATTATGACAACGCAAATCTCCGTGAGTTAGGTCCTCTGTGATCCCACTCACAAAACACTTCACAAGCATACCGCCTCCCTCCTTACGATAGCGGTAGAGCTTAGCTTGGCACTTCGCGCAGTACACATCGATCGTGTAGATTTTTACCTTTTTTTCCATAACTCTTCCTAAAACGATGCTCTAATTGCGTCGAATTTTGGTGGGCATGCTCCCACACAAGCATTACACGAGACGCAATTATCCTCAATAACCGCAAGAAGTTTTCCATTCTCACGCATGACAAGTGAAAGCGCATCAAACGCACACGCCTCAACGCATAGCGTACAGCCAGTGCATCGCTCATCTATGACCACCGGAGGCGGTGAAGAAAAGTGATGCTCGACAGTGTGTGGCGCAGTCACATTTTTCAATGCCCGCAACGAATCATATTCGGGATGTTGCGCTAGGAAACGTTCAAACCCGCTCATAATTCGCCGAAACACACGAGGTCCATGGAGTGCTGGTGCTGTGTACAATTGCAACGCCGAAGCGCCAGCCATCATCATTTGCACCGCATGCTCTGCCGTTGAGATGCCACCGCAACCAACAATAGGGATGGCGAGATTTTGTGCGAGCTGATGTACGCACCAGAGTGCTATCGGGAAAATTGCTCTCCCTGTAAGTCCTCCACCGCCACCCATAATCCCGAGCTTGGAACGTCCGGTACTTGTGTCAATGAGCATTCCAGGGCCGATGCTGTTAGTACATACAATTGCATTAGCCCCGAGGCGTTCAGCCGTCATGCCCATGAGGACAAGCTGTGTCGAATACGAGAGCTTCACCCAAATAGGTGTTTCTGTTGCTGGACGAATGACATGCATCAACGACTCAAGATGTTCAATGTCAACATTCAGATTGCCGTGAAGCACTCCAGAATGCGAACAAGACACATTTACCTCGTACGCATCGACACCGATAGCATCGAATTCGTGCATCAACTCCACACATCCTACAGGATCACGTCCACTCAGTGAGAGTATAATCGGTCCTCCAGCTTTTTTTACTGCAGGAATACCGATATCGCGCCACTGTGTCCACGGACGTTCATTTCCCCACTCGCAGTTCAGCATGCTATCTCGTCCGTGCATCGCGTAGCGAGGGACGGGGATACGCTCCCGTTCAGGAGGTACGTTCTTCTTGAGCGAACGAGTGACAATCCCAGAGCAACCCTCGGGTTGTGCCCGAAGGTAAAACTCCTTCGCTTGTTATATTGAGAAGACCGCCTATGGTATTAAGTACGTGCCCACACATCTCCGATTCATTCTCACGAGTGATGATGAATATGAAATTGTATAGATGACGCATACCGTGGATCAAAGACATTTCAGCCTTCGCGGCATCAAGACGCTCCTCGTTTTTTTGATCCACATCCCCTCTGATTACTAATCTATCGTGAAGCAAAGAGAGGTCATCAGTGACAAGACCGATGAGATATATGTTTGGATGTAGCCGGATAATCTCTTGCACATTGCCTGGATGCATTTCAGTCAGTCGTGGCTGTGTCCCGTGCAATTGTGCAGAAAGAAGTCCGTAACGGTTCCCATACAACTCCTGCACTAGAACACATTTACCCTGCGCTTCAAGTGTCGCGAAGCATGTCCGAGAAACGTGGATTCGATTCCCGCCTGCCAGTTCTCCTTCTCGTAATGGTCGCGTGGTGAGCCATGCCAGTTCAGTGATCTCTGGATAACGCGCAAGTAATGCCTGCTTTATGAACCCTTTCCCGATACCGGATGGTCCACTCAGCGCTATGAGCATCTACAGACCCCCCTTAAGTTGTGAAGATCGGAACCATCCCAATTAAGACATAAAATTATCTCTTTTGCAAGCAAATGCTTGACATACTATACGATTCATGCCAAAATCTCGGCTGGTCAAACAAAGGAGGCTACCATGCGACAGCGACCCAGGGGTGAAATCAAGTTCACCCCCAATAGCTTCACAGTGCAAGAGATCATCAGTGTTGGGCAAAGACAGGTCGTTGTTCCTCTACATAGAGAGACTCTGGTTCACGGTCGTGACGGGTCTGCTCCGGTCACGCTCTTTCACCTCACGAAAACTGGATGGACTACTGAACAAGCGGTGAGAGAAGTCGCGCGACAGATGCAGGTCAACGAGCGTAGCATCTCGAATTACGGACTGAAGGATCGTTATGCGCACACATCACAGCGCATCGGAATCAAAGGAGATTTCCATCCGGAGTTTGATCACAAAGAGATCTTTCTTCGACAGGTGGGAATCTCTCAACATCCTCTGCGTCCTGGAGGAAATGTCGGGAATCGGTTCTGTATCGAGGTCCTATCGGCCGCTCGTGACATTGACCAGAATCTTTTCAGTAAGGTTCCTAATTTCTTCGGTCTGCAACGAGTCAGCTCAAGGGAAGATGGCGAGATCGGCCGTCTCCTCTTGGAAGGAGATTTTGAGGGAGCGGCTAGAATGTTGTCATCTCGTTATTCTGCCTATCGGAAGTTGCGGAATGCGTACACGCAGAAGAAAGAATGGAAAGAAGCGTGGATACATCCGGCAATGCGTTTTGACATGAGCTTCAAGATGCTGAAATGGCAGAGTTGGTTATGGAATCAACTGCTCCAGCAGATTCTCGACGATCCTCAGATTCCCGAACGACTCCCGATGTGGCATCCGAACCACGTAGAACTCTACAGGCACATCTGGAGTCCCGCGAATGTGAATCCAGACTCACTGCTCTATCTACAGCACTTTGGCCGCTTAACGGAAGTGCAGCCTCAGAATATTGCAGTCGAGCAACTGCTGATCGGCTGGCGAGTTTCTTTCGATTTACCGTCGGGTGCATATGCAACGGTCACTCTTTCACAGGCTTTTGAGTTGATTGAGAGACATCGTTGAAGCTACCCGCAACCCACAGATGGTCCGCGCTAACCCGCGGATCATTTTTTATTACTCTCCAAATGGGTACTCCTTAATGTGGGTATCTCAAAATGGTTGGATTCCTTGATTTCTTTTCTCAATTTCTCCATGTCCTGAAAGACCTTTTTGTATACTCTTGATACTTTCTTTGTGTTTTCCCTATCCAGATTCTGTCCACATTCTTCCAAAAAGTCTACCAGATCATCGTCGACGAACGACGCGAGAGAGATATATGCACCGACCAAAAATTGTATCCGTTCCTTGATTGCTTGCTTCAGATGCTTTTTCGACTCCGGTAAAGACGACATCCTGTTAAGGGGCGTTGTGCTGTTCTGCTCGTGGTATTTGAAATGCTTGCTGGTGTCTATAACCGCCTCGATGTCATCCATGCTTCCATGGGTAACGCAAGATCGCAGAAGAGTCTAGCTAAGCCGCGCGTCCTTTCATTTTACCCCTAAATACAGACGAAGATCGTTCAACATACGGAGCATCAAATACTGACTGGCTCGTACCCATATCTCACCAACTGATTTTCAATCTCCGCATACGACTTCCCGCACAGTACGCCTCCTGCGATAAATTTCTCCTGTGTCACTTCGACCAACAACCACCCCGGTGCAATAAATTTGTCCTTTTCCTCGTTTGAATTGAATTCAACATCAACGAGCACCAATCCTTTGAGAGCATCTTGAAAGATGTCGATTTCGTAGGTAATGGAATCCTCGGTATGGTAATAGCGGATTTTTCTCACCCTTTTTCCTTCAATCAGTGAAAGGTCTGCAAATTCTTCTTTCGTGAGCGGAATCGTGTTTTCAGTTTGGTGTGAAGAATCAGTTCCTGAAATGGGTTCCTTTTTTGTAATCTCATACTTGTCACCATGCTTTCTGATACGAAGTATTGCGTGATTTGATGACGCAGGTAAATAAATGTCTAAAATTTCTTTTGATTCAGCGCTGGACAAAAAGTCGCGCGGTAACGTTTTTGCCAAGTAGGTACGTTCAAATTCTTCTGTCATGGTTGGTTGAGATCTTTTTTTATTATCTTAATTATTTCAGGAAATGTAGGCACATCAAAGTGTCCGTTCTTGCTCTCATAAACGATGACTTGTGCACTAGGTAGCTCCTTGCGATATTTTTCAGCATGCGAGACAGGAACAATATCATCATCTTTTGAAAATAAAAGGTAGAGATTTTTGGAATTTTTTTCAAGCAGGGATAAATCGGAACCAAGAGTAAACCCACCGACCAGGTCTTCTCCCGTCAAAGTGTTGTCAAAAGGAGCACAGACAAGATAGGTTGACAGTATCTTTTTGGGAAATGTATGTTCGGATAAATATTTCGCGAGAAAAATTCCACCTAGTGAATTTCCTATGAGAATACTGCCGTCACGTAGACATGGTAGATACCTTTCAAAATGAATTTTCCAATCGCTATACTTTGCATTTTCCACCAACGGCATTCGAGGTCTAATAATCTGAAAATTCTTTCCTAATCTTTTATCTAGATACTCTCCTGCCCAATTTGTCTTTTTCTCGATGGTGACCTCTCTTGTTTTTAAGTAGTGCAGATACTCCTCCTTGTTTTTGAAGGTCATTCCACCGTGGAGTATAAGTAGTTGGGTTTTCTTTTTCATGTCTTGCAAAAGGTTTTATTGCGTACAGTATAGCAAATTACGCTCGCATTATTTTAACTCCTTCGGCATGCCAAACTATGCTACTATTCCCTCTAAATACAGGTTCGAACATCGTTCAACATGCGGAGCCAAGAAACTAGATACGAACTCGAATTTTGAAGACGAGAGGGTTCGCTCGCCCAGCCCCGCCAATGGCGGGGCTGGGCTTCGCTTTGCGACGGCTTCGCCGTCGCTTTGGCGGGAAATGAAGCGGATTTTAATGATACAATCTCATCGAAAAGTATGCGCACTCGATATTTCGTACGGTTGATTTCGACGGCGGTGTGTGTGCTGATGTGTGTCGGCGTCGCAATGAACGAGACGGCATACGCCGCGCACTCGCAAAAAGAGGCGAGTACCGCGACATCGGACCCGGTGAAAGACGCAACGGTCAATCTCTATTGCCGCATAAAAGCGGGCAAAAAAATCTTGGGCACG
>Ga0209542_10016450_pt1 | contig 12274 bp, 11 predicted proteins | sample RifCSPhighO2_01_FD_184028 | JGI IMG/M metagenome (GOLD analysis project Ga0209542, IMG submission 184028) | Soil microbial communities from Rifle, Colorado - Rifle CSP2_plank highO2_0.1 (SPAdes) (version 2) | ecosystem: Environmental > Terrestrial > Deep subsurface > Rock core/Sediment ...
AGCTTATACTGTCGCGCGTGTTGCCAAAATACGCGTAAAATCGGACGTATGGAATTATTCATGGAGATAAGTATACCTATTCCTCATCGGATTCTCCATGGGGAATGGACTCCACGCCGCTTGCCATATAATTTGCCATAGCTTCCAGCAATTTGTCCCCAGACCATTCTGTGTGCACCGTAATACGAGGAACCATATACATGCTATCTTTATATAAAATCGGCTCCGGATATTTCCAGCGCGCTTGGTGAAATAAAATAACATACACATGAGATGTCGCGTCTAGTATAAGCTTTTCCGTTTCCGGATATTCACTATTGTTCTGTCCAAAATCGCCGAACGGGAACGCGTACCCGAACATATCCAACGAAAATATGCTTTCCAAAACTTGTTTGGATTGGGTAAAATCTTTCATAACACGAGAAGTAAATTCACTTTCCGATTCCAAACCTCCCTTGAGCTCCAAAAACTGCCGTTGGCTTAAAAAATGACTCGACCCGCCACTGAAAGGCGTATCCATTTCATGCGCATCGTGCCCATGGGAAAGAATTTCCCATCTGCCCGTGCCAAGCGCGTATTGCAATTCATCTTCCGAAAGATAAAAAGAGCCGCCGCTTCCATAACCGGTCGAATACCTCGTTATAATAAAGTGCGTGCCCCTAAACCCAAGCGCGCGAAACAGAGGATCCACTGGATAAAAACTTGTTTTTGATCCATCGTCGAACGTTATAAGCACGGGGTGGGATGGCAAAAGCGCGCCTTTTGCTAGAAAATTATAAAGATCGCGAGCGGTAATGGTCTGGTATCCCGCTTGTTTTAGCGCGAACATATGTTCTTTGAACACATCAAGTGTTACATTATATCCATCGTCTGCGGGGAGAACGCTGTGATACAAAAGCACGGGCACATTCCTATTCTGCAAGTCTGGCGCTTTTGCGGCAGGGTGTTTTTTTACAAACTGTTCATACTCCCGTTTATATTGAATCGATACTATGTGCGTTTTTCCTGATTCAATGCCAAACCGCCCCTTGTTCCATAAAGGACCCGCCGCGAGTAAACTGCCCACGACAAACAACGTTATGGAAATACACAACAAAACAAATGATGATTTTATTACCGTGTGCCCCATCTGCGATCTTGAATAGTAATCAGCGCGTATATAAATAGGACGGAAAAAAGAATTGCACTTATTGCTGACCATAAAAACACATAGGGCCAATATTGGTATGCGACGCGCGAACTTGTAAGACTTATATAATATATGACCATCAAAGCGGTATACACCAATAAACCACTCACATGCAGAACGGGTAGCGAATTTTGTGTAAGCGGGAGTATAAACAACAAGCGAAGCGTAATAAAAGGCGCCACAAGTGTAAACAACATATGAGGGAAAAAATATGAATATGCCACAAATGGCCGCTGTTTCCAAATAAATTTACTCGCGTTAATCGAGCTTGTGAGCCAAGCTTTATTCCATCGAATTTGCTGTTTCAGAAACATTTTACATGTTTCCGGCACAATGGTATATGCCTGAATCGTATCGGCATATATGGTGTTATAGCCAAGCCGTAAAACAACATTCGTAAGCGCGCGATCCTCATCCCACATAACAGGCTTGCCCAAAAAAGTTTCCCGAAGCCATTCATCTAACATGGGAAGCACAATATCCTTCCGATACGCGGACGCGCACCCACAGCAACAAAACACGGTAAAAAATGTAGATTCGGCCGCTTTCAAAATTCGAAACGCAAGAAAATAATACGCGGCTTGCATCTTGGTAAGCCAATTAAAATCCACGTTTGCCGGATCCGTATGCGCGCATACCGCGCCAATGGTCGCGTTTTGAAACGGCTGAACAAATTCTCGCAAAGAGCGCGGCTCTATGTAACTATCACTATCAAGTTGTATAACGATCTCACCTTTCGCGCGCCGGAATCCTTCCGCCATACCATGCCGTTTTCCCTTGTTTTCTTTCCAATCAACTACCGTAAGTTGAGGAAAATTTTTTTGTAATGATCGTAATATATGAATAGTGTCATCCGTACTTCCATCGTTTATTACAATAACCTCAATTTTCTCTTTGGGATAGTTTGCCTGAAAACACTTTGTGACCGTATGCGCAATAGCGCCTTCTTCATTTTTACACGGAATAACAAACGAAATAGTTGGCTCATAGAATTGCCGTGGCGCACCCATATATACTGATTCAAACGACCGCGGGTATAACATGGCCGCCGCGATACGGGAAAGCTGAAACACAATAATGGCAAGGGTATATACATAAAGAAATGGTTGGGATAAAAACCCATCAGCCGTTGAAAGAGCAACCACAAAAAGAAATGCTAAAACAATAATGCTCCCCAACGCAAAAAGCGTGGCCGATTTTCCAAAATTAAGAACATATATAAAAAATGTGTTGGCAATAGCGCGCATATGTTTCTTTATCCTATGGCAGGAAATTGTACAATAAGACGCGTATAAAATCAAGTCGCTTGCGCGCAAAAAACCGGCATTTTACAATGCCGATTTCTCTTTACATAAATCTCATGTGGCTACAACTTTTCTATCTCTTTTAAATCTTTATCCGGCGCGTATAACATGAGCAAACCCAACACTACTCCGCCAAGCGCGGTTATCATGTGATTATTATTAAAAAACACCATATCCAAAGCATCTAGCACATACCAAACGCCCCGCCAAATAAGAACCAAACTCACCACAATGCCGATGTTTTTTGCAAAGTAGCGAAGTGTTTCTGATGCGGTTCGTTGTTTTCTCATACGCTTCATTATAATAGAAAATAATACAAAAACAAAACGTCCCGGTAAAAACCGGGACGTTTTGTTTTCATTTTTTACGCACGACTTACGTTTGTCGCTTGAGGACCTTTCATTCCCTGCCCCTCTTCAAACGTTACCCTATCACCTTCCCGAAGGTCGTTGAAAGAAACGTTCTGGAGTTCACTGGAATGAAAGAAAAGATCTTTGGATTCGCCTTCCCGACGAATAAAGCCATAGCCCTTGTCCATAAGCCGCGCAATTGTTCCTTCTTTCATTTCTTAAAGAAAACTAAATTGAGTAAATTCAAACTTATTACTGAAGATGAAACTCGACCTCGTTTTCTTACAGTAGCTTATTTGATAGTAAAAGCGTAGCATATGCAAAATGCACGGTCAACTACCACCCTACTTTAACCATTCGCGCAACGACCTTGGCCGGCCAATTAAAAGAAGTAAAGCTAACGGGGCTCCCCAGTTTGCCCAACGTTCCATAAAATCCCAAACCGGCATGCCTACCAAAGGACGCAAAAGCGCAGTCCAAAAACCCCAAAACACCATCCACAAAAGCGCAAGCCGAATCGGTTTTATTAAAATAAGAATCGCCAATGCGATATCTATTACCCCAATAAACATAAGCAACTGCGTTGCAGTCTCCGGGTTGGAAACGCCAAATTGCATAAACCAACCAATCCAGTCCTTTTTGCCCTGCAGAGCAAAAACACCATGACCTAAAAACTCACCCGCGACGGCGATACGCAAAACCCATTCAACATGTTTTGTATTCATATTAACGTATTAGTTTCTAATACGCCTAAGTATACAGCATACAAATCTATTTCACTACCTTACCCATTTCGGCGGGCCTTCGCGCGCTCCGCGTCTGTTCGGTATTGTTTGCGCAGACGCACATTGTTAGGCGTTATTTCCAAATATTCATCATCGGCCATTACTTCAAGCCCGCGCTCTATAGTGAGTAAAAACGGCGGCGCTAATACTATTGCCTCGTCCGTACCAGACGCGCGCACATTGGTGAGTTGTTTCCCTTTGGTGGGGTTTACTTTCATTTCCTCACCTTTGGATGTGTTCCCAATGACCATACCTTCATATACTTCCGTACTGGGAGCAATATATAGTACTCCGCGTTCCTGCAAACCCCATAACGCATATCCTAATGCTTTACCCGTTGTCATAGAAATCATAGATCCAACCACCCGTTTTTTAATTTCTCCCATATAAGGCCGGAAGCCAATAAAATGAGATGCAAGAATGCCTTCGCCTTTTGTATCAATTACAAACTGATTTCTATATCCAAGAATACCGCGCGTGGGACCTTCGAACGTCATACGCACGTTTTTTTCATGGAGCGTCATATTTTTAAGCACAAACGCGCGCGTACCCAGACGTTCAATAATGGTTCCCTGAAACTCGCCCGGCGTGTCTACCAACAACTCTTCAAACGGCTCCATGGTAACGCCATTTTCTTCTCGAACAATTGCTTTTGGTTGCGATACCTGTACTTCATAGCCCGCCCGGCGCATGTTTTCAAGAAGGATTGCGATATGAAGTTCTCCCCGACCATATACGCGAAAATTATCAGCAGAAGTAAAATCCACTTTCAGCCCCACATTAATTTCCAGTTCTCGCCCAAGATATTCGGCAATTTGGCGCGATGTGACAAACTTCCCTTCCCGTCCGGCAAACGGAGAATTATTCACCAAAAATGAAAGCGCGATGGTCGGCTCATCGATGGCAATTGCCGGCAGTGGATCAACGCTCGCATCGGTGGTTATGGTTTCCCCAATGGTAATATCCGGAAGGCCGGCAATGAGCACCACATCTCCCGCAACTGCCTCGGCGGATTCCACCCGTTCAAGACCGTTAAATAAAAACAGTTTGGAAATTTTTCCCGAACGGATCTCACCATCCGGTTTTTTAACAAACACATGAGCGCCCGTTTTAATAACGCCTTCATATACGCGCGCTATGGCAAGGCGTCCCACAAAATTATCATATCCCAAATTAAAAGGTTGCGCGCGAAGAACCCGGGAAACAAGTTCTTCACAAGACGCGGATGGCACATGCTCCAAAACAACATCCAGCAGGGGTGATAGATCTTTTGACTCATCCTCCAATTTGCGTTTGGCAATTCCCTCGCGGCCAATGGCATACACAACGGGAAAGGTTGCCTGCTGGTCGGAAGCGCCCAAATCAAAAAATAACTCAAGCACTTTTTCTTCCGTATGATGAGGATCAGCAGCCGGTTTATCAATTTTATTTATAACCACAATGGGACGTAACCCAAGCTCCAAAGATTTTTTGAGCACAAAACGCGTTTGCGGCATAGGCCCTTCCTGGGCATCCACCACCAATAAAACCGAATCAATGGAACGTAATACCCGCTCCACCTCGGAACCAAAATCCGCGTGGCCCGGCGTATCAACAATGTTTATTTTGGTTACGGGACGTCCTGAGTCTGTCGAAGGATAAAAAAGAGAGGCATTTTTAGAATAGATGGTAATGCCACGCTCCTGTTCCAGTGAATTGGAATCCATGGAAACACCTTCTTTTGTCGCCCCCGTTTGACGCAACAAAGCATCGGTAAGAGTAGTTTTACCGTGATCTACATGCGCGATTATTGCGATATTTCTAATTTCCATATTGAAAAGCAAATGCCCCGCCCGCCACACTGGCGGACGGGGCATATATGCTTTGACATCACTGCCTAGGCAACCTTGCTGACCTTGACCGCGTTCGGTCCTTTCGGACTGTCGGCGACTTCAAACGTCACCCTGTCACCTTCGCGAAGCTCGTCGAATGTTATACCTTCGAGCTCGTTAGAGTGGAAAAAGAGATCTTTTTCCTGACCCTCGCGCTTGATGAACCCGAAACCCTTGTCGGTGAGACGGGCAATTGTTCCTTCTTGCATAAAAGCGAAGTAAGAAAAGTTGATAAAATATCAAGCAAAATACGTTGAAAATAGAGACTCGATCCATTTCTCTGGATCAGCGTTGCATTGATGCTCTCAAGCGTATCATGCCTAAATTATTTTGTCAACTACTTTATCTTAAGTTCTAAATCACTTTGAATTACTAATTTTATTCAGAATTTTCTTCACTTTTTCCAAACTCTCTTCATCGTGGATGGAAAGCGGGAATACGTTCTTGAAAACCTTTTTAAGCGCTGCAATTTTTTTCTTTATTTCTGGGGGAGGAACCACATCGCTCTTTGAGAGAAACACATATTCTGTTTTACCCTCGAGATCTTTTTTGTAAGACACAAGCTCGTTCCTAATGATTTTGTAATCTTTTACCGGATCCTCGGATTCTGCGGAAATAAGGTGAAACAAGATTTTTGTGCGTTCAATGTGCCGTAAGAACTTGGTACCCAAACCTTTCCCGCCAGATGATCCTTCAATAAGTCCCGGAATGTCGGCAAGAATAAGATCATAGTATGCGCCCAAATGCGGCTCAAGCGTGGTAAACGCGTAATTCGCGACTTTACTTTTCGCTTTGGTTAATTCGTTTAACAAACTCGACTTTCCCGCGTTCGGCAAACCAATAAAGCCCACATCAGCAATAAGTTTAAGGTCAAGCTTAAGTGTGAAATGTTCCCCTGGGAGACCCGGTTGGAACTCGCGGGGACTTGTGTTTTTTGGTGAACGGAATTTGTAATTTCCCTTGCCGCCTCTGCCGCCTTTCGCCGCAAGAATCCGTTCACCCATTTTTAATACTTCTTTTACGTCTCCTGTCTCGATTATGCGAATAACGGTTCCCACCGGAATTCGTAACACAACATCCGCGGCATCCGGCCCATCGCTAAACTGCGCTTTCCCATTTGCGCCATTTTTTGCTTCAATATCTTTTTTATATCTAAACTGACTTAAAGCGCCCAAGTCGGAAATGCCTTCAAAATAAACACTGCCACCTCGCCCCCCATTCCCGCCCGTGGGCCCCAGACTCATCTTGATAGTATTAAAAGCAACGCCGCCCCTGCCGCCTTTGCCCGATGTTACGGTAATTGTGATTTCGTCTATGAGCATAATGATATCACCCGCCCCGTTGCCACTCTAAAACTGCCTCAAATGGATACAAAAGCATAATAATATTGAGTGTTAAATTATCGTGAATCCAATATCCCACAAATACTTCCATACCTACAAGCAAACATGCGGTAACCCACACAGGCAAACGCCATGCAAGAAAAAAACCGATGCCCATGGCTAACACATCCCCTGTTGCATTTATAATGCTATCGCCAAAATAATCGTATGAAATTGTTACTTCGCGGTACCGATTAATGATAAAATCCGTGTTTTCAAAAATTTCGAGTTAAAGAAAGAAAATAGTTGCTGATTGTGCCAACGTGCGGCTCTATTAAAGGTTAATTTGATAAAAAGATATACATGGCTATATCTTTTCTCTTATCACTGTATCTTTTCAACAAAATTATCGTTAAAATCGCTGTATCTTCAGACGAAAAATTTGTTCTTCGCATATAAATAGCAACTAATAAGTTTCTTTAAACCAAAATTTCCCATGAAATTTCGGCAAAAAGCGCCAGAAGAAACATAAACCCCACAGACCATCCATGTTTTCTGCCAAGAAGCCATGCGATCCAGTAAAATATAAAACCATGAATAATATGTGAAAATGTATACCAATCGGAAATGTGCTGTGAATTTTCAGAAGTAAGCATTGTCGGTCCGTGCCAAAATTTTATGTATCCGCACTCGCACATAGGCGGCTGACCCATACTATATAAAATAACAGCAAATGCGGCAATCGCAAAAGCGCTTATACATAAGGAAGTACGAATTGGCAAACGCAAGAAACTCATGCGTGTATAGTAGCAAACAAATAGTCTGATTTACCAGATGATGTTTTGAGCAGACACTTAGCGGTTGAACCACTATAGACATAACAGTATGAAATGATACTTTTGAGTTTTGTCATCCCGTGCTTGACACGGGATCCAGTACTCTTAAAAATATATATTTCTTTATGGAATTGGATCCCGCATCAAGTGCGGGATGACACCAAGCAATACCCGCAGTCTTATTTCATTGTGTGACCTCTATAAGTAAAGTAAGTATTGAAAAAAATATGCCGTATGATATAGTGGCTCAAAGAAACTCCCTGCCAATTTAGATTTAGAAAAAGCATTTAAGCTCCGCAGTAGCTCAACGGTAGAGCGCCGCCCTGTTAAGGCGTTGGTTGTAGGTTCGAATCCTACCTGCGGAGCCTAGATGCTTTTCAATTGGAAAATTATTGCTGGTGACCTTCGATTTTCCGCGCGTGAGAATGCTGACGGATTTTCTCAAAACTTTTTGCTTCAATTTGCCGGATGCGTTCACGCGTAACGCCGAATTCCTTCCCAACTTCCTCCAACGTATGCGTAATACCGTCATCCAACCCAAAACGCATTTTTAAAATCTTTTGTTCCCGCGGCGATAAATCATCCAAAATAGCGCACAATTGATCTTTCAAAATACGACGATCAACTTCCTGCGCGGGTGTGAGCATGCGTTCATCTTCAATAAATTCACCAAGCACCGATGCTTCGTCGTCGTCATCACCCACCGGCGCCTCCAATGAAACCGTGTCTTGGGAAATTTCCATGATATGGTGCACCTTTTCCACCTCAATACCCATTTCAGAAGCGACTTCTTCGGGTAACGGCTCACGACCTAAATCTTGCAATAAGCGACGGCGGATTTGCTGGTATTTGGAAATGGTTTCGATCATGTGCACGGGAATACGAATGGTGCGCGCTTGATCCGCCAGCGCCCGCGTAATGGCCTGACGAATCCACCAGGTGGCATACGTGGAAAATTTGAATCCTTTGTGCCAATCAAATTTCTCAACTGCGCGGAACAACCCCAAATTTCCCTCCTGAATCAAATCAAGCAGAGAAAGATTGTTGCTACGGCCCACATAACGCTTCGCAATGCTCACCACAAGGCGCAGGTTTGCCTGCACAAGCATATTTTTTGCCTCTTCATCGTTTCGCTCAACGCGCTTGGCAAGATCACGTTCTTTTTCCCCGGTTAGCAAAGGTATTTTCCCGATTTCTTTCAGATACATTTGCACGGAATCGGATGAAATATGTTCCACGTCTTCCTTGAGATATTTGCTTTCCGCGCCCTTTTTTTGTTTTATCTTTGCCGGTTCCGTGTTTTCTTCAAACTCAATAAACCCTTTTTCTTCCAGAACATCCACCCCGCTTATCTCAAGTTTTTGATACAGGTCTTCCAACAATAAAATATTTTGCTCAATACGCGGAAATTCCTGCAAAATTTCGCCATAGGTAATGAACCCGCGCTGACGCCCCCGCTCCAACAATGCGGACACTTTTACTTCGTCAAGCTTTTTTTGCTCTTCCACCCGCTTTTTTCCTGCGGCAGGTTTTTTTGCCTTTTGTTCTTGCGCGCGATGCTTTGAAGGATGCTCCGCTTTTTTCTGCTTTGGAACACGCCCTGCTCGTTTTGGTTTTTTACCCATGCGCATTTTTTTGCGTTGACTCATTTTTGACTGCTTTTTTGCCCCCCAAGGCTGTTTTTTTATTTTTTTTGCCATACTACGTTTCTAAAACTTAAAAATTTATAAATGTTGTTTTGTGGAAAGTGTGTCATCCCGCACTTGATGCGGGATCCAGTTCATTTAAGAAATAATGATATTTTAATTTTTATGAGCCAGTATTACCAAAATAATAAATATAGCATAAACAATCCATAAAAACGGGAATATGATAGCTAACCATACAAACAAAATTACTAAAATAATTAACAAAAACATAAAAGTTTATAGTAATGGATCCCGTGTCAAGCACGGGATGACAAAAAGGTTTATTTCATTATTCAAAGTTTCAAGACATTCCCGCCAATTTGTGCGAAAGTAAACTAAACTCATCTGCGAGCATCGTTATTTGTTGCGTGTTGCCCACTTCTTCCGCTCTTCGAATGTCATGTGTCAGCTGTTCCAATTTATCTTTTACATGTTCTCTTTGAAGTTCTGCCATGCAGAAAGCATATTCCGTTTCTGCCGCTTCTTGGGCAACGAGCGCCTCTGTTTCAAATATGAGCTGATTTGCAAATGTGCGAAGCTGATCTTGGGACAAACTCGCAAGTGACACGCGAATATCACTTGACCCCTTTAGTATAGAATAAAGCGTTTTAATATCTTCGGATAAAAATAATTCTTCAGACACAGCGGGAAAACGCGCAAAGCCATAGGTAAGCAAAAGCCCCGTCATGCGCTCTTCAAGCAGGCGCGCGCGTGTTCGTTCTTTGGGAGAAATTGCCGAATGTGATTCTTTTTGCAACACGGGGGATGTGCCGATACGCGCCCCCTGATGCCTGGATTCTTTTCCCAGGTCCTGCCACACGGCATCTTCCCGCACTCCTATACGCGAAGCAATGTGACCCACCCAATGAGCTTTGTCCACCTCTTGCGGCAGACGCGCCACCAAAGGCAGAACACTTGCGACAATGGCGCGTTTTCCCTCCAGCGTGTGAATATCACTACGCCCGAGGGCCTTCTCTAGAAAATAAGAAATAATGTCTGTGGCGCCCGCAACCGTTTTCCGCCACAGAGTGGAATCTTTTGCTACAAGATCCGCGGGATCTTTACCCAATGGCAACGAGAGCGCTCTTACATCAAAGCCCATTTCAAGCGCTAAGTCAATGCTACGACGTGTTGCCAGCTCACCCGCCATATCCATATCAAACGACATGCTGATCTTATCACACAACCTGCGCAATAATGTGAGTTGAGAGTTTGTGAGCGCGGTACCCGAAACCGCGACCACATGCGCAGTACCCGCCTGATGAGCCATGATAGCATCCATATACCCTTCCACTATCACACAACCATTTTCTTTTCGAATTGCCATTTTTGCTTTGTCAAAAGCGTAAAGCACCGCGCTTTTATCATAGAGCGGCGTTTGGGGCGTATTGATGTATTTTGCCACCACATCCTCCTCACTCGTTTTTTTTAATTCGGAATTTGTTGGCATGGGAGATATGTCGAAAATGCGTCCCCCAAAGCCCACCACGCGTCCGTTCGCATCAGCTATGGGAAACATGATGCGATTCCGAAACCTGTCATAGTGGCTGACAGAGGACGAACCGGAAGCTGTTTGCTTGCGAATGGAAAGGCCCGCTTTTTCCAATTCCTCAAGTTTATATCCCTTTTTCAGAGCATACTCGGTAAAAGCGCGCCAACCCGCTGATTCGGGCGGAGCATACCCCAAACGAAATTTTTGCATGGTATCGCTTATTATGCCACGGGTGGTAAGATATGTTCCCACAGTGGGATAACGCGTAAGTTCCTGTTCATAAAATTTCGTCGCCAGTTCCAATAAATCAAACAAGCGCGCGCGCAGATCCCGCTCCTTTGGATTTTCCAGACGCAATTGCACGCCCGCGCGATCCGCCAAAATGCGAAGCGCTTCTCGAAAATCCACGTTTTCTATTTGCATCACAAACCGAAACTGGTCGCCCCCCACTCCACACCCGAAACAATGCCATACATCGCGCGCCGGAGACACAAAAAAAGACGGGGATTTCTCGGAATGAAACGGACAGACTGCCTTAAAATTGCTCCCCGCGCGTATAAGCTTCACATACGACGAGACAACATCAACCACCGACAAGCGAGATTTTATTTGTTCAACGGGAGTCATATATGCACACCATTGTACCACACACTCCAGCAGGTTTCGAGTAATGTGATAGTATGGAATTGTTGTGATTACACAAGAGATTCTAAGAACTTTCATACTCGGCTTGGGTTGGCCGACGCTGATATTCGCGAGCGTTTTCATATTGTTTAAAAGCTGGATATTTTACCGCGAAACAAAAGGATCTCCTTTCGGTAAGTTTGTTGCGGCGGCACATGCAGGATGGCTTGTTAGCATGTTCAGTCTTGCCATTGTATCCACGTTCTACCTATTCAGAGATATATCTGCGATACGCATTGTCTTCCCTGTGTTTGCTGTATGGCTCGTAACACTAGTCCTTATTTTTTACACCACCATACGCTGGAGCAATGAAGCGGTAACTCTGCAAGCAACCTACACCAATTTGGCCGCCGAGGTGGAACGCCGCGCGCATGCGCTCGACACCATATATAAAAGTCAGCTCGAAAATGAGAAAAAAATCCAACAATTGAAAGATGAATTCTTGTTTATAGCGGCGCATGAACTTCGCAGTCCCGTAAGCGCTATCAAATGGGGCCTCACCACTCTGCTTGAGGATAGAGAATTCAATACGCATATATCAACAGACCTCAAGGAAATACTCAAAAATATATACATTCATAACGAACGGCTGGGTGATTTGGTAGGCCGCCTTTTAAATACCGCGCGTATTGAACAAGGAGTGCTTTCCATAAAAATAGAGAAGGTATTCCTTTCCCAAATCATCCGCGAAGCGATTGATGAAGTTAAACATCTGACGGAAGAACATAATATCAAGATATTCAATAATCTGGA
>Ga0209542_10016451_pt1 | contig 12274 bp, 13 predicted proteins | sample RifCSPhighO2_01_FD_184028 | JGI IMG/M metagenome (GOLD analysis project Ga0209542, IMG submission 184028) | Soil microbial communities from Rifle, Colorado - Rifle CSP2_plank highO2_0.1 (SPAdes) (version 2) | ecosystem: Environmental > Terrestrial > Deep subsurface > Rock core/Sediment ...
GGCGGGGTTAAGATGAGGATATGAAAGTCTTAATCCTAGGAGGGGGGGCGACGGGGTCGGTAATTGCGCATTTTTTAAGCGAAGCCAAGGAGGTTGACGCTATTTTGGTGGGAGATATAAATACGAGAAAAGCCAAGAGATTTTTAGCCGAGCGAAGCTCCCCAAAAATCATTCTCCAGCAAGTGGACGCGACCCAAAAAGACAAGATAGCTTTTCTCGCTAAGGGCTTTGATCTTTTGATAAACGCGTCGCTGTCGCAGTTCAACAAAATTTTATTGGACGCCGCTTTGGAGGCGGGGATCAATTATCAGGATTTGGCTTCCAAGTGGGACAATGCCAAAGTTGAACAGCTGGATTTTCATGAAAAATTCAAAGCAAAAAATTTGGTCGGCCTTATCAATTCCTCCGCCTCTCCCGGCATGACCAATTTGGTGGCCAAGCTGCTGTCTTTGAAATTTGACCGCGTAGATTCCATCAAAGTGCGTCTTTTAGAAAATGTTTCGTCCGATATTCCTTTCACGGCCTGGTCCAAGGAAATCGCTTTTGACGAAGTAACCCAAACTCCGTATGTCTGGGATAAAAATCATTTTGTCGCGAAAGATAATTTCGGGGAAGAAGAGCTGTTCAGTTTTCCGGAGCCTTTTACGAACAGAAAATGCTATCTGGTTTCGCAGGAGGAAGTCGGCACGCTTCCTTTATACATAAAAACCAAATACGTTGATTTGAAAATCGGCGGGACGGAAATAGAGTTCGTCTATACTCTTTTTAAGCTCGGGCTTTTAAGAAAACAGCTGGAGCGCATAGGAAACGCGCTGATTTCGCCCTATGAGCTTGTGACAAAGGTCTGGCCGGACGTTCCTTCGCCGCAGGAGATGAAAAAATTATCCGCTTCTCCGAAATTCCGGGACGCGCATTTTTGGGCCGGGGTTATTGTGGCGGGGATTTCTGACAAAAAGAAAAAGGTTTTGCGCGCGGATATTTTGTTCCCGTCGCAGGCGGAGGCAAACAAACTGCTTCCGGGGTCCAATTATATTTCTTACGCCGCCGGCGCCTCTGCCGCGATTTTCGCGCTGGAAACGGCGAAGCTGAAGGAAAAAGGCGTTTATTCGCCCGAAGCTCTGGATAAAGAGGCGGCGGAAGCCATTGCCGAGCGCCTTAAAAAATTCGGAGTAAAGCTTGAGATTTCGGAGGCGGCATAAAACCTCAATTATGGCGTTTTATCGCCACGGAGGTTATAATATAAGCAATGAAAACATTTTTTTATTCCTTTTTATTTGCGTCAATCCTATTCTTGTCTTTCGGGCGGGCTAATGCGAGTCAGCCGGCTATTTTTTGTCCGGAGTTTCCACGGTCGCTTGTTTTTGGTGTCCGGGGCGCGGACGTAACGGAGCTCCAAAAATCCCTGGCTTCTTTGCCTTTCGGGGGGCCGGATATTTACCCGGAAGGATTGGTTACCGGGTATTTCGGGCGGCTTACGGAGGGTGCCGTTAAGCGATTCCAGGCAAAACACGAAATTGTTTCTTCGGGGTTGCCGGTAACGACCGGATACGGTATTTTCGGACCGAAAACACGCGCGAAATTCAAGGAAGTTTGCGAAGTACTGAATACCCAATCTTTGCCTTCCCCAACCCCGGTTCCGAGCCCAACCGCTACTCCTGCGCCGGCAGTATCTGCTACTCCTATACCGACTCTTATTCCCACGCCCTCGCCGATAGCTACTCTGGTGCCGACTCCGACTCCGGTTGTTACAGGTTCTTATAACGGAACGACTTGTGCTTTAGATGTTGAACCAAAAATCGCCTTACTTGGAAGAGACCGCTCCGAGGCGACCTGGACCATAAACTCAAGCCCTGTGGGCTGGAATTTTTACTGGCACGATATTGTTAACGGAGTAGACGAGGGAGCTGTTTACGGAGGAATCACCAATAAATCTAAATTGGAAGAATATCCTGCGGTAGCTTCAAAACACACCCGGTACGCGCAGGTGATCATTGAATCGGATCATATTATCGGCAGCCCCTCCAAAGCGGTTTGTACTACCAATACGGTGGTTTTTGAGATTCAGGGTTCTTACTGATGAAAGTTTATTTATTGCTTCACAATATCCGTAGCCTGCATAACGTCGGCTCAATTTTCAGGACTGCCGACGGGATGAGCGCGGAAAAAGTATATTTGACCGGCTACACGCCGGAGCCGCGCGATATGTTCGGCCAGCTGCGGAAAGATTTCGCGAAATCCGCGCTGGGCGCCGAAAAGTATGTCGCTTGGGAAAAAGTAAAAAATATCAGCGCGCTCATAAAAAAACTCAAAAAAGAAAAAATTTTTATAGCCGCCCTGGAACAATCCAAAAAGGCGATCCCGATTAATTCATTTAGCAACCGGGTTGCCAAGGCGGGCACCGCACTCATTTTGGGAAACGAGGTCCGCGGGATACCAAAAAGCGTCCTTCAGGCTTCGGACGCTGTTTTGGAGATACCCATGTTCGGAAAAAAAGAATCTTTGAATGTTTCCGTCGCCGCCGGAATCGCGCTCTACGCGTTGAGGTTTTCGCGGAGAACTTAAGCTTTTTTAGTGAAGCGCATCACCATGTAGCCGATGAAAATGACGCCAGCCGCGGCGATTATCGGCAAAAGATAAATAAGGAAGTTTTTGGAGGACCCGCTTCCGTTGCCGGCGCTTCCGCTTCCGAAGAGAGAGGCCAGGAAAAATGTTTTTTCACCGTTCCCGTTTTGGGCCGTTTCTATTTTATTTTCATCTTTCGGAGGAGGGGAAGCGGCTCCGGACCCCGTGTCCCCGTCTTTTTGGGTAACGTTTCCCGATGTATCCATACAAACAGTTACTGTTTTGCAATTTGAAGCGGTTGTTTGGACGACGGTTGCCGCGGGTTTTTTGGCGGTCACGGCCGTGACCGGCGTAGCCGGTTTCTCGGCAGGAGGAGAAGCCGGTTCGGTGACCGTAAGAGAGCATGATCCTTCCGCGCTAAGCCCGCGCGAATCGGTGACGGTGATTTTCGCGGTTTTTACTCCTGTATGTTCAAAAGCGATATTTTCCACTTGCTGCGAACCGGTAATATTTCCGGTCCAGCGGTAAATAAACGGAGAGACCCCTCCCGATTGAGCCGCGCCGAAAGAAACAATTTTATTTGTTTCCGCAACAGATGACGGGCTTACCGCGCATGCGGCGGTAAAGAAATTTGTCGGCGTAGGAGCGGTAGGGACGGAAACGGGGGTTAAGTTATAATTCGGGGCGGGATAATAATTATAATTTGGGTAAGGCAGATATGCCTGATTTGTATAGTTAGGATAACTCGTATTATAAACGGTCGGCGAAGGAGCGTTTCTTCCGCCAACGGAGAGTGTTTGGGCGCTCTGCACAAAGCCCTCGGTGCCACTACAAACCAAAGTATAGGAAGTAGTTACCGTGGGGTTAACGGAATAGGTCCAGCTCGCGGGCAAGGGAAACCCCCCTTCCGGAATTCCGGAAAGCGTACAATTGCTTACATTTTCGGCGAACCATGTAAGGGTTGCCGTTTCGCCGGCGGTTATGTTTTGGGGGAATATGGAAAAAGACAGGGTGGGGGTGTCCGCGTATGCCACGAGCGGAACCAATCCTATTAGCCCTGAAAATAAGGCAGAAACTGCTATTTTACCTTTATTTTTCGGTATAAAATTCATTTGCCTATTGTATATCATTTCTTTATAAAAGTCAATAGTTGATAAACTGCGCATAAACCTGTAGTATTTAAAAGAGATTGGAAGTTTTTTGGTGGGAAGACGCAGGCACGAAGTATCAATCGGCGGGCAATACGAGCTTTTCGGGAATTTTTCCGGGCAAAAGCGGAAGAAAAATCAACGCCATCAACAGCGGAAAGAAACCGAACAAAAACTTATTTTAAGAAAAAGTGGCAAGTATATCTCCGAGCTAATTTGGAAAAAATAACATGGAACAAAATCCAAAACAAGAAGAAATGTTTCCGGACATCGCGTCAGAATCAGAGCGCGATCTGGTCACAAAACGCAGAAAACAGAACAAAAACGTGAGCACAATTTTAGATATCAGGGATCTGGCAAAAAAGATCGGTATCAAACAGGAAATGCGGAAAGAAGCCGAAAAAAAAGAAAGAATAAAAGAAATTTTAAAAAACAAATAATTATGTTAAGTTTATTCCCCCAGCTTTTGGATTATCAGTTTTACGCCCCGCTCCTTTTGCGTTTCGCATTGGGAGCTATTTTTTTGGTGCACGGATGGCGGAAGCTCGCGGGCGACAAATTACTGCTTGCCGGCTGGCTTGAATCAATGAAGTTCAAACCGGGGAAATTTTGGGCATGGCTTGTTACCTTTGTTGAATTTTTTGGAGCGATATTTTTGTTGGCTGGATTTTTTACGCAGCTCGCCGCGCTGATCTTGGCTGTGCAATTTTTAGTCATACTTTTTTGGGTCCGCTGCGGCCAGCCGTTTATGGCTCGCCCCGATGCCCCGGGAATGTCCTGGGAATTTGATTTTCTGATATTTTTTGCGCTTCTTGCCCTTTTGGTCTTGGGCCCCGGCCCCTATTCGTTTGATTGGCCGCTTTAGGAAAAATATATCGATATTGATTTCTTTACAACCGGAGGCCTCCGGTTGCTTTTAGGGATTCTGGTTTGGAAGATTTTTTACTCCGGTGCGCTATTTTAAAGTACCCGGCTACCGCTATCATTGCGGCGTTGTCGCCGGTAAAAATTTTTTCCGGCAAAAGGAGGGTGCGTCTTGCGGAGGAGAGCGCGCGGCTAAGTTCTTCGCGGAGCTTGTCGTTCGCCGCGACCCCGCCCCCCAAAGCAACGGTCTTCGGCTTATATTTCTCAACCGCGCTCAATGTCTTTGAAACAAGGACGTCTATGACGGCTTGTTCGAACGAAGCCGCGATATCGGCTCGCGAAAATTCCGCCACTGAAATTTCCTTAACCCCATCCCGCGAAATGTCGGAATTGTATTGCAGGACGGCGCGCCCCCGCCTGGAAATTTCATTTGCGGAATTTTCGTTTACCGAGGGAAAATCCCGAAGCTTGTACAATACCGCAGTTTTTAGACCGGAAAAGCTGAAATTTAAATTTTTGGAATTAATCATCGGGCGCGGGAAAGAGACGGCGGCAGGGTTGCCCACTTTTGCGATTTTTGAGATCTCCGGTCCTCCGGGATAAGGTAGTTTGAGCATTCTTGCCACTTTATCAAAGGCTTCTCCGGCCGCGTCGTCCAGCGTCTCGCCGAGGATTTTATGTTCCAGGTGTTTTTTTGTGAGCACGAGCTCCGTATGCCCTCCGGAAACGATGAGGGTAAGAATAGGGAATAGAGAATTAGGAATTGTGAATTTAGAGCTGCGCATGAACGCCGAGTAAATGTGTCCTTCAAGATGATTAACTCCTATGAGCGGCGTTTTCAGTTCTTTCGCGAGATTTTCCGCGAAATTAATTCCGGTCCAGAGCGCGGGCTCCAGCCCGGGACCATAGGTGACGGAGATTATATCTAACTTGGAAACCCGGTTTCCAAGTGATAGTTTGGCCTCTTTTAACGCGCGCCTTAACAAAACCGGCAAATTTTTGATGTGTTCCCTTTTTGCGAGGTTCGGAACAACTCCTCCGAAAGGCCTGTGAATTTTAACCTGCGAATAAATCTGGTTGGAAAGTATGGAAAAAACAACCCCCGTTTTTTCTTTGCGGGCTTCAAGAACGGCGATCGCCGTCTCATCACAGGAAGTTTCTATGGCTAGAATGAGCATTTGGTGGCCCCACCGGGATTTGAACCCGGGTACCAAGCTTGAAAAGCTTGTGTCCTAGACCAGGCTAGACGATAGGGCCGCTCTTCTTGTCTCCGTTTGATTTTACAATAAATATGGGTAAAATCAATATTATGCAGGAAAAAATCACAAATCCAGAGGAGAAATTTTATAAGTATACCTACGTAGATAAACTGGATAAAAACAGGGAGGTTTTTGGGTGCACGGCAAAAAACATACTAGAAGCCGATAAAAACTATGAAGCGGCAACGGGCAAAGACCCGAGAAAGCAAACTAACATTGCCTGTTCATTTGAACCGGCTGAAGCAGAAAAGGAAAAAGATCTAGCGGAAGAATATGAAAAAACGGCAATTCGGCTGGAAGATTTTATAAGTAGTTACACGCCCGCAGGCTGGGAGGAGCCTATCGGAAAAGTAATGCATAGATTCCATTTTTTAGCGCAAGATATTGCAGAAATGACGGAGGATTACAAAAGAGGCTTGTTAAAAGACAAGCTGGATAAAAAATACAAGAACCCAAATGTTGTTTCAGCCATCATGGATTTTTTCGCAAAATAATTCTTATGCGATGACTTTATGAGACGTCTTCAGGGTTTTCTAAACAAGCTTTCAAAAACGCGTTTGCTCCCGCTATATATTTTTGCCGGAGTATTTTTTTTCTCGCTTATACCGCAATTATTTTTGCCGGGATTCTCCAGCTCCGACGACCCGTACTATCATGTAATTCACGCGAATTCCTATTGGAAAAATAGCGCGATGGAATATCCCGCTTTCTCAACATTGTCGGTAAAGCCGATTGACCTGTGGTTTCTGTATCACATACTCATGTCCCCGTTCACCGCTTTTTTTGACGGCGATAATTATGAAGCCCTTATTTTGGGTTCCAAGCTCTATCACGCGATACTCGCCGGCATTCTCTATATGGTGGTCTACTTTTCCGGAAAAGCATACGCCGAGAAATTGCTGCCGGCGCGTTCGGGGCGGGGTAACACGGAAAATGCTTATGCGTCGCCGCGGGTGATAGGATTCTTTTCCGTATTGGCGCTCATAGTCATTCCCCAGAGTTTTGCCGTGCGTACGCTCATCCTCTCGCGTCCGCATGTTTTTATGATAATTCTGACAATGCTGGCCATGCTCTCTATCATGAAGAAACGCTATTTTTTCTTATTCGTTGTTTCCGCGCTCGCTCCGCTCTCATATTCTTTTTCCCTGCTTATTTTAATTCCCTCAATAGGAATTCTTGCGGGCTGGTTTATTGTAAGCCGTAAAAGGACAGATTTGAAAGATTCGCTAATTCCTTTCGGTGTTTCAATTTTGGGTATCGCTCTCGGCGTCTGGCTGCACCCCCAAAGCGCCAACTACGCGTTTAACGCGTGGGTTGTTCACGGGAACTCGGTCGTCGCCGCTCTTTTGCATAATTTAATTCCCATTGAACGGTTTAGAGAATATTCGGTGCCGGCGGAATTCACGCAGACGTCAGGAATAATATCCGTGGGCATCGCGTACACGGTCTTATTCGCCGGGCTTGCAGTTGAACTGCTCCTCTCTTTCGTTTCGCGGAAAAAGCCCGGAGCGCTCCATACCGGGCCCCTGGAGGAAAAAGCGGAAATCATAAAGACGTCTTTTGTGGTTATCGGGGTTGGCTTTTCCTTTCTCATGTTCTTTTTTCAGAGAGCCGTGGAATATGCCGCGCCTTTCCTTATCATCTCGGGTGTTGCCCTTATTTGTCTGCGTTTTATGCCCAAATTGCTCGAAATACACGCCCGGATGTCGGCCCGCAAAGGCGAAATAGGCGATATATACCGCAAGGAAGTTTTGCTCGTAAAAGATATCGCAAACGAGAAACGGTTTAGGTTATTTTTCACATTCCTCTGCGTCTTTGCGTTTGTCCTCTCTCCGTTTCTGATCAACGTTTCTATCTTAGCAAGAGAACATCACGACCTTTATGAATATCAGGCGGCCGCGAAATACATAGCGTCCCAAAAAGAAAAGGGGGTTGTTCTCATACCTGATTTCGGCGCTTATCCGCGGTTAATATTTTTCGGACCGGCTAACCGTTATTCGTCGGGAATGGACCCGAGGTTCATATATATGTATAGCGGCGAAGTCGGCGCCGACATTGATCACTTTACTAAAAACGAACCGATATGCGGCTTCGCGGATTGCGCCGGGAAAACGCTTAAAGACGGCTACTTAACGCTTAAAGAATACGGCGTATCGGCGGTTTTTTCGGACTCAAGTTCTTCGCGCGGCGCGAAAACTTTTGAGGCCGCGGAAAAAGACCCGCGCTTTAAGAAAACATTTACCGATCCCCGCTATCCGAACATCAATATCTTTTCGCTTTAATTTTTTTTATCTTCACTATTTGATGATATCATAAAAAACAACCCCCGAATTAATTCGGGGGAAAATGCGTGTCCAAAAATTTTAAAAATTCCGCGTGGTTGCGCTTGCTTTTTATTTTGTAAAGAAAGCACGCGTCCCGGCCAAAGCCGTTTGCGACGGCCGGAGGAAAATTATATTCGTGGTCATCCACGAAACACGCGTCTTTATTTGAAAACCCGCATATTTTCTGTGCGTGGGCGAACGGATTACCCTCCTTTTTTATAGAATGAAGCTCATACGACAAAACCACTCGGTCTTTTCCGTTTTCCCTGAATAGCGGGAAAATTTCCGGACATTTCAGGGTTATTTGGGCGAATGCGAAATGGTTGTTATCCGTGATGCAGACAAGCCGTACTCCGGATTTTTTTAAATCCTGCAATGTTTTATACATCGGTTCGTGGACACCGATTATACAGCTATTATACGCCGCAACGAATTCTTCCCACGGGACATCTCGGCTGAAATATTTTTCAAATTTTATTTTTTGGTAAAGCGTCCAAAGGCTAAGCAGATCCTTATCATGTTCAACTATATGGTTTTCAATGAAATGTTTAATATAGCTTTTTTTAAGAAGCTCGGCGACGATTCCCCCGTCAAATTTTATCAGTACATTTCCTAAGTCAACACAGAGAACGTTCTTCGCCATTTATTTGCTCCGAATCTTTTTCAAGGTTAGCATTGAAATAATGGAGAAGCAACCGGAGATTATTTACGAAGACGCAAATTTAGCCGCCATAAATAAACCGTACGGCGTTAATTTTGACTGGGCGCTGGAAACCCGCCCGGAACTTATTCCGGTTCACCGGCTGGATAAAGACACGTCGGGGGTTATTTTATTTGCCAAAGATCAAAAAACAACGGATTATTTAAAATCTCTTTTTCAATCCCGCCGGATACAAAAAACCTATACGGCGCTTGTTGTAGGGAATATTAAAGAAAACAGCGGAGTTATTGATCTGGCAATAGGGAGAAGCAAAAAAACTCCGTTAAAGCGCGTGGCCATAGGTGAGCAGAGAGGCAAAATACGGGAGGCGGTCACGGAATTTAAGGTTTTAAAAAAAATTAATTCGTCAGCCTCCTCGAAGTCCGACTTCCCAGGGAAGTCGGACTTCTTCCCGGCCGGCGGATTCACGCTTCTTGAGGCATACCCCAAAACCGGGCGCACCCATCAAATCAGATCTCATTTTGCCGCTATTGGCCACCCAATTGTTTGCGACAAGCTTTATGCCGGAAAGAGGTTTCTGTGTCCTGCCGGGCTTACACGGCAATTTTTGCACGCCTCGGCGATTGAATTTACGCTTAGCTCCGGCTCCCGCCTCCGGCTGGAAGCGGACTTGCCGAAAGATTTGGAAGGTGCTATTTTTTCCCTATGCCATCAATAAATCTGACAATATCGCCGGTTAACATAGAGAGCAGGAAAAACCTGGATTTCCGGGCGGGGGACACGGTCCGTGTTTTCCAAAAAGTAAAAGAAGGGGACCCGTCCCGCAAAGGCGGAGCCGAGGCGGACAAAACCCGCATTCAGGCTTTTGACGGCCTGGTTTTGGCGAGAAAGCACGGCAAAGAACCGGGCGCAACTTTTACCGTCCGCAAAGTTGTAAGCGGGGTAGGGGTTGAGCGGGTTTTTCCGCTTTATTCTCCGGAAATAGACAGGATTGAAATAAAAGGCAGGTCCAAATTCAGACGCGCGAAGCTTTATTATATCCGCGACCGTGTCGCGAGAGAAATAAGAAAGAAAATGAAGTCCATCAAAGCCGAGACCAAAGTTAAGCCGAAGGCGGAGATAAAAGAAAAAAATTCTGTATAATTAATTTACGCCCAGGTGGAGGAACTGGCAGACTCACTACCTTGAGGTGGTAGCGCTCGCAAGGGCATGGGGGTTCAAATCCCCCCTTGGGCAAAATCATGATATGAGAAAAACATCGGCTCGAACCATATTTTGGGGAAAAGAAAATTTTTTAATCATATGAGTAAGAAAATTACAATCATTGGCGTTATAATTTTGATACTTGTTGGAGTAGCCCTCTATTTTGCTTACCAAAAAACAACACCAGCTACAAACCAATCTGTCAATCAAAATGTCTTTCCTGCTCAAAAACTGTCCACTGGAAGCGACATTAAAATTGTTGGAACGGTTGTAGAAAATATAACAGAATACGCTCCTGTTGATGGTACTGCATATCTCAATGTGCGTACCGATGATGGAACACAGATTCGAGTGACCTATAGTCCAGGTGAGGCGGAGTGTAAAAATATGGACATGGCTAGTACAGGTTTTTCTGTAAAGACTGGTGCTCGAGTGGAAATTTACGCGAAAGCAATTTCTGGAAAAGAACTTTTTACTTGTGACTCTACCACCTATTACATCAAAACTCTTTTTACGACTAGCGGCCAACAAAATTCCGGAAGTAATCAAACTCAAAGCACCGCCCTTGCCCTTGACTTTTTTGCTGGCGGAAGTATTTTCGGAAGCTCGTTTGAAGTTAAAATTTCTAGTGCTCATATTACTTATCGAGAAACAACGCAGGGCGGCGCAAAAGAAGCGAATAAAATTGAACGTTCACTGCTTCCAGTAGAATTAGACGGAATTCGCAAAACTATTTCTGATGCCGGTCTCATAAATTTGCAATCACAAGATTTTACTAAAGAACCGCTTGTACCAGACCAAGCGTCGTATCGAATTACCGTATCGCTTGATGGCAAAGAAAATAAAATCAACTGCGGTATTCCTCCGTCTGGTACAGAACCGACCACAAAGTGCCAGAAGCAAATTGATAAATTGAGATTGAAACTTAATAGCATGCTTGGTGTGAATATCTACTGATTTTAAATGCCGCCAAAGAAAAACTTGTCCCGATTTTGCATGAGCGAAGCCGTCGGGAAAATTGTCAGCGATGTGAACTAATTCAAAGTCACCGCATAATTTCATGATAAAATAAAACTAATGAGAAAACTGCTTCTTTTCGGTTTTTTTTCGCTTATACTGCCTTCTGTGACTCTCGCCCAGACGCCGGTTGTTACATCTTTTACCGTTTCTCCGGAATCCGGTTCGTCAGGGTACGCGTTCGGAGTTACCTGGACGACGGAAAACGCCGGCGGGTCGGCCCTTGTGGTACCGTGCGTTGACGGCGTGAAAGCCAAAAATGGGAGCACCAACATAGATATCGTATGCAATTCCAAAATAGTGCCTCCGGCTTCCGCACCGGACAGCTTGTCCCTCAAGCTGACCAATATCAGCGGATTTCCCCAAACTCTTTCCCTAAAAGTTGTCCCGAAAAATTATTCGGGGTTATATAATGAAGCGCAGAGCAAGATCGCTTATGTTGCGGTTTCCCACGACCCCAAGCCTGTCGCGTCGTTTACTTCTTCCGCTTCAAGCATTGAGTCCGGGGGCTCGGTTAAGCTTTCGTGGAGCATTCCTGATGCGCTTGGCGCGAATATTTCTATCGCGTGCGTGACCGGCGTTAAAGCGACTTCCATAAGCTATACCGGGGATATTCCCTGCGGGAAACAGGTTTTTTCCACGGCACTTACTAAGACCGGCTCGCTTATTTTAAATTTCACAAATTTTTCTATGAGTTCGGCGCCCGTGGTCATAACGCTATTGCCCAAAATAGGGGCGACAACATATAACGGCGTCAACACGGGGACTTTGACGGTCAACGTTGCTCCCGGCTATCTGCCCGACCCCGTTGTTAATTTTTTTAAAACATCCGCGCTGTCTTCGGTAATATTTTCCGGCGAGCCTCTTCCCGTTTCATGGTCCACGGAATACACGAAAGGAGTGAATTTAAAAATTTTCTGTGCGGAAGGGGTTACCGCGACTTCTTCCAAGAATCCGGAAACCGTTCTTCCCTGCGGGGATTACGCTTTCAGCGCGCTTTTGGCGACCACCAGCAATCTTACTCTCGTGTTTCAAAATAAAAGTTCGTTAAAGCGGGCCGTTGCCGTAAGCCTTGTCCCTTCTTTTAAAAATAAAGACGGGTACGACGCGACAAAAACAAAAACAATCTCCCTGGAGGTGCGTCCCAAATCCGATACGCCCCTTCCGTCTTATGCTCCTGCCCCGACACCGCAGCCGTCTGCGGCTGCAACTCCGTCCCCTGTTTTGCCGGCGAAG
>Ga0209542_10016452_pt1 | contig 12273 bp, 11 predicted proteins | sample RifCSPhighO2_01_FD_184028 | JGI IMG/M metagenome (GOLD analysis project Ga0209542, IMG submission 184028) | Soil microbial communities from Rifle, Colorado - Rifle CSP2_plank highO2_0.1 (SPAdes) (version 2) | ecosystem: Environmental > Terrestrial > Deep subsurface > Rock core/Sediment ...
ACGATTTTCAAAACAAGCGGCACGCCGCACCAAGACCACCCGGCCCGCATCGAACTCCGCCGCCCGGATGCGGCGGCTGGCATTATTCCACCATCTCTTTCCGCAGGCAATCCCGTTCTCGGCCAGATCAACGCCTCCGAGTCACGATCATTGGCATCATCCCCGCGCCCCAAACAAAAAGAACCCAGCAGAAACGACCCCTGCCCCTGCGGCAGTTACAAAAAGTATAAGAAGTGTCATGGAAAATCTTGAGAAGCGGATACGGTACATCGAGGAACGGAATGAGCGGGTGGAGGAGGACAAGCAATGGGAGACAAGTGCGCCCCGCTGCCGAAGTTGCTTTACGTTGAGGCAAGATAACTCTTGGGACAAACGAGGGTACATGGAACACGGGTGCGCTATCGCCTGCTGTTAAACAGCCGCAATTTCAGCAGCGGAACGGAAAATTGTCAGGTGGCGGTTTGTTTGGTAGGATGACCGTACACGCATTTTGTTATGGAGCGCATACTCATCAACACGGTGGAAAAATATATTGGCGACTCGGTGATGATTGCCGGTTTTGTACAGACCATCCGCGACCAGGGGAGTATTACATTCCTACTGGTACGCGATGTGTCGGGCATTATCCAGATCGTCATTACCAAAGATAAAAAAGAGGCGCTGGAAATGGCGGGCGCGTTGAGTTTGGAATCTGTGATCCAAATATCGGGGCTCGCAAAAGCCGAAAAACAAGCGCCCGGCGGATTTGAAATCGCGGCAGACACCATTGCCGTACTTTCCCGCGCCGAGCCGGAATTGCCGATTCCTGTGGTGGAAAAAGCGCAGGAAGAAACCGACCCGTTCATACGCATGGACTGGCGGTGGATTGATCTGCGCAAACACAAGTATGCGTTGGTGTTCAAGGTGTGGACCCTGATGGAGCAGGCGTTTCGCGAGTACTGGATAGAAAGAGGATACATAGAAATACACTCGCCAAAGCTCATTGCAACTGCCAGCGAATCGGGGGCTGAAGTATTTGAAGTGAAATATTTTGACCGCAAGGCATATCTTGCGCAGTCGCCGCAGTTTTACAAGCAGATGGCCATGGCCGCCGGATTTGAACGCGTCTTTGAAGTCGGACCGGTATTCCGCGCCGAGCCGTCGTTTACCTCGCGCCATGCCACCGAATTCGTCGGCTATGACACCGAGCTGTCGTATATCCGCTCGCACCATGACGTGATGGAAGAGGAAGAGAAAACGATCCAGCATGTTATTCAACGGGTAAAAGAAAAATATGGCGATGAGATCGCCAAGACATACGGCAGGGATGTCGTAATGCCGTCATTGCCCTTCCCCAAAATCTCCATGAAGGAAACCAAAAAGATATTGGCTGGCATGGGAGTGTCGAGCGAGAAAGAGAGTGATATTTCTCCGGAAGAGGAGCGCAATATCTCGGAATACGCGAAGGAAAAATACGGGCATGAATTCGTTTTTATTACGGACTATCCGATTGAAGCGCGGCCGTTTTATCACATGCGCGACGAAGAAAACCCACGGCTTACGAAAAGTTTTGATCTCCTTTGGAACGGGTTGGAAGTAACAACCGGCGCACAGCGCGAGCACCGGTATGAGGTGCTCACGGCGCAGGCAAAAGAAAAAGGAATGAACATTGAGTCCTTGCAGTTCTATCTCAACTTTTTCAAGTACGGCTGTCCGCCGCACGGAGGATACGGCATGGGGCCCAACCGCATGGTCATGCAACTGCTCGGTCTCGACAGCATCCGCGATGCCTCGTTCGTCTATCGCGGCGTCAAGCGCCTTGAGCCGTAGCCATTGATACAGGGATCCGATCCCTGTATGAGGGATATGAAAATAGATGATGGAGAAAAAGATGCGGGCCGGGGCGTGGATCACATCGGCGTGTGCTGTGTCTTAGGGTAGTGTCTCTGTAAATCATGCCATCTGACAGAACGGAACAATTGCGAAACATCCGGGACGAAGTGGCGCATCTGAAAGCGTCGCCGCTCTATCGCGAGCGGGTGAAAAATAAAGTGTATCCGGTGATCGGCGAGGGCGATCACGAGGCCGCGATCATGTTCGTCGGCGAAGCGCCAGGAAAAAACGAGGCGGAGCAAGGGAGACCCTTTTGCGGGGCCGCAGGAAAAGTGCTCGACGAATTGCTGGCTTCTATAGCGATGCCGCGCAACGAGGTATATATTACCAATATCGTCAAAGATCGTCCGCCCATGAATCGTGACCCTAACCCCGAAGAGTTCGCCCTATACGCGCCATTTCTCGACCGGCAAATTAACATTATCCAGCCGCGTGTCATCGCAACGCTCGGCCGCTTTTCCATGGCATACATCATGGAAAAATTCGGTCTCGGCGCGCATCTTGTCTCCATCAGCAAAATCCATGGTAAAGAATTCGCCGCGTCCGCATCCTACGGGCAGATTGCCGTCATTCCTCTTTTCCATCCGGCCGTAGCCCTCTACAAGCAGTCGTCAAAAGCCGACATGCTGGAGGATTTCAAGATTCTCCAAAAGTTTCGGAAATAGAAATGCCCCCGACAATAAAGTGGGAGCGAAGATGCTGCTTGCATAGTATCAAATGTCGCGATGATTGAGGGGTGAATTGAGGGGACTGTTGTAAGTAATAATTTATACCATCTATAGGTATCTGTCAAGTTTACGCGCTCTTGCCCCTGCCGTATGCTTACGGGACTATGGCCCTTGAAGATATTCGCGCGGAGCGCGTGCAAAAACTTGGACTCTTGAAAACGCGGGGCATTGACGCCTTTCCCGCGGAAACGGCGCGCACCCATGCGATCGCGAACATCCGCAAGAAATTTGCGGCGCTTGCGAAAGCAAAAAAGACCATCGTTGCGGCAGGACGCGTGATGGCGCGCCGCGAGCACGGGGGCTCGATGTTTTTGGATATTTTTGACGGTACGGCGAAACTGCAGGCCTATATGAAAAAAGATGTTCTGGCCGGTGAATATGATCTCGCGGCGGAGACACTTGATATTGGTGACGTCATCGAAGCCGAGGGTATTCTTTTCAAGACCAAAAAAGAGGAAGAGACGATTGAAGTATCACGGTGGGCCATGCTCGCCAAGTCCCTCCTGCCATTGCCGGAAAAATGGCATGGTTTGCAGGACACGGAAGAACGCTTTCGCAAACGCTATCTTGATCTTCTGATGAACGAGGGCGTGCGCGAGCGGTTTGTCATGCGCGCGCGTCTCATCAAAGCGATACGCGATTTCCATGAAAAAAAGGGATTTGTGGAGGTGGAGACGCCTATGTTCCACCCCATTCCGGGCGGCACTATTGCCAAACCCTTTGTCACGCATCACCACGCGCTCGATACCGACTTTTATCTGCGTATTGCACCGGAACTCTATCTCAAGCGCCTGCTCGTTGGCGGTATGGAGCGGGTGTTTGAAATCGGCAAGTGTTTCCGCAACGAGGGCATTGATGCAGCGCACAATCCCGAATTCACGATGCTAGAGTCCTACGCGTCCTATTGGGACGAAGAGGATATGATGGCGTTTGTTGAGGATTTGTTTATCGTACTCGGCAAAGAAATAGGGGCACAAGGGGAAATCATGGTGGATGGGAAAACCGTCATCTTCAAAAAACCGTTCAATAGGATCACTTTTAGAGACGTGCTTGCGCGATACGCCCAGGTCTCGGACTATGACGGCGAAACGCGCGATTCTCTGGCTGTCCGCGCGCGGCAATTGGGAGTGGATGCTGAGCCGCGCGCGTCAAAAGCAAAAATCGCTGACGAGATTTACAAAAAAGTTTGCCGGTCGTATTTAATACAGCCCACGTTTCTGATAGATCACCCATTGGAACTCTCGCCGCTGTCCAAGCGCAGGAAAGAGAATCCTGACGAGGTGCGGCGGTTCCAGCTGATTGCGGGAGGCATGGAGCTGACCAACGCGTTTGCCGAACTCAATGACCCCATAGATCAGCGCGAGCGGTTTATGGCCCAGGAACGTGAGCGCGAAGGAGGGGATGAGGAGGCCATGCGCGTGGACGAGGAGTTTCTGGAGGCAATGGAGTACGGCATGCCGCCTGCGGCAGGCCTCGGTATCGGCATTGATCGCGTGGCCATGCTGTTTGGCAACGTAAAAAATATCCGCGAGGTCGTGCTGTTTCCGACCCTGCGGCCCAAAGCATGAAAAGGGATTATGGGACATTTCAGGTGGGGTTAAAGATTTTGCTTCGCAAAGGCGGTAAGGTTTTGCTTTTGCGCATGAATGACGACGATCAATGGCTGGATCTGCCAGGCGGAAGAATTGACAAGGTGGAGTATCGGACACCGCTTGAGAAAATCATCGCGCGGGAAGTGCGTGAAGAATTGGGAGCGAAAGTAAAATATATACTGGGCAAACCCTTTTTTCATTTCCGCAGGGCGCGCCGCCAAGAAGACGCGCATCCGAGATTCGTCTTTCTTGCCGTGTATGATGCGCAATGGAAGGCGGGGGAGATAACGCTTTCACACGAGCACCTCTCGTATGAATGGATTGATCCGAAAACATATATCTTGAAGCAATCGGATTTTGGGAACAGCGAAGAATATCGGGCATTCAGAAATTATTTCAAAACGATTCGCTGATATGCTTGATACCAAATGGGTGCGCGAGCACCGGGATGAAGTAGAAAAATCGCTCAAGCGGCGCGGTTCGCATTTCGACATGGCGGCATTGCTCGCGGCGGACGAGGTGCGGCGCGTGGCGATCAAAGAAGGAGACGATCTGCGCGCGCGGCACAACGAATTGTCGGAGAGCATAGCGGCGGCTACCGGAGACGATCGGCAGGAGAAAATTGCGCAGTCAAGGGAAATGAAAGCGCGTCTCGGCGCCGTAGAGGAAGCCGCACAGCAGGCGGATGACGAATTCGCGGCGCTCATGCACCAACTGCCCAACATGACCGATGCTGGAGCGCCGGACGGCTTCAGCGAAAAAGACAACAAAGTACTGCGCGAAGTGGGTGAGAAGCCGCAATTAGATTTTGAACCGCGAGATCATCTCGCGATCGGTACCGCGCTTGACATCCTTGATTTTGAGCGGGGCGCCAAGGTCGCGGGCTCGGGGTTTTATTATCTGAAAAACGAAGGGGTATTGCTCGAGCTGGCCCTCGTGCGTTTTGCGATGGATTTTCTGCAGGAAAAGGGATTTACGCCGGTGATCACGCCCGATCTTGCGCGCAAAAAATTCTATCTTGGCACCGGATATCTGCCGGCTGGACCCGAGGCGCAAACATACGAAATCGCGGACAGCGATCTGGGGCTTATCGCGACGGCTGAAGTAACGCTCGCGGCATTGCACGCAGGAGAGATTTTGGAAGGCAGTCATCTTCCTCTTCGGTATGCCGGATATTCGCATTGTTTCCGTCGGGAAGACGGCGCGTATGGCACATATTCAAAGGGTTTGTATCGCGTGCATCAGTTCTCCAAAGTGGAGATGTTCGCATTTGCAACGCCGGAAACATCATCCGAGATCCATAAAGGGTTTCTCAATCTTGAAGAAGATCTGTGGCAGGCATTGGGTATCCCGTATCGCGTGCTGGACATATGCGCCGGAGATCTGGGCGCGCAAGCCGTGCGGAAATTCGATCTTGAAGCATGGATGCCGGGACGCGGCGACTGGGGCGAGGTAACGAGCACATCCAACACGACGGATTATCAAGCCCGGAATCTGGCCATCCGTTATCGCGCGACAGACGGCGGCAATGCCATGGCGCACACGGTCAATGGTACTGCTTTGGCAACATCCCGCGCTTTGGTGGCAATCCTGGAAAATTATCAGCAGAAAGACGGTTCGGTTGCCATTCCCCCGGCGCTGCAATCATATATAGGTGGTCTAAAGAAGATCTCTTAATAAATGTTGTAGAGTGAATTAAGATAGTCCTATGACACTAAACTTTATCATCCTTTGTGATAAAACAGAGAAAATTTCTGAAGGCGGAAAGTTCAACTTTTTGGGTGTCTTTGATACTATATCTGCAGCTAGTTTTCCGGCAGTCCATAAGGAATTGACGATTGTCGCAAATATAGAAAAAGAGGGAGGCACTCACCGCGAATTTTTTCAGTTGAAAAAAAAGAAAGAACTGATATTTAGAGGGGATGAGGTTACCTTTAACGGAACGCGACCGCGACATCAGTTTGTACATCACCTAGAAAACATTCCCTTATCAGAGGAAGGAAAGTATGAAGTAGAAATCTATGTGGATGATGCTCTCATAGGGCATACTTACTTTTCTGCGAAGTTGTCCTAGATATATGCCGGATTCTACCCGTGTTAGCACAACGGAAAGCGAAGATAGCCCTTCGACATTTGCTGACCTAAGTAAAAAGGTTGAAGCGGTAGGTGCTTCATTATTTATCGTACGGGGTATTACCGTAGGCATACTCTTTTTATTGGTGCTTGAGCTTTTAGGAGTGGCGGTGGATTTGTGGAGAGATAGGAGTGCCTATGAACAAGCGGCCAGTATGAATCTTGCAACACAGGAACGGATTTTGGTATTAGAGAGTCAACTTTTTGAGTACAGGACAGAGATTATTAAAAAAGAGAAAGTCGTTGGATGCCTAAGGATTAAAAAATACTGGGAATTTCCTAGTTGTTTTGAACCTTAGGTTGCATATACAAAATAGACATGCAGAAAGATTACAGAAAGATTTTCAGAACATGGAGTGAAATAGATGCGCGAGCGCTCCGCAGGAATGCGGAGAGTTTTTTGCGTTTGATTCCGCCGGACACGCGGCTTATGGCGGTAATCAAATCAAACGCGTACGGCCACGGTCTGGTGCATGCTGCTCACGCGTTGGAGCATCTGCCGCGTATCTCTTTTGGCGTGGATTCCATCACCGAAGCGCTGCGTCTGCGGCGGGAAGGGATACAAAACCCGATACTGGTACTGGGCTTTACTCTTGCGTCTCGCATGCAGGAAGCGGTTCAACAGCACATCATGCTCACGGTATCAACCATGGATGCGCTCAAAGTCGTAGGTACGCTCAAGCGCCGTCCGGCCATCCATATAAAAATAGACACAGGCATGCATAGACAGGGTTTTTTTCCTGCCGACGTGCCGAGCGTTGTTCGCCTCTTGAAGTATTTCAACATAAAACCTGCGGGCATATTCACGCATTTTGCAACCGCAAAAGACCCTGCGGATCGCGCGTACACGGAGAAACAACTTGCCATTTTCAGAGGTGTCATCTCCGAAATGGAGCGGGCTGGGTACGGGGACATGGTCCGCCATGCTGCGGCAAGCGGCGGAACGCTTTTATTTCCGGAAAGCCATTTGGACATGGTGCGCGTAGGCATGGGGCTGTATGGGTATTGGCCGTCACCGGAATCGTACCGTAAAAAGATTACCCTAAAGCCGGTTCTGACATGGAAAACGATCGTGTCCGAAGTCAAAAGCATTCCGAAAGGAGTATTAGTGGGGTATGATGGGACGGAACGGGTGCGGCGTCCCACGCGCATGGCAGTCCTGTCTGTGGGGTATTGGCATGGCGTTGACCGTGGGCTTTCGGGCAAAGGCGAGGCGCTCATCCGCGGCCAAAGGGCAAAGATGCTGGGCCGCATTTCCATGGATATGACCGCTGTCGATGTTACGGATATTCCAAAAGTAAAACAGGGAGACGAAGTTATTCTCATCGGAGGCACCGGCACGCACGCAATTTTTGCCGATGAGATTGCAGAAAAAATTCAAACCACTGCGTATGAAGTACTTACGCGCATTAATCCGCTCATACGGCGCATCGTGATTCATGACCAGTAGGATTGTTTACGGCTCGCGCGAAAGCAGGCCAGCGCGGCGCATGCCGCATATATCTCTCACGGCCGCCCTTATCGGAGGGGCGGTTATGGCGGGTGTGATAGGGGCTGTTGTCGCTGTTATGCTTCCGGCGCTCCAACTCAAAGATATAGCCGTTTCAGGGCTTGAGACGCTCGATGAGCATGCGGTGCGGGAAAAAATAGCGCAGGGACTTGCCGGAAGCCGTTTTTTGCTCGTGCCGCGCTCTTCTTATTTCCTTGCCAACACCAGCGTCTTGGCAGAGGACCTGCGCAGGGCATTTCCGGCGATTTCCTCAATAAGCGCAAAAAAGACATTCCCGCATACACTTGCGATTGCCGTAACCGAGCGCCGATTCTGGGGCATCATGTGTAATGATCTCCAAAGCGAATCCGAAGCAGAGGCGCCACGCACTGCCCCGTCGCACTGCGTGGCGCTGGACACCACGGGCTTTGGGTATGAATCATCGCCACGACCGCAGGGCAATCTTATTCTCATCGTAGAAACCGATCGCGCCATACTGAACGCAGGAGAGCAACAGATTGAGTTGACACTCATGGATCGGCTGGAGATACTGCGCGGGGGAATACAAGAGGCGACGGGACAGGAAGTGACGCGCTTCGCGTTGCGCGAGCGCTCGCCAAGCGAAATCCGCGCGAGGAGTGCGGACGGGTTTGCGATTTATTTTCGCCGAGACGATGATTTTGTCAATGCATTTCGCGTGCTGAAAAAAGTATTGGACGCAGAAATCGGAAACCGGCGGGATGAGCTGGCGTATATTGACGTCAGATTTGGGAACAAAGTTTTCTACAAGTTCAAGTAATGGAGTAACTTTTTATTTCCCTTTACGGCAGGCGGTAGATGAAGATCGAGGCGCCAGCGCGGGCCACGGGGTCATAATCTTTGAGCCATTCGTATGAGTCCTCCGGCCTGCGAGAGAATCCCGGAGCTGGCTCGCCGAAAGCTCTTTGGCGCGTGCTGGCGGAAACGGCAAACCACCCGTGCGCCGGGCCGCGGGCCGATTGCCATGGTACGAACGACGTGCTGACGAAGTAGTATGAGGGATCTGCGCCGCCGAAATAGTCAAGGGCGAGCGAGGGTATGTTATTTTCTTGCGCAAACTGCGCGAGACGCTTGAGGTCCTGCCCCCAGTCGTAGTTGGAATCAACTGCGATGCGCCACCCCTGCGCGGTGCCGCCGGCGAGCTGATTATAATACGAAAGAAATGAAGGAAATACAAAAATGGTTTCCGCGGCGAGCCAGACAAAAAGGACGGCAACGAGTGCATAGCGCGCGAGTGAGGCGATATATTTTTGATACATATCTTTCAGCCACTCGCCCAGATTGCGCGGATTATTTTTGCGGTGTCGGACGATAGCGTCCGCGATCTGCCGCGCTACGAGGAGGTATAGAAAAGGGAAGGTGGGCAGTACGTGGCGGATGCCGATGTTGAGCGGTGATTGGACAGAAAACGCCCAGTAGACGGCGATAAAAACAAACGCTGAAAACTCGGCAAAATGACCCGCGATCCACCGGCGCAACATTCCTCTGCGTTCTTTTTGGATACGTCGGCTCGCGCGGTACTTGGCGGCGGCCAGCGCCAGAGCAATGGCAGTAAGAAGATGGATCGGCAGGGGCTCTTTCAAGACATACAGCACGGGGAAATACCATCGCGATCCGGCGGCGGACACTTCACCCAGGAAATACGCGGTGTTGCCGCCTGCGGAGCGCTGTTGGACCATGAGAAAACCGAGCAGGTATTCGGCGAACGGCCGCGTGACGGGATTTTTGATAAGGGCGAGATCTAGGTCTACCATCGGGCGGAATCCGTGGGAGCCGAGCAAAAATTGCGTATCGCGCGCCTGCCGCTGTGCAGGATAATGCCAGACAAAGATGGCGTAGACCGATGAAATCACGACCACGCCGATGAGGCCGATGAGAACAGCCCTGCCCGCCATGTGCAGGAGGATGCGCAAGCGTTCGCGGCGGTAGAGATTAGGCAGGGAAAGCACCCACGCCGTCAGGAGGATGCCGTACACGGGGATGAGAAGCACGACGGAGAATTTCAACAGCTGGGCTATGCCGAAGAGCACGCCGGCAACCGCAACCCTGCGCCAATTCGGGCGCTCAAGGAATGCGATGAAACTCGCGATACCGATGAAAAAACCGAGCGTAGCGCCCATATCGGTCGTCACCAGCCGCCCGTGCGCCAGGATGGTAGGGGAAAAGGCGATAAGGGCGAGCGTCAAAAGTGCGACAACGCCTCCGAAACGCCTGCGCGTCCATTGGTAAAAAAGCCAGGAGAAAAAGGCGGTGAGGAGGATGAGGGGAATACGAGACCAGAATATAATCCTATCCGCGTCATTGCCGAGGCCGTAGAGAAATACGGCGCCCTGCGCCCACTGGCTGTTGACTTCTTCCTGCCAGTGCACGGTCTCGGTCGGGAAGTGCGGGCGCACGGCGATCTCGGCGCTCAACGCAGAGAGCGCTTTGACAAGCGGCGGGTGCTCGGGATTGAGGCGGTAGTCCAACTGGGTGACATAGCCAAAGCCCGACGGGATGTGAGCAAGCTCGTCCACGGTCGCCGCGTCGTTCCATACGGAGCCGACCATGAGCACGAGCATGATTGTCAGCAATGCCCACGCGGGGGCGTGTGATCTGAACATATAGGTCATTATATCAGGACAGGGGTATGATCAAAAGTTTTGCAAAATAACAAAGTCGCCGGGCACATGCACTCGGAATGCGGGAAATGCGCGTTGTGTCGCAGTGATACCGGGAGTGTCACTGCTGTCGGCAAAAGTGATGACGGTTTTTTCCGCGGATACCATGTCTTGCGCAGGCGGGGCTATACCGGGCGCGACCACGATATAACGAATGTGTGCGGCTGACTGCCCCGCAGACGTGAAAGAATCGGTGACAAACATGACGGTTTGCGCCGGCATGGGAATGCCGCGGACATCAACGCCGCGCGCATTGACGATGACGTATTTTTTTACGTCTTTGGGCAGTGCGGCGAGGTATTGCGCCATGTGATAGTTCGACGTGTCAAAGGCCTCGTATGTCTTGGGATGATTGCTCCAGTGCAGGAAGTACGCGCGATAGGTCACGAAGGGAACAACGAGGAGTGCCAGGACAAAAAGAAAGAGCAGTTCATACCGGAGCCGTCCAAGCTGGCGCTCGTACTGCGGCCATTTCGCTTTCTCTTTGTCTATCCAGCTTGTTATGCCAAGACGCACGCCATCAGCTCCCACGCCCGCCAGCAGGAAGAGGGGGGGAATCATACCAATCGTGCGCAGTGCATGGGGGATGCCCTCGCGGGTAAGAACCGCCGGAAGCATGAGCCCTAGTGCCCATATCGCAATCAGCCACCTTCTCCAACTAACGAGGTTTAACCTCGTTAGTTGGAGGATACCTATGAGAGTAAAGAGCGCCACAAGGGGGTTTAGTGCTGGCTGGCAATTGAAGTTATGCCGCCAGTTGCAGTCGCCGCTCCAGAAAAACATGCCCAGTGTCAGAGCGGTTGATTTTCCGAATTCCTTGAGGGGATCTGCGGCGGCGAAAACGGATACATCATTTGCTCGCCCGGCAAAGTCCTGCGGATGCTGGACAAAATAGAAAACAAGGGGAAGTACGGTCACGAATACGACAAAAGCGTAGAGAGCCACGGCGCACGGGGTGCATGCGGTTTTTTCGCTATTGCGCGATCTCTTCCATCGCCATAGATACCAAGCAAGCGGCACGGCAAATACTGCCCCCATAAAACGGAAGGCGATATAGGTGTGCAATCCCAGGCCCGTCAAAATGCCCGCGAGCACGAGATCAAGCGTGGAGCCACGCCGCAGGCCTTTGAGCAGGAAATATATGCCGAATGCGGCGAGAAACGGGACCATGATCGCGCGGAACCCGATGCGCGAGAAATTGATATGCCAATAACTTGCGGCAATAAAAAACGCGGCAAAGAGCGCCGGGCCGCGCCGCCGGAATATCTCGCGGCTCGCCAGATATACGCCGAGAATCGTGAGCGTGCCGAAAGATGCCGAGACCATGCGCAACGCCCATGGCGTATTGCCAAACGTTGCTACGGACAACGCCTGTATGTTTATAAAAAATCCTTCGCGGCCGTTGTTTTCCGGATAAAATATCTTGAAGTCGCCAGTTGCCAGCGCTTCCAGGGCATTGTTGCCGTTCATCGCCTCGTCAGGATACAGCCCGGGCGGTATTTCCGTGATGAGATAAAAACGCAAAAAAGCCCCCAAGGCCATAATCCCCAAAAGCACCCAGATATGCGCCTTTTTCATGCCATCCAGTATACAACGCGGCAAGCAGGAGGAGATATTGACAATACAGTGCTAGTATGCTAGGATATAGATGCGGCTCATTGCCTAAATTCACCCCTCAATCCGAACACCTGTTGAGTGAATAATACCCGCCGCCATTGCGACTTCAAGGGCGGTGCGGTAGCCAAGAATCTTTCTCGGCT
>Ga0209542_10016455_pt1 | contig 12272 bp, 21 predicted proteins | sample RifCSPhighO2_01_FD_184028 | JGI IMG/M metagenome (GOLD analysis project Ga0209542, IMG submission 184028) | Soil microbial communities from Rifle, Colorado - Rifle CSP2_plank highO2_0.1 (SPAdes) (version 2) | ecosystem: Environmental > Terrestrial > Deep subsurface > Rock core/Sediment ...
TACAGTTGCGCTTGCGAAACTTACAAAGAACGTTATCGCAAATAACGACGCTAAAGACAAAATAAATGTTTTGTTTGCCATTTTATGTTGTAACTTTCAAATTACACTGGTTTATAAATTTATCTGTTTTGGGGATAGCTAGATTTAAATAAACATTTGCCGATATTATGTCATGGCTATAAGGTCCAGGGAGAATGTTGTTGGTGCATGGGCTTTTTTGGCCGGAATTGTTCTCTCAATTCTTATTGGCATATTCGCTGGAGATAAAATAAATCCTTATCTTATATGGGTTATTGTTGGGCTGGGAGTTGTTGTTGGGTATTTCGTAGCAGAGAAAAATGTAAGAATATTTTTGCTTGCTTCTGTCTCTCTAGTTGTTGTTAGCTATGTTGGAATGTCTGGAATGGTTTTAAACGCAGCTATAAGCGGAGTAGCAATAGGGAAAGTTATTTCTTCTATTCTTGGAACTTTGCTTATGCTATTTGTTCCTGCCACGATTGTTGTTGCGTTAAAGAGCGTTTTCTCTATTTCTACGATTGGCTCTTCTGACTAGAACATTATAACTTAAGAGATTAAGATGTATATAATATAGGACATTCTGTTAAAACTTTTATCTGGAAAGTTACCCAATAGGCTGGCAGATAAAGCAAGTTCTCTTTTGGTATAATTGTCAAATTAGCATCATATCCTGCTTCTTTTACAAGACTAAAGGCAGTTTCTGTAACTAGTAAACTCTCTAAACTATAAACTTGCGCTAACTCCTCTTTTACCATACCTCTAAAAATATAATGGGATAAATAATTGCTCCTAAATAGAACAGCTTAACCTTAACCGTTCAAGAAATCTGTCTTTTTTTCCTTGACAACTTGAGGAACTTTATGTATGTCTGCAAATTGCGGGGTTGCTATGATTATATTCTCTCCAAATCCTGCAATTTTTCCTTCTATAGCATCAACTGTCTTCTTTATCTTAGCAATTGCCCTCTTAAGTTCAATTATATCTTTTGTCTTCAATGGTTTTATGTCTATAACAACAATCGTATAGCCTTCTCTCAATGAATTTAGAACAGGATTAATATCGTCAAATTCTTTCAAGACAAAAGGCTTAACGACCACTTTGTTGTCGTTTGTCGGATTGGCTGCATTAATGTCAATTTCAACATAATCTTCTGAATCTTCCTTTCCAAACAACTTTTTTAAATCAAATGCCATAGCAATAATTAAAAGAGTTAGTTTATAAATATTGCTGTAATTATAATAGTATAAAAGGCAGTTTATCTTTTGTTTTCAGAAACTGCCCGAGTTATCTCGTTTTTTAGATTTTGTGCTCTTTCATCCAGAATTTTCTCCTGCTTTTCCATTGATGATATTCTAAGATCTAAAACTTTCTTTTTCTCTTCCAAGTCAGAGGTTAAATCTGTTTTATTTGAGCGAACCATCAAACTTCCAACTATCTTATATACTTCTTCTCCGGATTTTTTTAAATCTACAAGGGCATTTAATATCTCTGTTAATTCTATCTGAAAAGTCTGCTTTTGTATGACTATATTCTGCAGATTTTGCTCAATAACCTGGAGTTCTTGTATCTTCTTGGCTGTCTGCTCGTCTATTTTCATATCGCCTTAAGCTTTACAATCTGCGCCCTTGGCTTGTAAAAGATTTTAGAATTGCAATTTGGGCAGACAAATCTCTTTTCAAGAATCTTGTTTGTTATCGGTTTTCCGCACTTAAAGCATTTATATTGCGCCATGTTTGTTATTTGTTTATTGAAGTTTTGAATTTATTGTTTAGTTTGAAGTGAATAGGCAGGACCTGCAAATATCTTTCCTGTCTTAATATCTTTCCAGATGCCGGCAGCTATTCTCTTTACTCTTCCTTTTGAGTAAAATGGAGATATCTGCCTCTTTCTCTGCTCGCTTTCTATTGCATTAAACTTCTTTCTGACATTTGTGCCATAGCCAGCACCAAACTTTCCCATTGCCCTTATTTTCTTTGTCTTGCTTCCCATTTTGTATAGGTGAATAAGTATAGTTTGAAAAGAGTGTTTTTAAATTGTTCTATCAATGAATTATCTTTTAGAATATTGCTGTTGATATCTCTTAGAGAGTTCATTGAACCAGTCTTTTAAATATTCAATATTGCTCCCAGTCATAGAATCTGTCAAGAGCATTTCAAGGCCTGCTTCGATTTTCTTTGTCTTAATAACACTTAAATCTACATATCCATTAGGTGCCTCTTCAGTTGGAAGTATTAATGTGCCTGAATGAATTTGATAATCTCTTTGTAAAAACTGATCAAGTAATTTCTCTTTCAGAATTTCAAATGAATCTGTTCTGTCATCTCCAATTATTACATTAATGCAATGAAAACGATCTCTTTTTATAAATGCTGAGCAGATTTTTTCATTAATTCCTTCTATTCCTAAAGCAGGCGGGATATTATAAGAAGTTCTTGGCAGATAGCCCTCTTCACAACCTGCTTTGGGAGGGCTATAAATATAATCACAAGAGCTGAATGGTATAATCCCTCTTTTCTCAGTTTCTTTTAAGTATTCCATGTAGCGAAAAGTCAAGGTTTCTCCCCTTTCTATATCGCTTCCAGTGTATTTTGGACAGAATAGTCCGTCTGCAGAAAATAGTATATTTCCAGATTTTGGAGAGATTGGAAAATCTTTGATTGCATCTACAAATAACTTTTGAAGCATCTCTTCTGCTGATTGAATTAAGTATTGTTCCATATTCTTATCCCTGTTAATGGGTATAAAAAGAGATGTGTGTTTTTGTATATAGTTAATTTTCCTGTTAACATAGAAAATCTAATATACTCTATGAATATGTTTTATTAATGGAAAATTCGTCTCCAAGAAAGGTGCGCTTAATATTAGTAAATCTGATTCGCTTTGTTTTAATCCTGACATTTTTTATCGCTTTGTTTGAGAACCGCAGGCTCATTTTATTTACATCAGTTATAGCCTTGATTGCAACATTTATCCCAACTTTAATGCAAATTATCTTTCATGTTAAATGGAAAAGCTCGTTTGATATTATTGTTATTTTGTTTGTTTATGGCCTCTTATTTTATTGGGAGATAGAAGGAGTTTATTCCAATCTCCAGATAATGGCGTTAATCATGAACTTTGCATCTGCAATTGTCTTGGGTATTCTAGGATTAACTGCAGTTTATACATTTTCAAGATATGAAAACTTGAAAGCCAGCCCCTTGATGGTTTCTTTTTTCTCTTTCTGCTTTGCATTTACAGCTGGAACTCTCTTAGAACTGGCAAAACTTCTAACAGACACATTTTTCGGCTTCCACATCCGTGAGGTTGGCATATTTGGTACAATGGGGAATTTGCTTGTTAATATGTCCGGCTCTTTGCTGGTTTCTGCAATTGGCTATTTTCAGATAAGGAAAGGAAAATCTGTTTTAATCAGTACATTTCTTGAGGATTTTGCAGAGAGAAATCCAAAACTATTCGGAGTCAAGCAAAATAATGAAGACTACAAAGCCCATGTTACAAGATTAATAAAAGAAGGAGAGGGGAAAAATGTTGAATTTAAGTCAACATTAAGAACAAATCTCCATACAAAAAAAATTGACAAAGCCATGGAGCATTCTGTTCTTAAAACAATTAATGCTTATTTGAATTCTACAGGCGGAACTTTATTAGTTGGTGTTTCTGACAAAGGCGAGCTTCTTGGGCTTGAAAATGACGAGTTTCAGAATGAAGATGCTATGCACAGGTATCTCTCGCAGATTGTTAATTACCATATTGGCGCAGAATTTCTACCGCTGATTAAAACTCATGTTGTTGAAATTGATGGAAAAAAAGTGCTGAAAATAGAATGCCAGAAAAGCGACAAAGAGGTTTTTCTCAAGCATGGCAAGGACGAAGAGTTTTATGTCCGCCAGAGTTCTTTAAGCATGCCCCTCTCTGGAAGTTCTCTTATGAACTATATAGAGAGTAATTTTAGAGAGAAGGGTTGAATGGGGTCGCTGGGATTTGAACCCAGGTCACGAAGTTTTTTGCGAAACATATTGTCCCAAACCTCGGATACTACCAAGCTATACTACGACCCCGATTGCTTTGCAAGGCTGAATATATTTAATAAACCTTACTACCTCCTGTTTTCTATATAGACAAAGATTGTGTTTGTTTGATTTTGCAAATGAGTATCCCAATAAATTTGTGCATGTTTTAAAATCTTTTAAAAGAGAATTATTAAAATTTGTAAATTTAACATAAATCTGCTTTTCTCTCTTACATTTATATATGCAACCATCTGTGTCTATTAGACCTCTAATCGTTTTAGACATATACTCTTTTTTCTTCATCACCCACAGAGGTATTCTTGCCTGATTGACTATTTTATCTCCTCTTTGTAGGCCGCATTTCACAAAATTCTCTGATAAATTCTGATTATAACAATAAAGATATGATTGGTTTGTGCCAGCTATCTGATTGTATTTTAATTTTATGCCAGTAACTCTGTAAAATAATTTTGACACATAATCAATATAATGTTTAGCTCTTTTATCAAAAGAAATATGAATTCTATTTCTACATAAGTTTCCATCGCCTAAGACTATTCCAATCAATTCTGCCAGAAATTTGTTTTCCCTTAGTTTTTTACTCCGATCTATAAAAGTGTATCCTAAATTCTTAATGTAGTTAATTTTTGTTTCTTTAATTGTTGGAAGATTTATGTATTGTTTCAATTTTTCTAGATTGTCTTCTCTGATAGTATCATTTCTAGATGTTATATTCTTAACTTCAAAATTTAATTTTTTACTTAATTCGTTTATACTTAAACCAGAGTTTTTGATCGCTTCCCTAAACTCTTTTGTTATTTTGTATCTTTTATTCATCAAATTTCTAAAATTTAAATGTGATTAAATATGTTTATTACCACTTTAAAATTAATGTTACCAGGTTGCACCACATCCCCAATGCATAAAAGACCAAAGGGGAGTTTTTAAGCCTACTTCTTCTTGGGCTTCTCTTCTTTCTTTGTCTCTGCTTTTGCAGGCGCTGCTCCCGTTGAGGTTGGAGTGGCTCCTGGTTTTGCGCCTGCTGTCGCTGGAGCGCCCGGGGTCGCTGGAGCTCCTGCTACCGGTGCTGCTGTCGCTGCCGCTGCCTTCGCAGCTTCCTCTGCAGCCTTTGCCTCTTCAAGAGCTTTCTTCTCTTTCTCCTGCTTGGCTTTAAGAATATCAAAAAATTCTGCTAGTTTCTTTTTCTTTTCTGCTGTTGGCTCTGTTATTTCTTCTTTTATTTCTTTATCATAAACACCAGAGAGAATATCTTTTTCAACTTCCTTTGCATTCTTGCTGTCAATTAATACTCCAAGAGAGACGCAAGTTCCTACAATCAGTCTTATTGCTGAACGCAAGTCTTTTGCAAGAAGATTAGGCATCTTTGTCTTTGCAATGCTTACAATTCTCTCAAATGAGATATTGCCGACTTTAAACTTTTCTGCCTCGCCAGAACCTTTTTCTGCTGAAATTTCTTTCTTGATTAATTCTGCAACCGGAGGAGAAGAAACTTTTATCTTGTATGTTTTGGTTTTTGGGTCAACATCCAACTCAACTGGAACTTTCATTCCTAAAAATCCTTTTGTTGCTTCGTTTACATCAGATATAACCTTGCCAATATTAATTCCCATTGGACCTAACTGCTGAGCAACAGCTGGACCTGGAGCCATTTTTCCGCCGTCAACGATTAATTTAACCTGAGTCATTATTCTTTATCCCTAAAAGTTTCGGATTCAGTTTCTTGTTCTTTATCCCTTCCTTCTTCACGTCTTATAACTTTTATATTATCCATTTTTATAGTTACTGGTATTGGGACAGATGCACCAAGAAGAGAAACAACTACTTCTCCTTTTGTCTTGTCTACTCTTGTTACTTTTGCTTTTTCACCCTTGAATGTATGTCCAATAATTTCTATTATATCCCCTACTTCTATCTTAAAGTCCTCTGCTTTTGGCTCAAGCATTGTTTTTATCTCGTCGTAAGTCAGAGTCTTTCCTATAATCCCTTTAATATATGGAAGATTAAATACAGCTTCTTCTGCTGATTCTCTGTCTGCAGATTCAAGAATAATATATCCCCTTAATCCATGAGGGCGAATAACAGAGAAAACATCTAATGCTTTTTTTTCAGCTCTCTCGCTAACTAATTCCAAAGCCCTTTCTTCTTTGTTTGTTGTTACTTTGATGATAAAAATCATTTTGTTATATATTGTTATGCTCCGCTACTCCATAAGTTATGAGAAGCAGATGATGATAATGATAAAATGGGGTTTAAAAAGATTTCTCTTGAAATCTTTAATGCTCATTTCTTGCGAAATCTCGCATAAAAATATTTCCTTTGGAAATATTTTTGGTTTATCACATAGAGTCAAGCTTGGCTAAATACTCTTTGGCACGCTCAATTATCTGGGGGACAAGGAATTTTTCTATTTTGGCTGTAAATATTTCAGAAATTGTGAGAAACTCTGAAAGGCGATATTTATTCTCAAATTTTTCTGCTATCATTGCATCCCTTAATCTCTTCAATTGACGGCGAATATTGCTCTCTGCAAGACCCTTAATCTCAAGAGAATTTTGTTTTCTTAGTGCATCTACTTTATCTCTTATTTCAAATGATGAAAGCATTATTTTTTGCTTTCTTGCCTCGTCAAGAACGAGAAGAATGTCAACAATAATGTCTCTTGAATCTCCTGGCTGCAAGAGACCAAGGGAAAGGCAGACTTTTCTTACTATCTCTCTTTTTGGAGAGTCATATGGCTTTTCATATTTTCTAAGAGTTATTTCGTTCAATGGAACATCGCGGACCATATATATTATATTATAATAATCATTATAAATCTAATTCTTTCTCTCTTTTCATGGAATTAATTGCATTTTTGGGAAATGACAAAGAGAACTGGGGACAGGTAAATGCACTTATTAACAGAGGAGAATGGGAAAAAGTAATCCTTGTAAAAAACAAAAATTCTGATGGATTTAGCTCTTCAAAAGAGTGCGAGAGTGTAAGTGTAAACTCGGAGAGGACTCTTGTTGAATTAAAAAAAGATATAATGGAAAAACTCAATGGAAAACTTGGAGAACTTGAAGTCGCATTGTCTCTTGCATCAGGAAGCGGAAAGGAACACATGGCTCTAATATCTGCATTGTTAAGCATGCCTGTTGGGATAAGATTAGTTGTGTTTACGAAAGAAGGTCTTGAGTTTGTAAATTAAAATATCTCTCTAAAAGACTAAATCAGAAAAAAACAGTTATCCATTTAACAAGTGTAAGAGCAATTAAGCCAACCAAGAACCAAGTTGAAATTTTAAATGCATTCTCTGCAAACTTCTTGTTTCCTGTTATTCCCCAGATAGTCAGGAAGAAGAATCTGCCCCCGTCAAAAATGCCAAGAGGAAGCATATTAACAAGAGCTACACTCAAACTAATCAAAACTATCCACCAGAGCAAATCAAATATGAAAATTCCAAGGTCGCCCAATCCTGATTGATAGTACACAAATGGATCTTTTATTTTTTCAAATAAGCTGTATAAAAATGAGAACATGCCGGTGCGTTTTTGATATTGGAACCCTATTCCCAAGAATGCCTTTCCGTCTCTCTCTGCTAGAGTAATCTTATAATCTTTTATTGTCTTGTCAGTCGCTATTGTCTTAATTGTTATGTTTTCTCCAGGATTTAGAGAGTTTAATGTTGAATTTATGTCTTGATAACTTCTTATTTTATTGCCACTAATTTCTGTAATTGCTCCAGAGAGGCCTGCTTTAAAAGCTGGAGAGTCGTCAAAAACTATAATGTACTGTTCTTCATTTGAAAGAGAGTCATTTAGCATCTGACTGCCTGCAAAATATGTTTTATTATTTGCTTCAATTTCAACAAAAGTAGAATTGTCAAGATAGTTTTGATTAATAGATGTAATTTCTGAAACGTTTAATGCCTCCATAGAATAGGTGCTAAATATAACTCCTGCCGGACTAAATATGCCAAGGAAAAATAGCAGGAAAATCAGACCAAATAGAACAGTCATCAAAAGATTTGCAAACGTGCCTGCGGCAAGGATTGAGAGTTGAGAAAATTTCTTTGCTTTCTGCATCTGCTTATCATCCTGCTCAACAAAAGCTGCAAGGAACGGGCCTAAAAAGCCGAATCCGGTTGAGAGAATTCTTATTTTATTCAGTCTTGCAAAAATTCCGTGAGAGAACTCGTGAGGAACAGCAATAATTGCTATAATTATTATCCAATATGTAAAATAAAATGGGGGAAGGAAATTTATCTTAAATATCTCCGGAAGATAAGGCACAAGAGGAGTTATTATCGGAATTTTCAGCGCCTTTGCTAAATAAGGAGAAGCAATGTAAAGATATGTTGCTTTTATTATAAACCAGAGACCGAAAAACATCAGAAGATAGCCAGAAGCGATAATCAAATATTGCAGTTTGCTTAGAATTTTTCCGTATTTCTTATTTGTCCATTCTATAAATTTTATCCCGACTTTTGTCCTATAAAGATAGAGGAGCCCTTCTCTTTTTAGGTTATGTCTGCGACTATACAAGAAGGCTACAACAAATAGTGTAAATGCAACCAAAAAGGCAACATCGTACGAAATGAAACTCATAAAATTATTTTTTCCTTACAGGTCTGAAATTATGGCCTGAGCATCTTGGGCATTTTATTTTCCCAGCTAAAACTCTAACCATCTGGGTTCTTATTTTCTTGTTGCAGTCTCTGCAAACAAATACATTCTGAAACATTCTTGTCTGTGCAACTAGAATTTTTGTAGCCATATTTATAATACTCTCATTATTATCTTCTTTCCCTCAATATCCCAATATTCTACCTGTTTCTCCGGCAATAATTTGTCTTTTAACTCCTGCAAATATGGAATTTCTATAGTCTCGTATGATTCCAAGTCCATTACTGATGCTTTATCTCCTGCCAGAGATAAAATCTGGGCTTTCTTTTTTTCAATCATTGGAACTTCAAACCTCTCTGCACCCGGGCAGGCAAGAACTTTCTTATTTCCTGTAATTATGTTAACTGCTTCTATTCTGCATTTGGACGCTCCGTGCTTTCCTGACTTGCTAATATCATTTGACCTGACTGTATATGTCTCGCCCTCAATCATTATTGTGGTTCCTGGCTTTGCACCATGAGCATCTATTAATTTTAAGACCATAAGCGTTAGAAAAAAAGTATATTTATAAAGCTTGCTTTCAAGGAGAGAGCATGGAAATTATAAATAAGAAAGACTTCGTAGAAATAAAATTTAGTGGTTATTCAAACGGGAATGTATTTGATTCAAATATAGATGAAGACTTGAAGAAGATTTCCAAAGATGCCAAGCCAAAAGAGACTATAGTTATTGTTGGAGAGAGCATGGTTGTGTCCGGATTTGACAGGGCGCTTGAGGGCAAAGAGATAGGAAAAGATTATGAGATTAAAGTTCCTGCAAAAGATGGATTTGGAGAGAGGAGAAAAGAGCTTGTCAAGACAATCCCATTAAAAATATTTAGAGAGAAAAAAATAAACCCTTATCCTGGAATGATTCTTGCAATGGACGAGAATCTTGTCAGAATAATAACTGTTTCCGGAGCAAGAGTTATGGCTGATTTTAACAATCCTCTTGCTGGAAAAGAGCTTGTTTACAAGTTTAAAATTGTGAGAAAAATTCAAGATGGGAAAGAAAAAGCAAAAACTGTATTTGAATCAATGTTGAGGTTTGTTCCTGATTTTGAATTGAAGGGGAATGAGATTGTCATGAAAGGACCAAAGTTCATGGAAAAAATTGTTGATGCTCTAAAAGAAAAATTCAAGGAGCTTGTGGGCAAAGAGTTAAAATTTGAGATAGAGGAAGAGAAAGCAGAACAAAAGGAAGATAAGACGGAAGAGAAAAAAGCTTAAACATTATTATTTTATTTTAAAAAGATTACAATAATCCTTATAAATGCCCTAAACTTGTTTCATGCAATGGCTGAAATATTTGAAAAGGCAGGTGTTGCATCAAACGAAGCTGACAAGGAGCTTGAATCTATTATTCAAACGCATTCTGCGCGGGTAAAAGTTGTTGGATGCGGCGGAGGAGGAGGAAATTCTGTTTCAAGAATGAAAGAAATAGGAATAAAGGGATGCGAGATTATTGCTGTGAATACAGATGCACAGGATTTGTTATATACAAACGCAGACCATAAAATTTTGATTGGGAGAGAATTAACTCATGGGCTTGGAGCAGGGAGCAATCCCAAAGTCGGAGAGCAGGCGGCAAAAGAATCAGAGCAGGAAATAAAGAAAAGATTAGGTGAGATAGACATGGTTTTCATAACCTGCGGATTAGGCGGTGGAACTGGGACAGGGGCTGCGCCTGTTGTTGCAGATTTGGCAAAAAAAGCCGGGGCACTCACAATAGGAATTGTTACTTTGCCTTTTACAGTTGAGGGGCAGAAAAGACTTGAGAATGCGCAATCCGGACTTGAGAAATTATCTGCGTGCACAGACACTTTAATTGTTATTCCGAATGACAAGCTTCTTGAAATTGCTCCTGAACTGCCAATACATACTGCATTTAAAGTTGCAGATGAAATTCTTACAAATTCTGTTAAAGGAATTACAGAACTTATAACAAAAGCAGGGCTTGTCAATCTTGATTTTGCTGATGTAAAATCAGTTATGTGCGACGGAGGAGTTTCTTTAATAGGCATAGGAGAGTCTGACTCAAAAGAGAGAGCAAAAGAGGCAATAGAAAGAGCAATAAAAAATCCTCTTCTTGATGTTGATATAACCAATGCAAAGGGGGCGCTTGTAAATATAATTGGCGGACCAGACATGTCTCTTGATGAATATAAACAAGTAATGGAAATTCTTGGAGAGAAGGTTGCAGCTGATGCAAAGATAATTTCAGGGGCACAGATTGCTGCTGATATGGAAAAAAGCATGAAAGTTCTTCTGATTGTTACAGGAGTTAAGAGCTCGCAGATAATGGGAATTTCAACTGAATTGACAAAAACCCAAACAGACGAGCTTGAAGAAGAGCTGGGAATTGATTTTGTGAAAGAAGGAAGTTAGATCAAAATCTATTCTCATTTTAACTTGATAGGTTAATAAAAATAATGATTTAGGCTATATTGACAGCTTCTTGATAATCTCATTTACAATAATTTTTTTCTTTTCATTTGATAAAGAAAACAGAACTTTCTTGACCATTTTTTCCGAAATTGTGAAAATATAATTCAGCTTGATGACGCTTTCTTTTATTGCTCCTTCCTTTTTTGTCAATAAAATTCCCCCCATTTTAAGATTACTTGTTATTCCCGCCACAACAATATTTCCATACTCTTCAAAAAGCACTGTTGCGGGCCTTGTTTTAATATCTAGAGAATCTGCAAATTGAATTTCTGCAAGAACAACTTCTCCTAACTTATGCATTTTCCCATGCCTCGTCCTCTTTGTTGTCCCATAATTCCCGCATTTTTGGCTGTTGTATTGCATGCAGGAACTCATCGTATTGGCTTCTCTTTTTCGCTTCAAGGAATATCTTTATCATTTTTTTTAATAATTCATTATAAGTTTCTCTAGGATATTCTTTTGTTTCCTTTAAAAGATTTACAGTTTCTTTATCTAATATTATTGTTGTTTGTGCCATATATAGTTAACTATATATTAACTATATAAAGTTTTCTATTGTAGAAAAGAGATTCAAACTTAGATAGGAGAATAATTTAAAAAGAGATTTCTTGTTTAATCTGCATGAGCTGGAATATAAAGGAAAAGCTTACTTCATTTTACCTGCAATGTGTCAGAGTATGGAATTTGCTAAGAAAACCTACTAATGAGGAGTTCAAGATGGTTGCTAAGGTTTCTGCTTTGGGAATTCTTGCAATCGGGGCAGTCGGATTTATAATTGCAGACATAATCAAGATTTTCTTCAAATAGACAATCTCTCTCAAATTAAATTTGTAGCTACAAATTTAAATAGATTCAAAGTAAAATTACCTTATGGACTTTAAATCAAAGGAATTCAGATATCTTGCTTTCAGGGCAAAACAAGGAGATTTGGCTGCGCGCGACAAGTTTGTTCTTGCTATTACGCCGTTAGTATATTCTATAGCTGAAAAATTTCAAAATAGGTATATTGAATTAGAAGACCTTGTGCAGAGCGGCATTTTAGAAGTGCTCGGAGCTATTCGAAGATATGACCCTAAAAAAGGCAATATAGCTACATATATGTATAGCATCATACGTGGTGGAATTCT
>Ga0209542_10016456_pt1 | contig 12271 bp, 10 predicted proteins | sample RifCSPhighO2_01_FD_184028 | JGI IMG/M metagenome (GOLD analysis project Ga0209542, IMG submission 184028) | Soil microbial communities from Rifle, Colorado - Rifle CSP2_plank highO2_0.1 (SPAdes) (version 2) | ecosystem: Environmental > Terrestrial > Deep subsurface > Rock core/Sediment ...
TTTTAAACTGGCTACCCTCAACTTTATTTTCAATAAGTTCCACACCATACTTTTTAAACTCTTTTTTTATTTTGGAATTGATGGGTTCCCGATCGGCTACAATGATAAAGCGGAATCTATCAATTCCCTTAGATTTTCTGATCGACTTAACAGTTTCAAGAATTGACTCCCCACCATAACAGGTTGTAATACCAACTGTAAGGATAGTTTTTTTTGTTTTCATATTATTTAAAGAAGTATTCAGATTGCTCTTTCCAGAGCCTATCTGACAGTCTGTCTACTGGAAATTCTACGTCTTCAAATGTTAAAACCGCATCTTTTTCAACATCATTTTTTAAAATACAGTCCACTGCAAGGCCCATTGGCAAAAGTTTTTCTTTTCGTGCAATATCACTATTTTCGCATAACCCATAAGTCATATAACATCCTATACCATCAATTGCTTGACCCTTTTTTAAATCAGTTTTAGCTACCGTAATAACTTCGACCAATGGTCCCTCTAAAGCTACAACTGTTGGATCTTTGAAGATAACAGCTCTTGCAATTGAATTAGGAACTTCAAAATGGCACAAATGATAAGGGACATAGAAGCAATAAAATGGTCCTTCACCTAATTTGTATAAATTAAGATAGTGATTTTGCTTTGGATCGTCGTAAGTTCCTAAAATAAAAACTCCCGGACTTGGGAATGCGCCAACTACATAATCCACTATCCCGCCATCCTTTAAGAGGACCTCGTGTGGATACCATTTATCTGCCTCCATTACCGAAGTCCCCACCTTCACCGTTGGTCCATACATTCCTCTTTTGCCAACTCTCATTCCAGTTGCATTTGCAGTTACCGCTTGTTCAAAAGAAATCTTAGACCCATCTGCAAAAGATGTAACCATTGATGGATTTTGTCCCCACTTTTTTGCATATCCTTCCTGAGTAGTAGGATTTCGATACGGGTCATGCAAGCCTTTAATATTTCCGCATAAAACTGGCTTAACCCCAATTCCAGTAACAAAACTAAATAAATTCTGTGTTGCCCCTGGCTGGTCTCCATCTGCGACTGTATAAACAACACCTGCATCATCTGCATATTTTTTCAAAATTGGACCAATTGTTCCATCAAGCTCAGCACTCATTGTAACAACTTGCTTTTTATTTTTGATTGTATTAAGCACTATGTGAGCACCATACTCTATGGATCCTGTAACTTCAAGTATTACATCTATTTCTGAACTATCTATAAGAAGCATTGCATTATCGGTTACAGCATATTTGCCTGCATTTATCGCATCCGATAATTGAGAATTTTTTTCTATTAATTTGGGATCCGCCACACCAGCATACTCGTAGGTTGTTATAGCCTTCGAAAGAGTTCTGTTAGCAATTGCTGACAACCTCATCCCTTTTGTGTAATTAATTATTTGATTTGCAATTCCTTGCGCCATAAATCCCGCACCAACCATACCAACTCGAATCGGCTTTCCTTCTTTTTCTAATTTTTCTAAAGCTTTATCAACAATTATCATAGTTACTCCTTAAAATCAGGATTGTTCTTGTCTTTTTCTGAAAGGACAGTTACTTCAATTGGCCATTTAATGTTAAATGCAGGATCGTTATATCTGATTATTCTTTCGCTATCGAAATTATAAAATGCCGAAACTTGATACGAAACTTCCGTGTTATCTTCAAGGGTTAAGAAACCATGAGCAAACCCTTCAGAAAGAAAAAGTATTTTGTAATTCTTGCATGAAAGTTCGACCCCAAACCATTTCTTGTATGTAGGTGAATTTTTCCGAACATCGATTATCACATCATAAATTGCGCCTTGAGTACACCTGATAAGTTTGGCTTCTTGATAAGGCTTAGTTTGATAGTGTAGTCCACGTAGAGTACCCTTTTTTTTACTATATGCCATATTGGTTTGTACCAGCTTTCTATAAATGCCGTGCTCTTTAAACTCGTTTTCATCCCAAGTTCTTGCAAAGAAACCTCTATCATCTTCACGTTTTTCAAGATCTATTATAAATGCTCCCTTTAAGGGTGTTTCAAAAAATTTCATATTTTTATTTATGTATTAATTCTTTTACATACTTTGCGACAGCAAGACAAGATGTCCATGCAGGACTATCCATTCCTACAAGTTGGATACAATTTGGAAATACATCATCTCTTTTTATAATAAAATCAGTTGATCCTTTCAAAACTGCCATAATACCTGCATAATGCGGTTTCAAATCTTCCGCTCTAAGACCTGGCATTAAATGATGAACTTTTTGTATATAATCTTCAGGATTTTTAAGGTTTGTCATATAGTCTTCTTTGCCAACATTGAATGTTTTCAGAGGTCCGACTGTCACGAAATTGCCAAACGGAGAAACATGGACGCCAAGTGTTTTGGTAACTTTCCCTGCTCTTAATAATTTTCGTATTTCAGCTACAGGTAATTCTGCAATTTGCTTTGTGCCGCTATAATAACAAAATGGAATAGAGTACAGATGCATACCTTTAAAAGAAATGTCTTTCCTACTTGTCGGGTTATATTTATAAAGCTCTCCCCGTACCGGATCAATCTGGTAATTATTACTTGGATTAATCATCTTTGCTATCTCATCTGAATAGAGACCTGCCGCATTGATTACCGAATCTGACTTCATGCTTTTTATCCCTGAATTTGTGTGCAATGTTATAATAAATTTTGTTTTCTCTGCATGTATCGCATTAACTCTTGTTCCTAAGAAAAACTTTACACCATCGGTCTTGGCAAGTTCTTTAAGTTTTTCAATAAGCGGACTTAATGCAGCTGAACCCGTAGATGGAACAAGAAGAGCTGAAGTAACTGTACCAATATTCGGCTCCATTCTCGCGGCCAACTTAGCTGAAATTTTTTTAATTTCAACCCCATTTTCAATACCTATCTGGAAGAAAAAATCAAGATTCTCCTCTTCTTGTGAATTACGAGCAAGGATTAATTTTCCTGTTCTTTTATGAGGAAGTTCATATTTCTTACAGAATTCATACATGAGCTTATTTCCCAGAACGCATAGTTTTGCCTTTAACGGCTCTATATCCTTAGGATAATATATGCCGCTATGAATAACTCCTCCGTTGGTGGAAGACTGGTTGAGTCCTGGAATAGTAGAATTTTTTTCAATAACAGCGATATTTTTGTGTCCGTGTCTAGACAGTTCGTAAGCAATTGCGCAGCCAATTATTCCTCCGCCAACAATCACAGTTGAATACTTTTGATTTAAATAATTCATATTTTATCTCCAGAAAAACTTTTCATCTATTTGATTGGTTTTCCTTAAATACTCAATCTTTTTAAGTCTTGTATATGCTTTATCCATGAATACTTCTTTTGTCATTTTAATTTTTTCAAATATTTCCTTAAGCTCTTTTACACCATATGCTGTATTATATTTGCAGGAAAATCCGGGTAGAACGGTTTTAATCTTGTTAAAATTTACTTTGTAATTTCGTTTGTCCGCACCGTTTTTATTTAAGCTTACTGTGCATCCCGGAAACGTATTTTTTATAATCTCTGCTACATCTCTAATCTGATAGTTTGAGTTCGTGTCTCCCACGTTCATAATCTGGTTGTGTATTTTTTTCAGGGGGGCTTTGAGCGCGATTAATACTGCTTGACATACATCCAATATATGAACCAGTGGACGCCATGGTGTTCCATCACTATTCATTTTTATTTCTTTTGTTGTAAACGCGAGTCCCGCAAGGTTATTTACCACCAGATCAAACCTTAAACGGGGAGATGCACCATACACGGTAGCGTTTCGAAAGATTATCGGAGAAAAGTTATTGTCCGCTAATTTTTGCAAGGTTTTTTCATTTAAAACCTTTGATTTAGCGTACTCAGTTAATGGATTCGTCGGAGATGATTCGTCAGCAATATTATCCGATGCGCCATAAACACTGCACGAAGAAAAATAAATGAACCTACTCACTCCTGCTTCTTTTGCAAGCATAGCCAATTTGACTGTTCCTTTATGATTTATGTCGCGAGTAATCTTCGGATCATTTTCTCCTAATGGGTCGTTTGAAAGCTCGGCCAAGTGTACAACAGCATCAAATCCTTCAATATCTTCGATTATTACATCACGAATATCTTTTTTTATTAATTTCGGTTCTTTGAAGTCTGGCATATCGTAAAGCCACGCACCACGATAATATCCGGTATCAAAACCCACGACCTCATATCCTGCCTTTAAAAGTTCTTGCCCTAAAACTGTACCTATATAACCATCTATTCCTGTCAAAAGTATTTTCATATTATTCCCATACCTTCCATGGAACGCGTCCTGTCTGCCATATTTTCTCTAATACATTTCTATCGCGGAGAGTATCCATGCATTGCCAAAATCCCGTGTGTTTGTACGCCACAAGCCCTCCGACTTCTGCTATTTTTTGCAGCGGTTCCTGCTCCCATACGGTTTCATCTTCATCAATATAAGAGAGCGCCTCAGGCTCAACAACAAAGAAACCACCATTAATCCATGCGCCGTCCCCATCAGGTTTTTCTTTAAAACTTTTAACTTTGTTTGAATTGCCTTTAAGCGTGAAGACGCCGAACCGCCCTGGAGGTTGTACGGTTGTCATCGTAACCATAGCTTTCGATCCATTATGAATTCTGACAACCTCTGAAATATTCACGTCAGATACTCCGTCTCCGTATGTGAGACAAAATGTTTCATTTCCAATGTACGAAGCGGCTTTTTTGAGCCTGCCCCCGGTCATTGTCTCTTCCCCTGTTTCAACCAGTGTTACTCTCCAGTTTTCAACGCCGTTTTTGTGTATCTGGAAAGTGTTATTTTTAAAGTCGAAAGTGACGTCAGATTTATATAGGGCATAACTGGCGAAATATTCTTTGATAATATTGGACTTATAACCACACAGAATTATGAAATCATTTATTCCATGCTTTGAATAAATTTTCATGACATGCCAGAGTATAGGCTTTCCGCCTATTTCAACCATCGGCTTAGGCCTAACGCCTGACTCCTCGCTTATCCTAGTCCCGAATCCTCCTGCTAAAATTACTGCTTTCATTTATATTTCCCCCTCGCAAACTTCGCCAGTTTTTTTGTGGAATCAATTATATGATTAACCTCTTCACCTGATAAATCAGGATAAAGAGGAACAGTAAAACAGCGTTCTCCTATAACTTCTGTTATGGGAAGTGTGCTTTTTAATAATTTTAAAAGCTCTTTGAGCATAACCTGATCTCCCAAATTAAGAGGGCTGGTAGCATTGGGAATTAAAATTTTTAATTTTTTTTTCATATAATTGTTTCTTTATTTTTCGGGGCAGTTTAGAATAAAATGCGTTAAAGGGGAGTATCCCTGTCATTTTCTATCTCAAGATTTGTGAGGGCTCTATTGTAGATTCTAACCTCATCAATAAGGCCATTAAAGTATTCTCCCCATTTTGTGTTCCCTCCTATACGAAGTGGATCCAAAGAAATGCGAATAGTAATGCTTGTAGACTTACTACTCACCATTGAACCATTAATATATAACTTAAGGGTTGTTCCATCATATGTTGCGGCAATATGAGTCCATGTGTTCAAGGGAAGTTGTGTGGTACCGGCAAGAGCACTCGTGCCATACATCTCTGCGCTTGGTTTTCCTGTATCAGTATTAGCATAAAGAGCGTAAGCAAGACTGGTTGTTTTTTCTTTAAGAATAATAGTTCTCCAGCTGGATAAAGTTGTTGGTTTAACCCATGCCTCAATAGTCATACCGGTTGTTAAATCAAGTGAGTTTGAATCATTAACAGACACAATAGAATTTGTTCCGTTAAATGACAATGCTGATCCGTACTTTCCACCCGTATTCCATGTTGCATTTGAGATAGAACCATTATTGCTATTCCCTGAAGAATCTCCGGCTGTTAAGCCTGAATTCTCGTTGAAAGAATAGGAGGCGACGAGAGAGCTATCTGCATAAGCAATAAAATTTAAAGACAAGAAAAAGATAAACCCTATAAAAGCAAAAAAGGACAAAAATAAGGTTTTCATTTAATAATTCCTCCTTGTAAACTTTCCTAGCTTTTTTGTTGAGTCGATTATATACCGAACTTCTTGCGTTGACAAGCCAGGATAAAGCGGAAGAGTTACGCACCGTTTACCTATAAACTCCGTTACAGGAAGCGCGCCTTTTTTGAATTCTTTATAACCCTTCATTAAATGCAATGGTAAATAATGAATACCGCATTGAATTCCAAGCTCTCTCATGCCAACCAAAAATTCATCCCTATTTTCAACCATTATTTGATAAAAATGATTTCCCGTATTTTTCATACCGAACGCTTTGTTATACATCTTGACAATTTTATTTCTCTTATCATTTAAATTCTCTACTTTTTTTAATTGCTCTCTCCCTATCGCGGCTTCAACATCTGTCATATCAAAATTCCACCCCGGTGTATCAATTTCGTAATAAAAGTTTGACGCGTCGTTTTTGGAAGCGCCTCCCTGATACCGGCTAAGAGTATCCTTCGTTAATCCTCCATGACACATCATCGTGTACCATTTAGCAGTCTTTTCGTCGTTTGTTAATACCATTCCGCCTCGTATAGTTGTCATATTTTTTACTGCATAAAAGGAGTAGCAGCTCGCAATTCCCTTAAAATCATTTTTTTCGATTCTATGAGCGGAATCATAAAGCACGGGAATTGGAAAGTTTTCAAAACCCAAAGCGTAACTTCCGGAATAATGAACAGGTATAACTAATTTTGTATTTTTGGTAATTTTTTTCTTCACATCTTCAGGATCCAGACACCAATCGTCTTTTTTCACGTCTGCAAATACAGGCGTTGCTCCTGCTTGAATCACAACAGAAGCAGTCGCGCTCCACGTTAGAGATGGAACTATAACCTCATCTTCTTTTTTTAGATTTAGGTATTTGATCGCGAGATACAAGCTCATCGTACATCCATTTGTCGCCACCGCGTATTTTGCGCCTGAAAATGCGGCAAACTCTTCTTCCAACGCTTTCGTTTCCTTACCCCGTATAAGCCATCCGCTTTTTAATACTTTTTGCGCCGCGTCAAGCTCTTTATTATCAATTGATGGAAATGTTAAATTTATTTTCATAATTTAAAAAAAGAATAAAAAACTTTTTTTTATCTCACCGTTATTTGTGTGTTTCATCAAATATTTTACCCTGTAATATACATCTTCATCCATGTTTTTTATAATTCCGCTCTTAAATGCGCTGTAAATCTCATCAACCGCATCAAGCACCCCATAGTTTACCTTAAAACCAAGGTCTTTTGCAATACGGGAAAAATTTACCTTATAGCTGCGGGCGTCTACGCTTGTTTTGTTATGTATTACTGTAACATCGGGTAATTTTTGGTGAACAAGATTGGCGAGTGTCGCAATTTGATAATTTTGCTCGTTTGACCCGACATTATACACCCTATATTTATTCTTTTTTGTATGCAATGCCAGATATACTGACTGGGCAACATCCTTGACATGAACAACCGGTCTCCATTGATTGCCTCCATTAACTGTAATTTTATTTTGAAAATAGCTTGTGCCAATCATGGTATTTACCACAAGATCAAAACGGGGCTTTGGAGAATGCCCGTAAACTGTTGCAAACCTTAACACAATCCCATTCACATCTTTTTGTAAATAAGGGCTTTCCGATAACATTTTAGTCCTGGCATAAAGCGTTACAGGATTTAACTGACTTTCCTCATTAAATTCTCCACTTTCCGCAAATCCATACACCGAACAGGATGATGCATAAACAACTCTTTTCCCTGTTGATCTGCAAAGCGCGGCAATAGTTTCATTTGCTTTATAATTAACTTCCCAAGTCAACTTTGGCTGCAAATCAGACGCAGGGTCATTTGAGATTGCCGCAAGATTGACAACCGCATCAACGCTCTCGATTGCAGGAATCAAATCATCGATGTTTCTGATATCCCCTTTTAAAATTTGCTCGCCTTTTATTTTATATCTATTCTTTTCATACAAAAAGTTATCGAAGATGATTGGTATATCACCCTGATTTTTTAAATATTCACAAAGAACAGATCCTATATATCCGGCGCCTCCTAAAATTAATACTTTCATATATTCGCTCCTTTTTTATTTTGCGCTTCCATTCTTATAACTTCGTAGCAAAACTCTTCATACTTTTTTGCTATAGCATCCCAACCGTATTTCTTTGCGAATGACCTGCAATGGCTTTTCTTTTTATCCCGAAGATTTTTATTTGAGACAATACTTGTCAGGGCATCTGCAAACTTGGCTGTATCAAAAGGTTTAACTTTTATTGAAACTTTTTCAGGAACCCAAAGCAAACCCGGGACATCAAAGCAGATAAGAGGTTTTCCAAAACTTGCATATTCAAGCGGAACCAGTGGAAAATCCTCAAATCGGGATGTATAAATTCCAAACATCGAATTTGCCAAAAGTTTTTCTTTCAAATCTCCATCAACTCTTCCGACAAACGAAACTATATCGGAAAGCTTATTTTTTTGAATAAGCGATTTAAGCTTGTTTTCTTCTGTTGTTGGGCCATTTCCGGCAATAACGATTTTCATATTTAGCTTTTTAGGAAATCTTCGACATGCATCAATCAAAAGATCCAAACCTTTTTGCACTACATCAATTCTTCCGATAAATATTCCGTAATTACCCTCTTTTGTTTTCACTTTTAACATATCTTCGGACACGCCATTTGGAATAATTTTAGTAAAGATTTTTGGATTCAATTCTTCCATTTTCAATTTATTTAATTGTGAATATGCCAAAAAATACTTGTAAAAACGCGCTCCTAATGCTTCCACGAAATGAAAAGGAATATGATATTTTTTGGCAAACTCTTTTGCTTCGAACATTGTCGGCATACCAATAACCGGAATTTTTGTAAATATCGGAGAAAAGCACGTAGAAATAGGCGCTGTAAAGCACTCAATAATAACATCTGCTTTTAACTTCGCAACCGCGAAAGGCAATGCGAGAAAAAATATTGCATTATTAAGTTTTATATTAGATGAACCAAAACCAATATGCCGATAGATTACTCCATTGTTTTCTATATCTTTTGAATTTGGAAACCGCGAGCAAATCACCGTAACTTTATTTCCAAGATCAACAAGTCTTTTTGCCACTTCAAACGTTGCCCTTGCTTGTCCGCCCGAAAGCAATGGATTTTTTATGTCGTCAAAATCTAAAATAACAATATGCATTTTTTGTTTCATTTGGCAAACCTCTCATTCTTTGCTATTGCGATATTTTTAATTGAAAAAAATTGACGTTTTGATGTAAGATTGCTTGATAATATTTGGAAAAATTGATTTGCGCTTTTTTCCCACGAAAAATCCTGCGCCCAAACATATGCCCGTTTTGACAATAATTCCCTGTAGCTCTTATCTGTTATAAAATCAACCATCGCGCTTGAAAACGCCTCAACATTGTTAACCTCAACCAAAACCCCGGTAATTCTATCTGCTACAGAATCCCTAAGGCCTGCGACATTTGACGCAATAACCGGTGTTCCGCTGGCATTTGCTTCTATTACCGTTATGCCCCAACCCTCAATCATAGATGGCTGCAATACACCCCAACTTTGCGAGAGCAACTTCGCTTTTTCTTTATCGGTGACCAACCCTAAGAATTCAATTTTATTCTCAAGTTTTAACTCTTGAGTTAACTTTTTAAGCTTAGCCATATTATCCCCGAATCCCGCGATTTTTAATCTTGCATTGTCATAGGTTTTAGAAATCCTCGCAAACGCTTTAATTGCTATGTCAATATTTTTATACGATTTTAGTCTTCCTAAATACGCAAATGTGGGTTTTGGGGTTTTCTCCATTCTTTTAAACATCTTAAGATCAATGCCCGGTTTAACAATTGCTATATTGCCCAATTTTGATAATCCTATTTTTAGAATTTCGTTTTTTGAAGACTCGGAAACTGTAATAACAGGATTGTTTCTATAAACAAGGGGCATAATTTTTGCTTCCATAAAACGTGCAATCGCAGACAATGGAAACACTAAATGTTCTCTAAAAACTTCCTGATGGATGTGATGAATATGCAGAAATACAGGAATTCTCGCGTATAAAGGCGTAAAAAATGGTATTCCGTTTTCGCAATCAATAATTACATCAAATTTTCCTCTGAACCGCAAAATATAATACAAAAATGCCCACAAATATACAGTGTAAGAACCGCCTCTTCTTATTATCTGAATGCCGTCAATTGATTGATTCCTCGGGCTCTTTGAATCGTTTCCGCAAAAAATAGTTACCTGGTTGCCGTCTTTTACCCAGTGCCTGGCTAATTTATGAATATAGAGTTCTGCTCCTCCAGACCATACGTGGCTAAGATCCCTCCAATTAAAAATAAGAATTCGTAAGTTTTCTTCAACAGATTTTTGCCTTGCTGATTTCTCAAACAATAAATTCAATAAATCATTAATATTGTTTTCGAAAATTTTTACCCAATTTATCCTAAGATGTAAAAGCACCATAGTAGTGAAATTAAGCGCTCCTGTTAAAAGCATGGCAAGAACAATGCTTTGTATGCTTCCATGATTCAGACTGATTAAAACAACCTGCACTATAGCTAAAAGAAATGTAAAAATAGAAAAACTGTATATATTTTTTGTTTGATAATAAGTTACAAATACTTTGGATACGGTAAACAAAAGCATCGCGAAGGCAAATATGGGAAGATATTGGACTATCGATTCTCCCCTTTCTAAAAATATAATAGGCACGCTTATATAGCCAAAAACACCAAATGACAGGAATCCGACAACTGCAAGAAAGTAGGTAGAAAGCAATATCTTTGAAAAAGTTTTGTCTGAATTATTTTTTGCTCCCTCGGAACGGCTGATAAGAGGAATTGTAAATTGGGAAGCCAGTCCTCCCAAAAAGTAAATCATTTTTCCAACCGTAGAAATAAGGGCATAACGGCCTGCATCATCAGGCGATAAATAGTGTTTTGCCAAAATAATATCCAGGCTTAAAAAAGCAATAGTTGACAACCCGGATAGAACCGAACTTGAAAAAAATTTCTTTGGAAACCCATAAGTTTTTTCGCTTAATACCGGTTTCTCTTTTTTTCTTTTGCTAACGAAAATAACGGTTGCGATAAATGAGATTACGATTGAAATTGGTATTGCCGAATACACAATCTCTGAAAATTGTGTTTGTACAAATACAAACGCTGTAGCAAGTTTTGCAATTGGCTCAACAACAGTAATTACAGCCAGAGATCCAAACATGAGCTTCCCTGATAAAAATCCTCTATCTGTTGCGGCTATAAACCCGACTAACCACACAACTGCGAATAAAATAAAAGGGGATAGAATTGTTACATTAAAAAAATTCATCAAAAATGGAGAAACCGCTACCCAAAGCCCGCAGGCCACTATTGATATTAGAAACGATTTCCTTCTTATCCATTGCCAAAAAACAAAAGATGCTTTTTCACCATGTCTCGTATCTAAAAACCCGCTTCTGTAATTTACAGACGCAGTTAATGCGGAAAAGGGTATAAATGAGAGGTAAACGAATGACGACACAAGACTCACCAAGCCAAAACTGGCCAAATCCAAAGTTCTTCCCAAGTACGCGTTAAATAACAAGTTTAAAACATTACCAATTACAGATGCGCTTACCAACGAGATTCCTCCAAAATAAACTTTTTTTAAGTCAATAAGTCGTAAGAATCGTTGCCTGAACGGACTTGGAAAATTTACCTTTTGCGTTTCCTCAACAGCTTCAACAGTAATTTCGGCGAGTGCTTTTCTTTTTTTTCGCGTCAAACGCGACTCTAGCAAGCTATAGCCATGAATTGTTTTTTCCCAATAGTGGGGCTTGAAAATAAGTTGGTATACGGCAATTACGCAGGCAAAACTTATCATGAACCAATAAACAGGAATAAGGAAAACATACTTTACAAGACCATAATGCCCGCGCTTTATGCACCCGATCATGTAATAGTAAAGAAACAAAAAGTTTCCAAATATCAATGAAAATGCCGCCATGTAGAAAATGACTGTTGGATATATTGATTCAATTGTCGGCCCGACAATTGAATAAAGAGCAAAATATGAAAATGTTGCAAGCCACAATAAAGGATTTATAAGAATAAAGGCAATTTTTCCTCCAATTACAAGCTGAAAAATAAACGCGTGTATACCTTTTTTGCGCGTAAAGGTAAGTATTTCACGCATATGGACAAGATACGTCTGGATATAGCCTTTAAGCCACCTTGAACGCTGGC
>Ga0209542_10016457_pt1 | contig 12271 bp, 12 predicted proteins | sample RifCSPhighO2_01_FD_184028 | JGI IMG/M metagenome (GOLD analysis project Ga0209542, IMG submission 184028) | Soil microbial communities from Rifle, Colorado - Rifle CSP2_plank highO2_0.1 (SPAdes) (version 2) | ecosystem: Environmental > Terrestrial > Deep subsurface > Rock core/Sediment ...
TTGTCCCCAGTGGGAATCGACAAAGCCAATACTAGTCCAGCCCGTCTCTAATTGACGGCTGAATTTCCAGTCACGGCCGCTCTCGACAACGGTGATTCCAGTATCTGCGGCCACAGCAGATTGGACGAGTCCGAAAGCGACAACTAGCGTGAAAAAAGTCAGTATTTTTTTCATGATATATGATAAAAACTTGTAACGACCCATACTTTAGCAAACAATTATTAAAATTCTCTTAACAGAAGCAGGCCTATAGAAATTTACTGGGAATGTGATGCGATCACAGGAATAATCTCGCAATAAAGGCTACAAAATTACTTGTTCCTCTTATCTCGAAGTAAGGGCATTTCGCTCATTTCCTCCTCCACCTTTTCTGCCAATAGAATCTTGAGAAGAGATTGATAAGGAACATCTTTCCTATTGGCAAGCGTTTTAAGTGAATTCAAAAGCCACTCTGGAACTCGAATTGTAATTATTTTAGTGCTTGGTTTTAGATTGGGAAACTCCGGATTAACTACCGCCTGGCTCCAATTTATATAATCAGTAGAGTCATGTTTCGCCCAAAATTCTCTCTCATCGTCCTCGTTCACAAATTTTGGTATTAATTTAAATTCTTTTTGTTTCTTCATATAGGCTCCTTTCCTTTTTATTTTGCGGCCTGGCGCTAATGATTCTAATAGCCCTGTCCCTTATCGTAAAACTTATAAATATGAGTCTTCCACTGTCCGATTTTCCAAGCGAATGATATCTTCTCTCCTCTTTGGAATGTTTTTTATCTCTACTTATTAATTGCGGTTTATTGTAAAAAACTTGTTCGCTTTCTTCGTCACTGATCCGATGCTTCTTCCAATTCTTCTTAATATTGGCCTCATCCCATTCGAAACTTTGGATACTTGTAAAAAATAATAGCTTCCTCATGCTTCTTAAATGTATTTAATGGTACAATACATTAGTTCACGTGTCAAATATGGAATTTACTCGCCGACAATTTTTGGTAGGAAGCGCTGCCACCCTGTCCCAAGGCGCCCAAGCAATGATTCCCGATGTCTCTGGACCCTTTATTGATCGGTTGGCCACTTTATCTTGGGAGGAAGAAGTTCGCCAGCTCGCCCCCCGTCCTGACATTGGTCTTAATGCCTCGTATAAAATTCCCGGGGCGGAAATTGCTCGACTGTATGGCGCACAAATAATTCCCCTTCACATGAAGCATCTTTTTCTTGAAGGCTTTAATAAGGGAACTAAAATTGTCGCCGGACACAGTCCTGATCTTTACTTTGATTATCTTCGCGGTGTAAATGATGCGGGACGAAGAGGTCAACCGACTACGATGGTTCTCGAGATGCCTGTCGATCATTCTGTTGGTCAAGAGGAATGGCAAAAATACCTCGAGTGGCTTGTTCCACAGATCCAAGCGAGCCATATCGTTATTGGGAATGAAATGTGGGGCACGGAATTGGTCGGCGGCCGGATGAATGGAAGCCGTAGCAATTGGGGCACGCATTGGGATCAATATGCACGACTATTTGGGATGGCGCATGATGTTATCCGAAAGTTATCACCAGAGACCAGAGTTATTCTTACGGCGCCGCATTATTTTGGGGACAATGGAGAAATTATGGCTAATCAACTTTATGCGATTAATCAGCTTAATCAGGAAAGACAAAAACTGGGGCAAGCGTTAATCGGAATCGATGGAGCAGCTCTGCATTTCTATGATATCGCTCACAAAATGCCGGCTTATGTTCTCGGACAAAGAAAAGTGCTGAATGATTACGGGTATGATGTCCCGGTTTATATAACGGAGCATGGAGTTAATGAAAACGAAGGAGGAAGTACTGGTTATGATCGGCGCGTTCAGGCCCAGTACGCGTTTCAGCAGGCGGCGGTCGCCGCCGCGTTAGTAGAGTCAAAAGTAATTACTACTTCATCGTATTACACCGCCTGGAGCGAGCCGGAACCAGAACATTCCCTTTTTGAGATGGGAGGCAGAGGTTTAGTGCCGACACCCGCTTTCAGAGCTTTTGAAATGGCACGAAGACTGCTCCGAAGTAACGTTGGCATACCAATGAATGGCGGAATGGTGGAAATTACCGGCTCAAGTAAGGCGGGCGATTGCAAGCTTATCTGGAATCTTAATGAGGGGGCTGTGGAAACGACTAGACAGAGATCGGAATTGTTCCGTTTTGATGGCGAGTTCCATCGAATCCGAGGTGATCGGGCCGTACTTCCAGGAAGATATGGCCTTTCCGTTCCAGGCGGCGTCGTTGAAAGATGTGACGAAGTTCTTGTGGAATTCATACCGCGAAAAAGAAGCCGCTCTCGTCATCCTTCTTTTTCTCCCAGGTAGCGCTCGACTTCCAGTGCCGCGGCAATACCCATGCCGACCGCAGTGCCAGCTTGGCGATAAATGTGATCGACGCAATCACCCGCAGCAAAGACGCCCAGTACTGATGTTGAGTAGCTATAATGCTTATCTAATCCTCCCTTGAGATATTCCCGCTTCTCATTGGACAACTCTACGTTTCCTCTCAAGAAATCTTCCGCCAGTCTAGCATAAGTCATAACATAGCCTTTTTTGTCAAGATCGACATGTCCTTGGAGAAAATCAGTACTCGGTTTGTGACCGATGGCTAAAAAGAAGCCCTGAACTTCTAGCTCATCTCCTTTAACTTTGTCTTTAGACTTATCACTATTAAATTTCAGCTTTAATCCAGAGACCTTATCTTCGCCTAGCACTTCGATTACTTCTGTATCCCACAACACAACGATCTTTTCATGTGCCAGGACTCGCTTCTGCATTATCTGCGATGCCCGGAAAGAATCTTTTCGGTGAATTAAATAGACTTTAGAGGCGAATTTCGTCAGTGTCAATGCTTCCTCCATAGCAGTATCGCCACCGCCAACCACGGCGACCACTTTGTCCTTGAAGAAGAAGCCGTCGCAAGTAGCACACGCCGAAACTCCCCTCCCTCTTAGTCGGGTTTCCGATTCCAATCCCAACCACTGCGCGCTAGCGCCCGTCGCAATCAAGATTGATCGAGCAGAATATTCCACTCCATTATTAAGTTTAACTTTAAGATTGTTTTGATCAGAGAAATCGACACTAGCCACATTCTCGTTAACAAATCGCGCCCCAAACTTTTCCGCGTGTTTGCGATACTTTTCCACCAGTTCCGGGCCTAAAATTGATTCAAATCCCGGATAATTCTCCACATCTGAAGTTAAGGTAAGCTGGCCGCCAGGCGGCGACCCCGCGATAACCAATGGTTCCAAAAAAGCCCGCGCATTATACACCGCGGCAGACAGGCCCGTCGGCCCACCGCCAATAATAATAATATTTTCGCGTTTCGTTTCCATTTTATCTATGTTATCATACCACAAGAACCACTATGACTCATCAAGGCGGCTGTATTTTTTGCCAAATAATCGCTGGGAAAATTCCCTCGTATAAGGTCTACGAAGATTCTCTATTTTTCGGCTTTCTCGATATTAATCCGCGCTCTAAAGGACACGTACTGCTTATTCCCAAGGCGCATCACCGCTGGACATACGACGTACCAGAATTTGAACAATATTGGGGAGCGGCTCTAAAAATAACCCATGCGATACAAAAAGTGCTTCAGCCGAAATGGATTAAATACTATACTTTTGGAGAAATCGCCCACGCTCACATCCATATCCAACCTCGCTACGACGAAATGAAATCAGCCGATGAAACGCCAATAATGACTCCATTGGAAAAAGTTGGGGCGGAGGAAATGGTACAAATTACTAAAAAACTTTTTGCTGAAACCAGTCAAAATAACTCAAAGTAGCACTCGACCAATCCGCCCAATTTCTGTATACTGATCACATGGAACAACACGCCGTTCCCCGGCAAATCACCACGTTTGAATTTAAATTGATTGGTTTCCTCACCATAAAACAGTTTATTTATCTGCTTCTTTTTGCGGGAATCGCCATCACGATCTATTATTTGATTCCCGTACCAATATTGAATATTTCGATGGGGTTGTTGGTGGGCGTTCTCGGATTGGGTTTGGCCTTCTTCAAATATAACGAGCGGACTTTAGATATCTGGCTGATTCGCTTAGTCCAAAGCCTGTTGTCACCTTCTCAGTATTACTATATGAAGAACAATCTTCTCCCTGATTTCCTCGTTGGAGTATATGTCACCAATGATAGTTTAACGCAATCTCATCTGGACGCTCAGCAGATGCTACAAAAATACATGGTCCAACAAGGAGTTAAAATCGACGATACTTCAAAAAAACAAAATATTACCGATCTAATTCACAATACAAAAGTTGAACAAGGGAGCGAATTAGAGACTCCGTCTTCTTCGGCACCTACCAACGGGCAACCGGTTAATATAAGCGTTCAACAACTTAGAGCAGATACCCCAACCCCGATAACAACAAAGGCCACGACGCCCAACCCGTTTTTTTCTGGCGTCGTCCGCAACAACAAAGACCAACCAATTCCCAACATTATGATCTACGTTAATTCTGGCACCGATCAACCAGTTCGCATCTTAAAAACCAATCATAATGGGGTTTTTGCTACCTTCCACCCTCTTCCTTCTGGACAATATCACATTAACCCAAAAGATTTGGGGGGCACCTACTTTTTTGATACAATGGATCTGGCTGTTAATGGATCGCCTACCAAACCTGTCGATATCTATTCAAAGGAGTTGTTATGAGTAAAAAACAAACCGCACCAGTAAAATCTTCCACGCAAAATTTTGTGGAAATTGAAGCGATAAAAGATGATATTTTAATGTTAAAGGACTTTTCGTGCTGTGTCATTATTAAAGCCGGCGCGGTTAATTTTGGCCTACTCGCCGAGGAGGAACAAAGAGCGATGATTTATTCGTACGCCTCACTGCTGAATTCGCTTTCCTTTGCCGTTCAGGTGGTAATCCTCTCAAAAAGGATGGATATATCGTCCTATCTTGATTATCTTGATGAAAAAGTTTCCGCCCAACAAGAAGAGGTGCTTCGTAATGGGCTGGTTGATTATATCGACTTTATCAAAAGTATTATTAAGCGCAACACTATTTTGGAGAAAAATTTCTACTTCATTGTGCCGTTTTCACCAGTAGAGATGGGGCTAAAGGGAGCTCCAAAGGGGTCGGTAAAGAAAGAATACGTTATCACCAGAGCAAAAACGGCTTTGTACCCAAAACGAGACCATTTAGTAAGACTCCTTAAGAAGGCGGGGCTCGGTGGCAGAACATTATTTGAACAAGATATGGCGGAGCTTTACTACAACCTCTACAACCCCTCATCAACTGGGCAGAAGTTAGCACCAATTAAGAATTATACTGATATTATTTTAACCCCTTAATTAAATGCAGATATTTGGCAAAAGTAAAAAAAACGACGTCGGTAAGAAGCAGCCAAAGAAGCCAAATGGGGAATTGGCCGGCGCCGTTCTCACAAAAGGAATGGTTTCGATTAAGGATATTGTCGCCCCTTCCTTTGTTGAGGTTGATTTCAATCATATTAAAATTGATGAGAAATTTTATAGAACTCTTTTTGTGGTTGGTTACCCCCGATACGTCTCGCCGAATTGGCTTTCATCGTTAATTTCTTTTGATCATCCCTTGTCGATCTCGATGTTTATTTATCCCACTGAATCAGGCCAAATTCTCAAAGACCTCCGGAGGAAAATCGCCGAAATGGAGGCGACCATTGAGTCTGATATTAAGGCGGGTAAGGTGGTCGACCCTACTGTTCAAGTTTCTTTAGATGATGCGCTAACCTTGCAGGCGGAGTTGGCCCAAGGTACGGAACGATTCTTTCAGTTCGGCTTTTATATCACCATTCCCGCTGATTCGGAAAAGGAGCTGGATCGCTATACCAAAGAGGTGGAGTCAACGTTGGGCTCACTACTTATTGTTGCTAAAAAAGCAACGTTAGAGATGGAAGAAGGCTTCAAGTCAACCTTACCAATGTTTGCTGATCAATTGAAAATCTGGCGTAATATGGACACTACCTCACTGGCAACTATGTTTCCCTTCTCTACCGCCTCTCTAACTGCTAATGAGGGGGTGTTGTATGGGGTTAATGAACACGACGGGAGTCTGGTTATTTTTGATCGCTTTTCATTAGAAAACGCTAATTCGGTAATTTTGGGAAAGTCTGGGGGAGGGAAGAGCTTTTTGGTGAAACTGGAATCGTTGCGCCAGTTAATTATGGGGAGTGAAATGATTATTATCGACCCGGAAAATGAGTATCAAAAAATGTGTGAGATGTTTGGGGGAGAATTTGTGTCGTTCTCAATTTCTTCGCCATATAAAATCAATCCTTTTGAAATTAATGCAGAAAACCCGGAGCCAGATGAGCTGGCTAATAAAATCCTCAATCTCCATTCTTTAATGAGGGTGATTATGGGCGACCTCACCCCATCACAAGACGCAATTTTGGATCGTGCTTTGGTGGAAACATATAAACAACGAGGAATTACCCAGGACCCAGAAACATATAAACTAGAACCACCGTTATTGGAAGATCTTTATAAGGTTTTCTTGGGATATGAAACGCCGGAGGCGGCGGAGCTGGCGACACGACTGGAAAAGTTTATTAAGGGCTCCGCCGCTGGCGTCTTCAACCAGCACTCTAATTTTGACATTAAAAACAAGTTTACTGTTTTTGGGATTAGGGATTTAGAAGAAAACCTTCGCCCGGTTGCAATGTATATTATTTTGGACTATATTTGGAACCGGGTGCGTCGCGACAAGGTGAGACGAGTTTTGGTTATTGATGAAGCCTGGTACTTAGTTAAGCATAAAGATTCCGCTAGATATCTCCAAAGCTTTGCTAAGAGGGCCCGAAAATACCAATTAGGGTTGACCACAATTACCCAAGACGTAGAGGATTTCTTGAGCGTGGAAGAAGGTAAGGCAATATTAACCAATTCCAGCTTGCAAATTCTTTTAAAACAGTCAACTGCGGCGGTTGATAAGATCGCTGAAGTATTTAACCTAACTGGTGGGGAAAAACACTTTTTGTTATCTGTGGGAATTGGGGAGGGGCTTTTCTTTGCCGGCCAATCTCATGTGGCTATTAAAGTAATTGCTTCTGAAAAAGAAACCCAACTCCTTAGTCAGACGTAGTTTCATCTGTTCGTAGCGGCATAATAATATGAATTAGATTGGGGTCTTTTTCGCCTTTAAAAAGTCCGGGGGCGGTGCTTTGGGTGAACTCTAAAACTACTTTTTCTGGGGTAGTATTATTTAAAAACTCGAGGATATATTTATAATTGAAAGCAATTTTTAGTTCCTCTCCTTTAAATTCATCTGGCTCTTGAAAAATTTCGGTTTTTTTTGCCTCGTGAAACTTAGGACGAAGATAAAAGCCCTTCTTTTGAACATCTAGAATAACCACATCAGATTGTTCCCTGGCAAAAACAGACACCAATCGAAGGTTTTTAATAAATTCTTGCTTATTAAGGAGGAGTTGGGTGGTGGATGTTTTTGGGACCACTTTTTCAAATGGGGGAAAGTCTCCATCAAGCACCCGGGAACAGATAGTAAAGTTATTGAGGGTGAAGGTGATAAGTTTTTCTTTGTCGGATATTTTTAGTTTTATTTTACTGTCTTTTGTGGCTAACTTTATCACTTCGTTGACTATCCCCGCAGGGATAGTGATTTGGGGAAGATCTTTTAACTCCTCTTCTTCTAGAAGAGATAGTCTAAACCCGTCTGTGGTTACGATGTGGCTTTTCCCGTTTTTGTTGGAAAAGTATATCCCGGTTAGGATGGGTCGTGTTTCGTCTTTTGAGGCTGAGTATATTACCCGGCCGACGGCCTCTAATTGTTTTTTGGTTAGTGGGTAGTCTTTTCCCTCGGTTTGGGGGATTTGGGGGAATTCTTCCTTTGGAAAGGTGTTAAAGTATCCTTTGGTTTTTCCCTGTTCGATTACTAGACTGTTTTCCTCTGTATAGATATTGACCTCGTTGGGGTTGAGGAAGCTGGTAAACTCAATGGCTTTTTTTATATCGAAAACGGCGTCGCCCCCCTCTTTTATTTTTGGGCCGATCCCGGCTTTGAAGAAATCGTTTAGATTGGTGGTCAAAACAAAAGAGCCATTGTTTTTTATTGAGATAAAACATCCTTGGATGGTTTGAGTGGTGGGGGTTTTTGTAGAAACAAACTTAACCGCCTGAGAGAGTCTTTGTTCTAGTTCATCTTTTTGTATGGTTATATTCATAAGTGGTGTTAATATAAATTAGTAGTGATAGTGGGTGTGCATAAGTGTATAACAAGAGCCCTTATAATTCAAACACATTATTGTAGTAGGAAGAAAACTAAATAAAAAAACCAGCACATCTCGACGTGGTTATGTTGATAAGCCCAGGGACTCAGTAATATTATTTATTTCATCCCGGAACAAAGGGTCTCTGAGCCTAAGAGAATTGATTTTTCCCGAACCATGAATTACCGTGGTATGATCCCTCCGATTTAAAATAAACGCCACCTCATCAAGCTTAAGCCGCATCACCTCTCTTAGTAGATACATTACTACTTGGCGGCCCCGGACAAAGTCTGATTTTCTTGAATCCCCCTTTATTTGCGATGGCTTCAATCCATAATAAGCCGAGACCGTTTTTATTACATCAACAGGAGAGATTTTTTTTCTAATTCGGTCATCCCGTCTTTTTAATTCATCAACAGTTGACTCCATAGAAATATGGTTGGATTGGGCGCCAGAAGATAAACTGAGGGTTAGGAGTTTAAGAAGGGCGCCCTCAAGTTCGCGACTATCCTTAACTTTTTCGGCAATTTTGCCGGCGGCGGCGGTATCAATATCAATGTTTCTTTCCCTCGCCTTGATGAGTAAAATTGCAGTTCGGAGCTCATAATCCGGTTTTTGCATGTCTATAATTAATCCGCCGGAAAACCGCGAGCTTAATCTACTTTCTAGCTCCTTTATCTCTTTGGGCGGCCGGTCCGACGTTAGTATAACCTGGCCGCCATTCTGCACAATAGTATTAAAAGTATGATAAAACTCCTCCTGGACGTAATTTTTCCCAGCGATAAACTGGACATCATCAATAAGTAATATATCAAGGGAGCGATATTTTTTTCTGAGCCGTTGGGTGTTTTTTTCCCGAATACACTCTACTAAATCATTAGTAAACTGCTCTGAAGAGCAATAAAGGATTTTTTTATTCATATTGCCTTCAAAAATCCGATTAGCGACGGCTTGGGAGAGATGGGTTTTCCCCACCCCCACGTCTCCATAAATAAATAATGGATTGTAGGTGTGTCCAGGGCTTTTTGCCACCGACTGGGCGGCGGCGTGGGCGATATGGTTGGATGGTGAGACAGCAAAATTATCAAAAGTAAACCGGGTTTGTAAGCCTGCCTTTTTCGCCAAAGCCTCCCGATCGGTCTGAAACTCGAGAATTGGCAAATGATTATCAGCGATCTTATTTTTTTGTTTCTTTTCCTTGACCTCAAATACCAAAGTAAGCCTCTTTTTAGTAAATTGGTAAAGCGACTCTTCGATTTCCGGCCGCTTCCCGTCGAGGTATTGTTTCATTCCCAAATTACCACATTGGAAAACATATCGGGAGCCATCATTTTCAACTAACTTAGCCTGCTTTAAGATGGAGAAAATAACTGAATTACCGTTTAGAGCTTGGTAGTGGGTTAAAAAAGAATTCCAATCTAATAACATTTACTGTGGATAACTTATCCACAAATGATAGTGAATAGTTATCCACATGTCAACCACAAAACACCGTGGATAAGTTTAAAGAGAATTATCGATGGAGAAAAGACTCGCTTTTATAAATGGAGAATTCCTCAAAAATTTCTTTTGGTTCCTGGTATAAAACTTCGACATGTTCCACTCGAGAGATCCCAGACCCCTCTCGAATATGATCAATCATATCCTCGACGGCATTTTTTTCTCCCTGGACAACTACTTCAACCCCGCCCTGGGGGCCAAAAATATCCGGCTTATTATAGACGTTTCTTACCCAACCAGTAGTTTTGGTGGCTTTTGATTGTATTTTGGTCCAAGCGCGAAAACCAACCCCAATCACGTCTCCGATAACCAAAACATAAGCCTGCGCAATCATATAAATTTTTTAATAACCACGTTTAATTCTCCGTGCCGATTCAATTACCCAATTTAACCAATACGGCCATTTTAAAATATAGTCCTGAGTTTGTAAATATTGTCGCTCGACGCCACCAAAACCTTTTTTAAAGACAGTTAATCCTTTCCAGGGGTGAGTCGGCTTATCGTTGGGGGCGATGCCCCAGAAGTTATACTGCGTGTATCCAGCGCGTTTGAGATCTTGGATGATATACCACTGTAGTAGGTGGGAAGAAGGGATTTCGGTCTGGTTTTTTAACGAGGCGCCATAATGATAAAAACCGGTCTGGTTTTGGTGGATGATTATGGCGCCGGATAACAATCTTTCCTTATCAAAAACAAAATACAATGTAGCGCTATTCGTTTCCAAGAATGACAAAAACTCATGTTTAATAAAATTATAACCATGGCCAACATATTCCTGACTCTGAACCGTTTTTTTGTATAAGTCATAAAAGAGAGCGAAGTCTTCCGGGTCAGTTGATTTCATATAGCGGAGCTGGTGTTGGTCAGCTCTTTTCAAGATGTAGCGAGTTGATTTGCGCATATTTTTCAATAACTCTTCTTCAGTTAGGGAGATATCGAGAACTAGGGAAAGCTCTGATTGTACGAATATCGGGGCTGGCCGGAAGCCCAATTTTTGAAATAAATGCTGATTTTCTTCCGTCCTTCCTAGAGTTGGGGCGAGGCGAATAAAACTACAATTTTCTTCAGCGCCGAGTTTTATAAGATAATTTTTAAGAGAATTTAATTCTTCCTCCAATTCTTGTCTAGTTACTTCAGATCTAAATACTGGCCCGTGGGGAACGTGAAGAAAAACGCCTCTTTTGGCTTTAATTTGGATGACGAGACAAGCGGCGACAAGATTGTCCTGGTGGAATAGGCCAAGATTTATCACCCTTTGGTCGAGTTTTCGGGACATATCACCCCATTCCCAGGATTGATGGAAAGTATCATGGGTATTTTCGAAGATGAAATCATTCCAAAGTTTTTTGTCGCTAATTTCTTGGATGTTAAGGTTTTTCATAGCTGCTTTTCTTAATAAATTCTGCGATTTTTAGAGCGTCAGAGCGGGAAATATTAATATGGGTAGGTAGGTTTATTGTTTGTTGGGCGAGTGATTCTGCCTGTGGGCAGGGAGTATAGTTGAGGGCGGCGCCATCTGAATGCGGTGGGTCAATGGCGCCGCGATACCAATTGCCGAGATGAATTCCTTTTCTTTTGGCGGCGGCAAGAGTGGCGGTTTTATCTTTAACAATGACCGGGACCCGAAGATAGGGCATAATGGGGTAATTAAGCCCGAGATTTTCTATATAAATATTGGCAATACTTTTTCGGTGTTTTATGAACTTAGGTAATTTCCGAAATTGTTGAAGGAGTAATGGTGCCAATTGTAGCGAAAAGCGATATGTCAAGAAAAACGGCTTTTCGCCACGACATTCTCTTTCATAAACCGCTTGAGATAATAACCCCAGTCTTCGAGATAGCCAGAGTAACCCCTTTCCCAAAAACAAATTATAAACAGGAAGCGCTAAGGCATAAATAACTAGATATTGGAGTTGTTGTTGGGTGAATGCTCCAGGCGGGACAACTAAGTCTCTTTCAGCGATCATTAGACGCTGAATGATCTGTTTATTTTTAGTCACAACAGCGCCGCCAAAAACACTAGAAATGATTTTATCCCGGCCAAAACTAAAAACCCCGATATCGCCCAATGTTCCCAATTTTTCTCCGCCATATTCCCCACCGAGACCGTGGGCGCAATCTTCGACTAGATAAAGATTATTTTTTTCGGCAATTTTTTTAAGCTCACTAATATCAGCCGAAATCCCAAAAGTATGTTGGATAACTATGGCTCGGGTTTTCTTAGACAGTTTCTTTTTGAGGTCTTTAATATCAAAGTTATATGTTTTTGGGGAGATGTCGACGAAAATAGGTTTTAGATCGGCCCAGAGCACCGCATCGGGAACAGCCACACAGGTAAACGCCTGGATAAGTACTTCACTGTCTTTCTCCAGATTCAGGGCGCGCAGCGCCCCACATAAAGCGGCCCGTCCCGACGAATAGAGACTGACGTGCCGCCCCCCAAAATACTCCGAAAATTCTTTCTTGAAAGAGGCCAAGCTACTATTGAGAGTACTTTGACTCACCATTCC
>Ga0209542_10016458_pt1 | contig 12271 bp, 11 predicted proteins | sample RifCSPhighO2_01_FD_184028 | JGI IMG/M metagenome (GOLD analysis project Ga0209542, IMG submission 184028) | Soil microbial communities from Rifle, Colorado - Rifle CSP2_plank highO2_0.1 (SPAdes) (version 2) | ecosystem: Environmental > Terrestrial > Deep subsurface > Rock core/Sediment ...
TGCTGGCGCAGCAACTCGGCATACAGGCCGTGTTCGGCTTCGGCAATCAATACACGCAGTGGGGCATTCGCAATGGCGGGCATAGCGGTTACATAGGGTCGTTACGGCGCAACAACTCATCCGGCAGATGCTCGATATATTCATCTTCCGGCGGCGGCATCTGCAGGTGGTAGCCCTGCTCGTCGAGGTTGGCCAGCACCTTGTGGATGTCTTCGCGAGCCAGAACTCGCTCGGGCGTCAGCACCATCTCGAAGGCCAGGGCTGGGGGACCGAAAGCCAGCAGCAGGTTCTCCGGCACGCGCTTGAGGCCATCGCTGCGCAGCACATAGAGGTACATCTCATTCTTGCGCGGGCTTTTGTAGATTGAACAGATACGTTTCACGCGGACTCTCCGGTTGCAGCCAGGCAATCAAGCAGCGCCTGGCCCATCAATTCACGCCGCCAGCCGCGCAGCGACTCCGGCAGCTGATAAGGCCCTTTGGGATAGCCGGTTTTCAGCAAGGCTTCGAGGGTTTTCTTGCGCAGCATCAGCTCGGGGGCGATGTTCAGGCGCTCGCCTTCACGTTGACCAATGGCACGCAGCTTTTTCAGCAGCGACGCGGCCTCAAGCGGCAAGGGCTCAGGCAACGCCTCAGGCCACGTCTCAGACGGGGTTGCGGCGGCTTGCTGGATCAATTGCAGAAGAAATTCGCCGTCCTGACGCACGGTTTTCGGGTGCATGTCCTCGATCCGCGCCAGCGCCACTAGGTTATCCGGCTGGGTGCGCGCCAGTGGCCACAACGAATGCTCACGGATAATCCGGTTACGCGGCTGGTTGCGTTTGCGCGCCTGCTCTTCACGCCAGGTACACAGCGCTTTCAACACCGCCAGCTGTTGCCGGTTAAGTTTCCAGGCCAGCTTGGCTTCGCGGTAGGCCAGCTCGGGATCGACTTCGCGTTTGAGGTTGCTGACCAGCTCGGCGCCGTCTTCCAGCACCCAGGCGTATTTCTCGGCAGACAGCTGCGCCTTGAGCTGCGCATACACCTCGGCGAGGTGCAGCACGTCTTCGGCCGCATAGCTGACCTGAGTGCCCGATAACGGCCGCTGCAGCCAGTCGGAGCGGGTCTCACCCTTGGGCAGTTCGATATTCAGCACCGCCTGCACCAGGCGCGAATAGCCCATGGAGAAACCCAGATTAAGGTAACCGGCGGCCAATTGGGTGTCGAACAGCGGCGTGGGCAGGCTGCCGGTCAGGCGCAGAAAGACTTCCAGGTCCTCGCTACAGGCATGCAGCACCTTGACCACGGCAGGGTCCTGCAGCAGATCGGCAAAGGGAGCCCAGTCGCTGATCAGCAGCGGATCGATCAGGTACGCCCGCTCGCCCTCGCTGACCTGCAGCAGGCCGGCAATCGGGTAAAAGGTGTCGACCCGCATAAACTCGGTATCGACCGCCACAAACGTCAGCGTGCGCCAGGTTGCACAATGCTGCGCCAGGCTGGCGTCATCACCAATCCACTGAATATCAATCGCCACACAGCTCTCCCATCAAGAATGCCGCGCAGTATATATGCCCAGGCACTGTGCTGGGCATTTGCCGGCCATTTACCCCCGAGGCATCACAGATGCGAATGAACCCTGTAATCTGGCCGGCGCTTGCATCTGCTTACCTTCATCACAGGGAATAAAAAAATGAAGAAACTGCTTGGCCTGCTTGTGGCCTTGATTGCTGCGGCGGCGATCTACCTCGTCGTCACACCCAGTCCGATTGATCCACTGGCCTGGGAAGCCCCGGCCATCCCGCCGATGACCGGCATACTCGAACCCAACGACACGCTGATGAAGGCCGAGCTGCTCGGCCGTGGCCAGGTACATGGCCCGGAAGACACCGCCGTAGATGCCAAGGGCCTGGTATATGCCGGCCTGCATGACGGCAAGATCGTGCGCATCAAAGCCGATGGCAGCGTGGAAACCTTCGTCGACACCAAAGGCCGCCCGCTGGGCATGGACTTTGACGCCGCCGGTAACCTGATCGTCGCCGACGCCTACAAAGGCTTGCTGAGCATCGACGCCCAGGGGCAGATCAAGGTACTCACCACCGAAGCCGAGGGCGTAGCCTTCAAGTTCACCGACGATCTGGATATCGCCCGCGACGGCACCATCTACTTCAGCGATGCCAGCCAGCGCTTCGAACAGCCGGATTACCTGCTCGACCTGCTCGAAGCCCGCCCCCATGGCCGCCTGCTCAGCTACAACCCGGCTACTGGCGAAACCAAGGTGCTGCTCAAGGACCTGTACTTCGCCAACGGCGTGGCGCTGTCGGCCAATGAAGACTTCGTGCTGGTTAACGAAACCTACCGCTACCGCATCACCCGTTACTGGCTGAGCGGCGACAAGGCTGGCACCCACGACATCTTTATCGACAACCTGCCGGGCCTGCCGGACAACCTGCAAGGCGACCGTAACGGTACCTTCTGGGTAGCCCTGCCAACTCCGCGCAAAGCCGACGCCGACATGCTGCACCGCTCGCCCTGGGCAAAATCGCAGCTGGCCAAACTGCCACGCGCCTTTTGGCCCAAGGCCGTGCCTTACGGCTTTGCCATCGCCCTCAACGAGCAAGGCGAAATCACCCAGAGCCTACACGACACCAGCGGCACCCACCTGCGCATGATCACCTCGGTCAAGCCGGTGGGCGACTACCTGTACTTCGGCAGCCTGGACAACGACCGCATCGGCAAGCTGAAAATCCGCTAGTCCTGATGGGCCCGCATCTAAGCTGCCTAACAGCTCAGTGCGGGCCCGTTTTCGCAAAAAAACCTGCCAAAAAACCCAGCCCAGCCTGTACGAAGACTGTTTTACTGATCTAAATCAGCGTCCGCCGTATGCCGAACTTTTGCCTGCTTAAATCACTGCTATCGTGATAATTCCCACCTTCTCTGCAGGCTTTTGTCATGGATATAAACGCCCTATTTTCTCAAGTTCACAGCTTGCCCTGCATTCCCAAAGTCGCTCAGGATCTGATCCAGCAGTTTGATAACCCCCACACCAGCCTCGACAGCATCGCCCGCAACATCTCCCTCGACCCCGTGATTGCCGCCAAGGTGCTGCGTTTGGCCAACTCCGCCCGCTTTCGCGGCGCACGCGAGTCCGCCAGCGTTGAGGATGCGGCCATGCGACTTGGCTTCAATACCTTGCGCACCCTGGTGCTGGCATCTGCGGTAACAGGTGCCTTCCAGGCGCCGCCGGGTTTCGACCTCAAAGGTTTCTGGGCACACAGCTTCCAAGTCGCCAGTATCAGTCGATTGCTGGCCAAAACCCGGGGTGTCGCTGTTGAAATCGCCTTTACCTGCGGAATGATGCACAACATCGGGGAACTGCTGATCCAGACCGGTGTGCCTGAGCTTGCAGAACGTCTTAACCAGAACGGCAAGGATGTGGGAGCAGCCCAGCGGGTGGCGTTGGAAACTCTGCAACTGGGCTTCGGCTTCCCTGAGGTGGGCGCTGAACTGGCTCGGCGCTGGCAGCTACCGGAACTGATCCAGCATGCCATCGCCTACCAGAGCCGCCCTTTCCAAGCACCGGTAGACATGCCCTTACCGCGTGTGCTGGCTCAGGCTGTGTCGATTGCCGAGGCGCTGCGCGAACACCCGGGCGCCATGTCCAAAGCGGTGGACACACTGCAAGGCCCGCTATTCGAAGGGCTGGATGTGCCAAGCCTGTTGGATGAACTGCCCGCTGTTCTGGATGCCGACAAAGGCTTTGCCGAGTTGCTTGGCTGATCCGAAAACCACTGAGCGCCTGGCTGCGCTCAGTGGTGGCTGCCACTACTTGCTGGCAATCCAGATGGTATGCCGGGTGCCCTTGTTGCCATGGGCATAAACCTGCACTTCTTCGACCGTGAAACCGGCCTTGCGCACCTTGTCGCTGAAAACCCGATCGGCACTGGCTGACCACACGGCCAACACGCCCTTGGGACGCAATGCTTGGTAACAACGCTGTAGGCCCTGGGCCGAATACAGCCAGCTGTTGCGTTTCTGGGTCAGGCCTTCTGGGCCGTTGTCGACATCCAGCATGATCGCGTCATAACGCTGATCAGCGTTCTTTAGGCAATTAGCCACGTCGTCCTGAATCACCCGGGTACGCGGGTCAAGGATTGGATAGCCGGCCTTGGCACCCAGTGGACCGCGGTTCCACTCCACCACTCCTGGCACCAGCTCGGCCACTTCCACTTCGGCGCTCTTGCCCAGATTCTGCAACGCGGCGGCCAGGGTAAAACCCATGCCCAGGCCACCGATCAGCACACGCGAATCCGGCCGACCGGCGACCTTCTTGCAGGGGATCGCCGCCAGGGCATCTTCAGAACCATGCATGCGCGTGTTCATCAATTGGCCGCCATCGCCGCCGGCAATCTTGATCACGAAATCCTCGCCGTACTCGAACAGGCATAAGGCACCTGAGCCATCAGGAATCGGGGCGGTATCGAGCAGTACAAAACGCTTCATGGGTCGCAGCAACCTGGGTCAGCTAAAACGGGCATGCAGCATGCCCATAAACCACCAAAGATGCAGCGCCCTGTCGGCAGAAATTCTTCTGCGCATGCGGTCTCGACAGCCCAACGCCAGGGTTTATGATGCCGCCTGCCCTAGAATCTGTTCAGGATCTCGCGAGCTAGAGTCATGCAAGGCAAAAACAGGCGAGGAAGCGGAGTGTACTTTTGTACATGAGCATTCCGAGCCTGTTTTTAACGCCGCAGGGCCGACGCGCAGCAGATCGTGAGCAGGTTCTTATTTACCCACAGGATGACTGTATGCCCCTCGCCCAACTGATCAGTGCCGCCCAGCTGCAGCAACGCCTTGATGAGCCCGACCTGCTGATTCTCGATTGCCGTTTTGCCCTGGAGGATCTGACTTACGGTCAACGCAGCTATGGCGAAGGACATATTCCCGGAGCGCAGTTTGCCGATCTAGAGCGTGATCTGTCCGGGCCGATCCACAAAGGCATCACCGGCCGTCATCCACTGCCAGAACCGGCGCAACTGCTGCAGCGCCTGCGCGAATGGGGCCTGAATAATCACAGCGAAGTGGTGCTGTATGACGACGGTCCGGGCGCCTTTGCGGCACGGGCCTGGTGGCTGCTGGCGTGGTTAGGCAAACGTGAGGGCGTTTACCTGCTTGATGGCGGCCTCAAGGCCTGGCGCGAAGCAGGCGGCGCCTTGACCCAGGACCTACCTACGCCAACGCCTGGGGCATTCAGTGGCAAAGCGGACACACACTTGGTGGTCAGCGCCGCCCAACTGCAGCAGCGCTTGGGCGATCAGAAAATGACACTGCTGGATGCACGTGGCCTGCCGCGCTTCAGGGGCGAAGTCGAACCAATCGACCCGGTCGCAGGGCATATCCCCGGCGCGCAGTGCGCGGCGTTCACGGACAACCTCGACAGCGACGGCCACTTCCTCAGCGCAGAGCAGCTGCGTCAGCGCTTTGCATCACAACTCGGTGAGCGCCCGGCCAGTGAACTGGTGGCCTACTGCGGCTCCGGTGTGACAGCATGCCATAACCTGTTTGCCCTGTGCCTCGCCGGCTACCCGCTGGCGCCGCTGTATGCCGGTTCCTGGAGCGAATGGATCACTGACCCTGCTCGCCCAGTAGCCACTGGCGACTGATTTCAGTTCAGGCTGGCTGGCCGCGCGACTAATGCTCGCCAGCCGTGTTTAAGCACCAACTGGAATATAGGCAATAACCGAAAGCTGAAAACAATTTAAAAACAGTCCTTTACAGTAAAAAGGTCGCACTACACTTCAACTTGAGCGGCTAACCCCGCTCCCGGTGGGGCCTTTATCAGAATAAGTCGAAGCTGCCAGCGCCCCGGCCCCACCGGTCACTTTTCGCCGAGGGCTATATGGGAATTGCCGCCTGCGAGTTAAGCCAGTACGTCATCCGCCCGACCCTGCTTTACCTGGGCCGCCACTCCACCGCCGCCGAATTCTTGTTACTGGGCGCCGCCGCCAGCCAATCCGAGCTTGGCTCTGTCTTGGATGACAAGCACGGTCATGGCCTCTACCGGATCGCCGCTCTGCGCCATCAACAGCTCTGGGATCAACACCTGGCGTTGGATCCGGACCTCGCCAGCCAAGTACGCGGTCTCGCCAGCCAGCATGCCTTCCTCGCGGCGCCGCACTTGGAACTGACCGTTAACCTGCGTTATGCCACAGCGATTGCCTGGATGCTGATCGAAGCTGAGTACCGCGAGCTGCCAGCCGCTGATGATCTGCTGGGTATGGCGCACGTTTGGCGCCGAGTGTTCAAGCCGCACGGTCGCACTAAAGACTTTATCGCCGCCTGGCAACGCTGCATCGGCAGCCTCAGCCAAGTGGCTTGAAGCCTAACGGGCCAGAAAATTGTCTGACAATATCCACGCGATTAGCAGAAAATAGCGTCATGATAAAGGCATAAACCGCTCTATCTCGGGAACTTCAAAGGCTTGGCAAGGGTCATGGAAAGTTGCTAGTTTCCGCCCCCCGCTAAACCCTAGGAGTCCTCCGTGCCTAAAAGAGTCGTCAAGACCTGCCTGTCAATTGCCTTCATTTCTGCTGCCAGTCAAAGCGTTGCCGGTGGTTTTGCCATCAACGAACAAAGCGTCAGCAGCATGGGCACCGCCTTTGCCGGCCGCTCCTCCTCTGCCGATGATGCCAGCACCGTATTCGGCAACCCCGCTGGCATGGCACGCATCAAGCGCGAACAAGTCAGCGGCGGCATTGCCCTGATCCACGCTAAAACCGATATCGACAACACCAGCGGTTCTGCCCGCGGCAGCAATGACGGCGACATGGTGCCGTTTATCGGCGCGCCCATGGGCTATTACGTCAAACCGCTGGACGACAACTGGAGCTTCGGCCTGGGCCTGTATGTGCCGTTCGGCCTGGTGACCGACTATGAGCGCAGCTTCCAGGGCCGCTATCACGGCGACCGCAGTGAAGTGCGGGTGATTACCCTGCAGCCGACCCTGAGCTATCGCTTCAACGAGCAACTGTCGATCGGCTTCGGCCCAACCATCAACCGCATCGACGGCGAGCTGACTTCGGCCATCGAAAACCCGTTCGCCGGCGGTGACGGCAAGGTCGAAATCAAGGGCGATGACACCGCGCTGGGCTACAACCTCGGCGTACTGTTTGAAATCACCCCACAAACCCGCTTCGGCCTGACCTACCACTCCAAAGTGGACTACCGCCTGAAGGGTGACACCACAGTCTCTGGCCCAGGCGTTATTGCAACTTCGGCTGGCACCTACGATGCGTCACTGGAGCTGACCACTCCGGAGTCGGTGGATGTCTCCGTCACCCATGAGCTGAATGCCGACTGGACCCTCTACGCCGGCAGCACCTGGACGCGCTGGAGCCGTCTGGAAGAAATTCGCGCAAATAACAAAGGCGTAGGTGGCTTGCTGGCGGGCAAGCTCAACAGCATCAGCGAACCGCAGAACTGGCACGACACTTGGGCTCACGCCGTTGGTGCTGCCTACAAGCTGAACCCGCAGTGGACCCTGCGCGCCGGCCTGGCCGTGGACCAATCCCCCACCAACAACACCGACCGTTCGCCGCGCATTCCTACTGGCGATCGCACCATCGTCAGCCTGGGCACAGCCTGGAGCCCGAATGATGACGTGACCATCGACCTGGCCTACTCCTACCTGATGGAAGACGACGCGCACATCGAGCGCGACGACTACAGCGCCACCTACAAAAACACCGCTCACGGCCTAGGCGCCCAGGTGACGTACCGCTTCTAAATCATCCTGCAGTTTGGGTTACACTCGCGCGGCGCACACAACAATAAGAAGAATGGTCTGGAACCGTTCTAACGTCGCGTAGCGACTGCCCGCGGGTGGCCGCCATGGATGGCAGGCCATGAAGCCGCCTGAGACAGCCCTGATGACCACACTCTGCACTGCCCTGCCCGAACAGCTCAGCCTGCTCCTGGTGGACGATCACCGTATTTTTCTTGATGGCCTCAGCCTGGCCCTCGGCCCACTCTGCGCCGACCTGCACATTCGCACCGCCGAATCCGCTGCCGCCGCCGAAGCCTGCCTGCAACACACCACCTTCGACTTGATTCTGCTTGACCTGCGCTTGCCCGACCTGCCGGGCCTGGAGTTGCTGCAGCGTTGGCAACAGCAAGGCCGTATGACCCCGGTGGCAATCCTCAGCGCCAGCGATTCGAACCTGGATGCTCAAGCAGCCTTAGCCGCCGGTGCGCTGGGCTTTATTCCGAAAAGTGCCAATAGCGATGAACTGCGTCAGGCAGTAACCCGCGTACTGTTGGGTGAAACCCTGCCCGCACCGCAGACGGGCGACAAACCGCAGCTCACTCCACGGCAGATGGAAATCCTACAGCTACTCGCCGAAGGCTTGCCAAACAAGTCGATCAGCCGTCAATTGGGGGTCTCCGAGGACACGGTGAAAACCCACCTGAAATCACTGTTCCAGGAGTTTTCTGTGCACACCCGGACGGCTTGTGTCAGTGCGGCGCGGCAACGGGGCTGGCTCTGAGCTCTGCGGGCAACAGCACTGCCAGCGCTTGACGCAAACGGGCTGGCAACAGCGGCTTACCGAGCAAGGTGACATGGGCGCGGGTACAGCGCTCCTGCAGGTCAGCGCTGACATCGGCAGTAATCAGCAACGCTGGGAGCATGCGTCCGGCTTCTTCACGTAACCGCTCGATCACGCGCAAGCCGTCCTCGGTGGCGGCCAGGCGGTAGTCGCTAATCAGCACCTGCGGCTGCGCTTCACGCAAACACTGCATGGCCTCTGCGGGGTCGGCGCAGGCCCAGACATCACAGCCCCAGCGCTGCAACAAACCGGACAGGGCTTCACGCCCTGCGGCGTCGTCTTCCAGTAATAACACCCGCCCGCTCAATGCTGCGGCAACGGCTGCAGGTGGCTGCCACTCACCGGCTTCAGCTTGCGACAGTTGCAGGATAAAACGCGCTCCGCCGCCAGGGCTTGAATCCAGCCGCAGCGGATGCCCTAGCAACTGCGCCAGTTGCTGAACGATGGCCAGACCCAGACCCAGGCCACGTTCGGCATTACGCCCAGGGTTATCCAGCTGGCGGAACTCTTCAAAGACCTGACTCTGTTCTTCTTCACTCAGGCCCTGGCCGTCGTCACCGACCTCCAGCTGCACTACGCCCTGCTCGACACGGACATGCAGCCAGACTTGCCGCGCCTGGGCATGCCGCAAGGCGTTGCTCAGCAGATTGCGTAGCACGCGCTCGAGCAGCAGCGGATCACTGCGCACCCAAAGCTCCGCGCATTGCAGTTGCAGCTCGACACCCTGCGCATCGGCCTCGGCGCGGCTTTCACCACTCAAGCGCACCAGCAAGGGACGCAAGGCAAACACCTCTGGTTTGGCCTGCACGCCGCCGGGCAAGGTCAGACGGGTGTAATCAAACAGCGACTGCAGCAGTCGACTGAGCTGCTCCACGGCAATGGCCAGGCGGCTGCTGATGCGGTGTACGTTGGGATCCTGATTTTGTTCCAGCAAGTGCTGGGCATACAGGCCCATCGCGTTGAGGGGCTGGCGCAGGTCATGGCTGGCCGCTGCCAGCAGGCGCAGCTTGCGAGCGTCGTCCGCTTCCGCACGCTGCCGCGCCAGATCGAGCAATCGCAGGTTAAGCCAAGCACCGCGCTGGCCATGCTCTTGCAGGTACGCGCCGACACTGCCAATCAGGTTGGCGCAAAACAGAAACAACCCCTGGTAACCCAATGCCACGCTTCCACCCGTGACAACCCATCCCAGCCACAGAAACAACCCGCAGACGCCCCAGGACGCCAGGCTCACCGCACGAAACGAAACCCCCAGCAGCACGTAGCCAAACAGCAGCACCAGAAACAGCCCGTCATAGGGCATGGCCACACCCAGGCTCCAACACAGGTGAATAATCACCGCAACCGAAGCGCCATTGAGTGCATAGGCCGCCACATAAGCCAGCAAGGCGCGTCGCGGTGGCGTGTGCGGTCGGCGACAGTAGAAGAAGGCCAACAGCGCACCGCACATCCCCAACAGCCGCATGGGCAGAGTTGCCAGGCTGGCGTTGAGGGGCAGTAACACCAGGTCAAGGGCGGTGTAGACCAGTTGGAAGATGACTGCCGTACTGATGATCAGCAGCAGGCGGCGGCGAATACGCTGCACCCGATGGTCGAGAAACTCATCCTCCAGAACACCAGTAAAGCGCAGCCGCCGGTAACCACGACGCTGCTGGGCCAACAGCAGCGACTCCTGACGCTCCAGGCTCATGCCTTACAACTCGGGGGATTGATTTTCCTGCTGCTTGGCGGCGATGGCGTCATAGGTTTCCACCCGGTGCTGATCTTCGGCGCTGAACAGGCGCTGACGTAACCGTTGCTGCTCCTGCTGCTGATCCGTAGCACTGAGGCCATTGGCCTGCAATGCGGCAAGTTCCTGCTGGTAGGCGGCATAACGCTGTTGCCAGGCGCGCTCATTGCGCTGTTCGTCGAGTACACGCTCGACCGTGGTCGGATCATAGGTCAAGGCAAGCAGCTGGCGCACCTGATCTTCACTGGCGCCGTCTTGCCAGAGCTTGTCGGTCTGAACTTGTAGCGCTTGCGCCTGCGCCTGACGCTCCTCACTGGCGCGCATGGCCTCAGGCAGCTGCGCACGCAGACGCTCTTGCGCCTGAGCCTTGGCGTGCTCACTGAGATCAGTACGGGCCATCAGGGCCAGATTATCCAGGGTGTAGCGGCCATAAGCCTCTTCCGCACCAAACAGGGCCTCGGCAGCGGCACTGGAAAAATGCGCCCGGCGTAACTCGGCAAGCTGTTCAAAAGCCCGCTGTAACGCAACGAGTTGGCCATCTGGGGTGCTTTGCTGGGCCGCGCTCAAGGGCTGTTGCAGTAACGCCAGGCTGGCGCGTTTGTAATCCATGTAGTCGCCCAGCAGGCCAATAAACTGGCCGAGGGCAGGCTCCGGCAAACGCCCGCGAGCATCGGCCAGCATCACTTCGACCACCGTTTCCAAACCAGCCTGATCCGCGGCGCTAAGGAAGTAATCCAGATAATCGCGCAGCGCCAGGCTCAGCTGCAGATTGCCGGCGCTGTCCGCCTTGAGTTCACCATCCACCTGCGTGTCCTGCAAACCCGGCAGGCTGGTCGGCGCACGAGGCACTGAACGCTCTGATTCAGCGAGGGGTAACTGAGAGGGGGTGACAACAGCTAAAGGCGCCGAAGCAGTGACCGGCATGGCCGTAGTACCGGGTGAAGCAGCACCTGGCCATTGCCAATACAGCGTAAAGCCAGCAACGCTGCCGGCCAGGAGTAAAAGAGGAACCGTTGAACGTAACGACAGGGCCATATGACCTCCAGAATGCGGGCTGCAGGGCGCAGCCCGCTGAGGTGACGGTCAGACGCCTTTGCTTTTCAGGCGGTTGGCATGTTGGCGGTACAGCGAAACTGGATCGGTCCAGCCACGCACACCGAACAGGTGATTGATCGCATCCACATGGTTCATGTTGTAACCATCACCAATGACCTGCCCCAGGTAAGTTGAACAGACGCCAACCAGGCCGTCGTTCTTCTCGCCGCCAAACGCCAAGCCGGTGATGGCAAGAAACGGATCAACCGCATCAAAGACGTTGGTGTACGGGGTATTACCGGTCCATGAGTAGTAACGAATGTTATGGCCGCGCACGTTGTGCACTTCGGTGGACTTGGCGCAGTAGCTGCTGCTGTTCACGCCCCAAGGGTGACGGCCATTGAGTGCCGTGGTGCCTGCGGTGGTGAGCGTCTTCAGGGCCGCCAGGCCGTTCTGCGGGTTGTTGTTACCCGACAGCAGGTTGATCAACGAACCGATGGCGTTGGCCAGGCCATTGGCCCCACCTTCGATCGCGCTGTTGGCTGGAATTACCCCACGCAATACATCCGCAACTTTCGAGCCCTTGTTAACGCCATTGACCGACGTCACCGACGCCACCAGATCCGGACGTAACGAAGCGGCTACGCGTGAGGTTGGCGACCCCTGGCTATGACCAATCAGGTTTACCTTGCCGCCATTGGCGCTGGCCCACGGCACGATCTGCTGCGCCAGAGAGGCGCCACGTTGCTCACTGTCATTGAGCGCAGAAACACTGGCCACATAGACCTTGGCGCCATCGCGCTCAAGGTTCCAGGGGATGGTGTGGAAGTAGTTGATCAGACCGCCGATGGTGTCAAAGCCGGTCACCCCGTGCACCAGCACGATTGGGTATTTGGTCTTGGTGTAGTTGGCCTGAGCCTCAACCGCGC
>Ga0209542_10016461_pt1 | contig 12270 bp, 7 predicted proteins | sample RifCSPhighO2_01_FD_184028 | JGI IMG/M metagenome (GOLD analysis project Ga0209542, IMG submission 184028) | Soil microbial communities from Rifle, Colorado - Rifle CSP2_plank highO2_0.1 (SPAdes) (version 2) | ecosystem: Environmental > Terrestrial > Deep subsurface > Rock core/Sediment ...
GGTCCGCCATGTCTATAAGAACGTCTTCGGGATCAGCATTGTCGATTCCATCAGAACACTCCGGGTCTGATGGCGATGGGTCCGAATCAATAGTAAAGATATCGGGGCCGTAATTAGGAGGCAAGTCAACACCAGCTTGTTTATAGCACCTATCTATACACGTAGTCATTTGAGAACCGACTGAAGTGTTATTGCATCGTTGGACACAAGCTTCATATTGAGTTTTCTTCTCACCTTCATCTGTATCATCTGGTTTGGTCCCCCCGGCTTTAGTATTACCAGTATAATCAACAAGTTTATCCATCATTGCTCCGATGAAACTACCCAATACTTCCAATACCTCGTCAGACGTTGTTAGCCAGGATAAATTTTTATCAATAAATTGCGTGGCTCCTTCACCTAATACTTTTGAAGGTGTTGTAATGTCACCCAAAAATGTACATCTTGCTGCTGAGGGGGTGGTAGTTCTTCCAGTGCAGAAACCCCGAGAAGGTAGTTCTCCCGGTAGTCCTGGCAAGACACAATCTGAGTCATCATCACACGTCCCAAGACCATTACTGCAATAACCTAAGGTTGGCGGAGTGTCGCAACTATTTCCCGTTTTAGGATTTTTTCTTATCCCCGTAAAACCAGCACCCGATTCTCCTTCTCCGCGATCAGCATTCCGATCTAAGTTTCTTTGGGAATTTAATTCGCCCATTGCTATAATAGTGGCGCCATAAAAATTGTTTTGAGGTTGGGATAATCTGGCTAAAGCATCCCAGCCTCCGTTTCCGGCAAAATCCCGCTGATAATTTTGAATAGACCAACCGGCAGGCAGAGTACATTTACCTCGTACTTGATAAGAATCAAGATTGCCAACTCTAATGTTTTGGGTAATTGGCGTGGTACCTTTAACTCCGAATAAATTCAAGATATCTTTTTTGATATTAGGACAGTTTGCGGTATTAGAAAGAATGGACCGGAAAACATCCTCTCCCCTGTATTCGGCATTAGTGATAAAATTTCTCCAATTTTGTATAAAAGCAGGAGAGCGTCCGGTTCTTCCTGAGTTTATAATCTGTTCAGATATTCCTTTCAAACTGCTACTGAGCTGTGATCTGGCAACAAGTCTGGCAGCCAAGTCTAAAATGAATTCTTTCAGTACATATTTAGCAAAATTAGCCCAAACACCAGCCGCAGTAGCAGCGGCAGCTGGACCAGTAATGGGATCAACTGTCGGAATAGCATAAACCGGACCTGTCAAAGCAGAGCTTAAAAATACAATAACTAGTAAAGAAATAGTAATTTTTTTTAAATTCATTACCGTTAAAAATTAATAGAGGCTTTGCATAACTTTGAAGACAAGATTTTTAGGTTGCAGGTCATTAGACTGGAGATTACTTTGAACCTCTTTTAGTATATCTTTAGTCATACTATTTAATTTATCAATGTCATTAAAAGCTACTATTGCCTTGACCGAGTCTTCGTTATAGTGGCCTATTGCGGTATAATCCAAAGCAAACCAATTTAACAGGTCCAGTATCTTTTTATGGGTGTCAACCCAGTTTTTAGGAATATCTAATAAAAAAGCACCTTCCATTGACAACCTGAAACGCTCACCCTTAGTTAGGAAGAATTTGTTTTGATCGAATGGATTCTGTTCGTAATCCAACTTTTCGGACAAATTAAGCAGGTTATCTTGTATTATTTGTGCTAAAGATTCAAGGTATTTGGTCTGATTTTCTTTAGAGTCATTAGTAATTTTTAATGTTCCCGAATCAATTACCGGCAGAGATTTATAAAAATTATCTATAGTGGAAAATGCTACGGCGTTAATACCGGTTTCGTATGTCGTGTCATCGGATGTTTTTGTTAGGTCGCCGGCCGCCAGACCCGCCATTAAAAGATTACTTGCGTCGTCGGTTAGATTCACATCCATAAAATCTCCGGCTTTAACTGTTTTAACACTGCCGAAAACCGTGTCTTCTAGACGATCGCCCAGCTCATGGCTTGACGGCTCTCTGGGGTCAAAGCCCGATGCTACTTCTTCACCATCGAGAAAACCATCTCCGTCGCTATCGGGATTTTCAAAATCTGTATTCCAGTAAGATTCATCTTGATTAGAGAGACCATCTTGATCAGCATCTTCGGATATATCCAGAGGCAGAGGTTCAGGAGATTCATAAATATTTGCTGAACGAACACCGCGGAAAACATCAAAGAATGAGAAAACCGAAAATACAGCTGTTACAGCCAGAAATACAAAAAATACTTTAACTTTTGGTGCCATTGCGGATTTTTCTTAATGCTAGGCCAAAAAATACCGATGACAAAAGTAAAATCGGCCAATCACCTACATAATTATACCATGTACGGTTATGATTAGGGACAACGGAGCCTGTTAATAACTCGAAGGTATTGGGGGTGCCACTTTTTTCTATAATTCCTCGGTCGTTGATTATGTAAGATTGATCAGAATTTGAGGCTAAAACAAGATATTTTCTATTCTCTATCGCCCTAAACCTAGCAGCGGATAATATTTGCTTTTTAGCTAACCGATCACTATTCCATACGGAATAGCTACCTAGAGTTATTATTAAATTTGGGTTTCCAGAGAGACTTTTTCCGGGTGAGATTAATTCTGAGCAGATAAGTACTTTTAGGGTAACGTTTTTTAATTGTATGATATTCTGGCCTGATCCCTTAGCTAGTACTCGATAAGTTGAGAACCAACCCATGTAGTCTGAGCTAAGAAGACTTATTGGAAGTTGGGCAATGTAGGGCATAAATTCCCCCAGAGGAACCAGAATTTCCTTATTATACAAGCCGACTAGGCCGCTCTTAGAACTGATCAATGTTGAGACAGAATAGGGCTGATCGTCTACAGATGTTCGCATATTATCCAGTATAAATATCTCTTTGTCTGACAACTTATCAAAATACTTTTTAATCCCGTCGTTCTTAAGAAATCTAGACAAATTGCTTAGTAACCCTGCACCTTCTGGTAGGATGATTAATTCAGCTGTCTTTGAAGCGCTTGAAATAAGTTCTAATTTTTTCTGGAAAATACTAATGGATTTCTCGGTATCTAATAGGTCAAGGGAGCCAATATTAGTTTGAACGACTGCAACGGATATGGGGGTATCTAAATTAACGTCTTGGTGAGAATAAATTAAGTTGAGAAGTAAGATTAAACCCAAGAGGCTGATAGCTTGAATTAAGCAGGTTTTCCATTTTGTTAAATTTGAAAAAAATAAAAAAATAAGCGAACCCCCATAAAATAGTATAAAATCAATGCTGTAAATTCCAAAAAAAGATGAAAGTCTCGATATATAATTAATGTCTACAAATAAATATGCAATGTTGCCCAGTGGCCAATGTGGTCCAATCGCTCCCCCACCTCCATACCAAAAGATAGAAAAAAATATAGAACGTAAATATTCGGCTATGACAAAAGCAGATGCCAACAAAAGAGGGGTCCAGGTAAGGCCCAGATTATTTTTTGAGAATTTTTCTGCAAAAAAACCGAACAATCCCCAAAAGGTTGAAGTTATAAAGACACAAAGAGTAAAAATTACTGAAAGAATAATGATTGCAACGCTTTTTTTCTCGATACCCAACGAATCAAGAGGGTATAGTGACCATAGCCACCAAAAAATGTAACTGAAATAAAAAAGGCCGGCTATAAAACCGACCCAAAATCCGCTGGTATTCAGTAACTTCACGTACTTAAATGTTTTTCTAATTCTATCCATTGTTCAAGAGTTAGGTTTTCGGGCCGTATGTCGGATTTCAGAGATGTTTTCCCGAAAGCTTCAAGAATATCTTCTTTTTTTAATTTTAACTTCTTTGAAAGTACGCCGGCTAGCTGTTTTCTTTTTTCTGAAAAACCCAGCCTCATTAAATTGAATAGCTTTTCTTGTTCACTAGCCACTAGCCACTGATCTCTAGGCACTAATTTTATTATTGCTGAATCTATCTTAGGCACTGGCCTAAAATTATTTTTAGAAATGTATCCAATTATTTCCGGTTCTGAATAATACTGAATCGACAGAGCAAGTAAGTTCATGTGAGGCGGTTTTGCCATTATTCTTTGAGCAACCTCTTTTTGAATTGTCAGTACGATAAGTTTGGGTTGCGGTTCCGATTCGCCTCTAGCGAATCGAGGATCCTCGACTGGAAGTCGGAACCATTCTTCAAATATTTTACTTAGCAGGTAGGATGTAATGTAATAAGGAATATTGGCAACAATTTTGTAGCCGTTAATCAGCGAGGGGTAGTCAGTTGGATTAAATTTCAAAACATCTTCCTCAACTATTTCTACATTTGGATAATTTTTTAAAGTTTCTTTTAGAGTCTCTATTAATCTGTGATCTTTTTCAATCGCGATTACTCTGCCTGCTTTTTCGGCTAGTTTTTTAGTCAAATTTCCTGTACCCGGCCCTACTTCTAATATTATATCATCTTTTGAGATTTCAGCGGCAGTAACAATTTTATCGATGATGTGGGGGTTAATTAGCCAGTTTTGACCGAGAGATTTCTTGGAATTAATTTTCATAAGTTTCTGGTTAGTATCTTATAGTTTCTTCTCCATCGTTATTGTCGTCAAAGCCCATATTTATCAACTGGTAGTCGACTAGATGTTGAGGTATCTCGTTTATAAAACGGGAGGGCAGGTTCATTGAATTAGAGCCGTAGATATTGCGGAATTTGGTATAAGTTAAAATAAGGTGCTCTTTAGCCCTGGTTATGGCTACATAACAAAGCCGGCGTTCTTCCTCAAGCTCTATAGGATTTATCAGGGTACGGCTATGCGGGAAAAGACCTTCTTCAAGGCCGACTACGAAAACAACCGGGAACTCCAGTCCTTTGGAGGAATGGGTGGTCATCAGAGTTATTCTATTAGGATCAGTTCTCATCTTATCTGTATTCTGAAGGAGAGCAATTTCTTCCAGGAACTTTTCAGCCCCCTCTTTTCCATCTAAATCCTCATATTTTGAAGCTACAGTGAAAAGCTCTTTTAGGTTTTCTATACGTTCTTCTAGATTTTCATTGTCATGTGTTTTAGAAAGATTATATTCTTTAAGATACTCTTCGTAATCTGTCTTCTTGATAATACTCCTTATTGTTTGAGGAAGATTTTTAGTTTCGGATATTTTAGTCAGGTATGTCAGAAGAGCATGAAAATCTTTTAATGCATCGAGTTGTCGAGCTGGGAGAGTTTTTTCTAGTAGAATATCAGCCAAAGCCTTTGTTATTACGGGTTCTTCTCTGGTCCGAACTTTTTCTATTAATGCTTTTCCTATCCCCCGTGCCGGGATATTATATATTCTTTCAAGGGCAAGCGAGTCAGTCGGATTAATTATTAATTTAAGATAAGCCAGGATATCCTTTATTTCTTTTCTCTCATAAAATTTAAGACCACCTATTATCTGATAAGGATAGCCGCTCATAATAAGTGCCTCTTCTACTGCCCGGGATTGGGCATGAGTCCGATAAAGTACGGCGAAATCTTTACCCGTATATTTTTTTTTCGTTAACTCTTCTATTTTTGATATGACAATGCTTGCTTCGTGACGCTCATTCATAGCTTCTGCTATGACTATTTTTTCTCCGTGATTATTTTCTGTCCAGAGCTCTTTGGGTATCTGGTTCTTGTTGTTTGATATTATTCCCTGGGCGGCAGTAATTATATTTTTACTTGAGCGGTAGTTTTGCTCAAGTAATATTATTTTCGCTTCCGGATAATTTTTCTGAAAGTTAAGAATATTTCTTATGTCTGCTCGCCGGAACTGATAGATTGATTGAGCATCATCTCCGATACAAAATAGGTTGCGGTATTTCTGAGCCAGAAGATTAATAAACATATATTGATCGCAGCTGGTGTCTTGATATTCGTCAACTAGGACATATCTCCATAATTCTTGGTATTTTTGTAGTGTTTCAGGATTTTGTTTGAATATCTTTACCGGAAGAACTATTAGGTCATCAAAATCAACCGCATTCAGGCTTTTTAATTCTTGCTGGTACTTTCTATAAATTTTAGCGACGATTTCGGCGAAAAATTCTTTCGGTCCGCCAGCTGGCGGATGATCTTCGGGAAAGATAAGGTTGGTTTTAAGTTCGGAAATCTTGTAAAGAATTACTTTAGGATTGAAGCTTTTCGTATCAATTTCCAGATCACCCATTACCCGCTTAACCAGGCTTAGCTGGTCGTCTTCGTCAAAAATATTGAAGCTTCGGCGGTAGCCAAGCTGGGGAATCTCTTGTCTAAGAATGCTAAGGCCGATGGAGTGGAATGTCCCGATCCGAGGAACATTTGACATTTGACTATAGACATTTGACTTTTGGTTAATTGTTAACTGTTTTTTGTCAGTTGTCGGAGCGAGTAACTTTTCTACTCGCTCCCGCATTTCACCAGCCGCTTTATTGGTAAAAGTAACTGCAAGAATATTCTCGGGCGGTATTCCCCGGGACATAAGATAAGCAACGCGGTGAGTCAGACACCTTGTTTTACCCGAACCCGGACCGGAAATAACCAAAACCGGTCCGTCAACGACTTTGACAGCCTCAATCTGCTTATCATTCAAATTTTCGAATATCTTGTCGGACATTGTCTCGAACTTTATCACAGTTTTTTCTTATTGAACAATTTCCCGCTCTCGCCCCATCACCTTTTTGATCATGCTCCTCGCCTCATAAATTTACTTAGAGTAGCCTAGATTCTTATTAACCAAAATAACAGGTACCCTCACTTGCCTCCTCGCTTAACGCTCACTAAGAGTTCGCTACTCGGCGATCGACCTATTATTTTGGATAAAATCTAGCCTATCTTCTTAAATTTCAGTGAGCGGTTTATAAATGAGGAGGGCGAGCGGTTACATAGCAATACAAGAATATGCTAATATTGTAGGTATGGTCACTATATTCCTCGAGTATTTTTATTGGCATTATACCATTGCTCCGTTTGAGATTTTGTGGATAATGCAAAATTATTTAAAGGCTAATTGGCATCGTTTTTTAATTGTTCAACATTTTAGAACATTGTTTGCTCCCTGGCATCGTCAGAATCCTTCCGATTTTGGTAGCAAAAATAAAACTTTTGGTGATAAAATAATGGACAAAGTCGCCGATCTTTACATCAGGCTTATTGCTGCCTCTATCAGACTGACGATTATATTTGCCGGGCTTATCTGGCAGCTTATCTTGCTTATACTTTTCCTGTCATTTTTTGTTTTGTGGTTAGCATGGCCGGCCATTGCAGTCTACTCAATAATCAAAGGATTTACATTGGTTAGTTCATTATGATTTTTAATTTTAGAAAATCGAATATATATAAAGCAGTTATTTTCTATCGGATTTTTCCGTCCGGGATTTTGAAATTTTATCGGGTATTGCTTTTTATTCTAGGCCTAGTACCTCTTGCCTTATTTTTCGTCAATAAAGCCTATCCTGTCCAGATAGATCCGAGTATTGGTTGGCTGTATATTATTCTTCCATTCGCTTTTTCTGTTTTATTTTTTGAACTTTTCGGTAATTATTATTTAAAATATCCGAAGATTGGCAGTACCAACAATATTGTCGATCTGATGGAGTTTGAAGCCGCCCGATTATTTGATCGAGCTTTCGAGCTTTCGCGTGGCTTGGGTGAATCTACCCTTTCGGTTAAAACACTTCTTCTGGCAATGATTCAGGATCGGGTGATGGAGAAGCTTTTTATCCGCATCCTGCCAAGCTTCCTGTCTTTAAGAAAACAGCTTAAGGAATCATTGAACATGCCGGGGCTCTATTCCAAAAAGTTTTCTTTATTTTCGAGTCAAGAAATATCACCGGAGGTTTTAGTGGTTCTGGAAGAAGCGCTTATTTCAAGAGATGAGCATGGAGGGATGCGCATTTCCATATTGGATATAATGTCTTCCCTCTTCGATTATTCAGAAGAGTTTAAGCAGTTTATTATCAGTCAGGATTTAGATAAGAATGATTTGAAAGAATTAGCAAAATGGTATGAACGTATTTGGGAGTTTTGGTGGGAACTTAAGAAATTTTGGAGTTTGGATAATCTTCTTCGCCAACCTCCGATTGGTCGTGACTGGGTTTATGGCTACTCACCTCATCTAGCTACTTTTGCGGTGAATTTGACCGATAAAATGAGTTTCGTTTTTCCTACTTTGCGATTAGTGTCTAGAAAGAAAGAAATTGATCAGATTGAGCAAACTCTATCCCGTGCCGGTGAGAATAATGTGCTGTTGGTCGGAGAAGAAGGCGTTGGAAAGGATCGGATTATTACTGATTTTTCCGAGCTGATTGCTAAGGGCCATGCTCTACCCCAGCTTAATTACAAAAAAGTTTTCGATCTTAACCTCAATTTAGTTACAGGTGCTTCAAAGGATATTACGGATGTTCAAAATATTTTAATTTCTATTTTTAATGAAGCGGTAAGATCGGGCAATGTTATTTTAGTCATCAAAGACTTTCATAATTTTATCGGTGAGATTGGCGGTATGGGCAGGTTGGATATATCAGAAATAATACTTCCCTACCTTAGGTCAAGTAATATTCAAATTGTTGCCACAACAAATCCGGCAAGCTTTCACAAATTTATTGAAGGCAGATCAGAGTTAATGACGGCTTTTGAAAGAATAAATGTAGCTGAGCCAAATTTAGTACAAACCCTTGAAATAATAGAAGAGGTAGTACCGGCCATGGAAAGCCATTCCGGTGTTTTGATAACCTATGGTGCAATAAAGGGAGTGGTTGAGGGGGCGGACAAATTTATTCGAACGACACCTTTTCCAGAGAAAGCATTTGACCTGATGGCCGAGGTGGTGTCATTTGCCGTTTCTCAGAAAAAACACTTTGTAGAAATAGGCGACGTTAATGAGGTGATTCATCGAAAAACCGGTATTCCGCTGGGTCCGATTGCTGGAGAGGAAAAAGAAAGGCTGATCCGGCTGGAAGATCTAATGCATAAAGAATTGATTGGCCAGGAGCGGGCGGTTGAGGTTGTGGCCGGTACAATGAGGAGATTACGTGCCGGTTTAGCTAAACGAGGCAAACCGGCGGGAGTGTTTCTGTTTGTCGGACCGACCGGCGTTGGGAAAACTCTTACCGCGAAGATATTAGCCAAGACCTACTTTGGTTCTGCTGATAGAATGCTTAGGTTTGATATGTCAGAATACCAGAACCCAGATTCACTCGATCGTTTTTTGGGCTCGACCAGAACTAATGAGCCGGGTCAGTTTGTGACGGCGGTGAATGACAATCCTTTTTCCCTGATTCTTTTGGATGAGATAGAGAAGGCAGATAAGAATATTCTAAACATATTTCTTCAGGTTTTTGATGAGGGTCGGTTGACTGATGTAACTGGCAGGAGGATAAATTTTGAGCAGAACATAATTATCGCCACTTCAAATGCCGGCGCTGATTTTATCAGAGAGCTGGTCAAGGAAGGTATTGATCCTTCAATGGAGAAAGAAAGAATGGTCGATACTTTAATTCGGGGAGGATATTTTAGACCAGAACTTCTAAACCGTTTTGATGAGATTGTTATCTTTCATCCCCTATCGCAGGAACAAGTGAGCAGTATAACCGAATTACTTCTTAAGGCTCTAGCCGTTCGATTAAAAGAGCAGGGTTACATGTTTAATCCCACCCAAGAAATAGCCGAATACGTGGCAAAAGCCGGTTTTGATCCTCAATTCGGTGCCCGTCCGATGGAGAGAGTGATCAGAGATAAGATAGAAAACACAATTGCCAGAAAAATTCTCGACGGAAGCATTAAAAAAGGAAAAGCCTTCTCATTGACTGTAGAGGAGGTTAAATAGTGGAGGCTCGTTGACGATGTTTGAATACATCAAAAGTAGCGTAAACCCTGACTTTTTCAAAAATCAGAGGGTGATTTTTGAGGTGTATGAAAGGGTTTTTGTATGAAAAAAGCCGAGCTTACTCGGCTTGGTTGCTAGCGTAGTAATCGTGAATCAATTCGGTGTGTTTTGCCTTTTTGGTCAATCGCTAGTAAAACTGACGGACCGCCTACTACCATTATAATTGGTTCGTTGGCCACTATGCTCTTTCTAGGCCCCTTCAATAATCTTTTATTCTTGGTTCTGTCTGTCATGATCGTCTCCTTTCTGAGCCTTCAGAGTAATAAGTATTGAATCCATGGCTGCTTGTGGCAAATTGTCAAACGATACACCCCGGCACTCATTTTGGCCACTTGGAAGACTAATCTCCAATGGCACATAGTTTCGGTCAACATTTATTGATATTTGCGCTACAGGAGAGCCGTTTTTACTGACGACTATTAAATGTATGGTTGGTTCTGGTTGCGATCTCTCAAACTGTAATCCATTAACGGTCAGGAGGCGACATAATTTAGTTCCGATTTCTTCAGAACGTTCGCGTAGAATTGAATAAAGCTCTTTTATCTCTCTTTTTGCACGCGATGCTTGCAAAAAATGATAAACCGAAGCAGTACCAATAATCAGAACAATGATTGCCGAGATTATATAAGCCGCATTTGCCGACATTGAATCCTCCAAAGTTTTGTGTCAAAGGACAACAAAAGGGTAACATTTATCAAGGTTACTGTCAAATCGAGCTACTCAACTCACCCCAACTCTCCCCTCGATTTCACTCGGGACAGGCAACTAAAAACCACTCTTTTGAGTGGTTTTTAGTGTTAAGTAATGGGCGTAAAATCAGCAGTTCGAACTTAACAAAACAAGTGGACTTAGTTAAAAAGAATTGGAACGCAATAGAAGACTACATTTTTGAATCATATCAACTAATAAAATCTCAACAAGTAGTCTATAAAGCGAAGGAAAAGCCTGAATTATATGGGCTGAATACTACCACAGGAGAGAAGTAGAACCTTAAGCATCAACCATTTATGTCCCCGTTAGCGATAAGGTAGTAGTTAATTGAGTGAAGTAGTAGATGCACTAAAAGTCGGGTTATTAGAATTAGGGGTACTGGGGTTATTTAAACTTAAATGTCGGGAGAAAGACTTCAAATGTATTTTTAAGATTCTGCTCTAAATCTGCCTTATAACCAGAACCGCCATACATAATCTGATATACATAACCTCTATAAAAAATAGCAATAAAATCATAAGCAGCAGGCGGTGTTTCGCTTTTAACACTATAGCCTGAGATGCCGCTAACTACAGTTTGTTTTTTCTCAGTTACATTACTAAGGTCAATTTTCTCATTAATAATAAAATTATCTATATTGCCTCCAAAATCATCTTTAAGGACTCTAACTGTAAACCCAGGTGTTACGGTACCAGCAATATCGATGTAAAATGAGTGGTTCTTATCTTCAATTTCAACAACATATGAAGTATCACTCCAAGTTGATTCTTTAATCTCCCAATCCTCTGGATATTTAAATTCAAATCCATATTTAGTATTCGTGTATGTTTTCCAAGTTGAAGTATCGACTGGCTCAATAAACTTAAATGTGGAGAGGATTTTATCAAAGACATTCTTTAATAAATCCGCATCTCTGATATTGGTATCAATACTAAATAGATTATTGTTTTTAACCAAACTTATTTCTGTATGATTTGGAGCATCTGGTCCAGATGTTACATACCTATTAGTCTTGATTCCTGCAATAATAACCGACTCTTTCGATATAATAGTTGTCCATTCACCGTACGGTTCAATGTTCTCAGAATTAGTCGTATTCACATTAGGAGTAATAAAGAACTGTATGATTGGTGCTAAATCATCAAAATTAGTTGATAATAAAACCTCAGTTGTTAGTTTGCCGTTAAAGTATTCTTTATTTTCTTTCAAATTCCAGTCGTTGGGATATTTGAACTCAAAACCGTATTCTTGATTTCTATACACCTTCCAATTTGAAGTATCCTCAACTTTTACTGCTGTACTAGGCCTTGGAGTAAATGTAGGAACTGGAGCAACCGATACTTCAAATGGCCAGAGAGTAAAGTAATAAGCACTGGCAAAATAGCCAACAATAGCAACGCCGACAATCGCTAATGCCAGAACGGGAAACTTAAAAGACTTACTAATCGGGGGGTTAACTTTTAATGCCTCATCAACATCATTACCTTTCCACCCAGTATTTATAAGTTCTTGGCGGATTTGCTCATTATTCTTACCCGATTGTCTCGCCTGTTTAATGTAGTTTAATAACTGTTCATTTGCCATGATATAATTATAGCCCATAACGTCCAAAAAGTCCTGACAAAATTCCTTTTCGCTCCGGCGGAATTCCCCCCACACCCCCCTTCCGCCGCGCCCTCGCTCTGAATCTGCG
>Ga0209542_10016462_pt1 | contig 12269 bp, 11 predicted proteins | sample RifCSPhighO2_01_FD_184028 | JGI IMG/M metagenome (GOLD analysis project Ga0209542, IMG submission 184028) | Soil microbial communities from Rifle, Colorado - Rifle CSP2_plank highO2_0.1 (SPAdes) (version 2) | ecosystem: Environmental > Terrestrial > Deep subsurface > Rock core/Sediment ...
GATTATCACGTTGATAGGCGCTAAGTGGAAGTACCGCAAGGTATTGAGCTGAGGCGTACTAATATGTCGATAGATTTCTTATTAGGAAATCGCACATGACTATATGTTTGTTACTTGCCCCGAGCGATTTATCCCGAGCAGAGTCGAGGGAAGTCGAGGGGGCATTACCCAATTGATTGAGCATTCTGTTCTGGTGATTTGACCCCAGTAGAAGAACTACGTTCTCTACGGGGCACGCGCGGTTTTTGAATGTTCGAAGATGTTGTTCTGGTGGCTCGGCGGTGGGGTCACACCTGGTCTCATTCCGAACCCAGAAGTTAAGCCCACTTGCGCCGATGATACTTTCACAGTGTGAAGGGAAAGTAGGTAGCCGCCGGAACAATGTTTTTGAACAAGGGGGAAAGCCCGCCCCGCGAAGTCCCGCCATGGCGGGACGAAGTGGGGTAGGTAATCGCCGGAACAGACTGCTTAAAACCTAAATACTACCCTGCGATAATCTCGGGGTGTTATACTGTATCTATGAGTGCGTGGAGTACAAGGCGGCAACTTTCTTTTGTTTTGGTTTTTATACTGATTTTGATATTGATAATCGTTGGGCTCATTGCCGCTAATCGGCACGTGGACTCTTGCACCGACAATTTGCAGAACCAAGGTGAGCTCGATGTGGATTGCGGAGGGCCTTGCTCCAAAGTTTGCGCGCTTGAAGTAAGCGAGGTCAAAGTAATTTGGGCTCGCGTCTTCCACACTCGCGATACGTTATATGACGTCGGCATATACATCGAAAATCCCAACCCATTCACCCTTATCTCGCTTCCTTACCACGTGCGCATTTTCGATAAAGATTTGGTGCCGATTAAGGATGTTGATGGAGCAACCTTCGTCAACGCCCACGAACGATTGCTAATTGTTATTACAAACGTGAACCTCGGTTTTCGTACCCCGCAAGGCCAACCCACTGTCACTTTCGACCCTAAGCTCGAGTGGGAGAGACTGACCGGTCTCGAGCGTTTGCCCGTGCTCACTGTACTCAACAAGCGCCTCGCCTCAAGCACGTCGGGTGTGAACTTAAGCGCCACCGTTCGCAATGACTCGCTCTTCGAAGTTTCGGATATTGAGGCCGATGCCGTGGTCTACGATGCCTCGGGCACTGCCGTGCTGGTGAGTAAAAGCAAGTTGTCCTCCCTCCTGCCTGGTGGTACCACCGACGTTGTCTTTACCTGGCCCAAGGCACCGGCAAGCGCGGCTGTGTCGGCTGACATTTTCGTCCGCACGGATCTCACTCGCTAGCCGCTATGCCAAAGATGCGCGAGCGAGTAAGCAGTGTCGACTGGGTAATGTTGCTTGCCACCTTGCCCATCTTGGGCGCGGGGTTCATCACTATGTACTCCTTCCGCGGAGCAAGCTACTTCGCTGGCCGTCAGCCCATTTGGATATTGGTGGCCGTACTCGTGTGCTTTATCGCGAGTAACATCGATTGGCGTTTCCTTCGACGTACGAGCGTGGTGGTGCTGTTTTACGCCTTAGCCGTTCTTGTTTTACTTGCTCTATTTGGTGTGGGCGCTGTGAGCCACGGGGCGCAAAGCTGGATTTCGCTTGGGCTCTTTGCCATTCAGCCGGCTGACTTGGTTAAGATTGTACTCATAATCACTTTGGCCAAATATTTCTCTCGGAGGCATATCGAGATAGCCAATTGGAAGCATATTATCGTCTCAGGCGTGTACGCTCTCATTGTTTTCGTACTTGTCACTATACAACCAGACTTTGGTTCGGCTATGATTTTATTTATGATCTGGTTTGGGATGGTGCTCGTATCGGGCATACCGTGGAAGCATTTGCTTGTAGTGTTTGGTGCGGGCGCTGTGGCATTAAGTATGCTTTGGGTCTTCGCCTTCGCGCCTTATCAAAAGGATCGTATACTCACCTTCCTCGACCCGGCTCGTGACATCCGCGGCTCGGGTTACAACGCCTTTCAATCCGTGGTGGCCGTAGGTTCGGGCACGCTCACTGGTAAGGGCGTGGGCTACGGTACCCAATCGCGCCTCTCGTACTTGCCCGAGTATCAAACCGACTTTATCTTCGCCGCCTTCGCCGAGGAGTGGGGATTTGTCGGTTCGCTTTTTCTCTTTATCTTCTACGGCATAGTGATTTGGCGAGTACTTCGGAGTGCCTTGCGTGGTGCCACTAATTTCGAAACCCTCTTTGCCTTAGGCGTGGCCATCTTCATCAGTTCTCACGTACTTGTCAACATCGGCATGAACATCGGCGTCTTGCCTGTCACCGGCATCACCTTACCCTTTATGAGTTACGGCGGCTCGCACTTAATAACCGAATTCCTAGCCTTAGGTATGGTCATGGGCATGGCCCGTTATGGGAGGAGTGTCCACCCCTCTGATGCCTCCAACGAATTCCTGGGACCTACCTAGACGAAGGCTAAACCTTCGCGAAGGTTTAGCCTTCGTAAACCACAAGTACCAAGCCTCAAAGCTCAAATAAATCTCAATATTCAAAATCACAAATGTCTAAACTTCCTGCTATCGCCAGCAAATTAGACGCTTGAGTTTCGCGCATAACGATGTAGAATAGTTATCGGAGGTGGTCATGGACCCGAAACGTCGGCTTTTCCGCAAGCTAGGCGAAAACGCTAATTGGGAACCGGTTCCCAAGGGCGACGGACTAAGTGTTGAGGATTTGGTCGGGGCTGGTACCGATCGGGGTACACTTGGCGAAGTTGGTGTACTGGAGATCCTTCGTAGACTGAACGATCTCCGTCCTGATAGCCTGTCGGTCAGTTTTGAGTTTCGCGATACCCCGAGACATCTCTTCATGCGGTATCGCAAAGAAGAAAAGTCGTGGTCAGAGTGGAGGGACACAGGTGATCCTTCGGGACTCCTCGTGCTTTCAGGCTACGATACCCGAGTCGGCAAGGAGCAGGACCTCATCCTTGTGCTCAAGAATCGGCATCTCGAGAGCGGCTACGAAGTCGAGTACGAGTTCCGCGACATGTGACGGTTCTCGAGGGCCTGGCGACACGAGTTGCCAGGCCCAACCTAGTTATACAACTTGTAAGTTTGGGAGAGGAAGTTTTTGAAATTGAATTCTTTGGCTACGCGAGATTGGAGTTGTTGGCCTAGGGTGTGGCGTAACTTTTCGTCTTTGATTAGGGCGGAGAGGGAGCGGGCAAGGAGCTCGCTGTTTTTGGGTGGGATTAGCATTCCAGCGTCACCTACAACATCAGGATTTCCCCCCACGTTGCTTGCTACTACCGGCAACTCGGCCTGGGCGGCTTCAAGGAGCACGTATTGCAGTCCAGCCTTGAGGGATGGGTCGGCGAAGATATCAAATGCCTTGAGATAGCGGCTTGCCTCAGGTACTTGTCCGGCCAGGGTTAAATTTGTCTTTTCTAACACTGGACGTTCTTCGCCTTCGCCCATAATTACAAATTTCACATTCTTAATTTGCTCGGCCGCCTTTGCGAGATAAATAAAACCTTTGTTTTTATGCAACTCACCGATTGTGCCAACCCAGAGGTCGGACCTTTGGTTCAGATTCTTAAGGTCCGACCTCGAAAGTAATTCGCGGGCTGTTTGTCGATCGTAAAAATTAATTTGCCCGATGGCGTTATGGACCATCCGCATCTTGTGACCCACGAACCACATTCTCTTGCCTTGCTCGAAATCTTTTTGAGTGATTGTGATTGTGATCGTTGCGAACATCGAGGTCAGCCAAGAGAAGAAGTAGGAGAGCTTCTTCCAATACCACGGGCGGTCTTCGTTGAAGGGCCAGCCGTGCGCGGTGAAGATGGTTCTCGTCCAAGTTGCCCAACCGACGAAAGCACCCAGGCCACCAAGTTTGGAGCTGTTGACGTGGAGCACTTGGGGTCTCTCGTCGCGGATGATTTTGAAAAGTCTGATCAATAGTTTGGCTTCTTTGATGAGTGAGATGTCGCGAGCCGCTTCGGGCAGGGGGATGACCCTAATGTTTTTCTCTCGTAACTTCTGCACAAGCAGGCCGTCACCTCCGACAGCCACAATTGGTTCAAAGTTGGCGGGGAGGTGGGTGGCTAGGTCGAAAACATAGCGCTGGGCACCGCCCCAATTGGATTTGGTTATGAGGTATAATACTTTGGCCACGCAGTTACTATAACATGCTCAAACACTCAAATAGACACGCAAGTTACCTCTTTTGGGGAGATCTGGCCTGCTTCATAGTGGCCCTATATTTTGCCCTAATTTTGCGTTCTTTCGTGCTTCCAGATCTGCATTTACTTAGTCTCCACATCATTCCATTTGCCATAATCTTCCTGATTTGGCTACTGGTATTTTACATCGCTGGCCTCTACGAATTTAGGGCAGCTGTTTTCCAGCAAAGACTTGTTTCGCGCATCATTAACGCCCAACTCATAAACAGTGGTATCGCTATTATCGTTTTCTACTTTATCCCTTATTTCGGTATTACGCCTAGGACAGTTTTGTTTGTTGACCTGGTAGTCACGCTCGCGTTTGTAATTGGCTGGCGTCTGTTGTATCTGCGCAAAGTATCGAGAGGCGAGCGAGAGAAGGCTGTCATTTTGGGGGATGACGAAACTGTGAATGAATTGAAAAAAGTTTTCGCCGCCAACCCCCACTTTGGTGTTAACGTAGTTGAAAAAATAGAACCCAGAGTTTCTGTTGTGATTTTAGATTTGTCTAAAGAAAATTTGCCACCCAACCTCTACCCACTCCTCTTTAGTCACGTTAGTTTTTGGAATCTTGAGAGTGTCTATGAAGATGTGTTTGGCCGCGTGGCGTTATCGCAGCTGTCTGATAAATGGGTAATTGAAAATATCTCACTCCAACCCAAAATTGTTTATACTGTACTTAAGAGACTGATGGATATTGTCATCGCACTGCCACTCTTTGTCGTTTCAATAATTTTCTACCCATTTGTGATGCTCGCGATTAAAATCGAAAATCGCGGGCCAGTGTTTGTGTCGCAAGAGCGAGTGGGAGGCAGTGGCGGACTTTTTAAATTAGAGAAGTTTGGCAGTATGACAGGCGACGACGCGGGCAACTACAGTGGAGGCACAACCAAACTTAGTGTTACCAAAGTTGGGGCCTTTTTGCGTAAGTCGCGCATTGATGAGTTGCCTCAACTCATTTCCGTTTTGAAGGGAGACCAAACATTAGTCGGTCCAAGAGCCGAGTTGCCAGCCCTGGTGAGTGAGTATCGCAAGCAGATCCCATATTACGACGTACGTCACACCATTAGACCCGGTATGAGCGGTTGGGCACAGGTGAATCACGACAACCACCCCCACCACGGCACGGCAGTGGAGCAGACGAAGGAGAAGCTCGCCTATGATTTGTTTTATGTAAAGAATCGCTCCCTCTGGTTAGACCTTAAAATCGCCTTGCGAACAGTGCGCACATTACTTTCGCGTGCAGGAGCATAAACTTATGTTGATAGATGGCAAAGCAATAGCTCTGGAGATTGGGGAGCGAATACAAGGCGAGATAGCTGCGGGCAGCTTGGACCTGACCTTGCTTGTGGTGCAAGTGGGCAACAACCCAGCCTCGACGAGCTTCATTAAGATGAAGCGGGCTTTTGCCGAGCGAGTGGGTATAAAAGTGGCACTCGAGCAATTGCCTGAGAGCGTGAGCACAGGCGAGTTGGTCAGGTTAATCGAAAAGGCGAATACTGACAAAAAGATTTCAGGTATCATCGTGCAGTTGCCTCTGCCGGCCAATATTAATACTCGCGAAGTACTCGATGCCATCGCGCCGGTCAAAGATCCTGATTTGTTAAGTAGCGAATCGCAGGCGAGATTCGCGGCGGGGGAGAGCGAGATCTTGCCCCCGGTTGTGGCGGCCATCTCGCAGATATTTGATAACTACCAAGTGGCCATTGATTTGGCCAACATCGCCATCGTTGGCTATGGCCAACTAGTGGGCCAGCCGGTGGGCAAGTGGTTGCAGAATATGGGCATCGACTTCGCCCTAATAACAAGCGAGAACGAAAATCCTGAAGCGATTTTAAGTAAGGCTGACATTATAATCTCTGGCGTGGGCAAACCTGGTCTCATCAAGCCCAATATGATCAAAGATGAGGTCGTGCTGATTGACGCCGGTACCAGTGAAGCTGGTGGGGTGATGAAGGGCGACGCCGATCCGCGTTGTGCCGAAGTGGCAAGCCTAATGACCCCCGTCCCCGGCGGTGTAGGCCCCGTAGCCGTGGCCAAACTCTTCGAAAACCTCCTCGCTCTTTCACTTAGCGGTGAGACCGCTCAGTAGCTACTCCTCTAGTAATATTTCTTTTAGTTCCTTATATTTTGCTCGTTTCTCAATCATCCCGGCTAACGCGTCTTTAGCAAATTCTAAATAGTCTTTGCGGGTTTTAAACTGTGAGACTATGGCGTTAGGGGAGCAGATACCCTGCACCTTTCTTTCGTATTGATTCCAACTAGATCGTACCAACTTAGCGGTCTCACCGCTCAGTTGGTGGACAAGGTCGTTTAGGTTTACATATACGCTGGCGTGAAGGAGGTGATTATTGTTTGTAATATGTTTTGCGCGGAAGTGTCCTTGGAAAAGAGGACCTTTGCGTTTATGTTTCTTATTGAAGTACCAAGCGTGGCCACCCGACAAACGTTTAACAAATTCGCTTATTCCACCATCAACTTTCTGTCGCAGAATGATGTGGAAATGGTTTGGGTTCAGACAGTAGGCGACGATATCTACCAGTTTCTTTTTAGACTTTCCCTTTTTTATTTCGAACGAAAGTAAATATAAACTTCCCACTGGTTCAACGGTGTTAAATTCAGCAAGGCACACCACGAATCTATCAGCGTCACGTTTATCCATGACTATATTGCGTCCCTCGATACCACGGTTGCATATGTGATAGTATTCGCCGTTTGCAAAAGTTTCTTTTCGATTCCCCATTACCGCATTCTACCACTGAGCGGTGAGACCGCTAAGTTGGACTGTGGACAAGGAAAAAGGAAAGCCGGAGGGCGGCGCTCACGCTTGGCGAACACCCTTCCCTCCGGCAGTTGCTGGCGGCTAACTCTTGGCCTTCTTGAGCCGCCGCAGAATCTCTGCTTTGGTCTCGGCTTCCAGCTTGTCTCGAACCGGGTTTGAGCCGAGGGTGGTCTTTGATGTGTCGAGACCCTGGGCGGTTGCGAGATTCTGAAACTCGTCGACAAGTTGCTCATCGGTCATCTTGCGCGGATCGTAGCTCATCGCGATTTCCTCCTCTACCAACATATAAGCAGAATAATAAGATATGTCAAGTTGGCAACGTACGCGCAATCGGGTAAGATGACGAGCGTTCCTTTGGTGGGACTTTATGGTTAAAACACGACTAATTGCGGTGTTGCTACTTGTGGCCGGGGCACTCCTGGGCTACTTTGTTTACTCTACACAGGCGAGCACATCTAAGTACGCTTTTAAGCTCGGGCTCGATCTACGTGGGGGCTCGGAGCTCATATACAAAGCCGATACCAGCAAGGTGGCTTTGGGTGAGGTGGGGGACGCTATGGCGTCTCTGCGCGACGTGATTGAGAGGCGGGTGAATCTGTTTGGAGTGACCGAACCAGTGGTTACCACTCAAACAGTGAGCATTGGTGTAGATGGTACCGAGCATCGATTGGTTGTTGATTTGCCAGGGGTAACCAATATTGACCAGGCTATTTCATTAATTGGCCAGACACCAACGCTTGAGTTTAAGACTGAACGTGATGCGGAGACACGCGATAAAATTTTGAAGCAAATCGAGGATTTGAAGGCGCGGCAGGAGAAGGGCGAAGATATCTCGAAAGACCTTGCCACATTGCAGGACCCTTATTACCTTGACAGCGAACTTACGGGCAGATTCCTTGCTAGCGCGAAGATTGAGTTTAACTCACAGACGGGAGCGCCGTATGTGTCGCTTGTCTTTAATGATGAAGGTGCCACACTTTTTGCCGAGATGACCAAAGCTAATATTGGCAAGACCATTGCGATTTACTTGGATGGTCAGCCAATCTCTCAACCGAACGTGAACGAAGAGATTACCGGTGGCAAAGCTCAAATTACCGGTGGCTTCACGCCCTTGGAGGCCAAGCAACTTGCTGGTCGCCTAAACTCGGGCGCCCTACCCATACCTATTGAGCTAGTAGGTACACAGAAGGTGGGTGCTTCTCTCGGTGGTGGGGCATTCGACAAGGGCGTGCGGGCAGCTGGTTTCGGTTTCGCCCTTGTGGCCCTTTTTCTCATAATCTGGTATCGCTTGCCCGGACTTGTAGCTGTGCTTGCCCTCTTGATGTACGCTGCGCTTGTGCTCACCATCTTCAAACTCATCCCTGTCACTCTTACTTCGGCAGGCATAGCAGGCTTTATCCTCTCTATCGGTATTGCTGTTGATGCTAACGTGCTTATATTCGAACGGATGAAGGAGGAAACGAAGAGAGGCAAGGCCCGTGTGGCCGCCATCGACGAGGGTTTCGCGCGAGCGTGGACCTCGATACGGGATTCGAACATCTCAAGTCTCATCACCGCGGCGATACTCTTTTGGTTTGGCACTTCGCTTATTCAGGGCTTTGCTGTCACATGGGCCATAGGCGTACTCGTCTCGATGTTTAGCGCCATCGTAGTGACCAAGCGCCTCCTGCGCGCCATCTACACATAAATTTATGTTTGTAATTAAACACAAAGCTATCTTCTTCACCATCACGGCGGGACTTATGCTTGCCTCACTTATATTTGCCTTCGTGTGGACACCGGGTCTCTCGATTGAGTTCACGGGCGGTTCGGTAGTGGAGGGTCACTACGCAAGTACCACTCCTGCCATCGAGACATTGAATACGCGCGTTAGTGAGATATTGCCAGGCTCTAGAGTTACCCCAGTGGGGGAGACGGGCTTGGTGGTGCGAACCAAGGATCTCTCGCCGGATGAGCACAATAAGTTAATTGTCGCTCTCTCCCCAGAGGCCTCGCAACAATTCGTTGAGACGGACCTCTCGACTGTGGGTCCATCTATCGGCAATGAACTTCGAAGCAAGGCCCTGCTGTCAGTTATACTAGTGCTCGCTCTTATTATTTTGTTTGTGGCCTTCTCCTTCCGCAGCGCTTCGCGCGTGGTGAGCTCGTGGAAGTTTGGTCTCTCCGTCATCATTTGTTTGGTGCACGACATATTTGTACCGGTTGGCATCTTCTCGGTCATTGCTCACTTCCTCCCTGGTTACGAAATTGACACTTTGTTTGTAACAGCAATTCTCGCCATCTTGGGTTACTCGGTGGCCGACACCATAGTTGTGTTCGACAGAATTCGCGAGAACTTGCGTCACGCTTCGGGCAAAGAGCCTTTCGAAGAAGTGGTGGGTCGCTCACTCAAAGAGACCTACGTTCGTTCTATCAACACATCCCTTACCACCGTGCTTGCTGCCCTGGCCATCCTCTTTTTCGGTGGAGAGGCCACCCACCACTTTGCCCTAATGCTTGCCATCGGTATAACCGTCGGCACATATTCATCTATCCTCCTAGCCTCCCCGCTATTGGTCTACATCTCCGGCAAATCTGGCTCTAAATAAGCGTATTTAGTGGTCAACATCGGATGTTGACCAGTTAGCTGAAATCGCACTTGACAAGTAAACCTGCCTGTGATAAACTCTCTGGCAGAGATAGAGTCTCAATCGGCCTGGGGTTCCAGCGCCGCGCGACACACGAGCTCTATCCTTTTCATTACACGCAGTATACCCCGGGCGTTAGCCCGTGGGAGGGAGTGAGTTCCCGAGCTACTGCGAGGGCTTGCTTAAGCAAGTTTTTGTAGATACCCCGAGCGTAAGCTCGTGGGTGATTCATTATCGAAAGGGGTGAACATTGACGTAAACAAAGCGCATACCCAGTTGGCGCGGCTAAAATTAACTGGGATCTGCAGGCGGACAAAAAAGAAGCGCCGGATGTTTTTGGCATAATGTCAAAGATAGCCGGGCCCACTGCAGATGCGAGGATAAAAGCGGGACGAGCCAGACCCACGGTCATCGACGACCAACGGACCTTGGTGAGCTGGCACCCGGGCGTAAGCAGATACGCTCCTCGCAAGACCCCAACCGTGTCCCTGCGTCGCAATTGCGGCGGGCGATGGCACGAGGATGGAGACAGGCTGAGTATCACGAGGGTCGACACTCGTCGTATCTTAAGCCACGAAGCTCCATGCCTAGTGAAGTTGGGCCACCCCGGACAAGCTTTCTTGTCCGGGGCTTCGTATTTTAATAAAAATATTTGACTTAGTTTTGCATAGTTGTAGCATTAAGTAAGAGCAGTTCACCGTCTCCGTATCTGACGGGATACTGGAGACAAGTAGAAGGCCAACAAAAGAGCGAGGTTCACGTGGGTATTTCCCAAACTACGTGTCACATCTGTGGAACCAAAGAGATTGGCGTTTACACCAGGGACGGGTACAAGAAGTACGGTGCCCATGAACCACCCGGCAAAACAGGCCGTTGCGAAATGAGCGATCACGACCTGCCGAACCAAAAGCCACCGAAGTACGTCTCTCTTGATACTACAAGAAAGGGACGGCCGATCCAGCCCATGGTTTCACCTTCCCCACGCGATGAATTTGAGGCACTTTTCGGTACTAGCTAGGCCTTTATTTGGGCCACATCTTGACCCCCTGGGCTTGCTTGCCCAGGGGGTTTAACCGTCCTTGACTTGAGTGAGGGGTTTGGTATACTAGCCCATACCGTCAGTTGGCGGTGTTGTTATTTTGTACTTTGAAAACTGAATACTTGCCCCGCGAAGCGCGAGAGCGCGAAGTGGGGGAAGACAGCAACATTAAGTGGCCCCCTCAAAAGGGCAACAAGGGAAACCTACCTGCCGGCAGGCAGGCATCTTTTCTCTTGTTCCGCTATAGTTATATTGAGAGTTTGATCCTAGCTCAGGATGAACGCTGGCGACGTGGATAAGGCATGCAAGTCGAGCGGGTTTAGACCCGCGGCGAACGAGGTAGTAACACGTAGGAACGTACCCCTTAGTCAGGCATAACCCATCGAAAGGTGGAGCAATTCCTGATGGTCTCTACACCGCAAGGTGATGAGTAAAGATTTATCGCTAGGGGAGCGGCCTGCGGAGTATCAGCTAGTTGGTAAGGTAATGGCTTACCAAGGCTATGACGCTTGGGGGAGGTGAGAGCCTGACCCCCACCGATGGAACTGAGACACGGTCCATACACCTACGGGTGGCAGTAGCCGAGAATATTCGACAATGGGCGAAAGCCTGATCGAGCGACGTCGCGTGGTGGATGAAGTCCTTCGGGACGTAAACACCTTTTGCCTGCAAGAAATTTCGATGATCAGCAGGAGAATAAGGGGTTGCTAACTCTGTGCCAGCAGCAGCGGTAATACAGAGACCCCGAGCGTTATCCGGAATCATTGGGCGTAAAGGGTGCGTAGGTGGATCTGTTAGTCGAGTGTTAAAGCTTTGGGCCTAACCCAAATGATGCATTCGAAACGGCAGATCTAGAGTGTGTGAGAGGCGTACGGAACTCATGGTGTAGGGGTGAAATCCGTTGATATCATGGGGAACACCAAAGGCGAAGGCAGTACGCTGGCACATCACTGACACTCAAGCACGAAAGCGTGGGGAGCGAACGGGATTAGATAAAGGCTCGTATTTACGGGCAAGTGTCTCTTTCCGCAGTAATGCGGAATTGTAAAAATTGGCTATATGCTGGAAACTCCGTGCATGTTCGAGTACTTAGGGTTCAGACCCCTAAGTGACAATCTTGAACCGATACGGACAATCAGCAGGGAAGACTTATGGATTTCACTGAATGGTCTTTGTGGGCCGGGAAGCTCTCGGGGGGAGAGCGTTGCGCGGTTTAGATAATCTGGGGTAACGAAGCTTTAGTATGTGCGGGGTAGCTCAATGATGAGCGTCGACATCGTAAAGGTGTCGGAGGCCGAGGTTCAAGTCCCGACCGCATGAAATGAAAAGTTTCGCCAACCTATATTATCGAGGCCACGCAAAGGTGCCGGTTCGACTCCGGGTCGGTCCACCAGCCTCACTCTGGTAGTGGGGCATTCAGTGAAGTTCATAAGTTCCCTCAGAGACTACACGCCAATCTCCTGATTAAAATCGGGATGAAGATATAGTCCGAACTCTGTGGCGACACAGAGAACCAAGCAGAAATGTTTTGGTCGCGCATTAATTAAATTGCGTAGTAACAAAATTGACCCCGGTAGTCCACGCCCTAAACGATCTTCTCTAGCTTTACGGAGTATCGACCCTCTGTGAGGCGAAGCTAACGCG
>Ga0209542_10016463_pt1 | contig 12269 bp, 12 predicted proteins | sample RifCSPhighO2_01_FD_184028 | JGI IMG/M metagenome (GOLD analysis project Ga0209542, IMG submission 184028) | Soil microbial communities from Rifle, Colorado - Rifle CSP2_plank highO2_0.1 (SPAdes) (version 2) | ecosystem: Environmental > Terrestrial > Deep subsurface > Rock core/Sediment ...
ATGAACACGCCACAAGATGGTGCGTATCGTTGGATGATTTTTAAAGACGGGGACTCTTGGGTCGGCGTTGCTCTAGAGTTTAATATCGTTATTACAGGAGAAGATCCAAAAGTTGTTGAGTTCGAACTACAGGAGGCAGTGATAGGATATATTGAGTCAGCGAAGAAAATCAAAGGATTCAGGACTCATCAAGTTAATTCTATTTTGAATCAAGAAGCCGACAAGGAATACGAGGATAAATGGGTGCGTGCAACACAAACAACTGCCTACGGTGGAAACGTCCTATCTCCGCTTTCCGATATCTACAAAGCGGGTGTTTCAAACCTCGCCACCGTGTAATGACTCGTGGCAAATCAAATTGGACTTTTAAGGACGTAGAGAAATTTCTAAGGGCGAACGGTTTTGTCATTCATCATGTGCGCGGAAGCCACCATTACTTTCGTGGTTTTGTATCGGGACAACTGCGAATGGCGCATGTACAGTACCATGGATCCGACTCTATTCACCCAAAGACAGTAGGTTCAATAATCAAACAATCGGGCATTCCTGAAGAAAAGTGGTTGTTAGAATAACCCAACCCTGTGATCGCGCTCTTTGAGGTAGTTGATAACATCTTTCGGCGCGATCATTCCGCCAAAATCCGATCCCTGGTATTTTTTCAAACGATCAAGCTCACCGTGTTCGAGACCAATCCGAGTATCTGAAACGACTCCCTGTGAATGCAGTGCTTCTTGGAACGGCGGCTGGTCGATACCTTTTATGGCAAAGATATTCTTGGAAGTTGCAACTTCCGGCACACTTTTTGTAAGCGCAGTTATTGTAGTCATAAATGCCCGCACAAGGTGGAATGGCGGCGCGATGATTCCTATGTCGCCCTCTCTGTTCGCGATGTCATTCACAAGAGCTTTCGCTTCCCCCAACGTATTCATATCTTTTGCGACGGCTATTTGTATTCTTCTGATCTTCGCCTCCGTGAAATCTTTTGGTAGACCGTAGCCGTACAGGTGTTCGACGAATTTTACGAAACCAGGGTATCCGGCACTGTTTGGACCGTCACAGATGGAGATCGATTTTGTATAACCGCTATTCGCGAGCTCGACAGCTTTCATCAGGGGGCTGTAGGCATTGTCTTCGGTTTCGCAAAACACGTATACGGTCTCGTACGGGCCGCGCAGAAGATCGCGCGTATCTCCCATAATAAACGGTTCGACCGCAAGCAGATCCCGCATCTCTTCAGTGTCCAACTGTAGTTTTTCCGACTTTGCATTCTTAGGGCCATGTGATTCAAGAGAATTGTGAGCCATGTCATCATAGGATATCATGCGCAGCCCCCATTACGGAATATCTCGCCTTTCTGGTCATTACCACCCAACCAGTGTCAATTAAAAAGGCCCCACCACACAGGTGGGGCCGAAGTTATCAGGCGCGATCACGCTGATCAAGGTACTCGAGGACGGTTTCCACATCCACGAGGTCGCCCTTTTCGTGATAGACGTGGATTCTCTTGATTTCTTTGGCAATCACATCAGATCGTCGCGTCGAGGACTCATTCTGCGAGTGCTTCACCGGCTCGTTCCAGTCTAGCGTACAGCCGACTGAGTTGTAGACCCGCAGCTCCGGATACTCTTTGAGGAGTACAGAGACTACGGTCATGAACGCACGGAGCTGATGGAATGGCGCCGCAATGAGACGGATTTGCGACCACCCATTCTTCTTGGTGTAGTCCACCATCGCGGCCAGCTCTGTGAGTGTATTGGCGGGTCCATGGACGTCGAACGTCTGGATGTCATCCGCCCTAAAGCCGAACCGAATAAGTTCTTTTTTCCAGACCGGGGCGCCAGGGTACCCACTGATCGTCTCGGTTGCATATGTGTTGTTCGAGATGAGCACGCGGGGTACTCCTGCCGGCCAGCCACGCGGATCTCTCGGGTTGCCCCATTGCATCAGGCATCCGCACAACACCGACTCTTGATTGTCTCTTGTTTGAGCAACCAGATAGGTGGTGTCCTGGTGGTGATGCCGGGTCTCGTCACTCATCACTCGTATCGCGAGTTCCGTCAGCCTTGCGTCGTTGATCACGTCTAAACTCCTCTTGATTGAAAGCCCGATTTCCTAAAACAACTATATAATTATTTAATCAACGTGTCAAACATTGATTGATATTGTTGGAGGATTCGGCTAGAATCCCCTGCATGTGGAATAACGAGTCGGTGTCCTTGGTGATGCCCACGTACCGCGAGAAAGACTCCATCAAAGCAAAGATAGAGGATTTTTTGGCGACCGGACTGGTGGATGAAGTAATCGTCGCCAACAACAACGCCGAGGCAGGCACTGACGAGGAAATCCGGAAAATAAAGTCCGACAAGATAAAGATCATTCATGAACACCGGCAGGGCTATGGGTACGCTCTGCAGGCCGCGCTCTTAGGCGCGAAAGGCGACTTGGTCGTCAGTATAGAGCCGGACGCCACGTACATCGGAAAAGACCTGAAGAGGTTCCTTATTTTATCCGAAGATTTTCCGGTGGTTTTCGGCTCCAGAGTCATCAGGAAAACCCACAACAAAGATTGGGGATATTGGCGACGCGAAGTCAATTTTATCTACGGCACATTGATCCATTTTCTCTTCAATACCAACACGATCACCGACATCGGCTGTACGTATAAGTTGATGCGGCGGGAGGTGATCCATGAGCTTGCGCCCCACTGGCGGCACGGCAGCTCGCTCTTTGCGACCGAGCTTCTGCTCCTCACCCTTGCAAAGGGGCATTCATTCATAGAAATACCGGTGACGTTCGAAGAGCGCGTCGGAGGATCAGTCGTCATCGGAAGTCGGTTGAAGCTCGTGAAGCTTGCGTTCGAGGGACTGTGGCAGATATTCGCGGCATGGGCAAGATGGCTCATCCATGGTAAGAATCTGAAACATGTGTAGCATCGCTGGAATAGTAGGAGGTACGGGCGCCCTAAAGATGCTGGCGGTGCAGGTGCATCGTGCGCCGGACGAAAGCGGCGTGTACAAAGACAAGAAAAATAATTTGGAATTGGGGATGGGTCGGCTCAAAATTATTGATCTCAAATCCCCAGGACTGTCACCCTATCAGGAAGACGGACTCGTGCTTTGTTACAACGGCGAAATATACAACTACATAGAACTCAAAAAAGAGCTAAAGACAAAGGGATGGAAATTCCACACCACTTCTGATACCGAAGTGTTGATGAAATCGTGGCGCGAGTGGGGCGTAAAAATGTTCGACAAATTGAACGGCATGTTCGCTTTCGCAATCTACGACCCGAAGACAAAGAAACTGATCCTTGGCCGTGATATCGCCGGAGAAAAACCGCTCTATTATTACCATCGCGGGAACAAATTCGTGTTTTCTTCGGAAGCGAAAGCCCTTCCCGAAGTTTTGAATCTGCAAAAGCGGCAGGATGAATTTTTTGAAGCATTCCAGCATTGCTTCGTGACCACGCTGTGGAAAGACGTATTGGAGCTTCCCCCTGCCCACTATCTCGAATACGACGTGGCCAAGAACACGAAGAAGATCGTCGAATATTGGAAATTCACCCCAAGAAAAATAAATCTAAAGACGGCGCAGGATGAGCTTGAGAGCTTGCTGGAAGATTCGGTGAAGCTCCGGTTTCGGAGCGACGTGCCGGTCGGTATATATTATTCCGGCGGTATAGACTCTTCGCTCATAGACACGTTCCACACGTTCGACTACAAATTTTATTTTGACAACACCAAGTCAAAGATGGAAAAGGAATTTTTCTCCAAAATTCCCACGGTGCTCCACCACCTGGATTTTCCGGTAGGGTCGTTCGGATTTTTCGGCATGTGGAAACTTGCCGAGGAGGCGAGTAAAAAAGTCCGCGTGATCATCTCCGGCGAGGGGGCGGACGAGATTTTCGGCGGCTACGTTCGCTATGTACCGATCGCGCGCGAGTACGAGCTCCGCAAAAAATTCCCGTCATACAATTATCTTTTCGGAAAATATTTTCAAGATGATTATCTGACCGCTTACGCCAAGATGACGGCGCGCAATGGCAACGTGGATTTTGTGAAGGAAAAACTCCGGCCGTACTTTGAAATGTTCCCCGATCCGGTGAACGCCATGGGTTTCGCCGATTTTAAGTTGATCTTTCCCAGTCTGATGCAGATGGGCGACCGGATGGCCGGAGCGTTCGGAATTGAGAACCGCTGTCCGTTCCTGGATCGTCGCTTGATTGAATTCGGCTTCAGCTTGCCGCCTGAATATAAAATTGATACCCTTGAACCGAAGGTGCTTCTGCGGCGGATTGCCGAGAAGCGCGGATTAGTAGAGCCACTCAAGATGGAAAAGCGCGGCATGTCCGTCCTCTACAATAAGTGGAAGGGCATTCCGGGTTGGGATCGGTCGCACTACTTCGAGTTTCTCAAATCTACATGGCAAAAAAATCATCATCACAAAAAAACAAGAAAGTCCTCGTAACCGGAGCATCCGGTTTCATTGCCTCGACGCTTATTCCGGCTTTTTTAAAAGCCGGTTATACGGTAGTGGGCATTGATCGACTGGAATGTGCCCTCATTCCGAAACAAAAGGGTTTTACATTCATCAAAAAAGATATCGCCAACGTGGATTCGCTTGCCGGCTTTGATTATGTGGTACATCTAGCCTTCGCCACCAACATCCCGAAATCCATCTTGGATCCTGTCGGTACGACCTACAACAATCTTGACCTCGGCGTGAAAATGCTCGAGCTTGCCAAACAGGCCGGAGTGAAAAAATTCATATATCCGTCCACGGCCTCTCTCTATGGCAATCAGCCCTTGCCTTGGAAAGAGGACATGAACGTGTATCCAAGCGAGCCGTATTCACTCCAGAAATACGCACTGGAAAGATTCTGTACATATTACGCCAACAATGGCCTGCCTACGGTGATCTTCCGGTTGTTCCAGGTGTTTGGCGAGAACCAGAGGAACGATACAGCGTTGTACAAATTTTATCAGTGCCGAAAAGAAGGTAAGCCGATCCCGATCACACAGACAACGGCACAGGCCGGCTTCCAGAGCGCGAAACGCGACTTCATTTATACCGGCGACATCGCCGAGGCTTTCATGATGGCGATCGAATCCGACAAGGTGGGGAAGGGCGAAGTGATCAATCTGTGCTCCGGATACAACTACACGATCCGCGAAGTGGCCGAGCTGATCAGCGATAAGATAGAGTTTATTCCGAAGCGAGGATTCGAGCTTGACGAGCATCTCGGCGACGCGTCGAAGGCGAAAAAACTGCTTGGTTGGAAAGCGCGCACGGATATCAAGGACTGGATGAAGAAATACGTGCGCACGATCTAGATATGCTTACCCACTTCGACCACTGCAGGATGTGCGGATCAAAGAACCTCAGTATGTTTTTGGATCTAGGCAATCAGCCGCCGCCAAACCGCAATATTAAACCCGACTCATGGCTCGAGAATCCCGAGCCGATCTATCCGCTGCAAGTATGGTTTTGTCATGACTGTGCCCTCGTACAACTGTGCGACATTCCATCAAAGGAGGAGATGTTCAGCGATTACCAATTTTTTTCCACGGGGGTCGGCAATACGCCGAAGCATTTTCAGGAATACGCGCAGGAGCTGAAATCGAAGTTCCTGAAAAGCGGCGATTTCGTGGTTGAGGTGGGCGGCAACGATGGTGTGCTCTTGGTGGAACTTAAAGATGAGATGAAAGTTTTGAATATCGAACCGGCGCAAAATATTGTGCCAATCGCACGCTCGCGCGGCGTCGACACATTGAACGAATTTTTTACAACTGATTCAGCCAAGCGAGTCACGGAAAAATACGGCAAAGCAAAAGTGGTGCTCGGCAACAATTCGATCCCGCACATCGCTGACCAGGAGGACGTAATGAAAGGATTCAAGGAACTTCTCGCAGAAGATGGGGTCGGCATCATCCAGGCGCACTACCTCGGGTACATCTTCGATACCCTCGGTTACGGCGACATCTATCATGAGCACATGGCCTATTACGCGCTTATGCCGCTCGTACCTTTTTATAAGCGACTCGGTCTCGAGATATTCGATTACCAGATGAACGATTTTCAGGGTGTTTCGATACGTATCTACTTTGGTCATGCGGGCAAGCATCCGGTATCTCCGAGGGTTGCCGAACTGGTTGCCGAAGAGAAGAAGAAAGGCTGGGACAAACTTGAGACGTATCAGAAGCTCGCCAAAGATGTGGGGCGATCAAGAGATACGCTTGTAAAGACTCTCAATGACCTCAAAAAACAGGGTAAACATATCGCTGCCTACGGTGCGGCTGCCAAGGGTGTGCCGATACTCAACTATGCCGGCATAACCGAAAAAATGATCGACTTTTGCGTGGACGGCCTACCGTCCAAACAGGGCCTCTGCATGCCGATGTCTCACATACCGATAATTTCACCCGAAGAAGCGCACAAGCGCCCTGTGGATTACTATCTTCTCTTGGCCTGGAATTTCCGCGAACACATCGCCGAAAAAGAAAAAGAATTTGTGGCGCACGGCGGTAAATTCATCATGCCGATCGGCGATATCGAGATCTTCTAGAGCATGTTTGAAACTGTTTACCGGCAGCGAGGGGGCGTGCCTCTTTGGAGTCTTCGCAGGAGCGTCGGCGACGAGACCGAGCGCTGGCGCAGCAGCGCCAGATAACGACCCCGAAGAGGTATGCCAACGAAGCGGAGGTTTTCAAACATACTCTAACTCAAACCCGTTTGCTCTGTTTCATTAAACCATTATAGTTACTGAATGAGAAAGGAATTCCTTAGATTTGGGGCACCAAAATTCAATAAAAAAGAGATTGATGAGGTTGTGAAGACGCTGAAAAGCGGCTGGGTCACTACGGGCCCAAAAACACATACCCTTGAGGAAAATTTCAAGAAATATGAAGGGGTAGAGCATGCTATCGGACTCAATTCCGGTACGGCGGCACTGCACTTGGCGCTGCTGGCGGCTGGGGTCGGTAGAGGTGATGAGGTGATTGTGCCGTCTATGACTATGGGGGCTTCCGCCAATACGGTAGTTCATTGCGGCGGTACGCCTGTATTCGCGGACGCACAGCGCGACACGATGAACATTGACCCGAAGGACGTTGAGAAAAAGATAACGCCTCAGACCAAAGCCATCATGGTGGTGCATATGGCCGGGAGACCGTGCGACATGGACGAGGTATTCGCTCTTGCAAAAAGGCACAAGCTGAAAGTCGTACAAGACAGCGCACATGCCGTAGAAACGGAATATAAGGGCAAAAAGGTCGCTGCCCTCGGCGACTTCGCATGTTTTAGCTTCCATGCGATTAAGAACCTCACGACCGCAGAAGGGGGCATGCTGACAATGAACGATGCTGCGCATGCAAAACAAAGCCGCGTGCTCTCGCTTCATGGAATGAGCAAGGATGCGTACGATCGGTACGGCACTTCCGGGTACAAGCACTACGAGATCATTGAGGCAGGGTACAAATACAATATGATGGATATCCAGGCCGGGCTCGGCATTCATCAACTGGCGAGCATCGAAAAGAATTGGAAAAAGCGCGAAAAGATATGGAATACATACATGAAGGAATTAAAAGGTGTGCCGATCATTCTGCCCGCTCCTGTTCGAAAAGGTGACCGTCATGCGTATCACATGTTCACCGTGCTCATTGATACGGACAAAACCAAGATCACGCGCGATGAATTCTTGAACGAATTGGCCAAACGGAACATTGGTGCCGGTGTGCATTTCCGCGCGCTTCATTTGCAGCCGTATTATCGGAAGACTTTCGGGTACAAGGAAGGTGATTGTCCCAACGCCGAATGGATCGGCGATCGCACTGCATCGATACCGATAATGCCGTATCTCTCAGCGAAGGATGTGAAAGACGTGATTGACGCGATCAGGGATATTTTTACATGAGTGAAGTAAAGAAAAAAATTCGCGTCGCCCTGATGAGTTATGTAATGGACGGACGGCGGGGGAAAGGGAGTTCACTCTCGGCACACCGTCTCATAGAGCGCCTCGTCAAAAACCCCGATCTCGATGTGACGCTTGTGCATTTCGATCCAAGCGACGATCCCCTCTACAAAGAAGTGCGGGAGATCATCATGCCGCAATTCAAGCTGCCCGTAGCCACACGTTTTTTCCGGACTCTCGCGTTTTTCTGGAAATACCGGAATGAACAATTCGACATCATTCATTGGTTCCAGTCGCGCGTGTACCCGTTTTTCTGGTTTGCTCCGGCGCGAAAGATAATTGTTACCGCCCATGCCGGCGGAGACATCACTTCGCCAGGAAAATTTCCGCTCTCGCGCAGAATGTTTAATTTCGTTCTGACGCATTTCAGCCACAAGGTGGACGCGATCGTCGGTGTCTCCAACTTCGGCCGCGATGAAATTATCGAGGCGTATGGAGCAGACCCAAAGCGTGTGTACACGCTCATTCACTACAACGGCGGCGCGGAGGAATTCCGGCCACTCGATAAAAATGAGGCGCGGGAGAAAATGAGACAAAAGCACGGTATTGACAAGCCCTACATCCTCGACGTTTCTCGTCTGCAGCCGCATAAGAACGTCGACACACTGATAAAGGCATATATACAATTACGCGATGAACACCCTGAGCGTCGCGAATTACTCGTCATTTGCGGAGGGCCGTACTATAAGCACGAGATTACCTATGCGCTCGCGCGAAATTCAAAATATACCGATGACATTCGATTCGTCGATTTCGTTGCGCAAGAAGATATGAATACGCTTTATTCGGGCGCAGAAGTGTTCGCGTTTCCGTCCCTCAGCGAGGGCTTCGGTATGCCGCTCATCGAAGCATTCGCCGCAGGTACGCCGGTCGTCACATCCAACGTGGCGTCGTTGCCGGAAGTGGCAGGGGACGCGGGGCTCACGGTCTCGCCGCTCGATGTATCCGCACTTGCGAATGCAATGTACAGACTTCTTACCGACGTTGAACTCCGGAAATCTTTGATACAAAAAGGACTTGAACGCAGTCGTCCCTTCACGTGGGATTTGGCCGCGCGGGAGCTGTGCGATCTCTACAAGAAAATTGTTTCTGATTAAAATACTCTCGCTCGACAGTAATGAAAACTTGTTTTCATTACGTTCGCCATCCTCGGCAGATAAGAAAACACCCGCAGCATATTGCGCCGCGGATGTTGATCGTTCATAAAAAGTAGTCGCCCACTTCTGGCAACGGGGACATCACACCTTGATCTCCGTTCACATAGTCTTCAAGTGCCCAGTTGGCCGAGTTGTACAGGCAGGTGACTTTGGCACATTCACTCTTGGCATCGAAGCTCTCGATAATGCCCGCGAGTGCGCTTAGGGTCGCGCCGATCTTTTCCTCGCTTGCAAAGCAATCAGGTCCGGCGATGCGGGCGTTTTCTTTTCCGCGATTTGCAGGACAGTTGAAGAAGCCGAGCGGGGAGAGGACGAGCCGGAACGGTGTCACATGACACACGTGCGGTTGCCTGGTGAATTTCTGCCACCTGTTCTCGATGAGGAGCTTGAGATTTGTACTCTCAAGCAGGTGAAAGCCGGGGCGCTCGTATTTTTTCGCCTCCGCAATGGCCGCTTTAATGTTCAGAAGCGTCTGGACGCGGTCCTTCATTGCATCGGCATCCATGGTCTCGGTGTCTCCGTCCTTGGCAAGGAATGCCTTGTAGGAGATGTAGCTGAAACCCGAATCCCGGGCGAGCTGCGCCGCCAAGGGCACCTCATGGATATTGGGCACGATCCGGTCGCCTTTTGGACCCGTCGATCCCTCCCACGTGATGATGTATGAGAAGCCGATAGAGAGTGATGGATTGCGCGTACGGATCTGCGCGATCTCCGCGCATATCTCCGAGAGCTGCTTTGGTTTGCGGCCCTTGGGTTTATGCATTGCAATAAAAGTCTCGTCGGTACCGGAATCGAGCGACAAACGCACCCAATCCCTACCGTTCAGTTTGTCCGCGATCTGAAGTATCGATTCGTTACGCGAGCCGTTGCTCACGATCGCCACTTGAACGCCGGAGGCCTTCAGGAATTCCACGACTTCGCTGAATTTCGGATATACGGTCGGCTCGCCGCCGCCGATCAGGATGACGGAGCGAAGATTGCGCGAGATCAGATGCTTGAGAGAAGCCATCAGCTGATCGTGCACGTACCGGTGATTGGTATTCAGGTGGAAAATGTCCACACAATGATCGCACGCATAATTGCACGAGGTCGTGAGATCCAAATTGATGGACGTCGGACCCCATGAACTCGGAAGCGGAGGAAGTGACTCACCTCTTTTGGAGACCGCATTCGCGAGACGACGCCACGCAGCATATGTCGCAATATTCGGATGCACCGATTCCTGCCTCAACTTGGAAGTAAAATCGTGCCGGGGTGCGATAACCACAGATGTCATGATGGCACCTTCTGCCTTGATTAAGATCAATTCTTTGGCAACTGTATCATTCCCGTCCAATACTTTGAATAACGAAACTTCACCATCCAACATTTCTTGATACACTACAAGGGCGGCCTCATGGTCGCCCTTGTTTGTTGAATTCAAAAGCGTCACTCCGTCTCCAGTATTTCAACACGCTGTGGCTCACGCAAAATACGCGCCAGTCGATAGGAGTAGGGCTCACCCCAGAGCCGCAGTATTTCTTCAGCAACGGAGCCCGGTTCGAGATAACCTTTCGTGTCTCTGCCGACGCTCTGTCCAAATTGCGTTTTCATACCGCCGGGGCCGACGACGAGCGTTTTCTTGATGCGCGGATCGAGAGAAAGAGAGTGTGCGAGCATCGCGAGACCGGCTTTGCTCGCGCAGTAAGTCGGTTCTTTTTCTCGCGCGTGCCACTGTGAAGTCGACGTGATCGCGATGAACCCGTCGAGCTGCCCTTGTTGGATTAGTATGCGTTTGACAAGGAGCGCAGGTGCGATGACCCCCGTGTTAATAGTCGCGACGATGTGTTCATCAGAGAGTTGATCGATGTGTCCTTGTTCAAGAAAACCCGCGGCGTATATAAGGAGGTCGATGTGTCCGGCCGCAGCGAGGACGTCGTCGAGGTTTTTCTGCAGTCCTGATATATCCTCATCTATTTTCAATGCGAGCGCCGTGAATTCATCGGGCGCTTTTTTCGGAGAACGACCTGTAACGAAAATCTGATCACCCTCTGCTTCCCAGCACCTTCCAAGTTCGAGCCCGAGCCCCGAGGTCCCGCCGATGATAAGCACGTTCATATGGCCAGTATAGCGGAAATGGGCACGGATCCACATTGCTCTCCGGGGGCGCATGTATATTGAACAGTGTACAAAAATGTGTAGTATACGCACAGAAAAACAATCTAGGAGGACTATCGTGTCCAAGCACAAGCTATACAGCCTCGCGCGCGTGCGCAGCGAGGATCAGCGGAGAGAGCTCCAGCAGCTCGAAAATGCCAACGTTTGCACCTTTTGCGAAAGCGGACTCACTTACACAGGTGTGCCGATCGTCAAAAAGGGGAAGCATTGGTTCATAGCCAAGAACAAATTTCCGTACGAAGGCACCACATCCCACTATATGGGGATCTATCGGGAGCACGTGTGCTCATATGCGGAAGTCGCACCCGAGGCATGGCCCGAACTTTTCCGGTTGCTCAAGGAATTTGCAGGTCCCGAATGTTCGATTGCGATGCGTAGCGGCGATCCCGACAGATCGTGCGCGACCATCTCGCACTTCCATGTCCATGCCTTTAGCGGGGTTGTCGGACATCCCAAGACGCATGAGGAGATCATCATGCATCTCGGATACAAGGCGGACCGTCCCGCTCAAAAAAAGAAATGAACGAAGCCCGTCGCGATTGCGATGGGCTTTCACTTTATATATAGTGGACGAATGGAGATGTCGCTCAATGAAGTCATCGATCGCTACAGTATTTTGCTTTTAAAAAAGGAGCGATTACCTGAAAATAATGCGCTGCTTAAGGAGTGTGTGCGTTTCGAGAAGGATATATTGAGACACGAAGACCAAAAATATATTCAGGAAAAGATTGTTCTCCTCAAAGAGGTCAACGGCAAAATTTGGGATCTGGAGTCTGATATTCGAAAAGGGAAAGAGGGCGAGCTGGGCTTGGAAGAGGTGGGGCGACGTGCACTCGTGATCCGCGATCTCAATGCCGAGCGCATTCGTCTGAAGAACCGTATTGCCGAAGAAGTGGGGGAATTTGGAGACATAAAAATCGATCGCAAACTCCGTATAATAGATTTATCAACACGACTAATGTCATTGGCTCCCCTGTCTTCGG
>Ga0209542_10016464_pt1 | contig 12268 bp, 15 predicted proteins | sample RifCSPhighO2_01_FD_184028 | JGI IMG/M metagenome (GOLD analysis project Ga0209542, IMG submission 184028) | Soil microbial communities from Rifle, Colorado - Rifle CSP2_plank highO2_0.1 (SPAdes) (version 2) | ecosystem: Environmental > Terrestrial > Deep subsurface > Rock core/Sediment ...
CCAGGTGTATATGAATGGTTTAGAAACAGAAGCGGGAAAACAAGTTCTGGTATATAATTGACCGGACGGTTTCGAGGTTCATTCGAGTTTTTTGGTTTCTAGCGCCGTTTTAACTTAATTTTCAACCCGTATTCGCGCAATCATTCTGTACAGACAATAGCGCTGTGATCTAAAACGAGGAGGTTAAAACGGCGCTCGCAGACACTCGCGGACTTTACCCCAGTAGTAGAGCAAAGCTCACTACGGGGCACGCGCAGAAAAACGCGGAAAGGTTGAAAATTAAGTTAATTGAGTATTAGCATGACGCGTTCAACACATAGCACATTCGAGAGGTTTTTTCCCACACCGCGTTTTTTGCAGATGCAGGCGGTCGGACTTGATATTGGGGATCGTTTTGTAAGGGCGGTGTCTTTGAAAGCGCGCGGGTCGGGGTACGAAGTTGATATGTGCGTGGAGCGTCCCATTCCGGCCGAATTTTTGAGTACCGATTTGGCGACGAATCGCAAATTTTCCGCTTTTCTTTCGTCTTTTAAAAATGAAAACGGACTGAAATACATCAACGCCGCTTTGCCCGAAGAAAAGGCCTATCTTTTTAAAACTCGATTGCCCCTGCTTAAAAAAAGCGAGATACGTTTGGGTATAGAAGCGCGGATAGAAGAGTTTATTCCGCTCAAAGCCGAGGAAGTGATTTTTGATTATCGGGTCGTTCATGTGTCGCCCAAAGGGGATCATCTGGATGCCGCCGTGTCGGCTGTGCCGTCGCGAGTGGCTGATAATTATGCGGAGCTTTTTCATGACGCGGGTCTTATCCCGTTGTCTTTTGAGGTTGCGGAACAGGCAGTGGCTCGGGCGGTTGTTTCTTGCGACGACGGCAGAACCTTGGTTATCGCGAACATCGGCAGTGTCAAAACCGGCCTGTTTATCGTAAGCGGCGGGGTGGTGCAGTTTTCTTCAACTGTGGCGCTGGGAGGCGAACAAATCATTTCATCTATCAGCAAAGTCCAAGGGGTTCCCATGGACGAGGCGGAAAAAATAAAGAACGAGGGTTTTTTGAATCGTACGGAAGAAAATGCCGCGCAAAAAGTAGCCGGGGCGTTTGAGCAGAACGAGGTGTTTTTCTCTTTTATGAGCGTCTTGTCCGCGTTGCGCGACGAGATAGGACGTCTGATGTCGTACTGGAAGTCTCACAAGAAAGAAGAGGGGGCGGAAGAAGATAACCCAATAGAGGGGTTGGTACTGTGCGGTACTGACGCGTCCATTGAAGGTTTGGTCGAATATTTTTCATTGTCGCTGAGTATTCCGGTCGAAGTGGCGGATGTTTGGAAGAATGTTTATGATTTGGAAGAAAAGCTTCCCCCGATAGATTTTTCTTCTTCATTAAGGTACGCGGCCGCCGTCGGTTTGGCCCTGCCGAAAAATATTTGTAAAAATGTTTAATCTGCTTCCCGATATAGACAAGAGGGCGTTGAGAAAGGAGTATCGAAAGAGACTGGTTGTTTGCGCGCTGTTTCTATCTCTCGCCACGATTTTAGTGGCGGCGGCTTTTGAAATCCCGAGATATTATCTTTATCGAACAACCATGACTGACGCCAAGGCCAGAATGGCAGTCGTAGACAGCGGGCCGCTTTTGGAAGCGGCGATCGCTTTCGACAAAGAGATTATGGAGGTTAATAATCTGATGAAAATTTCCGATCTTTACAAAAATTTATCGGCCTATGGGATTATGTCTCAAGCGTTGGAAAAGAAATCGTCGAATGTGAGCGTCCAGGACTTCAGTTATACGCGAGGAGCAGATCAGTTTACCGTCGTCCTGCGCGGTGTCGCGCTGGACAGGGCATCCTTGCAGTCGCTCAAGTCGGTTTTCGAGCAGGGATCGCTTTTTGATAGCGTGGAAGTGCCGTTGTCGGACTTTGCCCGCAATAAGGATTTGAATTTTACATTGACTGCCCAAGGGAAAATATGAAAAAAAGCCGCTTAAAATCGAGTTCAGGCGTTTTACTGGCGATTATCATTGTGATAAATTTGGTGGCCTTGGCCTGTCTGGCCTTACTTGTTTACAAGAACGGGCGGATGCGTCTGGAAATTTCAAGGATAAACAATAAGACGGATGTTTTGGCCAAGAAAAAAGATGAAATGCTTTCCGTTCAAAATATTATGGCGGAAAATGAAGAGCGTTTCGCCGATCTTCGGACGATCGCCGTTCCCGCGGGAGACGAGGTGGCATTTCTGGGCAGACTTGAGAAAATTGCCGCCGGTCGCGGAGTCTTGATCGAGATTGGTTCCATGAAGGAAGAGCCGCTTGAAGGTTATCAAGGCGTGTTTGCGTACCTTAAATTTCGTCTCTCGGTATCCGGGTCGTACTCGAACGTGATGAAGTTTATTAGGGTTTTGGAGCTGACTCCAGAAAAGATAATTATTGATCAGGTTGCTATGACGCGGGGGGCGGTGGAGGAAGGGAAGGGTGACGGCAAGACCTTGCCGAAAGCAGGCGGGTGGGAAGGGTCTTTGGATCTGTCGGTTATAAAATATGCTTCCGCAGATGAATCTTAATTTTCTAAAACCGAACTATCACATAAAATATCGCTCTCTCGGGAGAGGCCGGCTTTTTTCCGGCGCGGACCCCGTTCTCGATTGGAAAATCGCCTTCGCGGTTTTTGGGTGCGTTAATGCTTTGGTGATTATTTTTGGCTTGATTAACTATGTTGAACTATCTCGAGACGGCGTGGTCTTGGAAGATTTCGGGGAGATTACGGGGGACATTTTTATTGACGTTGATAGTATTAAAAAAGCTCACACTGTCTTTCTCCAAAAGCAGGCCTCCTATGAGGCGGTTTTTGGGGGTACCGAAGCGCTTATTGATCCTTCGCTAAAATAATGGTATTTTGTCAGGCAGGTCGTTCGGGCAGTATGATGCACGCTTTTTTCCGAGAGGGTAATATTAAAACCGCCTTCGTAGCTTAATGGATAAAGCAGCGCTCTTCTAAGGCGTTGATGGGGGTTCGATTCCCTCCGAGGGCAAAATGAAACGAAGTGAAATTTTGACCGAGAAACAGGCCAACTTCTTGGCCTGTGTGGGGAATCGAACGCCGGAGCGATGTTTTGCGAAGAATTGCTGAGCAAAACCGCGAGGCGGTGCCTAACCCGAGCTTTCGGAAGAAAGCGATAGGTGAAGGAGATTCCCTCCGAGGGCAAATGAACGAAAAAAGGAAATGACTTTCCCAGAAGCGAAAGAAATAATCGATAAATACAATCTCATTCTCAAAGATACAGAGAAGGATTTTGTCCGGGACGTATCTGTTTTGCCATGGAATAAAGAAGAGTTACGACAAGCTCATTTTATCTTTGTGGAAGAATTGATTAAAACGAATACACCGTTTGAAATAATTAACCATTCGATAAATTCGTTTAATAGAATCGCCCAATTTAAAGATAAAATCACCGCGGATAGGATTAATAGAGTGAACAAAGGATTTAAGAATAAATTCGTAAGGAATTTCTTGTTTAGCTTAAAATTCAGTAGAAAAGAAAGAGAAGAATTTAGCGATTATCTTCACAATGATATGTTCGGTTGGGAAGAAACAAAGGAAATTTCTAATTTCATTGATACAACTCTTAGAAACTATGGCAGGGAGGGAATCTATGTTGATCCTAAATCTCCTCAGTCTGGCGGTGTAACTATTAATTTTCTAAAACAAAAAGTCACTGAAGTACTTGACGGTGAATACGGTAAGAAAATTAAGTTTTAGATTCAGTATAAACAATTCATGTTCCGTCGGCGTTCGACTTCCAAAGTTGCGGCGGGGCGGAGCGATTGGTTTCGTTCAAAGTGCTCTTTAATTAACTTTGCTCGAACCTATTTTAGCAAAAATTCGTAATGAAATCTAATGTCGCACGCGCGAAGCGTGTGGTGGTGTGAAATATAATCGTACGCTCTGATACGAATTCCGTCACAGCCCAGCATCCGCTCCAGAACACGCCGTGAGGGCGTGTTCCTCCGCTTCTGCTGTTCTGTGTCCGCCCTCGCCTCGCCCCCGACCCCATGCTTTTTTGTTTGGCGCGGATTCCTTTTGGATTTTGGAATGGCGGTGGCGAGGCGAGGGCGGGTTTCTCCTAAGGGAGAAACTGACGGAATTCTTAATGTCAATTCAAATGTGGTAGTCTCCACCACTCTCATTTTCAAATTCTTTTCTATATTGTTTCCAACCAACAAAATTTCCACTTCTCTCTAAACTTTCAGTCGCTTGCGCAACATGTTCCAACGGACTCCAGTGTCCGGAAGTAACCAAACGATCACAAATCTTTTTATCACTTTCAATGTCTGATAATTTTCCATTAAATAAAAAATAACTTACTCTCGCACAGCGAGCAGAACTTATTTTTTTCTTTAACTCAACATCAAGATTATTTTCTTCTGGACGAATAAATGGCAAATGCCATTCACCAGTTTTTAATATAATTGGTTTAGTATTATTCAATAACTCATCCATCTGTTTAGCCACGACTTGAATATCAGGTTGTGCATCCGGATTATTTCTCAATTTGAAAAAATTACCCCATTCAGTTGCGGTGAGAACAATTTCAGTCATAATCCAAGCCTCAATTATTCTATTCAAAACCTCTTTATGAAGTCTGATTTTCTCTCCAATAAAATGTAAGAACACAGGTATATATCTTGACCAAAGCCAAACTCTTTTTGCAACAAATAATCTAAATCCCGTTAATGGTTGCCCAGATTGCATTCCTGGTTTATTCTCGCCAAAATAAACCGGTATAAAAGGCGTATTCATAACTCTTTCTCTCATCTTTTTTGCTGGAACAGCACGGCTTGAAGCAGAATTTCGGGACAATGCTCGATGACTATTTATATGTGGCATGATAAATTTTGGCACTTTCAATACAAACGTGGCAATTTTTTTATTTGTCACCTCGCACTCAGAATATAAAATTAGTTCGGCATTTATTTTATTCATTGTTTTGGATTATATCAGTAATCTGTTGAGGAACATCTATAAGTTCAGAAGTAGTCAAATTGGCATTTGTTGCATACAAAACTGATCCGTAAAGAAGTGCTATGGTTTTTTCAATCTCTAGTGGAGTTGATTCATATCGCTTACCTTTGAAAGTTATTGGAAATCCATTATTAATAAGCACTATTTTATTCCAAACACTATCGCCATGAATACTTTTGTCTAGTTTACCATTTTTTCTTAAAAATGATGATGGAAATTCACGGTCTGCGGAAGACATGCTAATAAAATATATTTCATTGTTAATAGTAGATTCCAATTTTAATATCTGTTCTTCGGATAAAATACTATTTCCTGTAGCTCCGATTAACACATTGATTTTATTTTTCAAAATTAAATCAAGAATATCTGTTTTTTGATCAAAAATAGTGTCGTGACCAAGAACCAAATAGCCTTCTTCTTTTAGAATCAACAAGACATTATTACCCATTGGCCCAAGACCGACAACTAAAATTTTCGGTTCAGAAATATTATATTTTTTTATTACATCGTTAATTCTATCGCAACCGAGTCTGGCAATCAGTGGGCTTTCTTTATCTAATTTAATCGCTGAACGAGCAACATTTATTATTGGAAATTTCAGTTTCTCATTTTCAAGTTTTCTGAATCCAGATGATGTCTGTTCAATTCCGATAATATTTTTTGAGTTTATTTTGTCTGAATTATTAAATATATTTAATAATTCTGCTCCATCATCAAGAACAATTACTCGATCATCAGTTTTATTCATTTGTATAAAAGATTCAAAAAAATTATGACAATTTTCTTTATGCTGTTCGTCAAAAGTTCGTGTAAAATCAAATGTAGGTTGTAATGTTTCAAAACCTAATTTCTCAAGCTCATCTAATACTTCAAAATTTGTAGAGTATATTTTTCCAGAGATATGAATGTTTTTAGCTGGTATGCCAAATTTTGAAAGAAGAATAAACATTTTTTCCTGTGGTTCTAGAATATGCTGACAAGCCCAAATATGAACATTCTCGAGTGAGTCTCTTGAGGAATTTTGAAATGAATCAGTAATTTTATCGAGCAAAGAGTAATTATAATCATCTATCATTTTATGAATATAACACAATTTTTGTTCTTTTTATAGTGAGTAATAATTTTTTATTTTGATTATTTTTTGTCGCCCTCGCCTCGCCACCGCCATTCCAAAATCCAAAAGGAATCCGCGCCAAACAAAAAAGCATGGGGTCGGGGGCGAGGCGAGGGCGGACACAGAACAGCAGAAGCGGAGGAACACGCCCTCACGGCGTGTTCTGGAGCGGATGCTGGGCTGTGACGGAATTCGTATCAGAGCGTACGATTATATTTCACACCACCACACGCTTCGCGCGTGCGACATTAGATTTCATTACGAATTTTTGCTAAAATAGGTTCGAGCAAAGTTAATTAAAGAGCACAAAATAGGACTTCGGTCAGTTTCAGAAAAAGGAATCGGGGAAATGACGGCGGATTCGTTTTGCCGTTCGGCAAAACGGCTAATGGTGGACTTGGCGAATTCGTATTCGGGCTTCCAAATCCAAGAGGTGGATTTTTCGGAAATGAGGCGGTTCGTCATGCAGTAACATTATGGATTGAAAATCCATTTCCAATTTTTTGAAAAGCGATTTTTACTAACAAATTTAATTCCCTCGCCATGAACACCACGCTAAAATATTACATCTACATTCGTAAAAGTACTGATGAGGAAGACCGTCAGGTCCTTTCGCTCGAATCTCAACTGAATGAGCTCAAGGAATTTGCCGAGCGAGAATGTCTTGAAATTGTTGAAACTTTTATCGAAAAGAAAACTGCTAAAGTTCCGGGACGAGAAGTTTTCAATAATCTGCTCGACAAAATCGAAGCAAATCTTCCTCATCAGTTCGGTATTTTAGCGTGGCATACAGACAGATTGTCTAGAAACTCCGTTGACGGCGGACGGTTAATATATCTGCTAGACACTGGAAAACTTGCCGACCTAAAGTTTCCAACATCAGTTTTTGATAATTCGCCATCGGGCAAGTTTTTCCTATCAATCGCTCTTTCTAATGCCAAGTATTACATAGACAACCTGTCTGAAAATGTCAGGCGAGGAAATCGAGCCAAACTTCGGCAAGGTGGATGGCCTGGACAAAAACCTTTTGGCTATATCTATGACCATAGACTTCGCAACATTGTGCCAGAACCGAGAGAAGCAAAAATTGTTAAAAAGGTTTTTGCCGAATATGCCACTGGAAAACATACTTTCAATAGTATTGCCGAATATTTTGCTACCTTAACCAAAGGAAAAGCAAAATCAAATTTCGCCATTCTACATTTCCTTTGCAATGAATTGTACATGGGTGTGATGAAATGGAATGGTGAAGCGTATGAGGGAAAATTTCAACCTCTCATTTCAAAGCGATTGTTTGAGAAAGTCAGGGAAGTTTTGCGAGAGAGAAGTCGTCCTCGCAAAACTAAATCAAAACATGATTTTCCTTTTGTCGGACTTTTCCATTGCTCCTGCGGTTCTATGATTACAGCACAATGGACACATGGTAATGGTGGTACTTACAGATATTATCGTTGCACAAGAAAGCATGGTGTCTGTAGTGAGAAGTATGTGCAAGAAAATGATTTAAAAAGGAAAATCATTGAAAAATCGCAAGCAATCGCATTACCAGCCGATTGGACGCGTGAATTACACGCCATGCTCAATATTGAAGAAAAGAAAGAATCAAAGTCGGCTAATGTTTCTGCAGAAGCGATCTCAAGGAAAATATTTTTGATAGATGAAAAACTTGACAAACTGGTCTCCGGTTATTTAGACAATCTGATTGACGAAGACACCTATCGAAAGAAAAAGAATGAGTTTGTCGAGCAAAAAATATCTCTCAAAAATGAAAAGGAGTCGCTTCTGCGGAAGCAGATAAGTGACTGGATCGAACTAGCCAGAGATTACATAAAAACCTTATCCCAAGCGGAAAAAATTGCTTCTACGGAATCTCTTGGAGAGATATCTCAATTTGTTCAAAAAATTGGAACGAACCGCCTCATTTCTGAAAAATCCCCCTCTTGGATTTGGAAACCAGAATACGAATTCGCCAAGTCCACCATTAGCCGTTTTGCCGAACGGCAAAACGAATCCGCCGTCATTTCCCCGATTCCTTTTTCTGAAACTGACCGAAGTCCTATTTTGTGCGCGGTGCAGGGCTCGAACCTGCGGCCTTTCGCGTGTAAAGCGAGTGCTCTACCAACTGAGCTAACCGCGCCTACATAGCTTAACCAATAAGCACGTACTAATCAATGAAATCAAGGTAATTTCCACCTTGGGTTGGGTACAGTCGTTTTCGTGTGTTTGACAAATAGGCCTTTTTGAAATACCATGAATTTATGAAAAAGGCGACTGAAAAAATAATAGGAGCTCCAAACCTCTCTTCTATTTTGAAGGACGAGTATGTCAATAAATGGGTGGCTTTGTCGAAAGACTACAAAAAACTCCTCGCCGTTGGTGAAAGTCTTTCGGCTGTTCTTAGCAAAACTAAATTATTTGGGGAAAAAGTCGTTATCAAAGTTACACCAAAATCGGGGTATACTCCATAGGATAGAATCGTTTTTTGTCCAAAGACTAGCGTAAAAAAATGAAGTTCAAATATTCTGCGGTAAGCGCTCAATCTGGCGCGTTAACCGATTCAAGGGGGAGAATGGTTAAACGTCCGGTCCTTTGGCTCATGCTTACCGGAAAGAGCGGTGATAAAATTGATGTTCCTGCTGTGATAGATTCGGGTGCAGATACGACGACTGTGAATGTTCAATACGCAGAATATTTAGGTGTTGATTTGGGTGGGATGAGTCGTAAAGATATTATCGGTATTAGCGACGGTCGTGTCTCGGTATCCCAGGGAGATTTTTCTTTTACGATAAAAGAAATGGGACAGGAATTGACCGTACCAGTGTGGTATGTGGATAGTGAGAACGTAAATATACTGCTTGGAGAGGAGGTATTTTTTGATATGTTTAAAATCAAATTCGAGCGGGATCACGATATATTTGAATTGGTTTCATCAAAAAATAAGGTCATGTAGATCCGATATTCTAAAATATTAAGTTCGTGAAACAGCGATTGACGTGTAAAATTTTCGGGCGGGTGCAGGGGGTGGGTTTCAGGTATTTTGCCAAACAGGAGGCGGATAAGCTTGGTTTGTCTGGATTCGCCCAGAATCTTTCAGACGGCTCTTTACTTGTGGTGGCGGAAGGCGATGATGATGTTCTTGCGAAATACGCCAATAAATTGGAAGATGAAGCGCCGGCCGACGCCGACATTTCAGAGATTGAGACCGATTGGGAAGACGCGCAGGGAACTTTTAAAGGGTTTTCGATCATTCATGGATAAAGATTTATTGGGTCAAATTACGATTTTGTACGAGGACGAAAAAATTCTGGCGATAAACAAGCCGGCCGGACTTGTTGTGCACGGGGATGAAAGAGGAAAAGAGGGAGTAACTTTGGCCGATTGGATTTTGAGAGAGAGGCCGGAGATCGAAAAAGTGGGAGAACCTTTTGTTACGCCGCAAGGAGTTTCTATCGCGCGGCCGGGCATTGTGCACCGGCTCGATAAGGACACCTCCGGAGTTTTGCTTATCGCCAAAACGAACCCCGCCTATTTTTGGCTAAAGAGCCAATTTAAAAGAAGATTGGTGAAGAAAATTTATCACGCGATGGTCGTCGGAGAAGTGGAAAAAGAAGACGGTATGATTTCCAAACCCATTGGAAGGAGTGAGGCGGATATCAGAAAAATGACGGTGGCTAGAGCCACGCGCGGGCTTCCTAGAGAAGCGGTAACATATTACAGAGTCATAGCGAGACATAATGGTTTTTCTTTCGTTGAGCTTTTACCTAAGACCGGCAGAATGCACCAGATCCGCGTCCACATGGCCGCGATCAGGCATCCGGTAATCTGCGACAAAGTTTATGGGCGGAAGGACGGAGAAACTTTTGGATTATCGAGACATGCTTTGCACGCGCGAAGCATTGAACTTCCGTTGTATTTTTCAGTTGGTCCTAAATCCTCGAAACCTCTCATTATCAACGCCCCATACCCGGAGGATTTTATGGATGCGCTACAAAAAGCGGGTTTGCTTGAAGCTGTCGCGGGTTTGTGATAGATTACTCTTCACTATGTTAAAGATAAGTTCGCCGGTAAAAATCGAAGTTAGAAAAGCTTTGGATATGAGAGCGGGAGATACTGTGCGTGTTTGGCAGAAGATTGTTGAAAAGGATGCCGCGAAAGGCAAGGAAAAAATACGCTTTCAGGCCTTTGAGGGTTTGGTTTTGTGTCGTAAGCACGGCACCGAGGCCGGAGCCACTTTTACTGTCAGGAAGGTCATTGACGGCGTCGGGGTGGAAAGAATCTTCCCGTTGTATACGCCCACAGTTGAAAAAATCGAAGTTTTACGCCGTTCAAAAACTCGCCGATCCAAGCTCTACCATATTCGAGAAAAAGCCGCCAAGGAGGTCAGGCGAAAAATGAGCCGCGAGAGAATGGAGAAAGTTATTGAAATTCCAATTGTGGAGACACCAGTCGTGGAAGCGGTTGCGACGGAGGTAAAAAGCGAGGAAGGGGAGAAGACTCAATAAGTATAAGGGACAAGTATAAGTATAAGGGGACGACTTACGACGGATAGCGAGATGTTAGAGGAAAAAAGAAGCGGGGACGTTTCTTTTTTGTTGGGGAAAAGTTGGTGGATAAACCGTGTAGGGACTGTGCATAAAACGGGGTGTTTTTTTGTTGACCTATTCATTCGCGGGGATACAATTAAGGTGTAACTTGAGCGACGGGAAACCGTTTGAGTTCCGATCGTTCTTTTTCTCCTTTGTATGGGTTATCAAACTAACTAAATGCCTTGGCGAAGTTATTGTCACAAGTAATTTTGAACGGCGCAAACGAAAACTATTTTTCTTTGAATGGAGATTTTCTGTTACCCGATAAAAATTCCGCGCGTTTCAAGACGCGCGGAATTTTTATCGGGCCGCAAAAATATTTCTCACGGTCGGTTGAGAAAAAATGCGCGGCCGGATTATTAGAAGAAGCCCCGGCACTGATCAGGGCTCAATTACATTTTGGGTCCTGAACAAGAACTTTTTTCGAGTTCAAAATAGAGTTCTGATGAGTGGTCGGGGATTATAAAGATTAACTATATAAAACATATGCGAAAAATATTAATTAGTTTGGGGATGATCGTGTTCGTGGGAGGGCTTGTCGCGGGTGCGACCGGCGCTTTCTTCAGCGACACGGAAACTTCGACGGGGAATACCTTCGCGGCGGGTGCGATTGATCTGGGGATTGATAACGAGAGTTATTATAACGGCGTATTGAACAACGAAACGACATGGGGTCTTGATTTTGACATTGACAACGAAAAACTGTTGTTTAATTTCACCGATCTCAAACCGGGTGATTATGGCGAGGATACGATTTCTCTCCATGTTACGAACAATGAGTCGTGGCTTTGCGCTGATGTTTCTCTTGATTCTAACGATGATGCTACTTGCACCGAGCCGGAGAATGATATTGAGGGATCAGCTTGTGATCCGCAGACTGAACCAGATCAGGATCCCACAGACGGGGATTTAGCCCAAAACCTTTATTTCCTATGGTGGGCTGATGACGGCGACAATGTTCTGGAAGATGGTGAGCGAGTTCTCCCAGGTGGACCTATTGGCGCGTTAAGTGTTGGCGCGACTACCACTGTCGCACTTGCTGATTCAGACGAGAACATTTGGGGTGGTACTGATCCCATTTTGACCGACGATCCGAGTGAAATTCTCTACGTCGGTAAGGCGTGGTGCTTTGGATCAATAGCACCACAACCTTTAGCGCAGAGTTCTCTTGGAGTGAGAGCGACGACTACTCCGGCGGAAAATGGAGATGGTAATCAAATTGACGGACAGCCGACGGATGGTGGTTACACCTGTGATGGAGTGTCAATTGGCAACGAAGCCCAAACGGATGTGGCAAAAATGAGCGTTGCGTTCCGTGCGGTTCAGGCGCGCAACAACAGCGATTTCCAGTGCACTGTTCCTCCTCAGACTAGCCCATAGGGTTTGGTCGCCCATTCATTTACAGCCGAATGCAGCCGAATTTTTGGTACACGCCAAAAATTCGGCTGGGCGGGCTGTGAGGGAATCCTTTCAGTATTAAAACAAAATTTATCAAAATAAATTAATAGCGCTCCTGACATTATAGGGAAACACGTTCGGGGTAAATTATAAAAAACATG
>Ga0209542_10016465_pt1 | contig 12268 bp, 18 predicted proteins | sample RifCSPhighO2_01_FD_184028 | JGI IMG/M metagenome (GOLD analysis project Ga0209542, IMG submission 184028) | Soil microbial communities from Rifle, Colorado - Rifle CSP2_plank highO2_0.1 (SPAdes) (version 2) | ecosystem: Environmental > Terrestrial > Deep subsurface > Rock core/Sediment ...
TCCATAATGCTGCCTTTTGTTAGAGTCAATCTTCTAATTTCGTCAGAGAAACTTTCCCCTGGAGCTTTCAGCGCCTTCAAGGTCCCATAGACATCATCCATTATAGAGATTGTTTTAGTCGCCATATCGTCTGTGTATGTGTACACATATTTATATCTTTCGGCTGCAACTCAACCCATCCCTAATCGGAATCAATTCTGTCTTCAATTGTGGATGCTTCAATACTGCTTCCTGATAATCTTGGCAGCCGTCCATGGTGATGTTGTCAGCGATAATGAAACCGCCTTTTTTGACTAAAGTAAGGCAATTTTCTAAAACAGCAATATACTTATTTTTTGCAAAGTCAATGAAAATAAGATCATAATAATCCTGTTTCTCTTTGACTAAGCGCTTGACAACCTCTACACCATCGCCAACGAAAACTTGGGCTTTAATTCCATACTGTTTGAAATTCTCTCTGGCTTCTTCAGCGATGATGGCGTTTACATCTATCGTTGTTAATTCTGCACCTTCACTTCCCAGGATGCAGCCGCTGTAACCATTGGCGGTTCCTAATTCCAGAATTTGTTTTGGTTGAGTTTCTTTTATTTTTTCTAGAAGCCATGCTCCTTTCTTACTGCCTAAAATAGGAATGCCTCTGGCGATGCTCTCTTGTTCAAGTGGTTGGAGTCGATCAATTGTTAAATTCATTCTTCTAGAAGATAATCGGCAAGTTCTTTTCGCATTCTAAATAGCCTTATGCCAACTGTTCCTATTGGAATGGATAAGGTTTCACTAATCTCTTTGTTAGAGTAGCCCTGCATACTCAATTGCAACACCTCTACAGCGTCTTGATTAGAATGATTCTCACAAAAATATCGAAACTGTGTCTCTGCTTCTCTGCCAATAGTTTCTTCTTCAGGAGTAGGATCTGTTATTGATATGGTCAGTTCAGAATCTAAAGAATCTGTTTTTCTTATACTCCTTCTGCGTATGTAATCGATAGAAGCATTCTTAGCTATGGCAAAAATCCAGCCTCTTAGATTAGAATTCCTATCATAATTTTGATTTTTGCGGACTATCTTTTCAAACGCATCCTGTGCTACATCTTCTGCAGCATTGCTATCTCCAATAATTCTGGTGAGATATCCCTTGATTTGAGCATAATATTTAGTAAAATCAATTTGGGGTAAATTGTTATCTAATTCCAAAGTCATATCTTTTTAAAATAAAGTTTTATTAAAAAGCTTTTCCTAAAAGATCTGTGTTATGGTTGTTATGCAAAAGCAAAGACTTTTAAGAAAGGAAAACATCATATTTACTAAAACTAAAGGAGCGTGATCTAAAATGGTAAATTATTTGGCAGTATTGGTTGCAGCAATTGCTGCGTATGTGGTTGGATTCTTATGGTACGGCCCAGTGTTTGGCAAAAAATGGATGGCTTTGATGGGTCTTTCAGAGAAGGATAAGGAAAAAGCCAAGCAGAAAGGGATGGCTAAAGCTTATGTTGCTACTTTTGTTAGTATGTTAGTTATGGCCTATGTTCTTGGGAGTTTAATGGGGCCAGTTTTGACGCTTTTTGCGGCATATACTGGACTTGGTGCTCTAACCGGCGCAGTTGGTGGCGCTTTTGTTTGGCTGGGATTTATAGCAACTACTCAACTGGGAAAAGTATTTTGGGAAGGTAAATCCTGGACACTCTACGTTCTCGATGCTGGACATTACTTAGTTACCTTAGTGGTGATGGGGGCAATCTTGGGAGCGTGGCGTTAGGAGAGTTATTTTTTATTTTTTTATAGATATGTTTTAAAGACTTCATTTAATAACAGATTTGTGGATTCCTTCCTGTTTTCAGAACAAATAAAGTGTAGCCCCTCTTGAAAGACTGGATCTAAATCTTTTGCAAAAATTTTCTCTATCTTAGAACGTTCAATAGTAAGGGGCGTATCTGAAGATGGAAAAATGACCCACTCGTCGACAGAACCATCACAATTAATATCTGAAAGGTAGGAAAGCATTGTCTTTACAAAATATAATGTGCAACGCTTTTCTTCTCTTCCGGTGAAGTCTGTAGATGTTGAGATGTGGTAATATTTTCTTCCCTCCTTATTAAATTCTATAACATAAATTCCATTTTGTAAATCAATTTTCTCGCAATATTTTGCTCTATATTCTGTTTCCATAAAAAGATTCTGCTCTTGCACAATTTCTTCTATCTCTGTTCTGGGCCCAGCAACTTTTATTTCCAGCACTTCTGGCTTTTGAACTCTCTGTGGAGAACAAGCAACCGCAAGCAAAGAAGTCAATCCAATCATTTGTCGTTTCACGCCAGCATCACTTTATCATTTTTTCTAACTTTTTCTTCTACTGGAATTGTAACATATTGGTCAGCAGGAGCGAAAGGAATTTCTTGGCCATCATTATCACGCATCTCAGTAATCTCTGCTACAATATTTTCTGTGGTTTTTCCGTGGAATAAGACCTTAGTGTAGATATTAACTGAATCGGTAGTTTTAATCAAGGCAACTTTTGATTTTGGATAATAATTCTCGACAATTCCGATTACTTTTTTGTTTCCATTACTCTTTCTTATTTTTCTTTGTCTTGGCGCATTTTTACATTCTTCCGAACAATTCTTGTTCATCGATTTCTGGCATCCTGGGCAGATGATGAACAATTTGTCGCAATCTAAATTATGACAGTTGACGTATTGTTCACAGTCTTTCTCGCAGAAAGTACAGGAAGTGATAGCTTGTCCGATGTCGGAAACTAAGCGGTCATCAAAGACAAACAAGCCGCCTTCCCAAAAGGTCTCGGGAAATTGATTGACGTAATTGATAATGCCGCCTTCTATCTGATATACCTGGAGAAACCCTTGCTCTTTCAGATACGCAGAAGCTTTTTCACAGCGGATGCCTCCGGTGCAGTAAAGAACAATCTTTTTGTCTTTGAGAGGTTCAAGTTGTTTTAGTGCGGTCTCAGGAAATTCTCTGAAATTATTGATCGGCAATTTTACTGCATTCTTGAATCTTCCGACATCAAATTCGTAATCATTCCGGGCATCGACAATCACAAAATCTTCTTTTCTTTCGTACCATCCCTTGAGTTGCTGAGGCGGAAGATGTTTTCCTTTATTTTTCACCACATCTACTGCTGCTCCAAAAGCGCAGATCTCCTTTCGTACTTTAACTACTAGTTTATGATAGGCGTTCTCTTTATAGTCTTGTTCTCGGAAAGTTAGATTGGAAAAAAATTTATTCTGTTTCAGGAGTTGTTTAAAGTTTTCTATCAGTTCTTTTTTTCCACAGACTGCTCCATTTAAGCCTTCTTTTCCAAGCAGAATTCTTCCTAATATCTGATTCTTTTGGCAATATTCTCTAAGCTGATCGCGCAGTTGTTCAGGGTTTGCTAAGGCCGCGTATTTGTAAAAGGAAATGACTTGGTATTGCATATGAAGTTAATTCTCTATTTTTTTAAAAATGTTTGTAATATTTATTAAAGGAGAATATTTTGAGTGGATTATGGTTATACATCTCACTAAACATCTTCAAGAGGCATTAGAGGATATTGGATTTTCCTATTGCCATGAATTTCCAGTTTACGATGCGGAAGTGATTCGAACGCACCTCATTTCTGATTCTGTGATAGAACAATACGGCAATGCCAAATGGACCGTTGTCGATATTTTAAATGAAAAATACAGCGCTATTCTATTTAACAGATTTGACCTCCATAACTGGCTGGAAAAGAATCAAGATGATGAGGTGGCCTATTTCCTCAATGAAGCTGGATCAAACAGCTTGAATTACTCTCAATACTTAGCGCCCTCTCGTTTTCATCTGTGGCTGGGAAAGAAAGGATTTGTGATCGGTATTGAGCAGAAAGGCCATGGCTTTAATGCAGCCAAGATTGAAGCAGAAAGAAAAAGAGAAAACCAGGGTGGAGCATTTAGTTTTTTTAGAGAATGTAAGAATACGGTGTTCTTCGATAATGCAGAAGATGCAAAAGTAGTTTATTTTGAAGTGAAATTTTAAAATAGATGGTATATTTTACTTACTATGTACAAACTCAAACAACTCCCAGAAGATTTTGTAGTTATAGAAATTCACGCGGTAAAGACGGAGCCCCAGGGAAAGTATCTCTATCTCTGGATGAAAAAGAAGGGAAGAAATACTCTCGATGTAGTCCAAGAATTAGCAAATAAATTCAGAATAAGAGAAAAAGATATCGGTTTTGCCGGCAGCAAGGATAAGCATGCGGTTACTGAGCAGATGATTTCTATCGCTGGGATGAAGAAGGAGGCAGTTGAAAAAGTAAAAATTGAAGGCGCCTCTTTAGAATTTTATGGATATGGTAAAACACCTATCTCTCTTGGCGATCTGCAAGGAAATAGATTTGAAATTGTTGTTCGCAATTTAGAAACTGAGAAAGTTGAAAGGGCAGATTATATCGAGAATTATTTTGATGAACAGAGATTTTCAGAGAATAATGTGAAAATAGGAAGGCATCTCCTGAAGAAGGAATTTGGAAAAGCGGCCGCTTTGGCTGATGAAGTGAAAGTTGCAAAATATCTTGAACAAAAACCGACTGACTTTGTTGGCGCATTGAAAAATGTGCCTATACGGCTGTTGCGCATGTATGTGAATGCCTATCAGAGTTATATCTGGAATAAGACTGTAGCTACGTATTTAGAGAAAGTCGGTAAAGTCTTGAAGAAGGTTTCCTATTCAGAAGGTGAGCTATTTTTTGTTTCCAATCCAGAAAAGTTTAAGGAAATGAGAATACCATTGGTAGGTTTCGGGCATGAGGAAGCAGAAACTGAAGAGGTCCAAGAGATTATTGATGAAATAATGAAAGAAGAAAATCTCTCATCTACTGATTTTATTATCAAACAGATCCCAGAATTAACTTTAGAAGGTGAATTGCGGAATGTTTTTGTGGACGTAAAGGATTTGAAGATCGGAAGAAAACAAGAAGATGAACTGAATGCTGGCAAAAGTAAGGTGAAGGTGAGTTTTACCTTGCCTAAGGGAAGTTATGCCACCATGGTTATAAAGAAGATTGTTTCTTAGGCTTTAGTTTCAGAAGGTTTAAAAGGAAATTGCTTGGCTATATCTATATGAAGTCTACACCTTTACAATTACAAGAAATATTAAAACTATTATCTCAATATTCTTCCACTTTACCAGAAGGGGCAAAAGACAGAATTGTCATTGATGAAAAGGGTGGATTAGCCTATCCTCTCTTCGGTTCTTATTTTTCAGATGGTTTGCCGTTAGTTGTTGATGATATTAGGAAGAAATCGAACTTAATACGTATGTTTCTTGATTCTCGTAATGATTATGTTGATGAAGCAGAACAGCATGCGTGGGATTGTGGATTTGCTCTCGTTTATATTGTGAGGGGCACCCCAGAAACAGGAAGATGGATTTCTTCAGATTTCGATCCCAATAATAATCCTATGTATAATCAAGGAGTCGGTAAAATACCTATTACTTCAGCTCGTAGTGTCCAGAAATTTTGTGAAATGGTTAAATCCGGCCATGATAACTTTGAGGGTCGTTATAATAAAATTCGTGAATTAGCGGAGAGATTGAGATAATCATAAACATTTCTTGCAAACTCCAGTCACATCGATCTGGAAATGGCAGACTTCTCCGTCTACCTGCTCATTAAGAAAATCCAGCCTCTTAATATCAATGTGTTTCAGTTCTCCGCATTTCTCACAGGTAAAATGGCAGTGATTCTTTTTGCTGTTGGAGTAGAGGGTTTTTCGATTGCATTGGAAGGAGTGGATCTCTCCATTTTTAGTTAGATCATTGAGGAAGCGGTAGATGGTAGCAATCCCTATCTTTGGATTCTTTTTTGAGACTTTATGGTATAATTCTTCAGCATTGAAGAAAGAGCTAAATGTAATTATCTCGGTCATGATCAATTGTTTTTGTTGGGTTGCACGTTTCATCTTTAACTCACTACGTTCGTAAATGCCAATCAAATATTCTTTTCTTGGGCATAATTGATAATGAGAATCAATAACGTTTATAAAGATGATGTTTTTATTTTAACCCATGATAACTTCAATCTATGCAATCATCAGCGTCATCATTGTTTCCTTGGTTTCCGTAGTGGGAGTTCTTGCTCTTGCTTTTGGAGAAAAGAAACTGCACAAAATCCTCTTAATCCTAGTAAGTCTCTCTGCTGGTACCCTGATGGGTGGGGCATTTTTACACTTGCTTCCGGAAGTTGTAGAAGAGAGAGGCTTTACTTTAGCCGTTTCTTTTTCTGCTTTAGGAGGAGTATTAGTATTCTTTCTGATAGAAAAATGGATACATGCTCATCATTGTGAACCAATGCCGCATGAGCAGCATTCTCATCTTCATCATGAACCACATCTGCATATCCACCAACAGCACATTGGGATCTTGACTCTATTTGGTGACGGATTACATAATCTATTAGATGGTTTAGTCATCGCGGGAGCATATTTAGTAAGTGTTCCTGCTGGAATTGCTACCACTCTCGCAGTGGTGTTACATGAAGTTCCGCAGGAGATAGCAGATTTCGGGGTGTTGTTATATGCAGGATTTTCCAAATGGAAAGCGCTGTTCTATAATTTTCTGTCCGCAGCGACTGCTATCCTCGGCGCAGTGATCGGTTTGGTTTTAGGAGCGCGGAGTGAGATGTTTGTCTTATTCATTCTTCCTTTCGCTGCCGGCGGCTTTGTGTACATTGCAGGCTCAATCCTTATTCCAGAATTACATAAAGAGTGTGGCTGGAAAGAATCAATTTATCATGTATTAGCCTTTATTGTTGGAATTGCGCTGATGTGGGGAATTTTGTTGTTGGAATAGGGTTATTTAGAGTTCGAAGATTTTAAATAGTTCTTTGACATGCTTTGTAGCATGAATTTTATTGGGGTAGATATCGGCGGTACTAAGATAGAAGCTGCTCAAATCTCAAACCATAAAATACTACAATTGTTGTCGGTTAAGACTAATTCAGCTGGTTCTGAAAGTGAAGTTGTTTCTCAAGTTACCAAATTAATTGATCAAGTGGTTGATAAAAATACAAAGAGCATTGGCGTTGCTGTTCCCGCAATTGTTGATTTAGAACAAGGCATAGTATTGGAAACCGTCAATATCCCTTCTTGGAAAAAAGTTCCTCTCAAAAAAATATTAGAAAAGAAGTATAAGATTCCCGTTTTTATCAATAACGATGCCAATTGTTTTGCTTTGGGAGAAAAGCATTTCGGAGCAGGTCGTAATTTTAAGAATATGGTTGTGATCACCATTGGCACGGGCCTTGGGGCTGGAATAATCATCAATGATAAGTTGTATGTCGGACATAATTGTGGTGCAGGAGAATTTGGTGAAGTTGTTTTCAAAGATCATAATTTTGAATATTATTGCTCAGGTAAATTCTTCCAGCAAGAGTATAAGCTTAATGGGGAAGAATTATTGAAGCGAGCAAAACAAGGCGACAAAAAGGCATTAACTATCTTCTCTGCGTTTGGAGAGCACGTCGGTAAGATGCTAGCCTTAGTAGTACATACTTATGATCCAGAGTTGATAATTTTAGGGGGGTCTGTCTCTAAGTCTTTTCCTTATTTTGAAAGGTCGATGAAGGAATCTTTGAAAAATTTAGTCTACGCTCGGAGCTATGCGGGGTTAAAAATAAAATTTTCAAATACTAAAAATATTGTGGTTTTAGGAGCCGCTTCGTTGTCCTAGAGTTTTGTTGTTAGAAGCATGATTGTTTAACTATTTTCTTCACCCCCCCATACACTTCTTCAGGACTTCCCATCCCATCTATCTTAGACAGAATTCCTTTCTTCTGGTAATATTTGATTACTGGCTCAGTCTCTTGATGGTATACTTTAAATCGCTCCTTAATCACTTTAGGTGTGTCATCTTTCCGCGGTACTAATCTTTTCATGATATTTTTAGGCGGGGGTAAATATTGTAAGTGATAGGTTTTTCCGGTAACTGGATCAATTCTTCTTCCTGACAATCTTTTGATGACTTCTTTTTCTGGAACATCTAAGTAAATGACTAGATCAATACTAAGATCTTCAATAAGTTTGGTCTGGTCTATGGATCGAGGAAAGCCGTCAAAAATAAAGTTTTTTCTCTTTCCAACTGTTCTTTTTGCCAGATCAACAGCAAGTTTCGCTGGGACTAAGTCTCCCTTATTGATATAGTTACTGATTTTTTTACCCAAAGCAGTTTTCTGTTTTGCTTCCTTGCGCAAAAAATCCCCTACAGAGATATGAAACAGATGGAAATCTTTGGCTAATCTTTCTGAGATAGTGCCTTTACCGCTACCTGGGGGGCCCAGAACGATCAATTTCATTATAGAGTAGGAGATTTTTACTGTTAAAATAGTTTGTGGTCAGCTTTATTCGTAATGCTTATAAAGAATTATTATTTATGGATCTTATGAAGAAAAGAGGGGTAGGAGTTATATTGTTTTTGTTGTTGATTCCAGTTGTTTTGGCTCAAAATGAACAGACTTTTTGGCAGAACTATGATTGGTATATTATCGGGGCAGGTTTAGTCTTGCTGGTTTATGTATTATTCAAGATAACCAAGAAACTGCTAATCCTAGGTTTAATCATCGCGGCAGCAGTCATTATCGGAAATTGGCAGTTAGAGAAGAGTAACCCTGAAATAGGTGTAGTCGGCGATCTTCACTACCATGCAGATTTTGCGCTCTATCTTGATGGGGAACGTTATAATTTCACCCAGGAAAAATATATGTCTACGGAAAATAGATCTTTAAGCAACTTCGCACATTTTCATGATGTGGATGGAAATATAATCCATAAGCACGCTTCAGGAATTACGCTTGGTTTTTTCTTGGAAACGCTGGGAATAAAGCTGGATGATACTTGTTTAGTATTGGATGATGGAACTTCTTATTGTAATGAAAGAAACAAAGTATTAAAACTGTATGTTAATGGAAAGTATAATGATAAGTTTGCCCAATATGATATTCAAGATGAAGATCAAATCCTGTTAAGTTACGGTGACGAGTCTGAGCAGGAGATTGAGGAGCAAGTTGATTCAGTTACAGAAGATGCTTGTATTTATTCATTAACTTGTCCGGAGAGAGGTGCACCACCGGAAGAAGCTACTTGTATTGGAGAAACCTGTGCGGTGGAGGGATAACATGGCACAATGCGCTGATTGTGGGAAAGAATTTAATTCGACTGAAGGTTTGCAGCATCATCGCGAGTCTAAACATGGTGCAGCTAAGAAGAAATTCGTCATTAAAAAAAATTATTATTGGTACGCGGGAGGTTTAACCGTCGTTTTAATGTTGGGTTTACTATTATATTATACTTCAAATACTCCCGGGAAATATGACGATTTCGCTCGTTGTCTAGGAGAGAAAGGAGCAACGTTTTATGGTGCCTTTTGGTGCCCGCATTGTGGTGAACAGAAGCAATTGTTCGGCAAATCTGCCAAGTTATTGCCCTATGTAGAATGTTCCACTTCTGATGGTAAAGGACAAACTGCCATCTGTATCAGCAAGAATATTGAAAGCTATCCTACTTGGGAATTTGCTGATGGCAGCAGAATGACTGCAGTAATGAGTATTCGGCAACTGGCAGAGAAAACTGGGTGTTCATTGCCGTAATGAAGTTGTGGCAATTTTTACTTTTTCTTTTTATTATAGAGAAGTTTGAATGATTCATAAAACTTCTCTAAGAGACTGTGAAATGGCGGAATTTTCGCTTTAAATAAAATTTAATATTGTCGAAAATTCCTTTTTTCAAAGTTCTCTATACTTATTGGCGGGCTGACTATTTTTGAGATTTTGTTGGGTTAGAGGCGTTTATTTTTTCCGCACCTCGATCTCAACGATGAGGACAGCCTGGCCAACAACAAGGTCTGCGCTTACCGTTAAGAAGATCTACACGTAAGCGATTTATATGATCTTTTCTTGTTTCTTGTTTCCTGAAAATAGTAATCCAACATATCCACTCGTTACGTGCGAGAGGTGTAAGACTGTTCCATTTTTCGAGAACATCTGGATTGGAAATAAAAATTTCTTTTAAATCAGCAGGTACTTTGTGAACCATACTGGTGGCGATTTCTTTTTTTACCATATTTTCACCTACTGTTTAATAATGTAAATGCAACAACAATTTAAATATTTGCTTATTATGTTGATTACGAAGAAAGAAAAACCCTCTACAATAAATAAAAAAATTGAAACTAATATGTGTTATGTCCCCCAGACTTTATGTCTGGGTGCGAACGTAGTGAGCAAGTTCGGTGTAGGGCACGTTGTTCATAGTTTTACCATGTTTAGTTAAGAGTTAAGGGCAAAAACACTTTAAGTATTAAGATTAGTTTGAGGCTCTCTCTTTTTTTATTCCCGTCTGGGTTAATACCCCGCAGCTCTGCTGCGATTGGGAGTTTCATTCTAAGAAGAAGGGGCAATCTCAAAAAGAAAAAAAAATTATGCTGGTACTTCAATCTTTTTGGTTTGTGAATGTTTCTTGAGTTCCTCAAGTACCAACAGATCGTAGATTTCAATGAGTTTCTTAATCTTAGCGTTTTCTATGTTTAGTTTGAAAAGTTTTGCTTTTCCAACGTCTCTTGTGTGAAGTATAATCTTGTTTTTGATTAAGTCATCCCATAGCCTGTAAAGTGTTGCTCGTCCAATTCCAGAATTTTCTGCCATGTCTGTTATGGAGAAATCTAGATCTCTCTCTGTAATGAGATAGTCCATAACTTTCATCATTGGAGAGTCCCCCATGAATTCTACAAATAATGATTTCTCTGAAATCTCTGATTTCTGAGACACCAAAAATCTTTGATTTTTCTGTGTTTCTTCCATTGTAATCACCTATTGGCTAGAATATATGGGCTACTATTTAAATAGTTCTATTCTGATACAATGTTGTCTCTTTTTTGAAAGGAAGATTTATATTAATCTTTGAAAATCCATTTTCGTATGGATCTTTTGGAAATCAAAGCTCGGATTATCAGAAAATTGGTGCAATGGAGAAAATGGGGCGGTTCTCATACGGAGAATATTTTGGGAGGACTGCCAGGACATCTGCGTGGAGCCAAGGTTACAAAACAGGCATTGAAAGAATTAGTGCGGGATGAATGGTTGCTCCCGGCTATAAAGACTGGTGAAACACATTACTCGCTCAATCCAAGAAAGACGGATGAAATATTACAGTTCTATGAGAAATATTGTAAGGGGAGTTAGTGAAAAGATTTGGTAAAAGAACAGGGATTTGCAACACAGTCTTCAATGATTGTTTTTTGTTGTTAAAAATTCTACTTCAGAATGAATTACTTGTGAGGAGTAAGAAAGTTTTATATAACAAAAATACTTAACTAATGAACTATGGATTGGAAAGAATTACTAAAAGTATCGGTCCCTACTAGTGTTATTCTTTTTGTTTTGTGGATGGCATCAGAATACTTAGCTTTTTCAGATCACGGATATCGTGGAGCGTTGGGTATGGCTTTACTCTCAGCCCCTCTCGCTAGTGCTCTTCTTCTGAGTAGAAAAAAGAAAACGGATTGGGAAGTACTAGTTGGAGTAGTCCTTAGTTTCTTGGCTACACTTCTTTTATGGGTTCCCCTAGCGTTGTTTGGTTTTTGAAGGATTCTTCTTTATCTTTGATCTTATGTTTTTTTCAAAATGTACCGAAATAATTCTAATTAAAGAATAGGATTTAAGAGATTGCCCCAATTTTATTTTAGTTTTTCATTAAAGAGAGAGCCAACATCATTTGTTTTTGCCCTACGTAGATTAGCGTCAGCGATTCAAAGTGCCCGGAACCGAATTAAACATAATTGCTGTTAAGTTTCCTGCACTTTATGTGCAGGTCAGAGTGACCGAAGGGAACGGAGAAGTTCGTTCATCACCGTACGTAAAGGAGTTGGCGCAAAGTTAGTTTAGGAGTTGGGGGCAGAGTTATTTGTAAATTATCTCTTTAGTAATATCCACAAGTTCTTTGCAGATTTTTTTCAATTCCTTGATTTTTGCTTCGTCTTTCACTGAAATCTGCACCCCATAAGTGTAATCTTCTCTGAGACCAATAACGCTATTTTCTTTGACTTCTTCCATTTTCTCGTATTCCAATAAATCAATGAATTTTTCATCAAGTTGGATTCTACCCGTTTCTTTGAGAAATTTCATTAGTGCAATGGTGCAAGTCTGATTGGAAGATTCATAACCGAATTTAGCGGCAATAGTGAGGAAGCAATGATAAATACAATAAAATCCAGCAGACATTGACCAATCAGAAAAACCA
>Ga0209542_10016466_pt1 | contig 12268 bp, 16 predicted proteins | sample RifCSPhighO2_01_FD_184028 | JGI IMG/M metagenome (GOLD analysis project Ga0209542, IMG submission 184028) | Soil microbial communities from Rifle, Colorado - Rifle CSP2_plank highO2_0.1 (SPAdes) (version 2) | ecosystem: Environmental > Terrestrial > Deep subsurface > Rock core/Sediment ...
CCCCGTCAATATTTACGCGGCGGCGGGCGCGGCACCCGCCGGCGGCCTCGCGCCCAACTATCTACCCATAGTGCCGATAGACCCCTCGCGCGGCACCTGCAGTCTCGGTAATGAGGCAGGATGCTACCTCTACACAGCGTACTTTCCAATTGCAGCCGGGGGTGACGGTGGTTGCAATGCCACCACCAAAGCCCCCGTCATGTATCACATCGGGGCGGCGCTTGAGGACACCACCAACCAGGGGCTCGTTACGCCCGGCGGGGACATTGATGCCGCGTATTCATACTTTTCCTCCACCTATTCAGCATGCACGACGGGGAACTATGGCAAGTTCAACGGCAACGCGCTCAACTGCGCTTCCAACGACACTGCCGCTTCTCCGGACAACTGCTACGACCTGCGACCGTGATTGACCCGCAAGTATTTTTAGTGGTGGGGGCGGGGCTTTTGGGCGCGATACTCGGGAGCTTCCTTAATGCGCTCCTCTTTCGCTACAACACCGGGCGCTCCGTACTGCGCGGCCGCTCACAGTGCATGCACTGCGGGCACGCGCTCGGTACACTCGACCTGGTGCCGATTATTTCGTATCTCGCTTTGCGCGGGCGGTGCCGCCACTGCGGGTGCAAATTTTCAGTGCAATATCCGCTGGTAGAGGCGACCGGAGCCGCGCTCGGCGCGCTGGTCTACCTGCAACATCCGGAGCCGGCCGCCTTTGCGCTGTGGCTTGCCGTGTGGATGACGCTCTTATTTATTTTTGTATACGACCTCCGGCACAAAATAATCCCTTGGTCGGCCTCGGGGCTCTTGGCGATTCTTGCTCTTGTGCATGTTTGTCTTTTGGGATTTGATTTTTGGAATTTTGCCGCCGGGCCCCTACTAGCGCTCCCTCTTTTTCTTATCTCCGCTGTTTCCGGCGGCCGGTGGATGGGCTGGGGCGACAGCGCGCTTGAGTTGGGGTTGGGGTGGTTGCTCGGCATTACGGCCGGCCTCACCGCGTTTGTGCTCGCGTTTTGGATAGGGGCCGCTGTGGGCATCGGGCTCATGGCGCTCTCAAAGGGGATTACAATGAAGAGTGAGGTGCCCTTCGCCCCCTTCCTCATAGCGGGAGCGGCGCTCGCTCTCTTTCTCGATGTTGATATATTTCAAACACTTCCGGCGCTCTTCGTATAAAAATCCGAGAGGGTTTACGCTTATCGAGCTCATCGTGGTCTCGGCCATTATCATCCTTATAACCACGTTTATCCTCTTCCAGCAGTCCAAGTTTAACAGCGCAACGCTTCTGCGCTCCTTGACCTACAGCATGGCGCTCTCGGTGCGCCAAGCCCAGGTGTACGGCACCTCGGTGCGCGGGTTTACCCCGGCGGCCGGCGGCTCGGCGACCTTCGGCAGCGGGTACGGCATACACTTTCCCGCGGGCGCGACACCGTACCAATACTATTTGTTTGCCGACGCCGCAAGCCCCAACGACAACGGCCAACGCGCGGCCGACGGGAGCGAGGACGCAGTTCCACCGTCTCCTTTTATCCTCGGCAAAGGGTACTCCTTGAGCCGCCTGTGCGTCCGTGTCGGGCAAAGCACTCCCGACTGCTCGGTTTCGAGCATTACGGTCTTTTTCCGCCGGCCCAACCCAGAGGCCTGCATCTCGAGCTCTGCCGCTCCGACCGCCTGCGCCCCCGGGGTGCCGCCCGTATACTCCTCGGCCTATATCGAAATAAAATCCTCCGGCAACAGCGACACCCGCAACGTCAAAGTGGTTACGTCCGGGCAGATAGCGATATGCAAGCCAAACCTTGCCGACCTAACACAATGCTGATATGAAAGGATTCACCCTTGTCGAGATGATGGTGTCGGTGTCTATATTCGCCATCGTGATGACCATCGCGCTCGGCTCCTTGTTGGCCATGTCCGAGAGCGACCGCAAAGCCCAAACGCTCAAGTCGGTCATCAATAACCTCAATTTCTCTCTCGACTCGATGTCGCGCTCCATCCGCACGGGACAGTCGTTCCACTGCGACACTGCGCAGACGCCCCTTTCGTCCCCACGCGACTGCTCCTCGACGGCTGCTTCATCGTTTGCCTACCTCCCCGCCAACGCTTCCGTCGTCACCATCTACAAACTCGAGACCGCCAACGCCGCCCTTTGCGGGCAGACCACCGGGCCGGTCGGTTGTATTGCGCGATCGGTCGACGGCGGCTTCACCTACTTGGCCATAACCTCTCCCGAGGTCTACATCAGCGCCCTCAACTTTTATGTCATCGGCGCCGCTGAAAGCCCCTCCACAATACAACCCAAGGTGGTTATTCTCATTTCGGGCATCGTAACCGTCACCGCCACGCAGACTTCCACCTTCAACCTGCAGACGTCCGTAACGCAACGCCTTTATGATCAATAAAATAAAAAATAGGGGATTCACACTCATCGAGACTCTCATCGCGGTGCTTCTTTTGGCTACCGCCATCACGGGGCCGCTCACCATCGCCTCAAAAGGGCTCACCGCGACGCTGGCGGCAAAGGACCAATTTACGGCATTTTATCTGGCGCAAGACGCCATAGAATATGTGCGCTACGTCCGCGACAGCAACTGTCTTGCCGCGGGGGGCGGGCCGGAAGGCTGCCCGCTCGGCTCGTGGATGCCGCTCCTTGCAAACTGCGGGAACGCCAACGGCTGCTACTTCGACTCGTTGAGCGACGACGTAACTCCGCCAACGGCGTGCGGCGGCGGCTGTCCCGCGATGAACTACGACAGCGCACTTAAGAAGTTTTCTTATACGAGCGGCACGCCGACCCCGCAGCGGTTTGTCCGGACAGTGAGTGTAGAGAGCAGTCCGTCAGGCAATCAAGACGAAGTCGTTGTTACGGTGACGCTTACCTGGAGCGACGTGGCAGGTGTTGTGCACGCGCCAATCATAGTGCGGGAGAATCTATTCCGATGGCAATAACATATTCAAATGTTTAACTACTCAAATATAAAAAACAACAGAGGCTTCACTATATTCTTCGCGATGCTGGTCGGGGGCCTCGCGCTTGCGGTCGGTATCGCCATCTACGACCTCACCGTGCGCGAGCTCGACCTCTCCGGCACCGCGACCCAGTCGCAATACGCCATCTACGCGGCCGACACGGGCGCGGAGTGCGCGCTCTACTGGGACTTCAAATGTCCGGGCAACCTCTGCTCCGCCGGGGCCGCCGGGAGCGCCTTTGCCACCTCCTCCTACTCTATGGGGCCGCTCGGCGGCACGGGGATTGTGTGCAACGGCATTGACATCACTAATCCAATCGCCAATCCCGTCGACTCGGCAAGTTCCGCGACCACCACCTTTACCATCACCTTTAGCCCGCGGCCTTACTGCGTGACCGTCCAGGTCGAAAAGAGCGGGACGCCGACGCTCACCACCGTAACCTCAAAAGGCTACAATACGTGTGCCGCGGCCGGGGTGACCAGGCTTGAACGCGTGCTCCAAGTAACCTATTAGCCACTAGTGGCTAGGGACTAGTGGCTAGTCGCTCAACGAGATACACTGTTTTGCATGATACCCAAGGAAGTTCAAGAGAGATATAAAAAGCTCAAAGGTGCAGTAAACCGCCATCGCCATTTGTACTATGCGCTCGAGAGTCCCGAGATAGCCGACAGCGCGTACGACGAGCTTGAGCAGGAGCTTATTCGCTTGGAGACACAGTACCCGGGTTTGCAGGAGCCCGACTCGCCCACACAGCGCGTGGGGGGCGCTTTGGCGGCGTTCAAAAAAGTCCGCCACGTTGTGGCGCAATGGTCCTTCAACGACGCGTTCAGCGAGCAGGATATCGCCGACTTTGACGTGCGGGTGCGCCGCTTGCTCACCGGTGCGCTGTTTAGTTACACAACCGAACTTAAAATAGACGGACTCAAAATAATCTTGACGTACGAAAAAGGGCTCCTGCAAACCGCGGCCACCCGCGGCGACGGCGCAGTGGGCGAGGACGTGACGCACAACGTGCGCGCTATACAGTCGGTGCCGCTCCGGTTGGAACGGCCCGTGGATATTATTGTCGAGGGAGAGGTATGGATGAGCGGCACAACACTCGAGCGCATCAATAAAGAACAAAAAAAACTCGGCAAGCCGGCATTTATGAACCCGCGCAACGCGGCAGCCGGCACCATACGCCAACTCGACCCCAGGGTTGCCGCTGCGCGTAAACTCGATTCTTTTATATACGACATAGCACAGAGCGAGGAGGTGTTGCCGGCGACGCAGTACGAAGAACTGCAGTATCTCCGCACTCTAGGGTTTAAGGTCAATCCGCATTTTAAAGTTGCAAAATCAGTGGAAGAAATAGTCGAGTATTGGAAAAAGTGGCGCACAAAGTCTAAAGCACAGGACTACTGGGTCGACGGCGTCGTGGTCAAGCTCAACGAGCGCGCGCTCCAAGAGCGCTTGGGCTACACCGGCAAAGCGCCGCGCTTTGCGGTGGCGTTTAAATTCCCCGCCGAGCAGGTCACCACTACTGTTCAGAGGATTGAACTGCAGGTGGGGCGCACCGGCGTGCTGACTCCGGTGGCGCACTTGCGGCCGGTGTTGGTGGCGGGCTCGACCGTCAGCCGCGCGACACTCCACAACGAAGATGAAATCAAGCGCCTCGACGTGCGCATCGGCGACACAGTGGTGCTGCAAAAGGCCGGCGACGTCATCCCCGACATCGTGCGCATACTCACCGAACTGCGGCCCGCCGGCTCAAAGCCCTACCGCTGGCCCGCAGTAGTGGCCGAATGCGGCGGAAGCGGCGCTATCGAGCGCGTGCCCGGCGAGGCTGCGTGGCGCTGTGTGGACAAAAGCTCTTTTGCGGTGGTGCGCCGCAAGCTGCGGTACTTCTGCTCGCGTAGCGCGCTCAATATAGAGGGGCTCGGCGAAGCAGCGGTCGACGCTCTGCTTGAGCGCGGGCTTGTCGCGCACGTCGACGACTTCTTTACCCTCAAAGAGGGTGACGTGCTCGAGTTGGAGGGTTTTGCCGAAGTGTCGGCCAAAAAACTTATTGCTTCGATACAAAAAGCCGCCAAGTCCGTGCCGCTCTCGCGGTTGCTTACCGGTTTGTCTATTCCGCAGGTGGGGGAGGAGACCGCCATACTCCTAGCACAAAATTTTAAAACGATTGACGATGTTGCGGCCGCGGGCGAGAAAGAACTCATGGTCATACAGGGCATCGGCCCTGTCGTGGCAAAGTGTATTGTCGGTTGGTTCGGCGAAAAAGAAAACAAGGCGCTGGTCGGCCGGCTCAAAAAACTTTTGCACATAGAGTCAGAAAAATTCTCAAGGACTGTCCTTGAGAATAAGCCGCTCGGGGGGAAGGTTTTTGTGCTCACCGGCGGGATGGAAGCGATGTCCCGCGATGAGGCCAAAGAAAAACTGCGCAAGCTCGGCGCCTCGGTCTCGGGCAGCGTTTCTAAAAATACCGACTATGTGGTCGCGGGCTCCGACGCCGGTTCAAAGCTCGACAAAGCCCGCGAGTTGGGCGTAGGAATCCTTTCCGAGCAAGACTTTTTAGACTTGACAAAATAGCCTAGCGGGTGTATACTGAGAGGCAGTGCAGGTGGGTTTGGGGATACTCCCGGCCCTGCGACAGCACAGTATAAAACAAAAGGTGATGCCATGACTGACGTCATGATTCCATCTGACGAAACGATTTCGGCCGGCCAAGTCGGCAAAATCCAGGAAGATCTAGGAGCCGCTCTGCGAAAATCCGGACTCCCGCGCGAGCCTGTCCAGCAGGTCATCGAAAACCAAAGCGCGGCGCTCAATGCCGAGCTGGTGGCAGTAGTCCGCAAATACGTCGAGATGGTGAGCAATATCATCGTCCGGCGCGTGCCGGTCAACATCTTGCGCACTGCCCAGCAGGCGCTCGATGCGACCGGCCGCAAGCAGTACACCGACAGCGACGTTGTTGCCGCAATGCCCAAAGGCGCCGGCGGCGAAGCCGAGGTGCACTTCTTCAAGCTCGATAGCTACATCAGCGACAACGACCTTGAGGACGAGTATGCATCGCGCGGACTCAAGCCCGCCGACCCCTACTCGCTGGCCGCCGTCAACGAAGCAGACCCGGCATTTGCCGACGAGCACCCCAACGGTACCCACTGGAAGGATGCCAAGGGCAAGTGGTGCTTCGCCGCGTTCGACCGGTGGGACGACGGGCGCGAGCTCAGCGTCGACCGCTACGACAACGACTGGCTTGACTACTGGTGGTTTGCGGGCGTTCGCAAGTAACGCTTAGAGCTTAGATACTTAACTCTAATCCTTCTTCCCTTAACACTGGCCTCGCGTTTTACGCGAGGCCTTTTTTCTTGGTAAACTACAAGGCGGTAGTAGGCGCGTACGCGGGCGGCAAGGATTGCCCGCTGCCGAATCCAGCAACCATGCGCCGAGAGTTTCTTTGACTGCGGTTAAAGAAAGAGTGGTGCCTGCGAGCTTAAAAAATAAAAGATACTTGGTGCGGAGTGCTAGGGCATTGTGATGCCAAATTCGATACAGTCCGGAGATTACTCGATGGGCAGTGGTACAGACGGCACTTCGCACAAATTCGCCACGTTCAACCGGTGGAACGACGAGCGCAAGCTCAACGTCAACCGCAACGACAACGACTGGAATGACAACTGGTGGTTTGCGGGCGTTCGCAACTCTCTTTATTTCTCCTCCGCCCGCGCGGGGGAGTTTTTTATCCCGAGCTTTTGTCGAGGGATGTTTTAGCGAGTTGCCCTGCCCATCCGCCGAGCATTTTGCCCGCCTCGTCTATTTTCGTCGCAAGCGCGACATACTTTTTATCGCGCAAGGATTTGGTCTCCCACAAAATCATAAGCAACAGCAAAAGGGTGTTCAGTTTTCGAATAGCAACAGCCACAAATGGTAGCTTCTTGTCTCGCGGCAAAAACTCCGCTCCTGAAATCGCTTCTATAATTTCAATAAACAACGCGTCTACTCTTTCACCAACTGTATAGCGGTGGACTTTTGGGAGCGTACAATAGTACTCATGCCACAACAGATAAGCCTGTTTAATACGCTCCAAAACCGGCAACAAAACCCTGCGGGGGGGGGGTCGTCAAAGAAGTATTTTCCTGCATACGTATGAAGATATCATTTCTATCGAAAACTTGCTCGAAGCGTGGAAGGAATTTTTGAGAGGTAAAAAGAAGAAGCTGGATGTGCAAGAATTTCAAGCGAGCCTCATGCACAACATTCTGTCCCTCCACCACGACCTAGTAGGTCTGACTTACTGCCACGGCGGGTACCAGCACTTCAAAATTGCCGACCCAAAACCCCGCGATATACACAAAGCCTCTGTTCGAGATAGGCTTCTGCACCATGCCATATATCGAATCTTGTATCCGTACTTTGACTGTACGTTTGTATCTGACTCCTATTCCTGCCGCATAGGAAAGGGCACGCACAGAGCAATGAACCAGTTTCGGCATTTTGCCTATCAAGTATCCAAAAACCACACCAGCACAGCCTGGGTACTCAAATGCGACATCTGCAAGTTTTTTGCCAGTATCGACCACCGAACACTCTTTGCAATCCTTGAGCACTCCATACCTGACCCAAATATCCTCTGGCTCCTGCGCGAAGTTGTCGGCAGTTTCAAAACTTGGTCATCGGATGACCAAGTTTTACCCAAGGGCTTGCCGCTCGGCAACCTGACGAGCCAGCTATTGGTCAATGTTTATATGAACGAGTTCGACCAGTTTGTTAAGCACACACTAAAAGCCGAGCACTATATCCGCTATGCCGACGACTTTGTACTCTTCTCGCACGACAAACAGGAGTTAGAGAAAAGACTACGATATATCGAAGTGTTTTTGCGCGATGAACTAAAGTTGGGATTACATCCCAACAAAGTTTCAATTACCACCGCTGCTTCTGGCGTTGATTTCCTCGGCTGGGTGCATTTCCCCAACCATCGGGTATTGCGGACGAGCAGTAAGCAGCGGATGTTTAGGCGTGTTGAAGGGCTCGAAGAAGACAGTCCGGTAGTGCAGTCGTATCTTGGTTTGCTAAAACACGGCAATACACAAAAGGTAAGGGCTAAGGTACTATAAGCCCATGCTATCGCGCGAGGAGATTTTAAACTTGGCCGCTTTGGCCCGGCTCAAGCTCGGCGGGGCGGAGGTGGAGAGCCTGCAAAAAGACATTTCCAATATTTTGGAGTATGTGGGACAGGTTTCTCAAGTAGATGTAGAAAAAGAAAAGGCGACACCTTTTAATTACAACGTTATGCGCGAGGACGTGCCTGCGCCCACATTGGGCAAGCGCGAGGAACTCATAAAAGCTTTTCCTAAAGAAGAAAACGGCTACAATGTCGTGCGTAAAATAATACAAAAAGATGAGTAGTTTGAACGAACTTTCAATAACAGAGGCATCAAAAAAACTCGCCACAGGCGAGATTACGTCGGTACAGCTGGTCGAGGCGTGCCTTGCGGAGATAGAAAAGAGAAACTCATCTTTAAATGCATTTCTCGAAGTTTTTTCTGACGCAAAAGAACAAGCCCAAAAAGCGGATGAGCGTCGCGCTGCGGGGGAGAGCCATCCTCTGCTTGGCATTCCGCTTGCAATCAAAGACAATATTTTGATAGAGGGGCGCAAAGCTTCGGCGGCGTCTAAGATGCTCCAAAACTATATTGCAACCTATGACGCGACGGTGATAAAAAAATTAAAAGAGGCCGGCGCGGTGTTTTTGGGCCGCACCAACATGGATGAGTTTGCACTTGGAGGCTCGACGGAAAACTCGGCGTATGGAGTTACAAAAAACCCGCACGATGAAAAGCGGGTCGCCGGGGGCACCTCCGGCGGCTCTGCGGCGGCGGTTGCCTCCGGCATGGCGCTCGGCGCGCTCGGCTCTGACACCGGCGGCTCGGTGCGCAACCCGGCGAGTTTTTGCGGCGTGGTTGGTTTGAAGCCTACCTACGGCGCGGTTTCGCGCTCCGGACTTATTGCCGCAGTGTCCTCATTCGACCAAATCGGCCCGATTACAAAAACAGTGGAGGATGCAGAGCTTATATTTAATACAATTCGCGGGCAAGACCCGCTGGATAGTACCTCCATAGGAATGGAAAATATCAAATTACAAATCTCAAATAACAAAAACATCGGGGTGCCACGCAAGCTCTTGGGGAAAGGCGTGGAGCCGGAGGTGCTTGCACAATTTGAGCACTCGCTCGAAAAACTAAAAGCGCAAGGCTGTGAAGTTGTCGATATTGCGTTGCCCGCGCTCGACTATGCGCTCTCGGCCTACTACATCATCAACTTTGCCGAGGTGTCGACCAACCTGTCGCGCTTCGACGGAGTGCGGTATGGGCTCTCGCTCAAGGGCGAAAGTCTTTTCGACGATTACGCCACTACCCGTGGCGAGGGGTTTGGCGCCGAGGCGCGCCGCCGCATTATGCTCGGCACCTATGTGCTCTCAGCCGGCTACTACGATGCCTACTACGGCAAGGCCACGGCGGCCCGTGTGCAACTGCGCAAAGAATTTGAAGACGCATTCAAATCGGTCGACTTTATTGCGACGCCGACGATGCCCTACCCGGCGTGGAAGGTGGGGGAGAAGTCCGACCCGCTTGCGGCCTACCTGGCTGACATCTTTACGGTCACCGCAAACCTCACCGGCAATCCGGCTATTTCTATCCCGATGGGCACGGTCGAGCGTGAGGGCAAACAGCTCCCCGTCGGCCTCCAACTCACCGCCGCGCATGGGGACGAAGCCGCGCTCTTTGCGGCGGGGAAGTTGCTATACTAGAGGGCAATGCAGTCCAATGTAGACTATCTCAACCTTGAGTACATACTTTTGCGCGCGTATGACCTTATCGCGCACTTTCGCTTTGTCATAGATGGCTCGCCGACGTGGTTCCCCGCATTGGTGACCTATGTTGTTGTCATCGGCATGGCCGCGGCGCTTCTGATGCTCATTCTGGCCGTGTACGCGCAGATACGCCTTTTGCAGATAGAGCACGCGGGCTTCCACGCGCTCGAGCAGCGTGCGCATGAGTATCACGACGAAGAGGTCGAGTCTACAGGAAAGAATGAGCGTTGGGAGCACATTGTTGCTCTCGCAAGCTCGGCCAACCAAAGCGACTGGCGCCGCGCGATACTCGAGGCCGACATCATGTTGGGCGACGTGCTGACGCAGGCGGGGTATGTCGGCACAAGCGTGGGCGAGCAGCTAAAAATCACCAACCCTCTGCAGGTAACCACCGTGCGCCTTGCGTGGGATGCGCACATGGTGCGCAACAAAATCGCGCACAGCGGCGAGAGTTTGCAGCTTGAGGCGCGCGACGTACAGACCGCCATAAACAACTACAAACGCGTGTTTGAAGAATTCGCCGCGATTTAGTTTTAGAACAATCTTGTTGCGCTCGTCGGACGAGATTGGAACCAAATTACCATAATAATGGCTCGGGCAATTTCAGACTAACTAAAAAGAAAAGGGCCGCGCCGAAGCGCGGCCATTGTCGTAGGCCTAAAGTCGTCAGGCCGCAGTCTTGTGCCGTTTCGAACACCCAATCCGGTAGAGGCCGTAGCCGTCCACCTTTTCCAGCTCGAGCCCGAAATCTTTTAAGATTTTTAGATATTGAGGATGTGTCCCGAGCGTTTTGAGTACCTCCGCTGTGAGACCGACACAATCCCAGTACTTGTCGGCGCCCTCTTCAAGCTTTTCTTCGAAGTATTTTGTCCGGCAGATTTCCAAGATATGCAGGTACCTCTGGGCAACATCGAACAGCTTGTAATACAGTTCATTGTTGCCGTCGAAAGGTTGCCGATGTCTCATGTTGTTGGGGTCTCTGTAGATCGCTGACTGCCAGACGACCCTGTTGCCGTAGAGGATGGCGGAATATTCTACACCATCCAAACAACAGCCGCCGCCGTTGTAGGTATCGGCGAGATAAATCTTCCTGAAAAAACGGAGGTCAATTGCGACAGGCTTATCAGGAAGAGCCTCTGCCTTGATCAACTGCATGATGCTCATGACGGTGTCGGCGGTCTTCATTGTCTTTGCGTCCTTTCAGGCGCTGGGTACGAGGGAACACACTACTACAGTGTGTAGCATGAATAATAACTTGTGTCAAATTTTTCTTGCGGGGGCAGGATTGGCTTTCGGTCAAATTTGCCCGTCGGCAAATTCGCCTGCAGCCCCGGCTCGTGGTTTTGCAAGTGCAAAACATCGCTGCGTCGTGCAATTCCTGCACGAAAGATGCTCAAGCGTCTTTCTCCCCGTCAACAAGCACGCGAAAACCCGGCACAAGGCCGGGTCTCGCTTTCTCTTGTTGCGGGGGCAGGAATTGCACCTGCGACCTTCAGGTTATGCATACCGCTACAGCTTTTGCTGCTCCAAAAATGGATTTGTGGTCTGGACTATACCTTCTCCCTTTCTGCAGAGCAGAGATGGGGAGTCTGCCGTCTAGTCTCTACACCTTCCCCGGAGGGCTTGGCTCGGTATTGTCAATCCGCATGTGCGGATAAGATTTCACCGACTTTGACAGATATTCCACTGAGCGTTCCTGCTGAGTGAGCCCAATTGAGCCTGACGAGCTACTACTGCTCCACCCCGCTATTCAACAGTATACCAGACGAGTGATATAATTCAATTATTACCATGAAGGCTTTTTCGATAGTAGAGTCGTTGCAGTTTGGGTGGCACACCATGCGCGCGCATAGCGCGCTGGTGTTCCAGGTGGTGCTCACCCTGCTTGCGCTCGAGGTCGCGCGCGCCATCGTGCAAAAGGTGCTTGCGGGCACGGCGCTCGGGCTCCTTGCCTCGCTGGTGCTTTTCGCAGCCACGGCAGTGCTCGGCATAGGCGCGACGCGCATCGCCTTGCGGCTTGCACAAGGGCACAGTGCGCACTACGCGGACATCGTACCGCCCATGCGCCTGCTCTGGCCCTACATCGCCGCATCACTCTTGGCGGGGCTTGCGGTTATCGGCGGGCTTATCCTGCTTATCCTCCCCGGAGTCTTTGTGGCGGTGCGGCTCTCGATGGTACGGTTCGAAGTTATTGACGGCGCGGGGATACGCGAGAGCCTCAACAAAAGTTGGGCGCTCACCGAGGGTCACTTTTGGCGGCTCTTTCTTTTTATGTTGGCGCTGATAGTACTCAACGTTTTGGGCGCACTCGCGTTTATGGTCGGGCTCCTCATTTCCATCCCCGTCACAATGCTCGCCTACGCGCACGTATATCAAAAATTGAAAAAGGGCGTTTAAAATGTTACTTTGAGCAGACGCCGGGGTAGCTCAGTTGGTAAGAGCACAACATTC
>Ga0209542_10016467_pt1 | contig 12268 bp, 5 predicted proteins | sample RifCSPhighO2_01_FD_184028 | JGI IMG/M metagenome (GOLD analysis project Ga0209542, IMG submission 184028) | Soil microbial communities from Rifle, Colorado - Rifle CSP2_plank highO2_0.1 (SPAdes) (version 2) | ecosystem: Environmental > Terrestrial > Deep subsurface > Rock core/Sediment ...
GTGCCCGTATTGTTTGTCGATTATGTCTATTAGCATTCCTTTCTTTTCACCAAGCCCGTTCTCGTCTATGACACCTTTTTTCAGCACGCCGTCCTTTATCTCCACTTCTTCGCCGCCCGCATCCGCATAGGTAACGTTGAGTCCCTTGGGCAGTATATGGCTGAATATTTCCTTCCCGGTGTATTCGTCCTTTATCGCGAATTCTTCGATGCCTATGGCGTTCAGCATCTCTGCTGCTTCGCGGCGACTGAGCTTGACTCCGTCAGTCGTGAGAAGATAGGCACCCGTTATGTGGTCATGCTTACACGCGATTATGGGGCGCCCGTATCGCGGGGACCTTATGTGATTTTCAACCGCAAGTAGCATCTCCGTTTCCATACGCGCTTCCTCGGTCTGCGGAACGTGCAGGTTCATTTCATCGCCGTCAAAGTCCGCGTTGTACGGTATGGTGACCGCGAGGCTCAGTCGTATCGTTTTGTGAGGCATTATCCTTGCGCGGTGCCCCATCATGCTCATCCTGTGCAGCGAAGGTTGCCTGTTGATTATGACGATGTCGCCGTCCATGAGGTGCCTTTCCACCACGTAACCCGGCATTATTTCCTGCGATATGACTTCCTTGTTATCTTCCGTTATCTTCTTCTTTATGCCGTCCGACCGCACCACGTAGTTCGCGCCCGGGTGTGCCGGAGAGTTGAGTATGAACTTTCTCAGCGATTCAATATTTGTCGCGTTCACTCGTTCCGGTATGGTAAGCTCCTTTGCTATTTCTTCCGGCACTCCGACTTCGCTTATGGAGATGAGCGGGTCCGGGGATATGACCGTACGAGCGGAAAAGTTCACCCTTTTTCCGCTCAGGTTGCTGCGGAAGCGCCCTTCCTTCTTGCTTAATCGTTCTACAAGCGTTTTCAGCGCCCGCCCGGAGCGGTGGCGTGCCGGTGGCAGCGTAGAAATCTCGTTGCTCATCAGCGTGGAAATGTGGTACTGCAACAACTCCCATATGTCCGCGATTATGAAGTCAGGCGCTCCCAGTTCCAAATTCTTTCGCAGCCGCTCGTTTATTCTTACGATGTCGACGAGCTTGTGCGTCAGGTCGTCCTCGCTTCTCTCGCCTGTTTCTAAGGTTATGGAAGGGCGCACGGTGACGGGCGGTATCGGCAGTATCGTCAGTATGAACCATTCAGGGCGCCCGCTTACCTTCATAAGAGCAATGTCCTCGTCGGTTATCTTCTCCATTTTTTGTCGTACTTCTTCCGACGTCAAGTCCGTATTCCCTTCCTTATACGACGTCGGCTTGAAGAACGTTATTTCCTTCTGCTTCTCGCCGCAGTGCGGGCACGTCTTGACTTTCTTCTTGTATATCTGCATGAGCTTGTTGCCCTTCATCGTTGCCGCGTCTTCCGGCGTCACCAGGGCGCGGCAGCATTTGTTGCACACCGTTTTCAGAAGCATGTATATTTTCTTCCCGTACAGCGGATGAACGACGGGCTTCGTCAGCTCCAGATAGCCGAAGTGCCCGAGGCACTGCCCTATCGTGCCGCCGCACGTCCTGCATCGTAGTCCGGGATCCACGACGCCCAGATGCAAGTCCGCCAGTCCTGCGTCTATCGGATAGCCGTCCGGGTCGTAAAGCTCCGGCTGCTCTATCTTTATCGCCGCCATCTCCTTTATCATCTTCGGAGACAAAAAGCCGAAGTCAATTGATTTCACTTTCATCATCATTATTCACCTTATTGATTTGCCCTTCGTCACACTGCACACCGTGAAAAATTCTTGCGTCGTCATAGTCACCCTAAATTCACTTTCGGATACATGCCTAGGCATTTGAGCTCGTCCAGCATAAGCTTAAACGCATAGCTCATCTCCACTTCTTCTATCACGGATTTCTTGCATATCGGGCAGTATTTCTTGCCCTTGACTTTGTCTTCCACTGCAAGCAGGCCGCACTTCGTGCAGAACGGTATCGTATATTTATCCGACGAGAACCGCTCCTTCAGAAGCAGCGCTGCGCCATGCGCCAGTAAGCAATCCTTCTCCATCTCTCCCAATCTCAAACCGCCTTGCTTCACCCGCCCTGCTGTAGGCTGTTTTGTTAAAAGCGTGACCGGTCCTTTTGCCCTTGATTGCAACTTGTTCGCAACCATGTGGTGCAGTTTCTGGTAATAGCAGGGCCCTACGAATATCTCGCTTTCGTAGCGCTTGCCCGTCACGCCATCGTGCATGACTTCCTTGCCGTCGTTTCTGAAGCCCAGCGCTTTCAATCCTTCGCGCAGGTCTGCCTCTTCTATGCCGTTGAATACGGATGCGTCCACCGCCTGTCCGCTCACTGCCGAGATTTTCCCGGCCATCATTTCGAAGAGCTGCCCGAGAGTCATTCTGCTCGGTATTGCATGCGGGTTGAGTATTATGTCGGGTGTCACGCCGCTTGACGTGAAAGGCATGTTCTCTTCCGGCACGACGAGGGATATGACTCCTTTCTGCCCGTGGCGCGATGCAAACTTGTCTCCCAGTTCGGGTACGCGCCTGCTCCTCACGTTTATCTTCACAAGCTTGTTGCCACTCGACGATTCAGTGAGAATGACATTGTCAACCGTTCCTTCCTCTCCGTATCGTATTGCCTCTGACGTCTCTCGCCTGTTCTCTGTTTCCACCATGAAGCTTTCCATCGGCCCGAAGAAACGCAGAGGCGACACTTTGCCGACTATGACGTCGCCTTCCGTAACATCCGATTCGCGGTTGATTATCCCGTCTTCGGCGAGGTTTGCATACGCTTCGTCCGTCCGGTATCCTGATATGGTCTTGTCCGGTATCTTTATTTCGTCTTTCTCTATTCCCCAGTATCTCATCTCCTCTGTCCCGTAATTGCGGATAAAGTAGCTGTACCCGAAGCCCCGCTCTATTGACGCTTTGTTGAGTATTATCCCGTCTTCCATGTTGAATCCCTTGAAGCTCATGATGGCTATCACGATATTGTGGCCCTGTGGATGCGTGGTTATTCCCATCTCTTCGCCCACGGCGGTGTTGATCAGCGGCGCCTGTGGATAAAGCAGGATGTCGCTCTTAGTTTCCGTGCGGGAGAGGAAGTTGGATGCGTAAAGGCCGAGCGACTGCCCGGACATCTTTGCCCCGAAGTTGACTCTGTCCCCTCTGTTGTGCGCTGCGAACGGAACAAGCGACGCAGACAGTCCCATCATTATGCCGGGGTTTATCTCGATGTGCGTCGTTTCTTTGGTTATGTGTGCGTCGTCTATAGCCAGCAGCGCATCGTTCTCTTCCTCCGCGTCAAGCAACTCTATCACGCCTTCCTTGATGAGGTCGTTCCATTTCATGCCGTTCTCAAGCCGTTCAAGCACGTCTTTGGTGAGCATGGGCTTGCCGTCCTTGAATATTATAACGGGCCTTTGCACCCTGCCCGAATCGGTATTAATGTGGACCTCATCAAATTCCGGAACCCACGAAACGTTCACGGAAGCGTTTATTTCCCCCTTCCTTCTCCTGCTTCGCACGAAGTCCACCACCTTCTCCGGCTCGTTGGTAGTTGCTATTATCAGTCCGTCCATGAACACCGTGGACGAACCGCTTTCCTTTTTCAGCGCCGCGTCTATGAGGCTTCTGTCTTTCGCGGAAGCGGTGTCAGTTATAACAGCAAACACCGCCAGATATTTTCTCAGCCCTATGTTCACCCCTTCAGGAGTCTCTTCCGCGCAGAGCCTGCCCCAGTGTGTCGGGTGAAGAGCGCGCGCTTCGAAATGCTCCTGAGACGAGCTGAGCGGAGAAATTACGTTCCTCAGGTGGGCTATCGTTCTTACAAAGTTCGTTCTCTCAAGGCGCTGGCACACTCCAGTCCTGCCGCCAACCCACTGTCCTGTCGCCATGTGCGAAATGATTCTTTTTGTCAGGTATTCGCTTTCGACTATCGACTGTATGGAGGGCATCTTACCCCTCTTCACAAGCTTCTGGTACGAATAGATTATACGCGATACGAGCCCGTATTTTCCGAGCAGCACGGAGCGGAACAGTATTTCAAAGAAATCCGCCACCATCCTCAGGCGCTTGTTCCCGTAGTGGTCTATGTCCTGCTCCTCAATGTTGTTGAGCCCAAGTCGCAGGACTTTGCGCACCACCTTTGAAAGATAAACAGATTTCTCAAGTCGGTTTTTCCTGTTCTGCCCGAGATGGGGCAGCAGGTATTTGTCCAGTAAATCATTAACACGTTTATCCCTGTACTCCTTTTGCGGAATCTTGATTTTCTTGCCCATGTAATCCTTCGCGTCTTCAATCGTTTTCACATCCGTTTCATAGAGATTGAAATATATCTCCTGCATTTCCTTCGGTTCCGTGGAGATAGACTCGATTATCTCCTTATCCGTTTCCATGCCCAGAGCACGTAACAGAACGACGACGGGCATCTTCTTCATGTTTGCGAAAGAAATGGTGACTATGCCGCCCTTGCGTTCAACCAGGTGGCGCTGCACGAAGCCGGCCGCTTCGGAGTTTATCCGCGCCGTCTCTATCTCGCGTTTCTTCTCTATGACAGGGCGATTGGAGAGGACCTCCTCCATCATGACTATCACCCTTTCCGTGCCGTTGATTATGAAATATCCCCCCGGGTCTTCCGGATCTTCGCCGGCTTCTATAAGCTGGTCGCGCGTGAAGTCTGCTATCGTGCATGCGCCGGACTTCACCATTATTGGAATGTCGCCTATCTTGACTTCCTGCGGGTCCTGCTCCACGCCGTTTATTATCGGTATCATCTCGATGTAAAGCGGTGCGGCATAGGTAAGGTTTCTTATCCTGCACTCGTTCGGCGTGACAACGCGCACAGCGCCGTCCGCTTCCTTTATGCTCGGCTTCGGAATCCTGACTTTGCCGAGCCTTATCTTGAATTCCGCGAGGTCGGGCGTCTCCAGCTGGATTTCGCCGATGTCGTCAAATATTTTCTGCACGCGTTTCTCCACGAACTCGTTGAAAGACTTGACGTGATGCCCGTAGAATCCGATAGATTCCTTGAAGGTGCGGAGAAGAGTCTTATATGTGTGGGCATTTCCTGTCTTGATTATCATGCCACCACCCTGTAAAAATAAAGAGGTTCATCGGCAAAGGCGCGCGTTATCTTCAGCACATCTCCTTTTTTCGCTCCCATTCTTTTTGCGACCGGGTCTTCCTGTTCAATGTGAGGCAGGTTGGCAAGCGTTGCGTTCAGCTTTCCAAGAAGCTCAGCCTTCTCCTCATCATTGAGTATCTCGTGTTTGGGCACAAGGCGGCTCTCGAATATGTTGAACGTTTGTTCTTCCATTATAATACCCCTCGCTTCGCAAGTGCGTATCCATACCCACAGCGTCGCTGTGTCGTATCCCATATTTATAACTCTGCGACGTTTGACCTTTTACTTTTTCTTCAACATGGGCCCGGAGGGATTCGAACCCTCGACAGGCGGCTTTCCTTCGTGGCTTAAAAGGCCGCTGCTCTACCAGGCTGAGCTACGGACCCGCTTGGTCCTTATACGCCCCGGCCGGGAAATTCAAAGCGTGCAATGCGCATCGCTTTTTTGAACCCGGGTCACAGCCTTGACAAGGCTATATGCTAGGCCACTACACCACCGAGGCATGCTGCATAGCCATGGCTAAAATATGAAATTTCGAAAAAATTCCGGCACAATCCATCACGATATTCTCCCTGACTATGAATGGCCAGCAACGTCAAGGCTTTCCCGGCAGAGCCAGTACTCGCCAAATCGTAGGAGAGCTTGACTTCCAAGTTCGGAATGGGTTTGGGTATCGCCTCTCCGCTATGGCCGCTGACCTCTCTTATTAAAAGAGGTGTTTATTTAAAGGTTTTCCAGAGTCTAACGTCTCTTCTAGAAACTGTCTTTCTCTGGCATTCCATATATACGCGCCGTCTTTTATACTTTCGCATTCTTCAGATGCGAGTTTCTATTAAATATTCGTACGCGCCATAAAGTTTTATGGTTTCCGTTCCTGTTATTGCCGGCGCGTTCGTGGTCATGTTGCTCATCGCGGGCGGCTTCGTATATTTCACAGTATTTTCGCCGCCCGGCGAAAAGCAGTCCATCGAGAAGCCTTTGCTTTCCGAGGGCGAACCCATGGCAGAACGCCACGTCGCATGGCTTGCCAATGAGATAGGCGCATATAAGATTCACGCATCGCCCACAGGAGAGAAAGCCATCTTTGAAGTAGTGGTAGAAGGAATTATATTCTCGGTTACAACGGAAGGCGGCGTCCCTGTTGTATTCCAGAGCGCAGCGGAAAGCCCCGACCTGCGTATCACGGCGTCGCGCGCCGCGTTCGGGAAGATAATGAATTCGCAGAATCTTTCGCAGACGATAGCCAGTTTATACGGCAGCGGCGAGATAAGCATCGCCATCGAGAAAGACGAAGCGACGCTGGCACTCAAGGGTTACAAGGCGGTTTACGACGCGTTTGCGAACGTATAAATATCACGTCAGAAAATAAGAGTATGCCGCCAAAAGTTTTGTTGGTATTTCTGTTAATATCCGTAATTCTAATAGCAGGATGCGCCCAAAGGCTTGGAGACGCCCCGAAGGAAAATACATCATTGGAAGAATTACGAAAAACAGCCGAGCGTAATTTTGACAGGCCGCCGTCTGATATAAAAGAAGCTTCGCTGCCAGAAGACTCAATCGCGTCTATTGAACCTTGGTGAGAAAGCAGCTAATATGGTTGATAAAATGCGTTCAAAAATGATGGCAATTCTCATCTTGAGCGTAATAGTCTCGCTTTCTTTCGCATATCCGTTTCAGGATTTGCTTGATGGAACGTGGAATCCAACGGCGCGCGCCACCTGCGGCGGGACGTGCTTCAATGGCTATTCTTTCACGTCCTGCGCCGCGAACCAAGTATGCGTCTATCCGGACGACAGCGACTACGGCTCGTGCATCGCAAGCGATGAGTGCGCCGGGGCGACGACCACGACGGCGCCGTCATGCACGAACGATTGTTCAGCAGGGGCATCTTACTGCTCAGGTGCGAGCGCGATAAGGACATGCGGCAATTACGACAGCGACTCGTGCTTGGAGTGGTCCACGTCATCGTGCCCGTCGGGCGCGACCTGTGAATATGCAGGAGCGACGCCTTACTGCTACACGCCCTCGGCTGCGACGACCACGACTTCGTGCATACCTTATACTTACTGCTCCGGGAGCAGCGTCTATACGCGCACTTCGTCGTGCGTGACGAATTATGTGACAACGTGCGCAGGCACATGCTCGGACGGCGCGTGCGTTGCAGCGGCAACGACGACCACGACAATCGCAACACCTCCGCCTACAACCACTACGATTGCTTCCCCGGTGGCGACAACGACGACTACTGTGCCTTCTTCCGTGACCACAACGACGTCGTGCCTTCCATATACTTACTGCTCCGGGAGCAGCGTCTATACGCGCTCAAGCTCGTGCGTGACGAATTACGTGACGACCTGCTCCTCTGGTCAGAGCTGCGTGAACGGCGCGTGCGTTGCAGCGGCAACGACGACAACAATCCCGTCATCTGCATTCGTCACGACTACCACCGTAGCGGGCGGCGCGACCACGACGACCACTGTACCGGCATCTTCTGCTACAACGACGATGCCAGCGGCTGCTTCGGCAACGACGACTCTACCAAGCAGTTATTCAACCACTACTACCATAGCGGGTACCGGCACGGCTTTTAATTTATGCACTCCGGCATCATACTGCTCTGGCAATGAGGTTTGGTTCAAACTTCCTTCCTGCGAGGCGACTAAAATAGAAACATGTACTCAAGACAAAAACTGTTTGTCAGGCAAATGCGTGGCAACGAAACAGACAACAACGACTATTTCTTCAACCGCTATACAATCCTGCACGGACAAATGCTCTACTGCCGGTAAAATCGTGTGTTTGGGCGGAACGCTTTATCTAACCTGTGGCAATTACGATGCAGACCCGTGCCTAAAATTATCGAATCTGAGAGAGTGTCCCAACGGAGAGATATGCAAGTCTCTTGATAACGGTGAAGATGGATGCGCCGCCGTAACAAAAAGCACGTCATCGTCCACGTCGGCTACACCGAGCGTAGTTCCTATAGGGCCATCGGGGATAGGAGCTTATTATGAAATTTACAGTGACAAGATAATCATAAAATGGACTAATCCCTCGTTGGGAGCATACTATATTGATATAAAAACTGCCGATTCTTCTGCGCGGAATATTTATATTGCACTCAATAAGGTCGAATCAGTCTCATTGAATTTCAATGAATTGCGCCTGAAAGGAGACGAAATCTTAATAGGGCAGTTTAAAGAAATAATAGATGGTTTTGTTGTAGACGAATATCCTACGTTTGAAATAGACTTGTCCGGAAAGAATCCCCCTCGCGAACTGGAAAAACCATCGCAAAAACAAAAAGACGGGCAGAAGCCGCAACCGGTAACAAAACGATGGACTAATCCCACTGCGCCGAATGGTTTGGTCAAATATCTGTCTGGCGATTTCACAGATACAGACGGAGACGGGATGACGGATGTTGCGGAAACAAAATACGGGTTTAACCTTAATGATCCGAGCAGTTTTCCCGCGGAACCGGAACTGGTAGAGAATAAACTCCCCATTGAGTCATCAGAAATAGGCGCTTATTATGAAGTTTACCGTGGAAAGATAATCATCAAATGGAGCGAATCTCCAGACGTGGATTATAGTCTTCACTTAAAAACTTCCGATTCCTCCTCATGGAACATATATTACGGCGGGCATTATATTGATTCTGCGGAAGTGAATTTCAATAAATTCAACCTGAAGGGAAACGAAAAATTGGTCGGAAGTTTCGGCAAAAGTGATAAGGACGGAAACTTCGTAGAACAATATTCCGAATTTGAAATAGACTTGTCTCATGTCAAATTCCCGCAGATTTCCGACATAGGCGCCCCCGACAACAGAATAAGCTATACATTTTCCAGCGATTTCCCCGAAGACGCCGAAAGCAAGTACAGGGAGTTTCTGAAAAGGGTTCTGCCTATCATGTATTCGTATCTCGGGCCTCCGGCAGAGAGTATCAATGTCTTAATCAAAAATATGGGCGAGGATACCGATTACTTCATGATTGTAGACAACGGCAGGACTTTTCTGTCAGACACGGATTTCATACCGAGATTGATAGTCCACGAACTTGTCCATGCATGGAAAGGCGGTTACACCATCACGTCTGACAAAAATTGGGAATATGACAAGGCGTTAAGCGGCTTTGAAGAAGGCGGCGCAGAAGGCCTGGCATTTGAGATAATACATGAATATGTGCGTGATTACCCCAACGATGTTGCTACCGAACAATTGTTGAACTATAAGCCGTTCCAATATTGGAGTAAATCTACTACTTATTACGATTCACTGAAAAATCTAAGGTGGACTGGAGCAGGTCAATTCTGGACGGATAACGACGCAGCTTATATTAGATATTCTATTTCGGCTACAACGATTCAGATGATGATTAAAGAAAATCCCGATTTTATGAAACAGTTTCTATCCATGTATTACAAAAGGATTAGGGAAAATCCGGACTGGCGGCCAAACAGAGGAGACATTATTGACATGTGGGCGGCGCTGGTGCCGGCATTAAACGGATACCCTCTCAAAGAATACCTTAATACTATACCCGTATTTAATGGTAGAAACCTAGACAGGGGAATATATGCATTGACCGAGATTCGTCCATACGGAGCTATTGGTGATCAACAATTTGCGGTTAGTTACGCCGCTCCTAATGGCAGGCTCTGGGATATTGAAGAAAACGATATAAAGAAAATACCCAAATGGGTGAAAGTCGTAAAAGGGAGTGACGGGTATTATTATATGGATTTTCAAGATTCAATTTTCATGGTTGAGGTCGCTAACGCACATGGACAACAGACAATTTATAGTTTCAAAACTATTTGGAAGAGACACCCTAACGGTTTGCCTACTGGTTATGGGTGGGTCGGCCCGGAAGAATTAAATATGGAAAATTTCCCTATAGGATTGTATAAAGAAACAGTGACTTTCACTGACTACCTGCCATATGACAGCGAAGCCAGTGACACGTTTTATTTCTTCGGGCTAAAGGGCGTTTCCCAGAACAGAGCTAACGAATATGTCATAATGATAGGTGTGGACGGTGTGCCTTCCGGCACGGCGGAAATATATATTGATGGAGTGAAATACACTGCTCCGATAATTAACGGCGCGGCCGTTTTTACGTCAACGGAATGGAAATTCGACATGCAAGGCAGGGTTTTAATCACTATCACGAATGCAGACGGCATATCCAAGACTTATTACAGGACTATAGTAGAGAGCGGTACGTATCATTTATATTACCAGCAGCAATTCATCATAGTTGACATAGGTTTTAACGGTATAGAAGACCAGTTTGAATAACCGAGCGCCTTCTTATTCGTTCACAACAAGAAATTATATGCCAAATCACGTAGAAATGCGCGAGTCGCTTGCGTATTTTGATACGTTTCTGGCAATCCTAACACGACTATAACGGGAAATGTTATCTACCCAAAAACAGGCACCCGTCTGCCAAAGAGATAATAAATGCCGGTTACTGGCGTCATTTGCAGCCCTACGGAGGCAATGTAGATTATGCGTTGCGGCATTATATGCATGAAATGACGAAACTAATTGCGCGGATACTATCTCCGTGCATTACCGGTTCGCGACTATTTCAATGACGTCCCCGGCTTTTAGCCTGTGTTCTTTTCCGACTGTCATCTTCGTTTTGACGTCTATCGCGCGGATGAATTTTTCGCCAATGTCCGTGTGGATTTTATACGCGAAGTCCAGCGCCGTTGAGCCCGGCGGCATTAGGAAGCAGTCCGGCAGCACGCGTCCGTCCTTGTCCGTCAATTTATTCAACCCGCCGGGAAAGACCGGGAAAAAGCCAAGTAGCGTGAACACGGTGTCATTCAGAACGCGTTGAATGCCCGTGCTTCCGTATTTCTTCATGACATTCTGTATGAACTCCAGCGCTGCTTTTTGCTTGTCGGTCGCGTTGCCCGTTATCTCGAACGTTGAGTCGCCCGGCAGATATTTTATTATTCCCGCTTTTTGCGCCTGCCGCAGCGCCAGTTCTGCATCAGATGAGCACGGGACTATCGGCAGGTGCGGGAATTCTTTCTTGAGGCGTTGCAGATTTTCATCCGCTTCCGGCAAATCCATCTTATTCGCCGCTATAAGCATAGGTTTCGTTTTCAACCGGAGCTCCTTGCACAATTTCAGCAATTGCTCATCATTCCACGACGCCGGTTTTTCCTCCGGCAACTTTAATTTAATTATGGAGTCTTTCGCCATTTTCTCTTTCACGCCGAATGAAGACATCTGCTCGGCTATCACTTTTTCCACGGAGCCATTGTGCTGGAGCGAGCGCGACAGCTTTGCCCATCCTCTCTTGAGCACGGCGAGATACCAGTAATCCAGCTCGTCTTCCAGAAACCGCACGTCTTCCACAGGGTCGTAGTTCGTTGCCTTTTCGCCTTTTTCATTCGTCGTTCCCGACGCGTCCACAACGTGAATAAGCGCGTCCGCCTGGTTTAAATCGTTAAGAAATTGGTTTCCCATGCCCTTTCCCTCGTGCGCTCCCGGCACGAGCCCGGCCACGTCCATCAATTCAACGGATACGAACCTTACGCCATCCGCGCAGTAGCCGAAGCGCGGGTTGCACCTAACACCAAAGAAATTCTCAACACACTCCGTGCGGACGAAGCCTATATCGTGGTTCGGCTCTATCGTCGCAAACGGATAGTCCGCTATCTTCACGTCTGCGAGTGTCGCCGCCTTAAAGAACGTGCTCTTTCCGACGTTAGGTTTTCCTACGATTCCGATGAGCATGATAACAAGAAGGTAGTATAACTTAAATATCGAATTCCACCGTATAAACTACCCACTGGTGCGAGGATGCACAATGCTGTATGACGGCTTCGCCGTCCAGTTCCTAAGCGTCAAGTTGCTCGTGGCAGGCGGTACGAAAGTGAAAGGATTTCCAACGCACGGTTCTGGCGTGCGGGTTCGTTTCAGTCTTTACACCCCGCAAACCGAAAGCCACCGCGGGTGGCTTGACGCACAGCGGTGCGTTACGGAAGAGAGACAGGGAGCGGATTAATGCGCCATTCCCCAACCAAACTACAATAAGTAAAGCTGAAACCAAGCCCGTTAAAATTCACCGACGAAAAGTCATTTCCTACTTCTTTCCTAACGCCCGCCACTTTAGTGGCGGGATTATTTACATCAAAG
>Ga0209542_10016470_pt1 | contig 12267 bp, 8 predicted proteins | sample RifCSPhighO2_01_FD_184028 | JGI IMG/M metagenome (GOLD analysis project Ga0209542, IMG submission 184028) | Soil microbial communities from Rifle, Colorado - Rifle CSP2_plank highO2_0.1 (SPAdes) (version 2) | ecosystem: Environmental > Terrestrial > Deep subsurface > Rock core/Sediment ...
GAACCTTAGATGCTTCCATCGTAAACTTTGTCCAGCCAAAATACGCTGTGTTAAATTTGGTGCGTACATTCGATATTACTTTAGACATCGAGTAAGCGAGTGGAATCATCTTTGGCATTTCGTCTGAAATAATAACACCCTCGAGGGATGAGATAACTTCTTTAATATTGCCATAAGTAACGGGCAAATCATCCTGTGTGATAGTAGGCACTAATAGATACCCGAGCTCATAAACCTTGGAATTTCCTTCATTATTATTTTCATTTTCCGAATCCGACATGGCTTACATCTTAGCAAAAGCGAGCTTATATTGCAAATACTCTTTTCGCGTTTGCTACTATCGCTTCCGCCACCTCTTCTTCCGGCAAGTTTTTTATCTCGGCGATTTTTTTCACTACTTCACTTACATAAGTCGGCTCGTTGCGTTTGCCGCGATGCGGCACCGGAGAGACATAGGGAGAGTCTGTCTCGGACATGATCATATCAAGCGGAGTGTTTCTTATAACTTCATCGTAGTCATGGGTAAAGGTGATGACTCCGGTGAAAGAAAGAGTAAAACCGAAATCAAGAAAACTTTTCGCCTCCTCCCAAGTTCCCGCGAAAAAATGCACGTCGCCTTTGACTTTTGCGTGTGCTTTAAGTATTTCTAGGGCATCAGCATAAGCATTACGAACATGTAACATCAAAGGTTTGTTAAATTCATTTGCTGCCTCTATCTGTTCTATAAAAGCTTTCTTTTGTTGAGAGATTGACTCGGGTGTACAGCGATAATAATCCAGTCCACATTCTCCTACGGCTACAACCTTAGGATCTTTCAGAAGTTCGCGGTATATATCTTTATCAAAAACTTCACCGCGGGAAGTGAATTCTTTGCCCCCTTCCCCTAGTTCTTTCTCGTCATGAAAAGAAGCCCCTGTGTGTATCGGATGGAGTCCAATTATCGCATATACACCCTCCTCGTACTGATGCGCCATTTCGACTGCTTTTCTAGAAGTATCCACCTGCGTGCCTACATTTATCACCCAAGTGTCATTATCCAAGGCGCGTTTAATGACTTCATTCCTGTCGTCATCAAATGCCTTAAAATTCACATGGCTATGAATGTCTATGTATTTTAGCATTTCAGTCTTTGCGTGGAAATAATGGCGTCTCTGGTTTCTTATTTTCGCGAATTAATTTTTTTAATTTTTCATTTGTCTCTGGCATTATCGGATTCAGCATGCGAGCAATTCGGTATAGACGAAGAACTATGTCAGAAATTATTTCTTTACCCTTCGTTTCATCTTTTTTTATAACTTTGAATGGTTCTGCTGTTTGAATAAATTTATCGAGTTCAGTTATCTCATTCCAAACATAATCGGCGGCTTGCTTGATGTCAAATTTTTGAAAAAATCCAAAATATTCCGTAAAATCAGATTGCTCCGGAATTTCCGGACATTTGTCTAAATATTTTTCCGACAAAGTCAAAATACGAGAAGCTAAATTCCCCAGCCCATTTGCAAGATTGGCATTGTACGCATCTTTGAATCGTTCCATCGTAAACGGGCTATCTTCGAAAGGCGAAATTTCACGAAGCAAGAAGTAGCGTAATGCATCCGTGCCATATTCTTGCACAATGTCATTAGGATTGATCACATTACCAATTGATTTGGACATTTTGATTCCCCCCTCACCCGTGATAAAACCGTGATAAATAACTGTATCCGTGTTTTTTACGCCTGCAGAGAGGAGCATCCCCTGCCACATCACCGACTGAAATTTCACCATGTCTTTTCCAGCAACTTGAATTGTTTCCCCGTCTCGCCAAAATTTTTCAAAAAGGGGCGAAGGCCAACTCAAACTTGAAATATAGTTTACCAACGCGTCAAACCAGACATACATAACTTGGCTCTCGTCTCCCGGGACAGATACTCCCCAAGAAAAACGCTCCTTGTTGCGGGAAATCGAAAAATCTTCCATTGCATTTTGAGTAAAATCTATAGCCTCCTGTCTGCGCCACTCGGGCATAATAGATTCCGGCCGATTCAGATATTGAAGTAACGCATCTTTATACTTACTTAATTTGAAAAAGTAATTTTCTTCTTCAACTGTTTCGAGTTCTAAATTTATATGAATAGCGCATTTGCCGTCTACTACATCTTTATCAGTTAAAAATTTTTCACAGCCGACACAATACAGACCTTTGTATTTTTTTTTATAAATATCTCCTTTCTCATCACACAGTTTCCAAAAATTCTCCGCGGCGGCTATGTGCTCTTTGCTAGTGGTACGGATAAAATTATCATTCGATAGATTGAGCAGTCCTTTGAGCTCTAGAAATTTGTCCGCATAATGGTCCACATACTCTTGCACATTTTTTCCTTCTTTCACACTCGCCTCCCAGATTTTCTGACCATGCTCATCGGTGCCGGTCGAAAAAAAAACATCTCTGCCCAAGAGGCGCTGATACCGAACGATCGCATCTGCTTGGACAAGTTCAAGCGCGAAACCAATATGGGGTTCTGCGTTTACGTACGGAATGGTGGTAGTGATGTAGAAAGGCTTTTTTTTCATTCATTTATTATTATTTATTACCAGTTCGGGCTAAAATTTTATCTCTTTCAATGTCGCTTAGAAATTCCATTACAATAATGGCCACCGGAATAGAGAGTATCGCGCCCCAGACTCCCCCTAATTCAAAACCGACGAGAGCAGACAAAATTATGACAATCGGAGAAAGTCCGACTATTTTTTTAATAATCAGCGGAGCGAAAAGAAAAACCTCAAATTGATGCACGATAATATAAGCTCCGGTCACCATGAGCGCGCTCCCGAGCCCTCCGGAGAGATAAGAAAAGGAAAAAGCTGGGATCATGGCGACTAATATACCGTAAGGCACGAGCTCCATTATTCCCGCGATAATAGATAAAAGGAGAGCATATTCTATCCCCAAGAGCGAGAGTATTAGATAAATAAGAACAGCCACCACAAGCCCTAAAACTACCTGCCCTTTCATCCAGAGGGCTATTTTCTTTCGGGAACGCTCCCAAAGATCTGCCACATAATCCTCATATTTCATAGGGAAAATGAGCCGTAGAAAATTTTCTATTCCTCGATCCTGAATTGAAAGATAAAAAGAAATAAGAACGATCAATATAAAGTTGAATATGCTGCCAAAAGCAACAGAGAGTACTGTGAAAAATCCACCGGATAGATTCGAAACAAAAGCTTTTGATACTGACAATAAATTAGTTAATGAAAAATTATTGGAGAGGACGCTAACTATGTCCTTGGCACCGGAAAACTGTTCGCTTTTAAAATAATTGATAATTGCAACGTCTGGTATATAGGTCGAGAGAAAATTGGAAAAGTTATAAACTTCAGTTACAAGAAGCGGAGCAAAAAGATAAAAAGCTCCGGATAAAACTAGCAGCGACACCGCGTACAAAATAACAATTCCGAAAACCCTGTCGATTTTTATTTTTTTGAAATGAGGAACGGCAGACTCCACGAAAGAAGCTATCATGATCGAAGTCAGAACTACGAAAATCAATTCGCGCAGATACCACAGCAAAAACACGGAGACAGCCACCAAAACAGCGCGCACCATGGTGCCAGTGGTGACGGAGATGTGAGTGGGGCTACTACTTTCAGACATAGGCACATAATAACACAAACAAACTAAAAATTTAAGCCTGAGTTTTGGCTCCTTTTTCAAAGAGGAGTAAGTCGTCTTCTTGGAGATGCCCCTTTTCTTTCTTGGTCTGGTTTACGCCCTCACCTTCACTTACTTCTTTATATTTACCTTCTTGTTTTTCTATAAGCATGCGGGTAATCTTGCCATCCTTGGTACGCGCCACCAGGCTTACGTTTTGTCTTGTCTCTCCTAATTTTTGCATCAGTTCTGGTATTTTAGTGCGATCTCTGCGCAACCCCTCGAGAAATTCTTCATCTATGAGCTCAGCGCCTTCAAGATTTGCTTTTGCTGTTTTACGCGGACCCTCTTCATCACTCATTAAAGAAGCGCCATGCTCTCCCCGCTCATGATCCTTTAAATCATCTTTACTCAAAGTCCGTAACTCCTTAGTCTTTTGCTCCATATCAAATTGTATTTTCTGCCTCTTGTCCATCCTACTACCCGGAGCCCCTGCTCCATCTGGTGATCCCATTGGTGCCATAATATTTATATTCTAATTAACTAACTAATAATATCGACGTTTGTATTCCCTAATAATATAACCTTCGAATTGTATTGTAAATAGCCTCTAGAACTTCAGTATCTTTACGAATTTAGCCTTTTCTTTAAAGGGCCCAATCAGAGCAAGGTTGAGTTTGTTATTTTGGAAAATGTCTCGCGCCAGAGACTGGATCTGGCTCGCGGTGACTTTGCGGATTTCTTTGGCTTTTTCCTCGGCGCTTTTTATTTCTTTTTTTAGAAGTTCCTGCCCGCCGTAAAAATTAGCAATGTCATCACTGCTCTCGAGCGAGAGCTTCATGTTGCCTATTAGGCATTCCTTTACTTTATTTAATTCTTCTTCGGTAACTTTAAATTTTTTTAATTTTCTGCACTCGGAGATTACCGCGTCGATCACTTCTTCGATTCTTTTATTATCCACTCCGGCGGAAATCTGAAAAACTCCGTGATCAGTGTACGCATCGTTATAAGCGCGGACATAGTAGCCGACACCCATCTCCTCACGCAGTTTTACGAAAAGTCTCGAGCTCATTCCCCCGCCCAGTATTCCACCCAGCACAGAAAGTACAGCATTTTTCTTGCTGAAAAAATCGTGGCTCCGCACACCTAAAACAAAATGGGTCTGATCCGTCTCTTTAAATTTTACAAAAACCTGAGGCATGCTTTGAGCTTCTTTCACTTTCAATTTATTTTCTTTCTTCCCGCGTTTTATATTTCCAAAAATTTTATTGACTTCACTCATTACTTCCCTCTCTTTCACTTGGCCTGCGACTACTATGACTGTAGCCTCCGGCAGGTAATGTTGGCTTTTGTACACAACGAAGTTATCACGCTTCATGTTTAAAACATTCTCCTTTTCTCCCGCGATATTCCATCCGGATGGCTGGTCTCCGTAAAGCAACTTCATAAATAAATCTTGCACGTGGCGCTGAGGCATGTCTTCATACATATTTATCTCTTCTATAATGACACCTTTTTCTCGCTGCATCTCTGCTTCCGGAAAAGTCGAATTAAGATAAACATCAGAAACAATATCGAAAATTTGCTTGAAATGCCGAGCATCACTCTTTGCATAATACCCTGTATATTCCTGAGCCGTAAAGGCATTGTACTGACTGCCTAATCCATCTAATTCTTTTGAAATATCAACAGCCTTGAGTCTCTTGATCGTCCCCTTAAAGCACATATGCTCCAAGAAATGCGAAATACCGTTTACATTTTTAGTTTCGTATTTTGAGCCAGCCTCTACCAATACCAACACTGTAACAGTCGGGTTGTCCTTCATTGGAACCACGACTAGCCGCAGTCCGTTTTTAAAAACTTTTTTATAAACCTGCATACTAGATTTTTTCTTTTATAAATTTGACCAGCTCTGAAACTTTCACCCTCTCTTGCTCCCCGGTATCTCGGTCACGCACAGTTACTGTGTCATCATTTAGAGTGTCGAAATCAATCACGATACACCATGGGGTGCCTATTTCATCTTGCCTCCTATAACGCTTGCCGATGTTGCCGTTGTCATCCCAGGCCACGCGGCCAAATTCGGCCTTTAGCGGAGCATAAACTTTGGTATTAGCGTATTCCACCAGCTCTGGTTTGTTTTTTAGTAACGGTGAAACAGCGCAAATGACCGGCGCGATGTTTGGTTTGAATTTTAAATATGAACGTACTTCACCGTCTTTGGAATCTTCAGCATACGCGGAAAGAAGCAACGACAGAACTGCTCTATCGACTCCCATAGATGGCTCTATAACATGCGGCACTATTTTTCCTGCCCCGACCTTCGCGTCGGGGTCGCCCTCCTCATCTATATACTCAAGTTTATGAGTATTTAAATCAAAGTCAGTTCTATAAGCTAAGCCGAAAAGTTCTTTCCGACCAAAAGGAAAATCAAATTCAAAATCGATGGTTCTTTTAGAATAATGCGCGCGGTCGACATCCGGCACTTCGAGTTCATGAACTTTCCCCATATCGAGACCGATTTCTTCCATCCATTCGAGCATCTCACTCTTCCAATATTCAAAATATTTCTCCCAATCGTTGGGGCGAACAAAATATTCGATTTCCATCTGCTCAAATTCTCTTTGTCGAAAAAGAAAGTCCCGCGGGGCTATTTCATTCCTGAAAGCTTTACCTATCTGAGCCATGCCAAAAGGCAGTTTGGGGTGAAAGGCGTCGACCGTGTTTTTAAAATTCACAAACATACCCTGAGCAGTCTCCGGTCGTAGATAAGAAACCGCGATATCTTCCTTTTTTGCTCCCACTTCCGTCTTTAGCATGGTATTAAATTGCTTGCCGTCGAGCGGATCGGCGAAATTTGCTACATGACCTGTCGCTTCCCAGACTTTGGCATTCATCAATATCGCCGCATCCATGCCATACATGTCGCGCCTATTATCTACAAACTTTTTCCACCAACTTTGCTTAATATTATTTCTCAGAGCCACTCCGAAATGCCCCCAGTCAAAAGTTCCCGCCAGTCCGCCATAAATTTCCGAACCCTGAAAGACAAACCCCCGTCTTTTACAAAGCGAGACTATTTTTTCCATTAAATTTTCTTCCGTCTTCTCTTGCATTGTTTTTAAATATTTAAATGTTTAAATGTTTAAATTTTCCGAATAGCGTAGCTATTCGGAGACCGCTCCTCCATCAGGTGGAAAACCAGGGTCGCTATCGAGGCCAGTACGAAGCGGTGATTTGTTTACTCTCACCGCAACATTAGCAAAATCATCATGCCCAGTCAAAACAGCCTCGTTTAGAATAACGGGAATAGTGCCGACTTGCGAAAGTGATGGAGTGAAGGCCACTTGGAAATATACTTCTTTAATTGGTCCCGTGATGCCGGTACCCCTTTTAATATTCCCAATATTCCAGATTATTTCCTTGGTTGACGCGTTATAATTTAAATCTTCGCTCCCGGGAGAAGTAGTCCCTACAAAACGCATCCAGCGCGGCAAAACGGCGCGGACGGCAGCCTTGGAAATATTGTTCGCGGTATTGGAAAGAGACCAGTGGATAGTATAAGTAGTTTCTTGTTCCACCTTGGGTGGTATAGGGCCGCTGTTTTTAAAAGGTCCGGAGTAGTGGAGCCCTTTAGCATTCAAGCCAACATCGGAAATAATCCGAACTAACGAAGATTCGAAATTATTTAAATCAGCGGGCGCATAGCCCTCTAGCTGTTGCCTGCCGGAGACAGAAACCTCAATACTGATAGAAGGCTCGGATATAAGCACGCCTCCCGAAGAAAACAACGAAAGGGCAGAGACGGAAAAAGACACTGATCCCGAATCCCCGGGGCTCACTTCCCTGAAATCATTGATAGAATTTTTATCCCAAATTATTATGTCTTTCAATGAGTCATAAAAGCCCCGCTCCCCGTTGATAGTTTTTCTGTTGACAGCGTTGCCGAGAATCTTGGCTGTAATAGACAAATCATTAATCTTTGTATCCAAGTTGTTAACCCAGCGTATCTCGCCCCGGATAGGAGTCCGGGTGTCTGTGGCATATTCCCTCTGGTATACACCGTTGATGGACAGCTGCGCTTCGATAAACGGTTTTTTGATCGCGACAGTGTGCGACATAGAATTAAAAATGACATCAATCATAGATTTGTCTTTGCTCGACTGCGAGCCGCTCCAGATATGAAATGTTTTTTCTTCTCCGTCGGAGACATCAATCATCCTGCCTGAAACAGAAACATTGTTTTCCGCCCCGGGCGGAAGGTCTCCCAGACTCCAGACATTATTGCCGAGAGTTGGCGCGGGCTTGGCAGACACGAACTGAAATCCAGCCGGATAATCAAGCTTGAGAAGCACCTTGGGAATTGCTTTGGTCGCATTCAATGTCGTTTTGATGTTGAGGGTAATGTTTTGGTTCGGGCTTATCGTCGTGGGCGCGTCTACCGAAAGATTGATGGGAGTGGAATTGATTGTCACTTCATAAAGTTTCTCTTTGACAAAGATGGCATTGGATCCTTCCACCCGATACTCGAGAGAAATCTTGATGGGGCGGACATTCCCCTGCTCTCCAAAAAGCGTTAATTTTAAATTTTCATTTCTAACCGCGCCGGCCGGAATCGTACCCAAAGACTCCCGCAAGCGTTCGGTCTGGTCTGATAAATTAGCCTCGCCAGTCTTAGGATATTCCACCACCAAATCAGCCAAATCGAGTGCGGAACTGTTTTTATTGGTAATGCCAATAATCAGTGACAACTCCTCTCCCCCGGCGGTGAAAGTGTTGCCCAGCACGGATATGTCAATATTATCGTTTGAGACAGTATTGCCTCCGGCAAAAAAAACATAGGAAGCATATAAAAGCGTCAGGGTAAAAAAAGCTATTGAGAAAAGAAAAAAATTTTTAAATACGGAAGTTTTCATAAAAAAATCCTCTGAAGAGAGAGCCGCCTTCGCGCCCCCTCCCCAATCATCCGGCACATCCGATTGCTTTGAATGGGTGAAACTGTCCCGATGTTCTATTTTAGTCTGATAATTCTTACTGAAAAGCCGACCCTTGAGTTCCTCTATTCTATTCAGCTTATTTCTATCATCTAATGGCATTAGGTAATTGTACCACCCCGAAGGAAATTTAGAAAATTTCTGACGGGACAGGTATATTACAGATGTGTCTCTTTCAGAGCCTTGTTAATATGATTCAGCACTTGACTCCTAGATTTCGATACTTCAAATACAAGATTTTCCTCAAATGGAGACTTGATGAGATTCTCCATAGTTTTACTTTCTCCGATATATCCCAAGTTGTGAAGTATGCGCAATACTATAATAGCTTCGATGTTCCGAAGACTCTCTTCTGTTTTATATTTTTCCAACACAGATAAACCGTTTAGAAAATCCGTAAAAAGAGTTTCGTTTGGCTCGATGCCGGCAAGCAGTCTTTTGAGTAAAGCTGAAATGTTAGCAAAAACTTTGAAGGTTTCCGGATTCTTGCAAATTTGTTCCAATGTATTTGTCTTTGACGCGCTAGTCACCCGCCAAAAATCTTTGCCTTGCACCAAGTCCACCTTGATATAAGAAAAATCTTGCAAAATAAAACGCAATTTAGAAGACATTTTGCGTACCCCGGTAGCCGAAGCATAGATCATACCGAGGTCACGGGTGAAAATATAGTAACACTTCCCCGCCTCGCCATAATTCCTGCTCCCCAGTATTATCCCCTCGGTGTGATAAATGTGATGCATTACAATTCTTTTATTTTACCATAAAGTTCTTGAGTTCTGAAATTATGGGTGCTACTGCCTCATCATTTATATCCTCCGGCTTGATTTTGCATTGGGCAAAGATCTGCCTTTCTATCTCTTTGCCGCATTGTACTAGCTTTTCTCTCTCTCCTTCTTCCATCGCCCCAAAGGTGCTCTTATGACCTTTATATCTTTTCTTGCCTTCATTCATACGCTCTTCGTACGATACCACTCCATGCGGATCTACCCTCCCATCTGCGTAATGGACAATTTTCATATTAAAATCATCACCATCGCGATGCTTGCAAGTAAACCCAAATCGCACCTGGTCCACAAGGTTAGTGATTCGCTCAGGCAAACCAAGTCCTTCTTTAATAATTTTCAGCGTTGCCTCGTGTTCGTTTTCTCCATATTTTTTTGAAAATTCATTTTTTACTTCCTGCCAATACTCTAGTCCTTCCGGCTCATAAAATTCAGGCAGAACACCCATCCTGAATTTGATAATATTGCCCATGTCATGCAGCAGGCACGCGCTAATAATACTTTTTCGATCCACGGGTACATCAATAGAATCACAAATCAAAGAAGCCACAGCCGCCACACGTAGCATATGCTCCTGCAGAGTCGGCATGATTCTGTATTTCTTATAAATTGTTGCGATGGTCATGGGCATCTTTTCGCCTGGTTTAAGACCTAATTTTTTTCTCTCGTCCATCAGCTCGCGCATAAATTCGCGATACTCCCCTTCTGCTTTCAGCTCTGGGGTAATTTGAGTAAAAAGCAAGATATTATCATCAACTCGTTTCGTAATTATAACTTCCTTGATATTTAATTCATCCTTTATTAATTCAATATATATATCACTTAATCCATAATCTCTTATCTCTATTTTGGCAAGCGGTTGACGAACTGGAATTTTTTTATACTGCCTTCTCTCTAAGCCAAGAGATGCGACTTTGCGAACTTGTTCCATCTTTTCCAAAACTTCCGGCTTACCAAAAGAGAAAAGTTTAAATGGTTTAGTTGGCCACTCCGCCAAATGCACACTCTCCACATCACTTTCATTTCTTAATCTCCCCCAAATATCTTCCGCAGAAAAAGGCGCAAAAGGAGCTATGAGTTTCGCCAATGTTTTCAATACATAATACAAAGTCTGCTTAGCTTCTTTATCTCCATCCTTTATTCGCTCCCTTGAACGGCGAAGATACCAAGTAGAGAGGTCTTCTATAAAAAGATCGAAGGGTCTGGTGGCTTCAGCCATCTCATATTTTTGCATGCCTACCGTAACTTCATCCAGGGTTTGATGCAAACGGGCGAGAATCCATTGATCCAAGACATGTTTCGATCCGAGCAGGTCGCGGCTTGCCCCGCACCGAGCTTGCTCTGGTGCGGGGTATAGCTCATAAAATGCCAGAACATTAAAAAGCCTGCCGATTAATTTGCTTGCGATGTCCTGCACCGCTTTTTCCGAGAAATTTGTATCTTCCCCCTTCATTAAAGTAGAAGACATCAAGTAAATGCGCAGCGCATCCACGCCGTATTTATCTATGAAGCTCCAGGGGTCGGGGTAATTGTTTCTGGATTTGGACATTTTCTCGCCGTCTTCCGCGCGCAGAGTTCCCGTGGTAACAATATTTTTAAATGGCGCTTTATTGAAGAGCATTGCGGAAACAACATGAGTGTAATAAAACCAAGTTCGCACTTGGCCGACATATTCGGCTACGAATCCCGCCGGAAAATTATTTTTCTGCCATTCTTTATTTTCAAACGGAAAGTGGTCTTGAGCAAAAGGCATAGAGCCGGACTCAAACCAGCAATCTAAAACTTCTGGTATACGTACCAAGTCTCCGTCACATTCGCAAACAAGCGGAACATCGTCAATATATGGCCGATGCAAATCCAACTCGTAATTTTCATTGTGGGGCAAGGGAACGAAGTCAAGCTCGTGAATTTCCGCCGGTTTCGGCTCATGGTGATCTATAATTTCTATCATTTCTTCTTTCAGAGCTCCTTCTGAAACACCCAGCATGACTGCAGCAGGCCCTCCGTGCGAAATGAATAAAATATTTTTATTTTTGTATTTGTTTTCAAATTCGTACAGAATATTGCCCACTCTTTTCTCAAGATCGATAATGCTCTCGCCTTGTTCCGGACCTTTTTCAAAAACATCACGCAAGGTAGAAAATTTTTTGAGCCATTCTGTATATGAATGCTTATCAAAAACACCATGATTGTATTCATTTAGTCGCGAATCAGTTATTATTTCTTTTACTCCTGTAACTTCCTCTGCTATTTTGGCCGTTTGCTGGGTTCTTAAAAGTTCTGAAGACACAATCAAATCAATTTTGCTTTTGATGCTCATGACTGCATCGCGGACTTCTTTTTCTCCTTTTTCCGTAAGCTTTATGCCATCGTTCACCTTACAACTTATGATATCCAAAACATTTTTTTCACTTTCCCCATGCCGCATCACGAAATATTTGTTACCGGATTTTTTAGTTTTGTTTTTTAGATCTGCCAGCGAATTAATAAAAACTTTATCCTTGCAACTTTCACATTTCCAAATCGGCAAGGGGCTGGCCCAATAGCGATTCCGGGATATATTCCAGTCGGGCGCATTCTCCGCTATGTTTTTGAACCTGCCTTCTTTAAGGTGCGATGGAATCCAATTTATGTCCTCTGCTTGACGCAAAATATTTTTTTTCACTTCAGTGATATTTATAAACCAGGAAGACAGGGCATAATATATAATCGGCGTATCGCAGCGCATGCAATGCGGGTAAGAGTGCACGATTTTTTCCTTAGCAAAAAGAGTGTTGTTCTTCGCTAAATATTTTACGATTTCAATATCGGCCTTCTGATGGCTGTCTCTTTCGGGTCCCTTCGGCTTCACCTGCAT
>Ga0209542_10016471_pt1 | contig 12266 bp, 10 predicted proteins | sample RifCSPhighO2_01_FD_184028 | JGI IMG/M metagenome (GOLD analysis project Ga0209542, IMG submission 184028) | Soil microbial communities from Rifle, Colorado - Rifle CSP2_plank highO2_0.1 (SPAdes) (version 2) | ecosystem: Environmental > Terrestrial > Deep subsurface > Rock core/Sediment ...
CGAGCAGATGCGAAAGCAGAGCTAAGTGAACCGATCGTACGCGTTAGACGCGGCGAAAGATTATCGGACAAAAGCTACTCCGGGGATAACAGGCTGGTACTGCCTAAGCGTCCAGAGCGACGGCAGTGTTCGGCACCTTAACTTTCAATTTAAACATTGAGAACATCGGGGTGCCTAGAGGAGTAATCCTCTACAAAAACAAATTGGCTATAACGGTGAACTCCATATACAGGCATTATGTCGTAAATGATATAATTATAAATATGGACAATACCGTGGGAAGACTAACTCAAATTCAACGATCTGTAATAATCGGCTCTCTTTTGGGAGATGGTTACGTGCGGATCCTTAAAGGAAGAAAAAATGCTTTTCTTGAAATAAATCATTCAATCAAAATGAAAAACTATGTTGATTGGAAGTATGAAATTCTCAAGAGTATCGTTATTTCTCCTCCAAAATTGCGAAAAGGAAATGGAAACAGGGTTGCCTATAGGTTTTTTACAAGGCAACACCCTGAAATTACAGAATTATTTAAACTGTTTTACAAAAACGGAAAAAAGGTAATTCCTGATTTCAAATTAGATCCAATCTCTCTCGCAATATGGTACATGGATGATGGGAGTAAATGTGGTACATCAAACTACTACTTAAATACCCAACAGTTTACAATTGAAGATCAACAAAAATTGATGAACCAGCTCAAACTGTTTGGGATTGAATCAAAATTAAATAAAGATAAGGAATACTGGAGAATCAGAATGATAATGTCCAGTGTACCTACTTTTAAAGAATTGATTCAAGAAAATATTATTCCATCATTACAGTATAAAATTTGAGTTTAGAACCCGTAGAGACTACACGCCAATCTCCTTACAATTTTAAAGATTAGTAAGGATGAAGATATAGTCCGATCCTCTCAGTAATGGGAGAAAATACGACAGCGATGTCGGCTCATCTTATCCTGGAGGTGGAGAAGCTTCCAAGGGTTTGGCTGTTCGCCAATTAAAAAGATACGCGAGCTGGGTTCAGACCGTTCAGAATGAAATTGAAAATTAAAAGATTAAAAATTGAAAAATTCCTAAAAAATCATTCAATCTTTAAATCTTTCCTTCTTTCAATTATGTTTTGGATAATCTGAATCCTCAGAGGAATAGAAATATTATGTTATAAGTTTTTTCGTTTTATAAGAAGTTAAAGAAAGATAGAAAGATTAAATCAAATCACGGCGGCATTTTATGGAAACATAAATAGATAAGCTGGGTATTTCGGTAGAATCCTAATGGGACAATGCCGAGGGCGAGAAATCGCTTGTAGAGACTACATACCAGCCATCCGAAAGGATGAATGCATAGTCCGAACCTCCGAGTAATCGGAGCAACATAAGCGTGAGACAGGTTGGTCTCCTATCTACTGCAGGCGTTGATTCTTGAGGGGATTTGCTCCTAGTACGAGAGGACCGGAGTGAACTGACCTCTGGTGTACCTGCTGTTCTGCCAAGAGCACCGCAGGGTAGCTAAGTCGGGAAAGGATAACCTCTGAAAGCATCTAAGAGGGAAGCCCACCCCAAGATTAGGAATCGTTAAGGATCGTGAGAGATGATCACGTTGATAGGCGCTAGGTGTAAGTACGGTAACGTATTTAGCCGAGGCGTACTAATTTTCCGATCCTGTTGGGAAATTCAGAAGCCAATCCCGTAAAAATCCTAACGGATTCACGGGACAAGTAATTTTATCCTGCCTCATGCGACCTTGCTTTGTTTGAATATTTTGTGTTGGTGGTTTGACGCGGTGGGTACACCCGTTCTCATTCCGAACACGGAAGTTAAGCGCCGTAGTACCGATGGTACTCAATTTGGGGAGAGTAGGTAGCTGCCAACACAAAGTATTTAAATTCTCTAAACTTTCTACTTGCGTTTTTTTGCTTTATACTTAAAGGGATGAACGACTGGGCCTCCAGAAGAAAAAATATTTATCTCGCCCTCATTGTTTTTGTTTTATCGGGGGCGTCTTTTGCCTTGTTTTGGAATTTTTGGTACAAAACTCCGACCTGTTCCGATGGGATCCAAAATGGGGGAGAGACAGGTGTTGACTGTGGTGGGTCGTGTTCATTGGTTTGCAAAGCTAGCGCTATACGGCCAATAGTAAGGTGGGACCCGCGTTTGTTTGAAATCAACCCGGGCATCTGGAGCGCTTTGATATATGTGGAAAATCCAAACATAGACGCGGTGGCTTCATATGCGCCGTATACTTTTACCATCTATGATGAAAAAAATGCGGTTATAGGTGTGAGAAAAGGGGCTACGATTTTACCCAAAAATAAAACAGTCGGAATTTTTGAAGGTGGCATAGAAATAACCGAGAGTGTTGTTCCTCGGCGCGCAGTTTTTGAATTTGGAAGCAACATAGTGTGGAAAAAGGTTGATACAACTGATCCGGATATAACAATTTCGCACGGCCCCCTGTTGAGACTCGATAGTGCTCCAAGGGTCGAAGCCAACATCAAAAACGAAGAGATAGATGCTGTTTACAACATTGAGCTTGTGGCTGCAGTTTTTGATGGCGCGGATAATGCTATAGCCACATCGAGAACTTTTGTAGAGGAGTTGGGTGGAGGCGAAAATACAAATGTCGTGTTTACTTGGCCCAGGCCTTTTGATCTTGGTGTAAGGACATGTGAAAAACCGTCAAGTGTAGTGTTGGCTATAGACAAATCCGGCTCCATGGCTTCTCTTGGGCTCAACCCGCCAGAACCTTTAACAAGCGTGAAGAAGGCCGCTACGTATTTTATTTCTGAACTAAAAGAAAAGGACAGCGCCGGACTGGTGGTCTTTGCAAATTCAGGAGAACCGTTGATCGGTTTGACTCAAAATCTTGAAAGTCTTATTGAGCTTGTGGGGGGTATATCAATCTCGGGTGGTGGCACTCAATATACCAACATTGCCGATGCCGTAGAAAAATCCGCAGATATTTTAATTCAAAAACCAGAAGAGTCTTCAGGTGATACGCAAAAAGTGCTGGTGCTTCTTACTGATGGGGTGGCTACCAGGCCTCAAAACCCAAGTGGTTCAAAAAATGAAGCGGAAGAGGTCGCTTATGCCGAGAGGGTAGCTTTGGCCGAAGCGGAGGTTGCCAAGAAGCAGGGGGTCATGATTTATACCATTGGTCTGGGCAAAGAAATACACGGCAATTTTTTGAAGTCTCTGGCCTCATCGCCTGATGGGTTTTTTGAAACCCCGTCAACCAGCACACTGCAAAGTGTTTACCAAAAAATTTCGACATCCATTTGCAAAGAGCTTCCTTCTAGGATAGAAATAACTTATAAAATATTTGGCGATTTAATCTGATTATAAATGAAGAATATTTTTGTAAAGCTTAAGTCTTCTGTTGACTGGCTGCTTTTCGGGGCCATTTTTTTTGTATCTTCGTTTGGCATCATAACAATGAATTCTTTTGGAGAAGACAATATTTTTTCTACGAGGCAGCTGATTTGGCTTTTCATTTCGACAATTGTTTTGTTCGGAGCCAGCTTGGTGGACTGGAGGTTTCTTAGGAAAACTGGCTACATAGTGATTTTGTTTTCCATTTCTTGCGCGTTACTGCTGTTTCTTTTTGTGGCGGGGTCTGTTTTTAAAGGAGCCAAAAGCTGGTTTGATCTGGGCCCATTTGCCTTTCAGCCGGTTGATTTTGCAAAAATAACATTGATTCTTTTGTTGGCCAAATATTTTAGCAGGAGGCACATTGAGATCGCGAATGTCAGGCACATCGTGGTTTCCGGTTTCTACGCATTTTTTGTATTTATGCTGGTGTTCCTTCAGCCGGACTTCGGTTCGGCGATAATAATTTTTTCGATTTGGTTTGCGATGATCCTTTTTTCTGGAGTCTCAAAAAAGCACTTGGCTTTTGTGCTTGTGAGTGGCATTGTGGTCTCTCTAAGCTTGTGGTTCTTTGTTTTGGAAGATTACCAAAAACAAAGAATAGTTTCATTCATAAACCCGCTAGCTGATTTGTCTGGCGCCGGATACAATGCGTATCAATCGACGATTGCGGTTGGCTCCGGAGAAATTTTCGGCAAGGGGGTAGGGCTTGGCAGTCAGTCAAAATTGCAATTTTTGCCCGAATATGAGACCGACTTTATTTTTGCGGCGTTTAGCGAAGAATGGGGGTTTGTTGGGGTGCTCATAATTTTTAGCTTATACGGAATAATTTTTTGGAAAATAATAGCCATTTCAAAAAAGGGCAGTACCAATTTTGAAACTCTTTATGGGTTGGGATTGGGCGCGTTTATATTTTCACATTTTGTTATAAATGTCGGCATGAACATAGGTCTTCTGCCAATCACCGGTATCACCATGCCGTTTATGAGCTATGGGGGGTCTCATATGGTAGCCGAGTTTTTCGCCATAGGCATATTGATGGGACAAAAATTGTCGGCTCGATCAGTGGAAAAAGAAAAAGAAAAAAATGAAATTGTGGGAGTGGTGTAAAAAGTAGCCAGCAATTAGTGGTTAGTGTCTAAGTAAACAGAAACTGTTTCAAATAGCATTTTTTCGAGAGTAAAAAAGTTGGTGACGGTTTTTTTGATTTCCGCGGCGAATTCTTTGCGCTTTTCTTTGTGGTCGATGAGATATATGATGGCCTCTGCCACTTCTTTTGGATTTTTAGGGTGGATTAAAATACCGTTTTGCATGTCTTTAATGACTTCCGGAATTCCGCCAACGTTTGTAGCGATTGTCGGCACTCCGGCAAAACCTGCTTCAAGCAGAGCAAACGGCAAATTTTCGGTTCTTGACGGAAGCAGAAAGATATCAGCTCCGGATAAAAGTTTTTTGGCATTGTCTACAAACCCCAAAAATTTTACCCGCCCATCGGCGCCACATTCTTGCGCCAGTTTTTTAAGATTTTCTTTTTCTTCGCCGGTTCCAGCTATGAAATATTTGACTTTGTTTTTGATTTCGTCCGGTAAAAGAGAGAAGCCTTTTATGGCGACATCGAGCCCTTTGTTTTTGTGAAGCTCGGAAAGGCTCAATATTACCACCTCATTTTTCTCTCTCGGCAGTATTTCAAGAGCTTCTCTTTTAAGCAAAAGCTTGAAGCCGCTTATGCCGTTATGGACGACTTTTATTTTATTTTTGATAAAAGGCAAAAAGTCTATATCTTTTTTTGTTTTTTGGGATACGGCTATTGTTTGGTTACAAATTAGCACGGTCAGATAATGGGCGATGTAAAAAATAATTCTTGAATGAAGAGAACGATTTTTTTCTTTAAATGACCAACCATGACTGGTAAAAATAAATTGAATTACAGAGTATGAATTATGAATTATGGAATAAAATTTAAAATATAAAAAAGCCAAGGCGCCAAGAAAACCGATTTTTGAAGAGTTGAGGTGGACTATGTTCGGCCGCTCTTTTTTTATTATTTTTACCAACTCCCTTAGGGCCTTAAAATCATTTTTGAAATTTACTTCTCTTTCCGAGCTTTCAATCTCGATCGTTTTTATATTTTTTTCTTGAAGTTTTTCAACAAGCGTCTTTCCTTCTTTTATGCCGGAAGCTACCACAACGTCAAACTTTTCTTTGGGGAGATTGGTGGCGAGATCGTAAACATATCTCTGCGCCCCGCCAAAATTGCCTTTGGTTATGATAAAAAGTATTTTTTTTCTGCTCTCTTCCATACAAGATGCAATTTTCTCACAAATTGACCAAATTCTCAATAAGAGGTATTATTTTACCTGCAATGGGGATTTCCCGCAAAAAGGATACAACTCTGCTGTTTGTTGTGGACACCGCTCTGCTTTATTTTTCTCTTTGGCTCACTCTCTCTCTGCGCTACTGGGAAATACCAACGGAAAAGACTTGGGGCTATCACTTTTTACCCTTCACAATAATAATAGCGGTTTGGCTTCTGGTTTTTTTCATTTCCGGCTTGTATGAGAAACACACGCTTATCTTAAAGAGCCGTCTGCCTTCAACTGTTCTTCATACCCAAGTTGCAAACAGTTTTATCGCGGTGCTGTTTTTTTATTTCATACCTTACTTCGGTATCGCGCCAAAAACAAATCTTTTTATATACCTTGTTATCTCTTTTGGCCTCGTGCTTCTGTGGAGGATTTATGGAGATAAGCTTTTTAGAAGCTACAAAAAAGAGCGCGGCATCTTGATTGGTAGCGGCTCCGAAATGAAAGAGCTTTTGGAAGAGGTTAATGGCAATCCTCGCTACAGTCTCGAGTTTGTTTCCTCTATCGACCTCGATGACATCGAGGGGCTGGATTTTCAAGAAGAAATTTTGCAAAGGATTTATTCGGAAGAAATCCAGATTATCGCCATAGATTTGAAAAATGAAAAAGTGGAACCGATCTTGCCCCATCTTTACAATCTCATATTCTCAAAAGTTAAGTTCATAGACATGTATAAAGTTTATGAGGATATTTTTGATTCAGTGCCCCTCTCTTTAGTCAGATATAACTGGTTTTTGGAAAATATATCCACTGAAACTCGCATTACCTATGACGGCTTAAAAAGAGTCATGGACATAATACTCGGCTTAGTGATCGGCCTGGTTTCCTTGTTGGTTTATCCGTTTGTAGTGTTGGCCATAAAACTTGACGATGGAGGTCAAGTATTTTTCGAACAAGAAAGGATAGGTAAGAATAATAAAATCATAAAGATAAAAAAATTTAGAAGTATGTCGAAGCGAAGCGAAGATGCTGTAAGCGCGAAGCGAAGCGAAGATGCTGTAAGCGCGAAGCGAAGCGAAGATGCCGAACGAAGCGAGGCAAAAGTTACCAGAGTGGGCAAGTGGATTCGCGCTCTCCGCATAGACGAGCTTCCGCAATTGTGGAGCGTTTTGAAAGGAGATCTTTCAATGATAGGTCCGAGGCCTGAAATTCCTTCTTTGGTTAAACATTACGAAGATGAAATTTCTTATTATAATGTCCGGCATTTGATCAAGCCGGGGCTTTCGGGTTGGGCACAGCTTTATCACAAAGATCCGCCGAAGGTAGTGGCCGATAGCGAAAAGACTCGCCGAAAGCTTTCTTATGATCTCTACTACATCAAAAACCGTTCCTTCATGCTTGATCTCAAGATTGCTCTCAAAACTATCAAGGCGCTACTATCTAGGAGTGGGGTGTAGTCTTTTCTTATTTTCCTAATCTCCCCCCGTCCCCCTCTTTACTCTAAAGAGGGGGTGACTGCTATTTATTATTCAGTAGTTAAACAATGAGTTGCGCGGTTCCCCCTTTAAAGTAAAGGGGGTTAGGGGGATTAGAAGTGGTGATATAAGTTATAATGCCCCCATGGACTCCAAATTTCTCTACAACCATAAAACTCTAAAAGAAAGACGAAGAGATCTACGAAAAAACCAAACCCCAGCCGAAAAGTTATTATGGAAAAATATTTCTAAAGATAAAATTTTTGGGCTAAGATTTTTAAGACAGTATAGTGCTGGTCCCTATATTTTGGATTTTTATTGTCCTAAAATCAGGTTGGGAATTGAATTGGATGGAGAAGTTCATAAAGAAAATAAACTTTATGATAGAGACAGAGAAAAATATCTGGAAAGTTTGGATATCCAAGTGATACGATTTTGGAATGATGATGTTTTGAAGAACACAAAAGAAACTTTGTTAATGTTGCATATTAAAATTAAATCGCTAATTAAAGAACAGTAGTCACTCCCTCTTTAAAATAAAGAGGGAGTTGGAGGGAGATTAGAAAAAGGGAGGATGGTGTGGTAGGATACTCAAAATGACGAAATACAGATTTTGGTCTATTGTTGTTATTGCGTGCTCGATTTGGGCGGCTTTTTTCGTGTTTAATGGTGCGCCTTTCAAGTTAGGCCTTGATCTTTCCGGTGGCACTCACTTGGTTTATAGAGCAGATACTTCAGGTGTTGATTCGGGCGATATTGAAAGCGCCATGACTTCTTTGAGAGATACAATTGAGCGCAGAGTCAATCTTTTTGGTGTGGCGGAGCCCATTGTCCAAGTTGAGCAGGGAGGCGCTTTTGAGGGAGAAAAAGAACAAAGACTTATCGTAGAACTTCCGGGAGTGACCGATGTGGATGAAGCAGTCAAAAAAATAGGAGAGACGCCGATTTTGGAATTTAAACTTTTAAACCAGGATTCCGGAGAATTCGTTTCAACCGGTCTTTCCGGCAGTAGGCTAGAGAGGGCAGAGTTGAGGTTTGACAGCAATCAGATTGGATCTGCTCCGATAGTCGGCCTCAAATTTAATTCTGAAGGGCAAGTTTTATTTTCCCAAATCACTCGAGAAAACACCGGTAAAGTGCTGGGCATTTTTCTTGACGGAATTTTGCTTCAGGCTCCGTATATCAAAGAAGAGATATCGGGAGGAGAGGCGGTGATAACGGGGAGCTTTACGGTTGATGAGGCCAAGCAGATTGTCAGAGACTTGAATTATGGAGCATTGCCGATGCCGGTCGAACTTATCGGCACCGAAACCATAGGGGCGACCCTCGGCGGGGAAGCGCTTTCAAGTGGGGTTAAGGCCGCAGTGGTAGGTCTTTTGCTTGTCGCTCTATTTATGATTGTTTGGTATAGACTGCCCGGATTTATTTCTGTGTTGGCTCTTTCTGTTTACGTGATCGCTATGCTTCTTTTATTTAAAATTATTCCAGTGACGCTCACAGCCGCGGGTATCGCAGGGTTTATCATATCTATAGGCATGGCGATAGACGCCAACATAATAATTTTCGAGCGACTCAAAGAGCTGAAGACCAGAAATGTAGGAGGCGCGGAAGCCGTTGGCGAATCTTTCAAACATGCCTGGTCTGCAATCAGAGACGGCCAGTTAACTACCTTTTTAGGAGCCATAGTCCTGTTTTGGTTTGGCACGTCAAGCGTCGAAGGCTTTGCCCTTGTTTTGGGTCTGGGAACTTTAGTGTCGGTCTGGAGCTCCATGTTTGTATCAAGAATTTTTATGTTTTCGATTTATCTGAAAAATTAAAATGTTTGCAGTAAAAAACAGAAAAATATTTTTTGCAATTTCAGGCGTCATGCTACTGGTTTCTTATACCTTGATGTTGATTTGGGGATTCAACGTCGGGACTGATTTTAAGGGTGGCACTATCGTTGAAGTTAAATATACGGAAAATGTTCCCGAAAAATCAGTCATAGAGGAAGCTCTAAAGGGCCTCAATTTAGGCGATGCTTCTGTGCGCAGAGCGGGGGAGACTGGCTTTATAGTAAGGATGAAAGATTTGTCGGCAGATGATCAGGAGTTGCTAAAGTCTGCCATGAGCGTCAACAATGCTTACCCATACGAACTTGAGAGACTAAATTCCGTCGGACCGACAATTGGCAAAGAACTTACTGAAAAAGCTTGGGTCGCTATAGTTGTGATCATAATAATCACAATACTTTTCATTGCCTATGCTTTTAGAGGCGTCTCTTTTTCAAAAGGAAAAGGCGTTTCCTCTTGGGTTTATGGTTTCGTCTCTATCGTTGCTCTGATCCATGACATTACAATACCTGCCGTGGCGGCGGTTATTTTCGGCAAATTTCTTGGAATGGAAGTTGATGCGCTGTTTGTGACAGCCCTCCTTTCTCTTTTGGGGTATTCTATAAATGACACGATAATAATCTTCGATCGTATTCGGGAAAATTTGAAAGAAAATCAGGAACGAAATTTAGGGGAGTCTTTTGAAAATACAGTGGGGAAAAGCTTGTCTCAAACTTATGGCCGATCAATAAATACTTCACTCACGGTCTTTTTGGTCCTAGTCTCGCTTCTTGTTTTGGGTAGCGCATCTGTCAAATTTTTCATACTGACGCTCATAATCGGCACCATCGCCGGAGTTTACTCCTCAATCTTTCTTGCCGCCCCGCTTTTGGTGGAAATCAATAATCGGAGGAGGAAGTAGCCCCTCCCTAGCCCTCCCCAAAGGGGAGGGAACCAAACCACCCCCACCTATTGCTTTTTAGCAATACTTTTGGTAGCCTGTAAATAGGAGTGTACCATGATATGCAATTATTCGGCGATGGAGAAAGTTTTGAACGAGCTCTTTTTGGGGAACCAGAAGAAATCATTCTTGAACTAGGGTTGTCCAAACCCAGAGGTTTTACGGAGGATGTAAGCAGAATTATAAGACATCTTTCAAGAAGCAAGACTCACAGACGATGTCCGAAGACCCACGTGGCTAAGGCTATGTATTTGGGGGTAAAAAAAGAACTTGCTCTGCTTGGGGTTTCAACTTCCGGACTTCGTCTTTTCTCTTTAATCGGCACTAACGCTGATAAATACTACGAGACTGACGCGTTATTTTATCTGCCTTATTGCCGCGGATACGAGAGTGTCGTGGTAACTATTGACGCACGGTGGATCAATCCAGAATTGTTTGAACGACTGAGAGATTATTGGATTGAATCATCGGAGGGTTTAGTGTATTCGGAGTTGAATTTACAGGGGGATCTATTTGCCCACAGTAGAATCTTTTTCGAGCACAGTGTTAAAAATCCTGAGTGCGGTAGGTGGATTCTTTCTCGAGAATATAAGGCATTATGGGAAAGGGGATACTTGCCTGCTGTCCCCAAGGAGATGATTGACCGGCCGGTAATGAGACCGGAAAATCATCTAACTCTTACTCAATACCACTTGGAAAAACCATGGAGGAGGAAAGCGTTTACGCGTCTTGTTGCTTGTGAACTTTGGAAACAAATAAGAATAAACACAAACGGCAAAAGACTTTTTTGACCCGACATGACACTTAGGTGTGGGAATGTCGGGTTTTTCGTTGCAAAATAAGGATTTTTTGGGCTTGACAAATATTTTTATAGGTGTATAATCCCCCATAGAAGTCGGGCGATATGCTTTTGACATCTAGAAAGGATACAAGGGAATATCATGGGTTTTTTTGATGAATTGGATGCGGTTTGCAATGCGCAAAATGCGCATCTAGATCAGCTTTTTGCACAACAGCAGGCGGACGCTGCCGCCGCCCAGGCAAGAGAAGAAGAAGAAAAGAAGACAAAGCGTCGTAACTGGGCGGTTGGGGTGTTGGAAGAAGGGAAGATTTCGCTGAATCAGGTGAATAAGATCACATCGGCGATGATGATCGTTGTGACTGACCCGGAGATTTCTTGCAAAAAAGCCGAAGAGCTTTTTCTGAAGCATGATCACTATCGGCCGGTGATCTTCCAGTCGCTCGTTGAGAAGTTTCTGGAGCGAGGAGGCGACCCGGCCGGACCTCTCGGGATGCACTGCATCAAGCGCTCTCTCTCTGTCCTGCCCGGCACTGACTTGTTCAGAGACGGAAAGGCGTGCGAGTCGCTGGGGATGGCACTTCTGGTGCTGGATCATTTCAATGAGGAGAAGAGGGTGGAAATAGCCAAGGTCTACCAACTTCTCCGAAAGATCATACCCTTCACCCAAGAAGGGAACCGCCAAAACATTCCCCACGGTCTCGCGGCGAAGCTGTATCCGCAACACTACAGCGACGGCAGGTGCACATATAAATTCGTATCTCGCCATGAGACGGGTGAGGCACGTAAAGTTGAGACGAAGCCGCGGAAATACCATCACGAAAACAAACCGGAGGATCCGGAGATTACCGCAGCGGTTAAGGCAGCAGCCAATGGTGCGTATGCCAATGTCCGGCTTATCCGTGCTTCCTAGTAATCGCTCCTTGGGCCATGCGCCCGACAAAGTCCCTCGCATCTGAAGAAGGTGCGGGGGCTTTAACTTTTCAACAGTTTTTGGTTTGAGAGAACTTGCGATATACTTTTTAAATGAAAAGCAGTTTTTATATCTCTCTCGGCATATGGATTGCCATCCTGCCATTCTTGGGGTTTCCCGGAGTTTGGAAAAATATTTTAATCGCTCTCTCCGGAATCTTCCTCGCCCTGACCGGCATGGGGCCTATGATACTCAAAAAGCTTCAAACCAAATCCAAAATTTCAAAAAGAAAAAAATTTCCAAAAGATGAAGAATTTGTCGACAATATAAGCAGTGACTCATCTGATCTTGGAGATTTGAGGTAAAAGCTTAAAAATGAAAAGAACAGGGAAAATAGCAGGCTCTTTTTTACTAACGGCGCTCGCCGGCCTTTTTGTTTACTCCTTTAATTTATCGGGAGAATTTTCTTATAACGCTCCGTCTGAAGCGCCAAACAAAAACACCACTGACGTAGTGGAGAAAAAAGTAAAGCACGTCAAAACCCCAAAGCCGGTGAAGGCCGTCTACATGACCCAATGCTTCGCTTCGAGGACCGACCTTAGGAAGAATTTGGTTAAGTTGATAGAAGATA
>Ga0209542_10016474_pt1 | contig 12264 bp, 12 predicted proteins | sample RifCSPhighO2_01_FD_184028 | JGI IMG/M metagenome (GOLD analysis project Ga0209542, IMG submission 184028) | Soil microbial communities from Rifle, Colorado - Rifle CSP2_plank highO2_0.1 (SPAdes) (version 2) | ecosystem: Environmental > Terrestrial > Deep subsurface > Rock core/Sediment ...
TGCTCCAAAAACGCCAACTAATGTTTATCTGGGCTACGCCATAACCGATGACGAAATAAAAGAACTTATCGCGAAATATAATATTGCGGACAAATACGAAATTATTTACGGAGCATCCAGCGCGCAAGTTTCAGACCTATTGGTTAAAAACAAGATTGTGGCAAGGTGTGTCGGCAGAGGCGAGTTCGGGGCCCGCGCTTTGGGCAACCGTTCCATTCTTTGCCACCCGTCAAATTTTGATAATATCCGTCTGATTAACGACAAGATAAAATACCGAGATTTTTGGATGCCTTTTACGCCGTCAATTCTGGATTATCGCGCCAAAGACTATCTGGTAAATCCCAAGAATTTGAAATCGCCTTTTATGACTTTGGCTTTTGACACTACGCCCTTGGGGCAAGAGCATCTGAAAGCCGCGATTCATCCGGCTGATTTTACCGCCCGCCCGCAAGTACTGGAAAAAGAGGCCAATTCGGAATATTACGAATTGATTCAGGAATTTGAAAAGGCCACCGGAGTCGGCGTGGTTTTAAATACCTCTTTCAATTTGCATGGCGAGCCGATTGTAAGAGGAGCCGAAGACGCCTGGCACACGTTTACCGCATCTGATTTAGACGCCCTATTGCTCAACGACACTCTTATTACGAAAAAATAAGATATGTACAATCAAGTATATGGAAAATACAGCGCCGGCGGAGGAAAGATTTTACGCGACCGCGATAAAGTATTTGCTTCTTTAGACGACCAAGACATTATTAAAGACAGCGTAATGTCGTTAGCTAAAGACCTCAATCGTCTCAAGGTATCCATTAAAGATAAGGTTTTTTTGGACGTTGGGACCGGCAGGCAAGCCGTTGCCGCTCTTAAACTGGGAGCAAAGAAAGTGCGTCATTACGATATCAGCAGATATAACGTGCGGAATGTGCGCAAATACACCCGCGAGCATAAATTGCCGATTATTACCAAACAAGTTGATCTCGTGGAATACGCGCCTCGTAAGGCTGACTTGGTATACTTGCACGGCATTGTCCAGCATTTTTCACACGTCGGGAAGGGACTAAAGAATTGTTTAGATTCTGTTGTGGTGGGTGGGGTTGTCTGGCTTTACTTTTACCGTTCCGGCACGTTTAAGCAGTTCGTCATCTATTTACTGCGCGACCTTATAAAAGAAACAAAGAATATTGATGAGTTCTTTTTGAACGCGGCGATTCTATACTCCGGCGACATAACGCCGAATTACATGGTGTCAGGTATGATGGATGACTTCTTCGCCGATTACGTATATCTATATGAGCCGAAGATGTATTTGCAATTCTTGCGGGAAGCTGGCTTTGAAATAAAGTTTTCTTCAAAGCTTGAACCGCGCGCCGCGTCCGTTGACCATTCGTTTCACGAGAGCGTCATTATCGGAGCAAAAAGAATAAGGGAAGGAACGCCTGACACTTCTTTGCTTGCACCGGAAAAAAGCATTAATCAGTTGAGTATAAAATATAAAAATAAATATATCGCCGATACAGTTTACGCTTATAATAGACTAAAGAAAAATATTCGTTTCATCCCTAGAAGTTCGGTGATGCTGCTGGCATTTAAGATTTTTGAGTTTACGCAGAACGCCGATATCAAGGAGGTTAAAAAAAATCACATACGCTTGCAGGAGATGTTGAATAATACGTTGAAAACTTCAAAGATAACAAGGTGAAAAATATACGCGTCATTCCATTGCTTCACATAAAAGGCCCAAACGTCGTAAAGCCGGTTCAGACCGAGGCGCTAAGGATTGTCGGCGATCCGAAAGAACTGGCCGAGAAGTACTATCAAGACGGAGCCGACGAAATAATTTATTTGGATATTGTCGCGAGTCTCTACCAGCGGAGTTTTGATTTTGACTTATTAAAATCAGTATCGCGCGATATTTTTGTGCCGTTTACCGTTGGCGGGGGAATAAGAACTATTCAGGACATCAAAAACGCTCTTAGGGTGGGAGCGGATAAGGTGGCCGTTAACACGCACGCCATAAAAAATCCGGATTTTTTAAAAGAGGCCGCGAGGGTTTTTGGTTCACAATGCGTCGTACTTTTCGTGGAGGCAAAAAAAATAGAAGAAGGAAAATGGGAAGCGTATACCGACGGCGGACGCGAAAAGACCGGCCTTGACGCGGTGGAGTGGGCTAAAAGAGGCGTGGATTTAGGCGTTGGCGAGATTTTAATTACCTCAATTGACAGAGATGGGACGCAAAAAGGATACGAATCGGAGCTTGTGTCTGCCATTACCTCATGGGCGCCCATTTCTGTTATAGCTCATGGAGGAGCGGGAGATTTTCAAACCGCTGAAGACGTTATTTTAAGAAATAAAGCTGACGCAATCGCTCTTTCTTCTTCTTTCCACTATAAAAATTTTTCGGTCAAAGAGTTAAAAGAACGCCTTTTTAGTAAGGGCATTGATGTTAGACTCTAAAAATATGGGAAACCATAGAATCGCAATAATTGATTACGGCCTAAGCAACTTATACAGCATTTCCAAAGCGCTTGGGCGTTTTACGGACAACGTTTTCATAACAGATGAGTTAAGCGGCCTCAATTCGGCTGACGCCGTTGTTTTGCCGGGTGTCGGGGCTTTTGAGGAAGGAATGAAAGGGCTCGAGGCGAGAGGGCTTACAGAAGGAATCAAAAAATTTGCCATATCCGGCAGGCCGATTTTAGGTATATGCCTTGGGGCGCAATTATTGCTTTCTAAGGGCTATGAATTTGGGGTTTTTGACGGCTTGGATTTAATTAAAGGCGAGGTGGTTAAATTCCCCGAGGCCGTAAAGGAAAAAATACCGCATATCGGATGGAATGAAATATATCCGCCTGAATCAGGCCAATGGAATAAAACTATATTTGATTTTTCGGGCAAAAAAGCTAATATGTATTTCATTCATTCCTATATTATGAAGCCCGAAAAAAGCGAAAACATTTTGGCCTTGACGAGTTACGCGGGGTTTGAGTTTTGTTCGGCTATCCGCCAAAAAAACATTTACGGCTGTCAGTTTCATCCGGAAAAAAGCGCAGAACAGGGTCTCGGAATAATTAAAAACTTTGTTGGACTTGTTTAGATGATTAAAAAAATAGACAAACAGCTTGAGAGTCAGCCCAAAGAAGTTGTTTTCTGCAAACGCTGTGTTGTATCAAATCAGCGTCCCAGAACTTTTATAGACCAAGAAGGCGTTTGCAGCGCCTGCCGCTGGGCTGATATGAAAAAGAAAATAGACTGGGCGTCTCGTGAAAAAGAGCTTCGTGCTCTTTGTGACGAGCACCGCTCGAAAGACGGCAAGTTTGACGTCGTCATTCCGGGCAGCGGAGGAAAAGACAGCGGCCACACCGCGCATCTTTTAAAAACAAAATACGGCATGCATCCTCTTTGTGTTACCTGGGCGCCGTTTATTTACACCGATATCGGCTGGAAAAATTTCCAAAACTTTGTGAATTCGGGATTTACAACCCTGAATTGTTTTCCAAACGGGGTTTTGCACAAAAAACTCACCCGGGCGGCCTTTGAGCTTAAGGGTGACGCGTGGGAGCCGTTTGCTTATGGCCAGAAGGCGTACGCTTTTCATATTGCCGTTAAATTCGGAATACCATTAATTTTTTATGGAGAGAACGGCGAGGTTGAATACAGCGGATTTCTTAAAAATGCCGATAAGCCTTATGAATCGCCGGACGATTGGGATGAGCTTTACTTTAAGGGGTCCGGAGTTGACGCTCTTTTAAAACAAGGCTTGAAAATGGGAATTTTTTCAGAAGAAGAAACCAAAGATTCCGCGCTTGATCTTTATCGTCCGCCCAAACGAGAAGACATTGAGAGACTAGGAGCTCAGATGCACTGGTTGTCGTACTATCATAACTGGATTCCGCAGGAAAACTTTTACTATGCCCAAAAGCACACCGGCTTTACCGCGAACGAGGAGGGCCGTTCCGAAGGGACGTATTCAAAATACGCGAGTCTGGACGACAAAACCGACGGATTTCATTTTTATCTGGGCTACATCAAATTCGGGCTTGGGCGCGCGACTAGAGACGCCATGATGGAGATACGATCTGGGCATATAACTAGAGAAGAAGCGGTTGCTCTGGTTAAGCGTTATGACGGCGAGTTTCCTAAAAAATACTTTAAGGATTTTCTGGAATATTTGGACATTACCAAAGAGCATTTTTGGGAGGTAGTTGACTCATATCGCCCGTCTCATCTTTGGGAAAAAATTAACGGCGAATGGAAATTAAAACATCAAGTGAGCTGATTTATGGAGCGTAAAAAAATTTTAGCGATTATTCCTGCCCGCTTGGGTTCCAAAAGAATCCGCAATAAAAATATCAGGGACTTTTTGGGCAAACCATTGATTGCTTATGCAATTTTGCAGGCAAAAAAGAATCGTATGATAAACCGTACGATTGTTGATACGGATTCTCCGAAAATAGCAGAGGTCGCCAGGAGATACGGAGCTGAGGTTCCTTATTTGAGGCCAAAAAATCTAGCCGGGGACAAGGCGCAGGTGGTTGACGCAATTATTCACCTTTTAAAAAGGCTGAAAAATGATGAAGGATATGAACCGGATTATATTATTATTTTGCAGACAACCTCGCCTTTGCGCGAAGAAAAAGATATTCGCGATTGCTGGGATTTGATGAGGCGCACCGATGCCACGACTGTTCTTACCGTTGCTCCGACTCACCCCCGGCTTTATTATTTAGATAATGAGCAAAACATCATTCTGGCAAATAAGATGACGGCTAAATCAACTAACGTCCAAGCTTGGCGCGAAGCATACCTTTTAAACGGCTGTTTTGTTTATATCGTAAAAACTTCGGCTTTTCTGAAAGAAAAAGCCGTTATCACCAAAAAAACAAAAGCTGTTATCTGTCCCAAATGGCGCTCGGTTGATTTGGACACGCCCGAAGAGTGGGTAATGGCCGAAGTTTTGTATAAGAACAAAAGAGAGATTGAAAAAAAGATTAAAAAATTTACCTGATATGGCATTTAGATTTTTAATAGTCGGTTTAGGGTCAATGGGCAAGCGCAGAATCAGAAATCTTTTTGTCGTGGGCGAAAAAGATATTACAGGGTATGACCCGCTGTCCGAAAGGCGAAAGGAATCTGAAGAAAAATACGGCATAAAAACGGTGGATGACTTTAAAAAAATGTTGCCGGATACTTTTGACGCGCTCATAATTTCGTCTCCGCCGGATACCCACGGCGATTATATCAAATACGCCATATCCCACAAAAAGCATTTTTTTGTTGAGCATCCCACGACTGATGACGGATATAAAGAGATTTTTGAAAATAAAGATTCCGACACTGTTATGGCTCCGTCTTCAACGTTTAGATATTATGAGCCCGTAAAAATGATTAAAAAGTTTCTTGACGAGGGACGGGTCGGAAAAGTGTTTGCCTTTCAGTACCACATGGGCCAATATCTTCCGGACTGGCATCCGTGGGAAGACTACCGCCGGGTTTATTTTTCCAAAAAAGAAACCGGAGCCTGCCGCGAAATGCTGCCTTTCGAGCTGATTTGGCTTAATTGGGTAATGGCGTCAGCGCCGGCGGAGGTTTCCGGCATAATTACTAAAGTTTCGGATTTGGATATGGACGCGGACGATATTGTTTTGGCCGGTTTGCAATACAAAAACGGCATACTTGGTAATATTATCATTGACGTTATCTCCAGAAAACCGGTAAGGACCCTCCGTGTCTTAGGGACGGATGGCGTGCTGGATTGGGAAAGGTTTGACCACGAGATAAAAATTTATGATGCTGGCACTAAATCAACAGAAACCGTGCCGGTCCCAAAAGGCAATCCCGAAAAAGGGTATGTGAACGAGGAGGAAATGTATAACGACGAAATTAGGGCTTTTTTAGACGCGATTGAAGGCAGGGCCAAGTACCCTTTTACGTTTGAAGAAAATTTGCTTAATCTAAAAACCCTTTTTGCGCTTGAAGAAGCGTTTAAATCCCAAAAATATCAGAAAATTTTATAAGCTTGCGCGCGCTTGTAAAAAGCGCGTTTTTGTTGTTTAATGCCGAATATGTACAGTATAAAAATGATAAAAATAGGCGACAGGCTGATTGGCAAAGGCCAGCCGGTTTTTATCATTGCCGAAGCCGGGGTCAATCACAACGGCAGTTTTGACTTGGCCTTGAAGCTGATTGATTCCGCGGCGGAGGCCGGCGCGGATGCTGTGAAATTTCAGACATTCCGCGCAGAGCAGGTGGTGACCTCAGCGGGTAAGATGGCCGACTATCAAAAAAGAAATATCGGCAAAGAAGATTCGCAAATTGAAATGCTTAGAGGATTGGAGCTCAAAGAAGACTGGTATCCGGCGTTAATAAGCCGCGCGAAAGAAAGAGGAATTATTTTTATTTCAACTCCGCATGGCGGAATAGAATCCGTTGATTTGCTTGAGTCTTACAATGTGCCGGCATTTAAATTTGGGTCTGGGGATTTAACAAATCTGCCGCTTTTGGAGTATGCCGCGAAGCTTGGAAAGCCGATGCTTATCTCAACCGGCATGTCTAATTTGGAAGAAGTAAAAGAAGCGGTTCGGGCGGTAAAAAAGGCCGGCAACGAGCAAATATTGGTTTTTCACTGCACTACCGATTATCCTTGCGCTCCGGAATTCGTGAATCTCCGGGCGATGCAGTCTTTTATGAGGGAGCTGGGAACGGCCGTCGGATATTCCGACCATACGACAGGATATCAGGCATCGGCTTTGGCGGTTGCTCTGGGCGCGTGTATGTTTGAAAAACATTTTACATTGGATCGCAATATGAATGGGCCGGATCACGTGGCTTCCACGGAGCCCAAGGAGTTTAAAGAGATGGTAACGGCGCTTAAAAAAATGCCGGAAGATTTTGAAAAAGCAGTTCAAATTATGGGCATGACTTCCGAAGCCGCGGAGGTTTTGATGGGTTCTCCGAAAAAAAAACCTCTCCTGCCAGAACTGCAATATATGAGCGTTGCCAGAAAAAGCGTTGTGGCTTTCCGCGATATCAAGGCGGGGGAAATATTTTCTGCTGAAAACTTAGCCATCAAGCGTCCCGGAACGGGTATTTTGCCCAAACATTTTTATAAGATAATCGGCACTGTTGCCAAAGTCGACATTCAAAAAGACGAATTACTTCAGAGAAAACATATTACCGAAGTCTTTTGATATTAAGCGGCACAAAACAAAAATGATGGTCAATTCAAGAAAAAAGAGGAATATTCTGGTTATTACCGGAACAAGGGCCGATTACGGCCTTTTGCGGCCGATTATAATTGAACTTTTAAAAAGCAGCAAACTCTCCGCGCGTATTCTGATTACCGGAATGCACTTTTTGAAAAGCCGCGGCGAAACTTTTCGCGAAGTGTTAAAAGACGGGTTTCCTGTTGCGGCTCAAGTCAAAGTTTCGGAACGCGACGACATGCTTCAATGTTTGTTTAAAGAGATTTCTGGAATTCGCAATTATTGTCTGAGAGCCCGTCCAGACGGCATATTTGTGTTGGGCGATCGCGATGAGATGTTTGCCGGAGCGATTGTCGGCGCGCATTTGGGCATTCCGATTTTCCATTCTCGCGGCGGAGAACTGACCGGCTACGTCGTTGACGAACACATTCGTCACGCCATAACCAAGTTTTCTTCTTTGCATTTTGTTACCACGAAAGCTCATAGGAGGCGCGTGCTGCAATTGGGTGAAAGCCCAAATCGTGTATTTGTAACCGGGGCTACCGAGTTTGACGGACTACAAGGAATCAAATTTCCTTCGCGTGAAAAAGTCGGCGCTAAATTAAGCCTTGATCCCGAAAAAAAATGGATTGTGGTTGTTCAGCATCCGACGCCCCTCGATCCCGTTACTTTCAGCGATCAGATTAAACCGCTTCTAAAAATTGTCGCCGGCATAACAGCCGAAAAAATAGTTATCTATCCCAACTCTGATACCGGCGGAAAGATTTTAATCGGCGAAATCAATAAATACCGGAATCGCCGAGATTTTCATATTGTTCCAAATTTGCCGCGCATGGATTATCTTGGTTTTTTGAATCAGGCCGATCTTTTGATAGGAAATTCAAGCTCCGGAATTGTCGATTCGGGATACCTCAAAATTCCTTCGGTTCAAACAGGTTCTCGGGAAAAAGGACGTGAGCGCGGAAAAAACGTCATTGAGTGCGGTTACGATGAAAAAAGCATAGTGCGCACCGTGTCCAGGGCTTTATCGCCGGAGTTTAAAACGCTGTGCCGAAAATCATCCAGTCCTTACGGCAAAGGAGGCGCGGCTAAAAAAATGGTTAAAATAATGGAAAAACAGATAGACAACAAAGATCTGTTGCTTAAAAATTTTGTTGATTTCAAATGAGTGCCGACGTGCTCCCAAAAACAGAAGACAAGATTAAAAAGGTCATATTTCTAGGCCGCAAGAGTGGAGCTTCCGCGGCGCTTGATTTTTTGGCAAAGCGAGGCATAAAAGTATCATGTGTCGTCGCCACAGAAGACGAGTCATACAGTCCTTCTCTGAAAGCAACCGCTCAAAATTACGGTATTCCGGTTTATACCAGCGATAAAGAAATTTACCGCATGATTGAAAACAAGGATCCCGTGGCGGATGATGTTGATTTGGTGATTTCCTATCTTTTTTGGAAAAGAATTAAGACGCCTCTTATAAATCTTGGCAAGCGCGGATGTATAAATTTTCACCCGGCGCCTTTACCTGATTATAAAAGCAGGGCAGGCTACAACTCGGCAATTCTTGATGGACGCACGGATTTTGGCGTAAGTGTTCATTTTATAGATTCTGAAGAGTTTGACGCCGGCCCGATTATAAAAGTTCTGCGTTTTTCTATTGATAAAGAAAAAGAAACCGCGTTATCCCTTGAAAGAAAAAGCCAGCAAAAGCTCTTTGAGCTTTTCAAAGAGACTATAGAGATGTTTTGCCAAAAAGATGAAATTCCGACAACCGCGAATGTCGGCGGATTGTATTTAACTTCCGAGGAGCTAGAGACCATGAAGATTATAGATCCAACCAAAAACACTTCGGAATTGGTTAATAGAAAAATCCGCGCGTTTTTCTTCCCGCCGTATTCCGGCGCAAAAGTTGAAATAGGCGGGCAATATTTTACTTTGGTCAACGAAGAAATTCTGGACTACATTCGTCGTCTGATTGACGAAGAAGAAAAAAATCGAGGCAATTGATTTTAAAAGGCAAAGTTGATATATTGGCATTGCAGTCTTTAATTCAGATGAAAAAATACCCGATGGCCAAACCATATATGGGGCGGGAAGAAGAAAGAGCGGTGATTGAAGTCCTGCGCTCGGGTACCTTGAGTTTGGGGCCCAAATTGGCCGGTTTTGAAAAAGAATTCGCGAAATTCATAGGCACGCGCTACGCCTGCGCCGTGGACAACGGCACGGCGGCCCTGCATCTGATTTTGCTTTCGCTCGGCATCCAAAAAGAAGACGAAGTCATTACCTCGCCGTTTTCTTTCATATCGTCAGCCAACGCCGTTTTATATCACGGCGCAAAGCCGGTCTTTGCCGACGTTGACCCCGTGACTTTTAACATAGACCCAAAAGAAGTTGAGAAGAAAATAACAAAGAAAACAAAAGCGATATTGCCGGTGCATATTTTCGGCCAGTCCGCGGACATGGACCCGATAATGAAGCTCGCGAAAAAACACAAACTTTTCGTGGTGGAGGATGCCTGCGAAAGTCTCGCCGCCTGTTACAAAGGCAGGCACGTCGGCACCGAGGGGCACGCGGCCGCGTTTTCTTTTTACCCCAATAAGCAGATGACCACGGGCGAAGGAGGGGTAGTGGTTACCAACGATAAGAAAATTTATGAACTATGCCGGTCTTTGCGCAACCAAGGCCGGGCCGAAAATATGCAGTGGCTTGACCACGAGCGCCTGGGTTTCAATTACCGCATGCACGAATTGAGCGCGGCCATTGGTTTGGCGCAGCTGGCTAAACTTCCGCGGATGGTCAAAGAGCGCAGACAGATCGCCGGATGGTACGATCAATTTTTGGCTCCGCTTGAGAAAAAGAATCTGCTTTTCAGGCCCCAAGTCGCGGACCACAATACTCACTCGTGGTTTCTTTACGTGGCCAGAGTCAGTCCGGAAATAAACCGCGATAAAGTCATAGGCGATTTGGCTAAAATCGGCGTTTCCTCCAAGCCCTACTTGCCTTCAATACATCTTTTTGGCTTCTACAGCAAAAAATTCGGTTTCAAGCAGGGAGATTTTCCGGTTTCAGAAGGAATAAGCCGTTCTTCTTTGGCTCTGCCTTTTTACATAGGGCTCAAAAAATCGGACGTGGCCCATATTTGCAGAAATCTTGAAAAAGTGCTAGAAAATAGCCTATGAACGATTTTGCCAAAGAATTTAAGGGCAAGAGGATTTTAGTGACTGGAGGCACCGGTTCTATCGGGTCCGAAATTGTCAGGCAGTTGATTTCTTTTCAGCCGAAAACCATACGGGTTTTTGCGAGAGGCGAGCACGCCCATCATAAATTCAGACAGGAATTGGGGTTTGAGCAAAAACACCCGGTTCGCTTTATTATCGGCGACATTCGGGACAAAAACAGGCTGCGGCTTGCCATGGAAGATGTGGATATAGTTTTTCACGCGGCGGCCATGAAGCACGTTGACATTTGCGATAATGACCCGTTTGAGGCGGTCGCGACCAATATCATCGGCACGCAAAACGTCATTGACATAGCCAGAGAATTTGATGTCGGCAAGGTGGTTGCCATCTCCACCGATAAAGCAGTCAATCCGGAAGGAGTTTTGGGCGTGTCTAAATTGATGGCCGAAAAACTTATTTTGAATTCGTACTATTACCGCGGCAGCACAAAAACACAGTATACCTGCGTGCGTTTCGGGAACGTCCTTGGTTCTTCCGGCAGCGTTCTGCCGATCTTTAAAAATCAGATTATAAAAAACGGTTACGTGACCGTTACCGACCCTCAAATGACCCGTTTTGTCATGACCATACCTCAGGCGGTCAGCCTGGTTTTGCGCGCGGCCACAATGACAAAGGGACAGGAAATTTTTGTTTTGAAAATGCCTGCGGTCAGACTCGGCAGTTTAGTTGACTGCGTGATCAGGCATTACTCGGATATTTTGGGCAAAAAATCATCGGATATCAAGAAAAAAGTTATAGGGTTGCGCAAAGGAGAAAAGAAACACGAAGAGCTTCTGGCAGACCACGAGATAGGCAGTGTCTTTGAAACCAAGGATATGTATATTTTGACTCCAAGAGAAGACGTTTGGGGTTACGACCACACGAGCTCCTATTCCGGACAGCCCAAAAAGGCGAGCCGGGGCTTTTCCTCCGAGCACGCGAGAAAATTAACCCAAAAAGAAATATTCAAACTGCTTAAAGACGTGGATGAGGGCATCTATGTCTAACGAGACGAAAAGATGGGCGGTAATACGCGGGCAGGAAATACAGGAAATACTAAAGAAACCGCCCACAAAGGGGAAAAAACACCTTGAGCCGTTAAAATCCAGGTTTATCGCGGGCGAAATCCCGTTTGGCATAATGGAGGATTCGGAAATAGCTGAAACCGAGTCCGAAATTCATAAGCACGAAGGCGACTTGTGGTTTTGTCTGGAAGGCGAGCCGGAATTTATTTGCGGCGGAGAACTTATTTCCCAGCGGGCCAGAGACGGTTCGGACGGCAAAGAGCTTTACGGGACGGGCATTGAGGGAGGCGAAAAAATTGTTTTATCTGCCGGCGACTGGCTTTGGATCCCGGCCGGCGTCCCGCATTTGCATCGTTCGTCCAAAACCGCGCGGTTGGTGATTATAAAAGTGCCTGGCACACAGTAGACTGAAGATAAAATGAAAAAAACCGCCACAGTCGGCATGCCGACTGTGGCGTCAAAGGCGTTTTTATCCGCCGAATGAGAGCGCAAAAAATATCGCGCCGAATGTTGCCTGCAAAACCAGAATTTTTTCCGAAATCCTGTATTGTTCCCCCTCCTTAAACAGGAGAAGTCCTACGAGAACCGGGCCGACGATTGAGGCCGCAAAGAAGATCGGATTTACGACCGTCAGCGGAGCAAGCTGCAGCGCCCAATAGCCCAGAAATACGCCAGCGAAAATAATCGCTCCGGCCGCCGCGGTCATCCAGATGGTTTGAATTAACGGAACCGGTTCAGTCTCCTTGTTCATCTCGTTGCCTTTTTCAGGAGAGCGCCTTTTTATCCTGTTGACGCAAAAAATCGCAAGCGCCATCAAAAACGCCC
>Ga0209542_10016476_pt1 | contig 12263 bp, 8 predicted proteins | sample RifCSPhighO2_01_FD_184028 | JGI IMG/M metagenome (GOLD analysis project Ga0209542, IMG submission 184028) | Soil microbial communities from Rifle, Colorado - Rifle CSP2_plank highO2_0.1 (SPAdes) (version 2) | ecosystem: Environmental > Terrestrial > Deep subsurface > Rock core/Sediment ...
AGCCGAAACCGCCAAAAGGCCCGAATCCAAAGTTCATCATATTGTTGTTTGTTAAATTATTACTGCCAAAGGGAGACGACCACCCTCCCCACATCATATTCATCATCGGCATCCAGCCACCGCTTATAGCAGGAAATGCCGCTGACGTATTGCAACCAGAGAGTCGTTTGCCCATGACAATATGAATCTGTTCCTCGCCGTCTTCGCCATGCGCCTGAATCATCATGGCATTCATGGCGGCGTGCGACTCACCGGCCATTTGACCCATAAAATATTCGCCGAGAATTCCATACTGCTCATCGTTTAGATCGTCGCAAACAACCTCTTTTGCCTGTAGTTTATTCCAGAGCTCTTTACCTTCTTGTTCTTCACGGGCGGTGTGTTCAACGACTTCATTCCAATCAACTGTCGTGTTGGAAAATCCACCCATCATTTGGGCATTCACCGAGCTGGCGACGAGCATTGATCCAAAAATGAAAGTTGTGATCAGGAGTCTTTTCATATAGTTGTATTTTAGCTTATTTTTGTTTATATTCCAAAATTTTCTCGGCTGGGGAGATACCACTAAGAACCTTATGCGGAAAGTAATTCCAGGCATCAGTTACCAGTTCGAGCACATTGCTCAATTCCGAAGCGTCTCCGCCACGATCGAACATGGCCACGACCTTCATCATGTCATCGTTATCCTCCTCGTCATAAATGGCATCCCGGACATGATCCAAAGTAAAATCGCTCTCCGTTTCTTTGAGCATATCCACGAGCTCTTGCTCGATCTCTTTCCGACGTTCAAGAATTTGTTGTTTTGATTCTATTTGCATAAATTATTTTAAAGACCAAATTTCGATTGCAACAAGTGTGCATCTTTTTTATTAAATTTTTGCTCCAGACCATCTATTATTTTATGCTGAGTTTCAGGTGTCCAATAGATTCTTAATTTCTTTTTTGCTCTTGTGATTGCCGTATAAAATACATTGTGTGAAATTCTTTCTTCTGTTTCATTTGTTATAACAATTTTCACGGAGTCGTACTCCAATCCTTGTGCCTTATGAATAGAAACAGCATAAGCGACTTGAAAGGGTACAATATCCGATGCGGAGTCATCGTCATCCTCATCTGTGCTCCTTAGTTTATTAACACTAAACCGAATAACAGATGTGGCTTCTTCGATGCTGTCTAATAGCTCTAAGTCATCATACCCTCGAATATCCAACTCAGAAATCGGTTTATCAATTTGAATATCAAATTGAATTCTTTCCTTGAAAGTTTGTATGTCTAATATTTTCCCTTTTAGATTATTGTGGATTACTGATCCAAATCTATCGGATTCGTTGAACAAGATAGGATCATCAACTTTGTACGTATGGACACCCCACGTTACTGGCTTTTTCTCGTTACTCTCCTGTAAAAATCTGTTGATATTGTTTATGCCATAAAATCCATCATAATTCAGGCACAAAATTATTTCATCGTCTTCGGAATGATCGAAAATTGAATCATCCAATCTGGTGGAATAGCTATTTTGTGTAATATGTTCATCAATATCCTCCTCGAGGTTTCGAACTTTATCCCACAATTTCAACAATTCATTGTTATTTTTTGCGCGCCAGGGATCAGTTAATTCAATTGTGGATGATTCTGGGACAAAGCTTTTGACTATGTAAAACCAATTTCCAAATCGAATTGATTCTATCTGGAATATGTCTCCGACCAATATTAAGGCCCCGAAAGATGCCTTTCTCAGTATGTCGCGCATATCTAAATTGCTCACGATACTGCACTCATCGATAGTTAAGATATCAAACTCTGTTCTTTCTCTGTTTCCATTCAAAAAACTTCTTATCGTTTTAAATTCAGTGTTTTGGGCAGTAATTCTGCTTTTCAAATTACTAACTGCAGAGTGTGTATTTGCCAAATAAAGTTTAGATCTCTCATTATGAAACTTTGAGATATGTTCTATCAACTTTGTTTTTCCAGTCCCGGCGGCACCATAAATTAACGAAACCTTCGATGCTATAAACATTTCCTTTAGTGCCGCCTTTTTCTCTGGGCAATCAACATCTGAGTCTGGTGAAGATAACCACGCGTTGATTGAATTTGAATAATTTTTAATACCTGCCGTTGACAGGTCTTTTAATTTCCTAACAATTTCAACAACGGCGTTCTCATATCCAGTAATGTAAATATGATCTTTGTATATCTCAAGCTTACGATCCCTCTGTGTTTCAGTACCTTGATAAAGTAAGTTGTTGAATTTATTTAGGAGTCCTTTGATGTCCTCAAATCGAGCAACGTCTTCTAGAGGTGTGTACAGCCACCCTTTTATTTCTGCGTTACTTGTTATCTGTCTAGCAAAAAATTCGTGATCCCTACCAGTGACATCTATGCAATCTAAAAGATCAGAAATAACAGGAGTGTGTCTCACAGGAAAACTAGCAAATGGCATTTCATCAAAAGGGATACACTTATACTCAAGATTTAAGTTTGATAACTTAAAGTTGCCATCCCTGTAATATTGCTCTTTTATAACTCTGTTATTGAGATTGTATAGTAAATACCCAAGGATATTTTTCCCTGGGGAATCCTTTTTTATAAAATCACGACTTCTATCCAACAAATCAAGTATATGAGTCGTCTCAGCCTTTTGAGTAATCCTTTGTCTAAATCTATTGTAGTAGGTATCAGGAAAATCAATTATTTCAATCAGATTCAAACCCGTCTCCGTTAAAAAGGACATTACTTCAGAGTATTCAACGGTTTTATTGTATTCCTTGGCATCTGGGCTAAAAATCTTTTCAAAATTCTTAAATTCGCACGGGCGTATCGAGACTTCCCAATCATCGATAATTTGGATTGGCATCTTTTTATTTGACACCTCTATATAATCTTTACTGACAACAAATTTTACTGCGTAGTTCTCAGTCACCTCTAATCTTGTAAAAGCAATGAGTCTATCGAATTTGCGAATCTTGTCATCGGCAATTCTAAAAGTCACTTCATAAAATACCTCCTGATTCACGAAAAAAGGTTTTACTTTTTGTACATAAAATCTCTCATTATATTCGCTGTTTCCTCTTTTTGATTCGGGCTCATTTATCTTTTTTGCGATTTGCTCATAATATTCATTAAGTGTCCGATCTGTATTTAGAGGAAATTTATCAATATTATTTAAAACTTCAAGATTATAGACTGTCTTTAAGAAAAACTTTATTTTAAGCAGGTATTCATAGTACTTCAACATCAACCTTTCTGAAGCTTCTTCATCAGTCGCATAATGAGACTTCGAATGTTGCAGAGATTTATGGAATTTACTTAGAAATCTTAGATCAGCCTTTGATGCAACATAATTTCTTGCTTTACTTTCGAAAATCTCATAACTATATTCAGTTTCGCCGGCCGCTTTAACAGAAACGGCCTCAACAAAAGTCCTTAGTTTATCCAGGATGTTTTGGGATAAAAACCCTCGCTCATCTGCGCCAAATGTATCAATCAGTTTAGATATTGCTTCGTGTGAGATATTGATTTGTTCATCTACTTTTCTCATAATTTTTAATGTTTCCGCTCCTCATGCGCAAGCACGAAGCTGTTCAGCTTTTTATTTGCCAGCTTTTCTCTTACCGTACTTTAGTTCTCGAAGAGAGTTGGTGGACTTAACTAGATCGTCTGATGTAAATTTTGGATTTTTACCATTCTCCGGATGATGAATGGAATGGCGAATGTATGTTGCTAAGGAAACACTATCCGTGGTTTTTGTCTTATCGTTGTACCACTTTTTTGATTTTTGAAGCTCATCTAACTTACTTTTATCAATATCCTCAAGATATCCGTACAGTTCGTTGTGGTAATCGTTTGTTGGTATCCCAAATACTTCGTAGTTCACTTCGGAATACGAGCTATCTTTTCCTTTAATCTGTTCGAGTTTCGTCTTTTTGTTGCCCTGTTTTTCTACCCTGAAACATCTCTCCAAATGATCTTTGTCGATCATGTAGTTAGAGTGGGTAGCAAAAATCACAATGTTATCTTCCTTGTTTTTAGTAATTTTGATCAGCTCGTTTCTCAAAAATTCTTGCGCTTGGGGATGTAAATGTGTTTCCGGCTCGTCTAGCAACAACAGAGAATAGGATAGTTGATCGGTGGAGTTTTCTGCAGAAATAGTAAGCAAAAAAGATATGAATTGCCTAAACCCGTCACTTCTCTGATTTGTTGTTTTAGAATCGTATTTCACTCCTACGTCTTCAACCAAAAATGACAGCATCATGTTATTGATCTGAAACTTAATCTTGACCGGATGATTTTCCCACACCTTCTTGATGTGGGCTGTAACCTTATCTCCCAGTTTGTCCTGTAGGTCACTAACTTCTGATGGATCTGTTTGCAATCTGTTTATTGACGCAGGGATGCTAGCTTCATCAATGCCCGCCAATCCAAAACAATTTAAGAGAGGCACAGATGTTTTCTTTGGATCGGTCGCAAAGGTAGTCAGATTTATCTGGTCATTTATAAGATATTCATCAGATGATTCCCAAAAGGTAATGTGGTGTGAAAGTTTCCAAAAGTATTTAGGGAATGTAGTTTGAAAATATGTCTGAAGATTAAAATCATCCTGCGTTTGTTCAGGGTTCTTCTTTACTGGTTTATCGCCCTCAAGAGTATAGTCGGGAAAAATGTGGGTCTTAAACTTTATACGATCAAAGTTATTTCGTACTGGTGTGACTGTGGGTTCGAAAGTGACACAGACATCTACTTCTTCGATGTTGATTTTTGAAAGCAAATCTTTTTCGAAACCTTTTTCAGTAAGTACATTTTTAAGCTCCTTATCTTCACTTGCGTCTAAAGTGTACGTTAAAAATATCGTTATTGGTTTCGTATCGTTACCAAAATCTTTTGGGAACATTACTTCGCCGTCATCTACTAACGAAACGCCTCTCAGAAAACTGCTTTTTCCTGATTCGTTAATCCCGATCAGGGTAAATGTTTTGCCCCCGTAAAGTTCTGCGACATTGAAAGTTTCATTTTCAATACTTCGGAAGTTTTCGATTGTAATGCTTTTAATCTTCATAATTTTACGCGTACACGTTCACCTTCGTATCGACGTAGTTATCGTAAACATGGAAATATACCTTCTGCGTTCGATCTTCGCAGTCGGGATCGGTATATGTCGGTTCCGGAAGCTCGTCATATAGCATGTCGCGGATTGTGATCTTTACGTCGGCTCGGGTTTCTTCTTTCCTCTTCCAGTCCAGCACAAGTTTTTCTTGTTTCAGCCGAGCCAGTAGTTCTTTAGCCACCTTTTTAACCTGATCAACTTCACTTGGATTCAGATTCTCTTTTCGGAGAATGTCAAATACAGCCAACTCTTCTTCGGTAAGATTTTCGGAAACAGCGCGGCGATCCTCTTCGCTCAATTCCTTCGCCAGTACTACTAACTGGTCAAAAAAAGCATCAAGATCATGGGATCCGGTGTTGTATTCATGTAGGAGCTTATTTAGGCGGTCCAGGAAGTGTTTACGGATCTTATTCTTGCGCACCATCTCTTTGATCTTTTCTTCTAACTCTGTACTCAATGCTTCAGCTTCAATGTTCTGTGTGTCGGAGTCATCAAAGAATTTTCGAAGTGCCTCAAAATCAATCTTGCTCAAATCCTTAAGCTTCGGCGTATCCTTGATCACGTATTCACCAGCACGAATAGAGCGATCAAGTAAGTTTTCGAGATCCTTCTTAACCTGTGATACGTCCGTATCCTCATCAATAACTTCACGGATGCGCGATGCAATCACTTTATAAGCTGTGACTTCGTGATAGTAATCTTCTGCCTTGGGTTCCGGCAAAACCGCTTTGTAGTATTTATACGCATCACCAGCAAGCTCGAGATATTGCTGTTTTGTTTTTTCGTCTTGCAGGATCTTGTTTGTGAATACATCCACAAGCCGGATCTTTTCAACATCTTTTGCTTCGAGGAGCTCTTTGATGTCCAGTTCAAGTGTTTTTAAGAATTGTCTTGCATTTGCGACAGTGGCAAAGAGTATCTCCACCAGCTCATTTTTGTCTTTGATAATTTCATCATCTCCGGCATTGGTAGAAGCGTAAACTGCGAGAGCTTTTTGCAGATTATGAAATACGCCGATGTAGTCGACGATCAAGCCGTTGGTCTTGTTTGGATAAACACGGTTTGCACGAGCAATAGTTTGCATCAGCGTGTGATTCTTGAGCGGCTTATCGAGATAGAGTGTCGAGAGATTCGGTACATCAAAGCCGGTCATCCACATTGCACAGACAAACACGATCCGCAGATTACTATCTGCATCTTTAAACTTTGTTTCGAGATCTTCGTTTAAAATCCTTGCACGCAAGGGTCGCATGTCAATCTCAAATTCTTCCATGTCGGCAATTTCATTTTGGCTTTGACTTACTACCACCGCCATGTCGATGTTCTCGTATTTCTGAACCTGTTCCCTTAACACCTCCTTCTCGTGTTCATCCTTTGCTTTAGTGACAGCGATATTCATCTTTGCGAGGTGGCGTTGCATCTCTGCTTTCACCTTTGTGTACATGCGAATGGCAGTTTTCTTGTCGATGGAAACAACCATCGCCTTACCGTCATATCCGCGAGCAGTAAAGTGCGTGACAATATCTTCGGCAACCTTGTTCAGTCGATCCTCGCGAGTAATGAGGTGGTAGAAGGTCGAAAATTCCTGTTCAAGTTTTTCTTCTTCGTCGGTAGAAAGTTCATAGAAGTCCATCACTTTCTCAAGATCCTTTTGGATCTCGGGATTCTCGTTTTCAAGCTTCGGTACTCGGTTTTCGTAGTAGAGCGGCACGGTCGCACCATCTTCTACCGATTGGGCGAAGTTATAGGTCGACACATAGTCACCGAAGGTTTCTCGGGTCTTTTCCTCTCCCTTTGCCATCAATGGCGTGCCTGTAAAGCCAATAAATGCCGCTTTAGGCATCGCAATACGCATATTCTGTGCCAAGCGGTCATATTGGGTACGATGCGCCTCATCTACCATCACAATGATGTCGCTACGCTCTGAAAGCACCGGCGGCTTCTCTTCGGGCTTTGTGCCGAATTTATGGATCAAAGAAAAGATGTGTCGATGATCTTCAGTTAGGAGCTGGCGCAGATTGAGGATCGAATCAGCATGTACTTCTTCCTCATATACCGCACCGCAGGCAGAGAATGTTTTGTATATCTGCTTGTCGAGTTCTGTTCTGTCGGTAACGACAACAAAGGTAAAGTTTCCGGTCATCTTGCGAAGTACCTTTTGTGAAAGGAAGATCATTGAATATGACTTGCCGGATCCTTGTGTGTGCCAAAAGACACCAAGTCGTCCGTGGTTCTTGTCGCGATTTTTGATTTGATCAAATGCCTGATTTACTCCGAGTAACTGGAAGTAACGAGATATTGCTTTGACCCTCTCACGGAAAGAATCGTCAAACAATGTGAAGTTCTCAACGATGTCGAGAAGCCGTGAGGGTTCGCAGGTTCCTTTGATAACCGTTTCCAAACTCACGCGTCCTTCTTCACTCTCACTCTTTATCTTTTTCCATTCATTAAAATGCTCGTACGCAGATGTAAGCGTACCGACCTTAGTTTCGATGCCGTTGGAAAGGATAATGAAACCGTTATGCCAAAAGAGCTGTGGGATAGTGTCTTTATAATCGCGTATATTTTCTTGATAAGCATTTCGCAGATTCTTGTGCGATGCTTTCAGCTCGATCAGTATGAGCGGTAAACCATTCACGAATCCGATCAGATCAGGGCGACGCTTGTGAAGTTCGCCGGTTATCCACATTTGAGATACCAACAAAAAGTCATTATTCGCTGCGTTTTCAAAATCAAATACACGGATATTTATGCTCTCAAAAGCCCCCTCATCATTTCGTATCTCAGTCTTGATGCCATCCTTGATGAGCTTGTAGATATCATGGTTTGCGTTGACCATACTTGCAGTAGAGCGATCGCGTGTAAGTTCAGTGATAGCTTGAGCGATTGCTTCCTGTGGCGCATCCGGATTGAACTTCTCAAGTGCTGGCTTTAGGCGATTAATCAAAACAACCTGCCCCTGATTCTCACGCCCTAAAAGCGCATCGCCCTCTTCAGAGTAGGCATTGATAAAACTCTTAACACCCCAAAGCTCCGCAAAAATCTTTACGGCTGTTTGCTCAATTAAATTGTTTTCAGAAAATTCGTTCATATTTTTATTTCGCCTGTGACGAGTTTGGGAATGAGTAGGTCGCGGCTACTCTTTAAGACATTATTCTGTTCGCTTAATGCGTAAATTTCTCTAAACATTGGCGCAACTAAATCAGAGAAAACACCGAGGCAATCTTGATCCGGTTCAATAATTTTATGACTAATGAAAAAAGAATTTTGTACCCTCTGCCGACCACTCGCACCGGTCATTGTTTTCGCCGCGGCATCCCTGAACGCTTTATTTCTTGAGAGACAGTATATAAATTCAGGAGTTAACGTTTTGTTTCTTAAAACAACGAATTCAGTTGAACCTAAAGCAACTTCATTCTCTTTTAGAAACCGTACATACCCAGTTTTGCCATTCTCAAGGCATGGAGTGATTCTCGCAAAGAGAGTATCGCCATTTTGAAATTTGGAACCGCTTCCGCCAGTGCGATATTCAATATGATTAGAATCAATAACCATTGATGTTTCAGAGAGTCTATCCATTGCAATAAATGGCACGGCTTCAGTCTTGCCAATCTTCATTCGAGGGTTAATAGAGACGGCATCTGAAATTGCAACAACTTTCCATCCTTCTGGAATTTTGCCGAAATTGGTTCCGCTCTCAACCAATTTTGCTTTCTTATGACCGGGAAAACGGAAATTAACAAACCATTCAGTGTGGGTGGCTTGTGCTACCTGCTCTATAATCTTGATCCGGCAAGTGTTGTTATAAATTAAATCGTCATAGACAGCTAGTATTTCTGCAATTTGTCTTTGAAGTGGGATACTAGGGATTTCTATCTCCACGGCAGAAAAGACAGTTTTGTTTATCTCTTTGTACGTTGCTCCGGATGCGAGGTTGTAGATTTCTTCAACTTTACTTTTCAATAGGTAGTACAGGAACTCGTAATCGATTTTTGCCGGATCACAGATAAAATTTTTACTTCCCTGATTTGTAGAGGTTTCAACTTTGGTAATAGCCACTTCTCCAATAGTTGCTCTCGATGAGAAAACAACCGAATTAATAGGTAAAAGTTTTGCACTGCTGTTCTTTAGCCCGAGTGGAGTAATCTTTCTTTGAGTATCAAAAAGATATTTATTTTCTAAATCAGGAAGCGTCGCCCAGCAAATATCCCCACCATCCCAATACTCTGATTTGGTACTACTTGGAGTTCCGCCAGATTCAATTTCAGCGACATCTCCCAATTTAACCTTATTCCATTTTTGTATAGTTTGAGTATTCATGGCTAAAATAATTTCTTGAAGTTATCACCGATCTTCTTTTCAAGGTTGTGCGCTTCATCAGTCAATTTCTGGAATTCAGTGTTCAATCCGCGTACCGTTGTTTCGAAATCTGCATCGCTTACAAATTCACCGTCTGCAGTACCAACATATCGCCCTGGGTTAAGAGAGTACCCAGCGGCACGAACTTCATCAAGCGTCGCCACTTTGCAGAGCCCCTTTATATCCTTGTATTTCTTGGCACCCTTCTCTCCGCGATAGTTACGAACGATGTTGGTGATTTGCTCAATCTGTTCTTCCGACCAATCGCGATGCGCACGATCGATCTGATGGTAAATATTTCGAGCATCTATAAAAAGGATTTGATCCTTGCGATCTGTTTTCCTCTTGCCTTTATCGAGGAACCATAGGGTAACCGGCAAGGTGACGTTATAGAACATATTAGGACCCACAGCCACCATCACATCCACCAAACCATCATCGATAATCTTTGTCCGAATATCCTTTTCACTGTGTCCAGCATCGCTTGCGGAATTGGCCATGACGAAACCGGCGCGTCCGGTATTCTTCAAAGCGCTTAAGAAAATCTGAATCCAAAGATAGTTACCATTATCATTGCGTGGCACTCCATACGGAAAGCGTGGATCGTCTTTGATGCGTTCCTTATCGATGCCGTTCACGTTGAATGGAGGATTAGCCATCGCAAAGTCGAATTTGCCGACCGAGCGATGGAGATCCTCATAATACGTATTGCCTTGGCGGATATCACCGGACAAACCGTGGATCGCAAGGTTCATTTTGGCTATCCTAACCGTCTGATCCGTTTTCTCTTGTCCGTAAATAGAAACTTCGCGCGATGCTTTTATTTTCTTGCCATTCTCGAAATGCCGCTTGATAAACTCGACTGATTGCACGAACATACCACCGGAACCGCATGCAGGGTCATAAATGTAGCCTTTGAATGGCTCAAGGATTTCGACGATCAGTTTAACAATAGAAGTCGGTGTGAAAAATTCTCCACCGCCAGAACCATCTGCAATGGCGAACTTGCCGAGAAAGTATTCATAGATTCTCCCGAACGCATCACCTTCGATATCATCAGGAATCTGATTGAAATTTTTAAGAAGCGTGATGATAGAGCGATTTTCAAGTACCTGAAATGACTTCGGTAAAATACCAGCAAGCTCTTTGTTTTCCGTCTCAATCTCTTTCATCGCGTCATTCACGGCCTTTCCCATATCAGTTCCTTCCGGCAATTCTATGAGATATGAAAATCTCGCTTTTTCAGGAACGAAAAGCGTGCCGCGAGCATGGTAATCGGCAGAAGAAACCGGACGTTCGCGAGCGACTGAAGCCCCGCCATGATTTTTGGTTTTACTTTTCCGCTCCTCGGCTATTTCCTTTTGGGTTTTGCTAAATTTAACGCCAGCGAACTTCAGGAAAATCAAACCTAAAACCGGCTCCGCAAACTCATTGAGACGCAAAGAAGAATTGGCACGCATATGATCGGCCGCTTCCCATAGTCTATTTTCTAGGTCTTTGATATTGGTCATAATATTTTTTCTTCTTTGAAGCTGAAGTAGCTGTTTTTGGAAACGATGACGTGATCCATAATTTCAATGCCCATCATTTTTCCAGCTTCGGTTAGTCTCTTTGTAAGATCCAGATCGTCATCGGATGGCTTCGGATCGCCGGAAGGATGATTATGAGCGGCTATGATTTGCGCCGCAGAATGTTTAAGAGCCGGTTCGAAAACTTCTCGCGGATGAACAAGGTTCGCATTCAGCGTGCCCATTGAGATCGTCTCTTTGTGAACCAGCTGATTTTTCGCATTTAAATACAAAACCACGAAATGCTCTTTTTTGAGATCGCGCATATCGGTTAGTTGCGCGGCCGCATCCTTTGCAGTGTTGATAACTGGCAGATTGGTATCATTCACTTCCAACGCGCGCTTGGAAAGTTCAAAAGCGGCAAGAAGCGTGGTGGCTTTTGCTGAATCAATGCCACTTATTTTTGATAAATCATCATACGTCATCTGTAACAGCCGCTTCTTGGAATACTTCGATAAGATTTGTGATGCGATCTCAATGACGTTCTTTCCGGTTGTGCCGGAGCGTAAAAGAATCGCCAAAAGCTCGGAGTCCTTCAAATTATCGACTCCTTTCGCTATGAGCTTCTCTCTCGGTCTATCTGATTTTGGCAAATCTTTTATTTTCATAAATTTATTTGTGAATCACCTTATAGTCTCCCTCGTTACCGCCAACTCGGACGTAATCCTCGCATCCATCAACAGAAATTTTCTTACAATTACAATGTGTAAGTCTTTTGTGGGTATTCCAAAAAATCTCATCTCCGCAATGAGTGCATTTGTAATAAGTCTCTTCTTTAGTTTTGTTGGCGATTTCCTTTGGCATAAATTTATTTTTCGCTTTCCATTCGAGCCTTTAAAAGGAAGATGGTCTCAGTCCGGAGCTTTGCCCGGGCCCAATCTTTTTGAGGCTCGGTAAGAAAGTCACCCAAGCCATCAAGGATATGCTTGTTATCCATCTTCTCTAGTTGCTCAACGGATTTTTGCAAAAGCTCTTTGAAAAACACTTCGGAACGCTGTTCAACAATCTCCTTATTGATCGGCCAATTGTTTTTAAGGAAAAACCAAACGTCATAAATATCACGGCTCGTTTTGCCAACTCGTTCATGCATAGCCATAAGCTTGTGGGCAAACATATCCTCCCGGATCATCACAAGCATAGAGATACCGAGTAGAGTCCGGAGCTCATACCTAGAGCCGAAATTTCTCCGGTTTACCTCAACTTTTATTTTCTGTGCTCCCGGTGCGTATGAG
>Ga0209542_10016479_pt1 | contig 12262 bp, 10 predicted proteins | sample RifCSPhighO2_01_FD_184028 | JGI IMG/M metagenome (GOLD analysis project Ga0209542, IMG submission 184028) | Soil microbial communities from Rifle, Colorado - Rifle CSP2_plank highO2_0.1 (SPAdes) (version 2) | ecosystem: Environmental > Terrestrial > Deep subsurface > Rock core/Sediment ...
AAATGCTACACCGATATCAACCGCGCCCTCCAACCCCCTTATTATCTCAGGAGAAGGAATCATTCGAAATTATAGCAGAAGCAGTCACTCGTCTCTTGCAACTATAGATATCAGCCGGAATCAAACCACCATCCAGTTCCCCACAGTATATTTTCCGGGATGGAAAGTGTTTACAGATACCAGAAGAGAAGTAACGATTAGACCTGATCCCCACCTGGGGCTGATCGAAGTCACTCTGGATAAAGGTATCCACCAACTTCAACTCACTTTAACCAACACACTTCCCCGAAGCCTTGGAAACTTGGTATCACTGTCGTCTCTAACACTCGCTCTGTATCTGCTTAACAAATGCAAAATCCATGAAAGACAATCGTATTAATATCGTAATTTTTGTCCTCCTGGCAGTTCGTTTTTGGATAGCTTTCCAAGGATACAGTGGAGACATAAACAATCACATCAGTTGGGCAAAATCAGCCGCCAAGTTTGGTCTATCTGGAATCTACGAACGTGATTACCCTGGCACAATGCGCCCGACTTACCCTCCCCCAACTCTCTACCTCTTCACTATCGAATATCAAATTTACCACCAAGTTTACACCCAGCTCTATCGCATAAATCAAAAAATTCCCGTTTTTCCTTCTCGACTGATTTGGTATCTAGAAAGACCTCAAGCTCTACCTGCCTTCCTTAAACTTCAAAGCATCTTTTCAGACTTGTTTCTGGCCATAATACTGGGGAAAATAGCCAGCTCACTGAAGCCAAAATCACCTTTAAGCAAACTTATTCCCGTCTTTTGGTTAGCAAATCCGGCGGTGATCCATAACAGTTCTTATTGGGGACAGATTGAAAGCTTACCCCTTCTTTTTGTCTTCCTTTCTGTGCTGAGTTTAATTAATAAAAGGACTCACTTAGCCCATGTTAGCTTTGCTATGGCTCTTCTTTCAAAACAGTCATCCCTGGTATTTTTTCCTGCCTTTCTCATCTGGTCACATTTGAAATTTGGTACAAAAAAAACGCTGCAAGGTTTACTGATTCAAACAACTTGCTTTATAGTCGCGTATCTTCCCATATATGGGCTTTCTCTTGGCAATTCATTTAGAAATTACATACACATTATTTCCGTCGGATCTGGATCAGACTATATCACCGATCATGCCTTCAACACCTGGGTCCTTTTATCCGGGTTAGGCAAAGTCCATGATTCTGTCAAATATCTGGCCTTTTCAGCCGGTACTTGGGGAAAACTCCTGACAGGAGTCTTTTTGGCCTGGCCGATTTATCTCAGTCTCAAGAAGAAAACAACAGAATACATGATCTATCTGATGGCTTTGCTTCCCCTGGTGTCGTTTTTATTCTTAACCAGAATGCACGAGAGATATCTGGAAGCTGCTCTGCCGGCAGCATTACTATTGTCTCTTTTTCTAAACAGAAACATAATCGTATATTTAACTCTCTCGGCAATAAATTTTCTCAATCTCTATCACAACTGGGAATCACCCATGTTTCCAGCATTTAACCGCCTATTATCGAATAATTTAACTATTTCTTCGATATCAGCCGCAAATCTCGTCACGTTTTTGTTATTGCTTTACCATCTTAAAACATCTCAAAAATCTAGAACCACAAACCCTGAAGGCTCTTTCTATCGTAAAATTGATGCATGAAAAGCTCAAAAATAATATTGATTTTCCTTCTTGGCTTGTTTCTAAGGACCATCGGCATCTCTTCTCTGCCCGCAGGATTTACTGCTGACGAGGCAGCATTTGGATACAACGCCTACTCTCTGCTCACAACCGGCAAAGATGAATGGGGTGTACCATTCCCCTTGGCTCTCCGGTCTTTCGGAGACTTTAAACTACCCCTGTACGCATATATAGACGTCCCCTTCGTCAGTATTTTCGGTCTCACCCCAACCGCCGTGAGACTTCCTTCCGCGCTACTCGGATCTTTTGCGGTATTAGTTATTTATCTCCTGACCAAAGAGCTTGCAGCCGATTTCGACAAATCCGAATTTACCCCCCTTCTTAGCGCCATTCTCCTGGCATTTTCACCTTGGCATATTATGATCTCTCGCGGGGCTTTTGAAGCAAACCTCACCACCTTCCTTTCGCCTTTGGGACTGCTTCTGATGATAAAAGGATTACGACGCGAAACACTTCTTTATCTGGGGGTAATGGTTTTAGGTCTGAATCTGTACTCTTACCACTCTGCCAGGATGTTTACATTTTTTATCCTGGTTATCTTTTTTCTTTACTTCAAAGACAAGATTAGCCTCCTTTCTGCCAAATGGCTGAAAGCCCTGGGTATATTTTTTATTTTCGCCCTCCCCATGATGGTGTCATTCGTAACTAAAAGCTCCCGACGCGTATCAGATATAGCCATTTTTCACCCAACGGATAACTGGCAAAACCTCGCTGAAACACAATATTTTCTAACCCAGTCGGGAAAACCCAGATTCATCACTCGTATATTTGAAAATAAAATCACCACAACCACCAGGACCTTTCTTGAAAACTATTTCTCCTACCTATCCCCGCAGTTTCTTTTCACCTCCGGTCCTTCAGAAAGCACCTACGGCATGATGCCCGGAAGGGGAGTACTTTATCTCTGGGTACTTCCTCTGCTTCTAATTGCCATATCTACTGCGATTAAATACCCCTCATCACAGAGAAAAATACTCGCCCTGGTCCTGTTGGGGTTTATTCCGGCATCACTGGCCAAGGGATTATCTGCAGCCGCCAGGGCCGCAACAGTCATTCCATTTCTGGAACTCTTCGTGTCACTGGGATTTTCTTACTGGTGGTTGAAGAATTCTCGTCGCCATCCCCTCAAGTCACCGCTAGTCAAGCTTACATTTTTAATATTTTCCATCTATATATCCCTTTCATATATTTTTTCCTACGTTTTTCTTTCCCCACTCCAAACTGCTCCGTCCATGGCCTACGGCTGGAAACAGGCGACTGCTTATTTGAACAAATTTCCCCAACACCGGATTTTAATAAACAGAGGCCTAAGCGAACCTCATATTTTTATTGCTTTCTACAACAAGCTCGACCCCGCGACCTATCAGACACAAACCCAGGACTGGTATCGTTATGAAAAACAAAATCTCAAGTTTCTAGACATGCTGGGAGAATACTCATTAGGCAGATACACTATTAAAACGGTTGATTTTAACACCGATATTAACTTATCCGATACAATTATCGTAGCCAAACCATTCGATATAAACGCGTTTAAAATCACTCCTGACTATGTGATTAATTATCCCAGCGGCCAGCCAGCATTAGTCATAATTCATTCCCGTAAAACCCTTCAATGACATTCAGCACAAAAACGCTGGTTCTGATACTGACGTTGGCGGCATTGACTAGGCTAATCGGAATTTCCACGTTCCCTCCGAGTTTAAACTGGGACGAGATAAGCCACGGATATAATGCCTATTCCATATTCAAAACCGGTAAAGACGAATGGGGCGTAATCATGCCCTCGATTCTTAAAGCCTACGGCGACTATAAACTCCCGGTCTACACTTACATCTCCTCTTTCTTTATCTCGCTGTTAGGTCTCACTCCGGTGGCTGTCCGGATAACATCAGCCCTTTCAGGAATTGGCTTAGTCATAACCACTTTCTTTCTCACATTAAGACTCCTCGGCCACCAGGAAGAAAAAGCAGTCAAGCTTGCCATAAGCCTTCTAGCCGCTCTGCTTGTTGCCATCGAGCCATGGGACCTTTTCCTCTCCAGAATCGCTGTCGAGGCAAATCTTTCCATATTCCTAATCGCAACAGGAATTACTCTAATGCTGGGAAAACGATATTTGTCTGGTCTAACCCTGTTAGGTATTTCAACCTGGACCTATAACGGAGCCAGAATATTCTCTCCATTGTTTATATTTTTGTTTTTTCTAATAAACAAAGAGGAAATATCCATTTGGATAAAAAGCTTAAGACACAAGATCGGGGTAATTTTAATTTTCTCAATACTTTTCGTGCCCATGTGTCTACAACTAATCAAAAACGAGGGCCAGGCGCGTTTCAATAAACTCTCAATCCTCGACCAGGGAGCCATTTCTCAAATCAACGAGTCAAGATCAAAATCACGTCTTAACTCCTCAATTACAAAATTAATATTCAACAAACCTGTCTATTTTACAACTCGTTTTTTAAGCAACTACCTTCTCCACTTCTCTCCTCGCTTTCTCTTTTTACAAGGCGGAAGCCACTACCAGTTTAATTTGCCTGGGCATGGACTCATCTATCTTATCAACATGCCCTTTTTCGCATTAGGTACTATAACCGTGCTATTAAGGTGGCGGCAATATAAAACTCTTCTTTTCTGGCTTCTGACAGCTCCCGTAGCAAGCAGTCTAACCAGGGATTCACCTCATACTCTCAGGGCAATCGTTATGCTGCCATTACCGATGATATTAACAGCCATCGGAGTTTATCAGCTAGCCAAAAAGTTCGGCAAACCTTTGTGGATAGCCTATTCAATAACGCTTTTTGGGTTCTTTTCAAATTATGTGACAAAAGCAACCGGCAAATATCGCATCGATTACTCAAATGTCTGGCAATACGGTTACGAAGAGGCCATTCAATATATTAAAGATCACCCCCAATATCAAACAATAATAATTACAAAAAAGTATGGGGAACCCCACGAATTTGTTCTCTATCATCTCAAAATTGATCCTTTAAAATATCAGTCCGACCCTCTGCTTGAAAGATACGAGCAAAGTGAGTGGTTCTGGGTCGACAGATTTGATAAATTCTGGTTTCTCAATGATTGGCAAGTAAAAGAAATGGTGACGGAAAGAGGAAGAAAAGTCCAGCTTAAAAAACCAGCTTTACTGATCACCTCGCCGTCTAATTACCCATCCGGATGGAAGAAAATCAAGACAGTAAATTTTCTAAACCAGACCCCGGCCTTTGATATATTAGAAATGCAATGATAACAAGACCTAAACACACAATCCTGATTCTGACAATGCTTTTAGCAGCTTCCCTGCGTTTGCCATATCTAGGGGTCAATCCCATCCATCTTACTCCAGACGAAACAGCATTGGGTTACAATGCATACTCGATTCTCAAAACAGGCAGAGACGAATACGGACAATGGTTTCCTTTGGTTTTCAAATCTTTTGGAGATTATAAACCCGGTTTATATGTTTACACAGCCGTTCCTTTTATAGCAGTTTTCGGACTCAACGAGTTTTCTATCCGTTTGCCCGGAGCTTTATCAGGCCTGTTGGCAATTTTGTTGATATATCAATTGGCCAACCAAATTTCTGGAAAAAAGGACTCATCACTTGGCAAAATATCAGCCCTTATACTAGCCGTCTCACCCTGGCATGTCCACCTATCACGTGGTGCATGGGAAAGTAACCTCTCCCTCACGTTAACTTTATTGGCAATTCATTTTTTCTTAAATGGATCTAAAAACTTTAAATATTACTATCTTTCGACCTTGTTTTTCGGCATGACTTTTTGGGCCTATCAAGGGGCCAAGCTTTCGACCCCTCTAGTAATACTATCGCTCTTAATAGCCTTTAGTCGCGACATTCTAAAACGCACCTCTTTGATCAAACCATTTCTGCTTCTTTTAATTTTTGTTCTTCCAATAATCCTTTCCCTGAAATCCGGTTCAGGCAGACTTAGAGTCTTTAGTCTGTTTGCCTACAGAAGGTCTCCCTCAGAAATTTTCCAAATATTAGGCCAGGATAACCAACTTAAAAATGATTTAACCTATCTGGCTTTTCACTCTGAACCCCTCTATCTCACCAGAGTCTTTCTTTCCCACTATTTTAATTATTTTTCTTCCAAGTTCCTTTTCTTTGAAGGCGATTGGACAACAACAAGGCACACTCCTCCATATCATGGCGTGATGTACGTGATCGACGCAGTCTTTTTAATTTTCGGCCTGGCAAAGCTTATCAATTCCACCCCACCCGGACACAAATTCATAATTTATTGGCTCGTAACAGCTCCCCTCCCGGCGGCTTTTTCCCGCGATACAATCCAGGCAGTTCGTTCATTAAATTTTGTTATCCCGTTAGTTTTGATAACGTCATTTGGAATTGCCACTCTTTTTCAATATCTAAAAAACAGACGCAAAATTTTAATTGCTGTCGGAGCTATTTATTCCTTGTTAATCTTCAGATTTCTAGATTTAGAATTTATCCATGGTCCTATTCTCCAAGCGAAATACTGGTATTACGGATACAAGCAAGTAATAAAAGCTATCAGTCCGATAGAATCAAACTACCAAAAAATAATTTTCAACCAGAGTTATGCACAGCCATATATTTATTTCCTCTTCTACAATAAATATGACCCTAAAAAATGGTGGCCACAAGCCAGATTGCAAGAAAATCCGAACGGGGATGTTGGTTTGGTAGAAAAATTGGACAAAATTGAGTTTCGACCTCTTGCTTGGAGTGGAGACAAATATCTCCCCAAAACGATAATTATCGGGGATCCTTTAGCAATGGATCCTAACGCAAAATTCCAAAATGATGTCCAACTACTCAAAGAGATAAATTATCCCGATGGAACTACGGCATTCTATATTTTTGCTTCAAAAAAATAATTAAACCAGGATGACCAGCCTTTCTGAAAAAAAAAGATATATTATTCTACTCGTCATCGTATTGTTGGCGCTATTCCTGCGACTTTATAGAATTAGCTCACTTCCCGCTTTAAACGCCGATGAAGCTGCAATCGGTTACAATGCTTACTCGCTGCTTGTAACCGGCAAGGACGAACATGGGCATAGTTGGCCAATTGAATTTCAATCCTTCAACGACTACAAACCCGGAGGATATTTTTACTTGACCCTTCCTTTTATAAAAACACTTGGACTTTCAGAAATATCAGTAAGGCTACCCAACATCATTCTCAGTATCTTATCGGTCTTCTTAATCTATTCATTAACAAACAACCTCTTTGCGTCCCACGCCAGCAAATCAGGAATAAATATCGGTCATTTAGCAGCTCTGCTGCTTGCCATCTCACCCTGGCATCTTCATTTTTCACGAGGAGGATGGGAAACAAACGCAGCGACCTCTCTGCTGTTGTGTGGGTTAGTAATTTACATCAAACGCCCGCGCTTTCCCAAATCAGTTTTGATCTCAACAATATTCATAGTTGCTTCTATGTACACCTACCACTCAATGCGCCTTATAGCCCCAATATTCTTAACAATGATTCACTTCCGTGAATTTAGCTTAAAAAGAAACGTAAAAACTTCTCTTTCACTAATACTTATAACTATGACAATGATAGCCCCGTTGCTCTACAACGTTTTCGCAAACAACGCAACGTCCAGATTTTCAGGAGTAGGCGTTTTTGCAGATAAGGGACCCATAGCCAGAGCTGAAGAACTAAGATTGCAACATTCAAGCACCAGAAACATTTTAAATCGGTTAATCCACAACAAATATATAGAATTTTCCTTGAGAATTGCTGACAACTATCTCAGACACTTCTCCGCTAGTTTTCTTTTTCTGGAAGGAGATGAAATTCAAAGGAACAAGATACCGTGGATGGGGCTATTCTATTATTTTGAGATCGTCACCATCGGAGTAGGGATGATATCGATAGCTTCAAAAAATGAAATTGAGCCAAAACTTTTGTTCCTCTGGGTATTAATAGCCCCACTCGCCTCGGCTCTTACATTTCAAAGTCCCCACGCCTTGAGAGCCGAGAACATGGTTATTCCGCTTATTATAATTTCTGCAAATGGCCTCTATCGCATTTTCTTTTTGGCTCCCATCCACAAGCTTGCCAAGTTATCCTTTTTTTCTCTGGCGCTTTGGAACTTTCTCTATTACTTCCACCAATATCACTTTCATCTCGCAAAACAATTTCCGTTTTCCTCTCAATATGGGTTCAGAGAACTTTCAGAATATATAAAAGATCAAGAGAATAAATATGACCGGATAGTAATCACTACCCACTATGACCAACCATACATCCTCACACTTTTCTATCTCAAATACGACCCCTCTAAGTTTCAATCGGAACACACGCTTACTCCTCGTGACCAATATGGATTTTCAACTGTTAACAAATTTGGAAAATTTGAGTTTGACGATGTAAGATGGGAGGAACTCAAAGACCAAAAAGGAACCTTATTAGTCGCAACCCCATCAGAAGTACCCGGCGGGATCAGTGCAATAAAAGAAATCTACTTCCCGAATGGGAATGTGGCATTTAAGCTGATATCCATTTGAAATGAAACTCTCTGTTTGTTTAGCCACATTTAACGAAGAGCAAAATATTGCCAACTGCCTTGAGTTAATCCAGGATATAGCCGATGAAATAATTATAGTGGACGGGAATTCCAGCGACCGCACCGTCGAAATAGCCAAACGACTCGGGGCCAAGACGATAGTGACGGAAAACCAGCCTATTTTCCACATCCTCAAACAAAAGGCAATTGACATGGCAAAAGGAGACTGGATTCTCCAGCTAGACGCGGATGAAAGGGTAACCCAGGAACTGTCCGAGGAAATAAAAACGATCACGCTTGCGAATAATAAACATAACGGATTTTGGATAAAGAGAAAAAAACAATTTCTCGGCCGTTGGGTGAAAAAGGGCGGACACTACCCGGATCCGGTGATAAGACTTTTTCGCCGCGGGTACGGGAAATTGCCGCTAAAAAGTGTCCACGAACAAATCGAGATAACCGGTAGCATCGGCTGGCTTAAAAATGAGCTGACACATCTACCCACCCCTTCTTTTGCAACTTATATCACCAAGGATAATCGCTATTCGACTCTGTTTGCTCTAGAACTTCTCCAGTCCGATCCGGGGACAGGCCCAACGAGCTTCATCAGATTCTTTCTCCTCTCGCCTTTATGGACTTTTCTATCCATATATTTTCGCCATCGCGGTTTTATGGACGGTTTCCCTGGGTTGATTTTTGCCATTTACACGGGATTAACCAAGTCTTCCGCGTACGTTAAATACTGGGAATTCAAACACCACCCGGGGGCAAAAACCAGAGTGACCCAGGATTGGCTCTAATTTAGATATAATCTCCCCCATGAAAGTATTTAACCCATACCTACGCATCATTACCGGATTCCTTTCCTGGAGATTGTTGTTATTGATCTTAATTCTCGTTGCTCCCCGTTTTTTCCCTCTCAAATATCACCTTTTAGGGGCAGATCGGGAGACAGTCAGGCAAAAACCACTTTTGTGGGTCCACGCCAACTTTGACGGGGAACACTACGTTGGCATAGCTAAATTCGGTTACAGGTTGGCAGAGCAAGCATTTTTTCCCCTGTATCCAAATCTCATAAAAAAACTTTCCCCTCTTTTCAATTCCAATTCAGTTTTGGTCGGAATAGTTATCTCAAACATCTCCTTCCCCATTGCCCTGATATTTCTATATAAACTAATCAAACTTGATTACTCGAACAAAGTCGCCCTACTGACTCTCCTGTTTTTATTAATATTCCCAACTAGCTTTTATTTCGGAGCCGTCTATACTGAATCGCTGTTCCTGGCGCTAACAGTTGTGTCTTTTTACGCGGCTAGAAAAGGACGCTGGGGGATAGCAGGAGTGTTCGGGATGCTTGCCGCGTCAACCAGATTTATAGGAATTTTCCTTTTTCCTGCCCTTTTGGCCGAATGGCTGATCCAAAGAAAAACTTCCAAAAAAACCAACCTTGGCTCACTATTGTCAATTTGCCTAATCCCGTTGGGCCTTATCTACTACATGGGATTTTTAAAATCCACCACCGGGGATCCATTTCTTTTTGCCAGATCGCTAACACACTATGGTGAATTCAGAAGCCAAAAGGTAATTCTTATTTACCAAGTTTTTTGGCGCTACCTTAAAATGTTAGTCACTGTAGACAAAAGTAGCGAGATTTACCCCATCATCATCGTTGAAGTAATTACCGGTATTGTCTTTCTGGTCACTTCAGTTCTTTCGCTAGCGCGGCAACGCCTCTCTTACTCCCTTTTTAACCTGCTTGCTTTCCTTACCCCCACCCTAACCGGCAGTTTCGTGTCTCTACCCAGATACGTTTTAATCTGTTTTCCTTCGTTTCTCCTTATTGCCCAGTTTTTTTTATCGCATAAAAAGCTCACCCTGGTTTATTTTCTAATTTCGACCTTAACTCTTTTCTACCTCTGGATGAGGTTTAGCATGGGATACTGGGTTGCATAATGAAAAAAAAGGATATCTATGCCGTTATCCCTGCCTACAACGAAGAAAGACATATTCGGAATGTTCTAGAGAGTGTACGCAAGCATTGTCAGAATATAATTGTCGTCGATGATGGGTCAAGCGACCAAACGACCCGGATAGTCAAACGCCTACCGGTAATACGGATATCTCTACCTATAAATATGGGCAAGGGGTATGCCCTAAGAAAAGGAGTCGAATACGCAATTTCATCCGGTGCTCTAGGCATTGTCACTCTTGATGCAGACGGCCAGCACGACCCCAGACATATACCCGGATTTATCCAAGCTCTTGATCATTTCGACGTAGCTATAGGTATTAGGAGAGGTCACCACCCGATCCCATTAATCCGTAAGTTAGGCAATCGGGCAGGAGCAGTTTTAATCTCCTCACTCTATGGTATTTATGTCCAGGATCTTCTTTGCGGGTTTAGATCCTTTCGTTCATCAGTATACGCGCAAATAAAATGGGTCTCCGATAGATACGGGGTTGAAACGGAGATGATTGCTAGAATAGGGACGGCGGGAATAAAATACACAGAAATAAAGATCGAAAACATTTACCTCGATCAGTTTAAAGGAGTCTCATTGCTAGAAGCGATAGAGGTTTTCTTATCAATCCCAACCTTTAAAATTTCAAGAAGAAAATGAATCTACTCGGAGTGCAACTCATTACTATACCGTTTGCTTGCTTTATGGTTTACGTGGGGTTTGTGCATTACAAAAAAGGGCACATTTTAAAACAAAGTTTTATCTTCTGGACTATTTTGTGGATATCTTTTATCACCTTCGCGGCCTTTCCCCAGCTTTTAGATCCTGTAGTCAAAAAGTTTCATTTCGTCAGAACCCTGGACTTTCTCATGATAATTGCCTTTATCATCCTCACCATTATGAACTATAACAACTATGTATCTCACCAGGAGCTGAAAAGAAAAATGGAAATAATAATCGAAAAATTAACAGTCACAAGCGGCAAGAAAGTCCGAAAATGAAGTTATCGCCTAAGATAACGGTCATTACCCCGTCGTATAATCAGGGAAAGTTTCTCAAGAGAACCATCCAAAGCGTCGTAAGCCAAAAATATCCCAATTTGGAATATCTTATTTACGACGGAGGCTCTACCGATAACTCTGTCAAAATCATTGAAAGATATGCTAAAAAATACCCCCAAGTTATTAAATGGAGATCAAAAAAGGACAATGGCCAGGTCGACGCAATAAACAGAGGACTAAAAGCGGCGTCGGGAGAATTAATTGGCTACCTTAACTCTGACGATTACTATCTTCCCGGAACATTACGAAAAGTTGTCAAAGAGTTTGCTCATCATCCCCGTCACTTCTGGCTAACGGGTTTTTACAAAGTTCAGTTTGACAACCAAAGGCCAGGGCGCAACCTAGTTTCCACATATGTTCATTTCTGGATTCTCTTCTATTCTCGTCCTCTCTTGCTAGTTTTAAACATGATCCCTCAACCATCCACTTTCTGGAGGAAGAAAGCACTAAATAAAGTAGGATTGTTTAACAGAAAATATAAGTTCGCTTTCGACTACGATTACTGGTTAAAACTGGCGAAGCATGGCCCACCAATAATTGTCAGAAGCTATCTTTCAGTGTTTCGAAAACACTCTACATCCAAAAGCGCCAATTTTTTTAAAGAACAATTCGATGAACAATTCAAGATAGCGCGCCGAAATGCCGCAAATTGGCTACTTTTAACCCTCCACCTGCTCCATACGCACATTTTCATCATCCCAATATATACCCTATCAAGACATCTTCGCTAATGTCAGCAGCTGATCATTTCAACAACATCGCCAAAAACTATGATTCATATAAACGCAGAAGCTGGTATTACTACGCAGAACTCAAATCTCTACTTTCCTCTCTAATCCCGCCCCACAACAAAGTCCTCGAGTTTGGGTGCGGAACCGGAGATTTGCTTTATCATCTTAATCCAAGTCACGGTGTCGGCATCGATATTAGTAGCGGAATGATCCGTATTGCCAAATCTAAGTACTCCAACCATCGAAATTTAAAGTTCATGATTTTATCAAGATTC
>Ga0209542_10016480_pt1 | contig 12261 bp, 16 predicted proteins | sample RifCSPhighO2_01_FD_184028 | JGI IMG/M metagenome (GOLD analysis project Ga0209542, IMG submission 184028) | Soil microbial communities from Rifle, Colorado - Rifle CSP2_plank highO2_0.1 (SPAdes) (version 2) | ecosystem: Environmental > Terrestrial > Deep subsurface > Rock core/Sediment ...
GCCGAGTGAGGATACGGCACGTCCAGAAGATGTGACGAGGGAACTCGGCGGAAGGTTGCTGGGGTTCATAAGGGGTCGCTGGAACCCCTTATTTCATTTCTTCATCAATTTTACCATAACGGTGAACTAATAAATTCCTAAACGAGATTAAATCTTTAATCTTAGCAGAAAGAGAAGAAGTTATAATTTTATTTTTTTCTAAAATATTGATGGAGTCTCGAGAATCCTGCGGTTTTTCTAATCCCTTTGAAGAAATAATAATTAAAGAAATATCTATGATTGTGTCTGCAATTAATTCTAAAGTTTTTTCAATTCCTCTTCGAGCTAATCTTTTTTCTTTAAATTCCTTCTTTTGCGGCAAATCTTCCAATAATTCTTCATAATATTTTAGTAAGTCATCTAATTTTTCTTCAATTCTTGCTTTTTCCGGCATTTTCTCTTTTTGGATCATATTGTAGCCATTCTTTTTTGATGGTATTCTTTCAAGAAAAAAGCAAAGCGTGGATATTCCAAATCTACTATTCGTATTTCTTGCAGAACTTTGAGGTAGTTTTGAGTGAAGATTATCTTTCCTTTAGACAATACTTCTTTCTTAAGATGAAGGGGCAAGTCTTCATAAAAACTAAGATCATAAATTTCAGGAATTTCTCTGTTCAACCGTATTTTTTCTTTTAACGATAAGCGTTTGGAAGTAAAGATGCACAGATCTATATCTCTGAAATCTTTCCGGTTAAGAGAAGATCCAAACTGGATAATACTCTCTACCAATTTATTTTTATATAGTACTTGAATAACTTGATCTAATTCCATACTTAATGGATCTTTCCGAACTATAAAAAACTTCCTTAGAAAATAAGCAACTCTAAATGTAATGGCAAGTTGTTCACTTGGTGTTGTATTGTATGTTTTGTAATAATATTTTCATTAAGAAAGGTTTATATTGACTTAATCTTTATCTTCTTTTATGAATAATTTAGTACAAGATTGGTTGGAGCAAGCAAAAGCTGGCTTTAAGTCTGCTCAAGATTTATTACTTACTAAGAATTATTATGCAGCAGTTTCTTTTTCCCAACAGGCTGCTGAAAAATCTCTCAAAGCAGTTTATATTCTTCTAAATGATAAATTGCCTCCTAAAATCCATGACTTGGTAGAACTAAGCCGGTTAGTTAGTGCTCCAAAGTATGTTTTCTCAGCCAGTGAGAATTTAACCGGAACTTATTTTTCTTCTCGTTATCCTGGGGCAGCACCAGAGATTCCTTCAAAATTTTACACTTTGGAAAAAGCAAAGATCCATTTACATGAAGCGGAGGAAGTTATTCGATGGTCAAAATCAATGATCCAATAATCCGCACTTTTACTAAGATTATACGTAGTGAAATACATCCCTGTCGTATTTTCCTCTTTGGCTCTCGTGCTAAAGGGACAGCAAGAAAAAATAGTGATTATGATTTTCTACTAATTAGTCCTAGGTTCAGACGTCAAGAATGGGAAAATAGATCGGCTCGTATTTATCAGCTTAAAAAAAATATTCCCGCAGCAATGGATATTCTTTGTTTAACTCCAGAAGAATTTGAAAAAAAAAGTAAGGAGTTAAGTATTATTCAAGAAGTAGTTCGAGAAGGTCTGGAATTAGCTTAACCTCTATCAAAAACCTTATAAACCACTGAATTATTCTCCTAGACATGAAAAAGATGTGGTGGATAACTTTATCTTTATTGAGCATACCCTTTGCTTTGGCAGATATCACTGGCACTCTCTCTAACGTCTGGTGGAAGACTTTATCCATCGGTAATCTTACTTTCTTAGGCATGTCAGATGGATCGACTGTCGTGGCGTTAACTCGATTATTAATCGGCATTTTAGTTTTCGCTATATTTTTTGCTATCATTGCTATCATTACTGGCATGGGGGCTTCTAAAGGGGGTAGCCCTTTAAGTATGTTTAACCGTGGTCAAGCAGCTATTATTTCTGGTCTTGTCGCTATTATTGCGGCTATATTTCTACCAGCGCAAGTACTTTTAGCAACTGGTTCTACTTGGGCTATTGCAGTGGCTTTCTTATTAATCGGTGGCCCCATATTTGGTATATTTTACATTATGTGGACCATTCCCAATAAACATCGAGGATATATATTTTTAAAATTAATTTTGTGTTTACTATTATTCTGGATATTAAGCGCAGTTAAATATCACGTGGGGAGGATGGCATAAAATGCCCGACCTGATTATTTCATCGGTGATAACTGGCACTATCAATGAGTTTATTGATTGGGCTATGGTTATAGTGCTGCTGATGTTTGTGTATTACTTATTCCGTCTCATTTTCTTCGGTCCTGGTGAGAGTGAAGAACAATTACAAGGTCGAAGAGATCGCTTTGGTAACTGGATCAAAGAGCAGAAAGATAAAAAAAATCAAGAAGAAACAACCAATGCGGAAGCGGCTAAGAAACAGCACGAAGCTAACAGTCGAAGAAGATTATTAGAACCAGTCAAAGGTTTTGTAATCAGAGTAGAAAGAACTACCGAAAATATGAGTGATTATTTAACTCACCAATCCTCTTACTCTCATGCTCATGCGGAGAATTTCTTGCATTCCATGAATAGTAATTTACGTTCTGCACGAAGAACCTTACATGTAGCAAGGATGCATTCAAAAGGAGATAAGAGGGATTTTATGTCTAATCTTTCCAATTATGTTCAAGCTATGGAAGAGGTGATTCGAGATTCTCTACGAGTAAATCTTCCTCACAATAATACTGATCCAAATTGGGGTGTGAAGGCGGGAAATATACGAAATAATTTATTTCAGTTAAAGAGTCGTTGTGGTGTTTTAATTCGATCTATTGATGATTTTATTGACGCAGATAGGGCAGTTGCACCGACTATAGCGGCAGGGGCGACGAGTGGAGCTGGGGCTCGTGGTGGACCTTCACCATCTTCTAGACGTCGTCCTTAAATTTGTGTTAATTTATACTTTTTATCAACTTTGTATTTTATAATATTCACATACTTTTTGCTTATCACACACACTACAAAATGGTCTTTTATATCCTATATTAGTATCATGTATCCTATAATAATACAAATATTTTCTAACTCTCTTACATTCATACTTCTGTGCAATCTTCATGAAAAGATCTCCATCGCTACAGGTAATCAATTTTTCATTAAAGCCGCCGACACTAATCGCAGCACTCTTTTTATACATCCCAAAATGCTGCCACCCTAATTCTTTTATTTTTTTAAGATCAAATTTTTGGGCCATGAACTTTCCTGTTTGTTTACCATATTTATCTAAAAAAATATATCCTGAATAAACCAAAGCAGTTTTTTCATCAAATTGAGCTATTGTTTTTTCTATTGCTTTTGGTTTAAGAATATCATCTGCGTCTAAATGTCCTATAACATTTCCTTTAGAATTGGATAAAGCTATATTTCTAGTCTTAGGAATACCTTGTTGCGTTTGGTTATTAAACACTTTAATTCGGGAATCTTTTTGTGCATATTCATCAATAATCTCTTTTGTTTTATCGCTGCTAGCGTCGTTGACTATGTTCAATTCCCAATGCTGATAACTTTGTTTGATAACACTATCTATGGCTTGTGAAATGTATTTATCAGCATTACGTGCCGGCATAATAATCGAAACTAATTCATCTTCTGATTTTTTCTTAGAAAGTAAATTTAATAATTTCAATAGCTTCATCTATGTAAGATAGTTTCTAGGTCCATATAAGTTTTGCGTAATTGCGGTAGATATTTTGCAGCAGAAGGTTCTTCCAAAGTAGTAGCCGGACTAACCATAACGTACCTTACGAATTCTTGATATGTTCCTTGAGCGGTACTGGTTTCTTTTAAGCATTGTACACTATATATCTGTCCTCGTTGGATGTAAACAACATCAACTAATGCTACTTTTTCATCATCCCAATTTTGTCTGGTTTGTTCTTCCAAAGCCAATCCCTGAAAGTTAGATAAAGAAGGGTTAGTTATTCCAGCTCTAAAGAGTCCTGCTGCTTGAGATCTAATGGCGGGTAGGGAAGGATCAAAAAATCTAAGATCCCCTTCAGGGATAGAAAGGGCATAAAATCCATCGTTTAGTCCACTATGTACTGAAAGGGCTCTAATCCTATCCCATTCTTGTTCAAAGTATCCCAATATTTCTGTAGGTTCCATTATGCGGTTGCCACTCCCTCTAAAGCTTCATTAATTACTCTTTCTAATGCTCTAGCTGAAGAGCCTTTTTGTTTTATTCTATTTATTGCTTGGAGGGCTTGCATATGTCGGCCTTCCTGGTGCCTATAGCTGGCTGCAAAGTAATTTCCTAATACACTATCTCTTTCTAACTGAAGTAATCTTTGTAAAGCAGTTTCTCCTACTTTTGGTGTAACCCAGCGGAAGAAGCTCACTACATTTTCCAATTCTCTAATTAAGCCGTTATATAATGCTGTTCCTTTTTTACCTTCTTGTTCTTTCCATGTTTCAAAAAGTATGTCAGCTCTTCCTAGGGGATTATTCAAATCGTAACTTTTAGTTCTTCTTTTACCTTTTCCTTCGTCAACTAAATATACTTCTTTTCTAGGTCTTGAACCTTTGTTTAATGAATAATTAAGTACTACTTTAGCATTAGCTCTTTGTAAAGCTCCAGCGGAAGTAGTATTCTCTCCATGGTTAATATTGTATACATACAAAGGTTTTTTAATGTGTAGAGGCATACCTTGTTCAGCTATTTTCATCATAAGGTCATAATCAATAGCATTTTCTAACGAGGAATCTATTCCTCCTGTTCTAAGGAAAGCATCTCTTCTGAACATTCTGGGATGGTGAATTCTCATTCCTTCTTGGAGTATTCCCATTATTATTTTTTGGTTTGTTCTTCCTTCTTCAGCTCTATACCATTGAGGGGTAAATTCATTACAGCTCCAGTGTGGTTTAGTTTTGCCGGTAGAAACATCTCTATCTATACAATCACCAAAAGCTAGACTAATACCTGCATCTCTTTGCATTTGTTGATATAAAGTATTTACTGCTTCAGGAAGTAACTCATCGTCTGCATCTAATTGTACAATGTATTTTCCTCGACATTGCTGTATGGTTCTATTAGTATTTTCAGCTCTTCCATAATTATTTCCATCGTTAACTATTCTTATATTTAATCTTCCTTGGTATTCATCCTGTAGTCGAGATATAATCTCTTTAGTTCTATCCGTACTTCCATCTTCGCCTATCACTACTTCTAGTTTACTTGTATCAAATTTCTGACGAGCAACACTGCGAATGGCGTTTTCAATAAATCGTTCTTGGTTGTAACAAGGGATGTACACTGAAACTTCGGGAATTGAACTCACTTCTTTATCTCTGGCAGCTGCAACTTTATCAAAAAAGAATTGGCGAACTTTATCTTGTTTTGTATGGTCTACTCTGCCGCCGTGTTCTAAATGATACGCAGTTACATCTACTGGTACAAAGAATAATTTCTTTCCTAATTTGTGATTGAAATGTTCATACAAGCGTAGTCCAAATTCAGAATCTTCTTTACCATAAGTTTTAAAGTCTTCATCAAATAATCCTGCTTCAAATGCATCTCCTTTGTTAAAACTGCAGTTACCTCCAGGTATAGATGAGCCGATGGTATAACTAGGATCATCAAAAGTATCTGGAATCTGTTTTAATCTTTTTGTGATTTGGTATAGTGGTTTTCGCCAGTCTTCTTTAGTTCCAAATCTTCTAGAAGTAGATTTTTCAACTTCATCTAATCTTCTTTCTGAAATGTATTCATCAGTCATATCTTCTGGTTCTACGAAAGCGCGATCCTGTGCAGTTATAAGAGATATACCCATTTGCTGAGCAGCATAATGTCGTTTCATAACTTCTTCAACATAATCATGGCTCATAATCATATCAGAATCAATGGATATAATGATCTCATGAGTTGCTCTTTTGATAGCTTCATTTCTGGCCTTAGCTGCTCTAAATCCAGAATCCGGCTGCCAGACATATTTGACGTCAAAAGGAAAATCCATTTCAGCAACCATATTTAGGCTGCCTTCTGATCCTCTTTTTCCGCCGTCGTCAACTACTACTACCTCGATATTTCTAGGATCATAAGTTTGTTGACATAAAGCTAGTAACTGCATTCGTAATTGTTCTCTTTGATTGTAGGTAGTTACCACTACGCTAACTTTGGCTTGTTCTTGCCATTTCCTATCCCCAAAGGTTCCATCTCGTTCATATTTGTTGATGAGATTTTCCAATGGGGTGTAGTCGTTTAGGGTGTATGTCATTTTTATTATCTCAATTAATTTGGTGGCAATCATAACTGATTACTACTACTTAGTGACTAAATGTCCCGTTATTTATAAATGTTTTGCTCAAATTTGGCTAGTTTTTAAGCTTGAAATATACCTGATCAAACAATATTTTCCCTTCTAAATCTTTTTATATATTAACCGTTTCAGGACCATATGTTCTTCTTATCCAAACAAGTGAGTGTAATTATCCCTACTTACAATCGTAAAGAGTATCTTCTCAAAACTTTATACGCTCTGGCTCATAATAAATATCCTATGAGTAAAGTAGAGGTGATAGTTGCAGATGATGGTTCTTCTGACGGAACGGCACAAGAGTTACAGAAACACCATTTTCCTTTTACTTTAAAGCATGTGTTTCAAGCAGATAAAGGGTATCGAGTATCGAAGATACGCAATGAAGGAGTAAAAGTGTCCTCTCACGATTATATTATCTTTTTGGATTGTGACATGGTTCCGGGGAAAAACTTTATTTATGATCATATCAAAGTTTTACAAAAAAATTCTCGAGCGGTGAGTTTAGGGCATAGAAAGTTTGTTGCTTTTGATACAGTTACTTTAGATCTTCTTCAAAATAAAATAAATGATTTAGAATTGCTTCCAAATATTCCTCATAGAAAGACAAATTCTACCGAAGATTGGCGTTTAGAATTATATCGCTCCACTAATTTTTTGAAAAATTCTTCCGAACCCTATTGGGCTTGTAGTGGTGGTAATATGGGAATTAGAAAAAAGTTTTTGATAAAAGTAGGTCTTTATGATGAAGATTTTGTGGGTTGGGGGCGTGAAGATAACGAGCTAGGGTTTCGATTGTTTCATGAGGGGGCAAAATTTATTCCCAATTTAGCAGCAGTTGCGTATCATCTGGATCATGAAGTTGATGATAACAAAGTGTTAAAAGAAGTAAAAAAGACCACTGCTTTGTTTGAACGAAAAACCAGAGTTTATGTTCCTATTACCACTGATAACAATAAATTTTTCAAAAACAATATTACTTTTCTTAATGAGAAAAATGGAGTAAAATATTATGTAGTCAATAATTAAAAATAAAAAAAAAGAAAATATAATCACTTATCTATTTTCATACACTTTTCCGTTTCCAATGATACTTCCACTCGATCATATCCAGCTCTTGCTGAAGTATATTTTGGATTTGCGGCTAAGATAATTCCAAATTGTTCTTTAGCTGCTTCTAAATTTGCTTTACTTTCGTAAGCGGTAGCCAAGAAATAACGAACGGCAACATTTCTATGATCTTCTTCTAATACGCCAGTACAATAAGTTATACAATCGTCCGTTTTCTTTGAATCACGTAATTCTTTTGCTTTATCCACACGTTCTTGTATTCCTTTTTCTACTCTCCTTACTCCTTCTTGAGCTGACGTTCCTCTTCCGGCAGATTTGTATAAATCCAAAGCTTCAGTTAAAGCACCAATTCTTTCATGAACCGTTCCAGCTAAATAGTGTGCACTGGTATTTGTGCTATCAATTGATTCTACTATGTCGCATAGGGCTAATGCTGCGTCATATCTTCTATTATCTCTATATCCTGTAACTAATCCCAACATAGATTCAACAGTTATGCTTGGAGCTCTAGTTGCTAATTCTCTTGTAGCTTTTTGAAGCTCTGCTTCAAGTCTTCCTGCATATAATCTATTTCCTAATACTGGAAGTCTTTCTATTCCTTTTCTTTTGATTGAATCTGTCATTTTTATTCTCTCCCTATTTTTATTCTGTTAATGCTTTTCTAACTCTTTCTAATCCTGTCTTTGCTGAACTATGTTTAGGACTACTCTCTAAAATACTATTATAAGTTCTTTCCGCAGCAGTCAGATCTCCTTTCTTTTCATATGTTGTTGCCAGGAAATAGGCTATGGGGGTATTTTTTGGATCTCTGGTTAATATATTGATACAATAAGTAACTCCTTCATCCAATTTATTATTATCTCTTAATTCTTTAGCATGAAGAGATTGTTCCTCCAAACGTTTCTGTACTCTTTCCGTACCTTGTTTGGCAGAGGAACCTTTTCCGGCCGCTTTATATTCGGCAATTGCTTCATTTGCTCTTCCCATTCGTTCATATACAGTTCCCAGGAAGTAATGTGCGGTGTGATTTTGTGGATGTGTTGCCAAGACAATATTGCAATATCCTATACTTGTAGTTAGATCTCCTTTATCTCTACTTATTTTAGCTTCTTCTAAAACTATTTCTGCTGTAGGATCACGTTTTCCGTCTATAACTGATTTAAGAGAAGCAATAGTACTTTCATATGCGGTTCTGGCAGCAGTGGCAGTAGTTTGTTCAAATGCAACTCGATTTCGGAGAGTACTAATAGTTCCTGCACTACCCTTCTGCTCTCGGCGAAGCTTGGTTATAGTAGTCTCTAATCTTGATGCAGATTCGAGTAAATCCCTCATTCTTCTCTCTGCTCCCTCGGCATCTGCTCTGGCTCTAATAGAAATGGCAGTATTATCTCTTCGCAAAGCGATTATTACTTCTTCCAATTCTCTTGATCTTCTTCTATATCCATTTACTTCTCTAGCTTTAGTGTCTAATTCTGCCCTTGCTGCTTCGTATGCTGTTCTCAATGCAGGATCTTCAACTACCCTTTCTCCTCTAGCACTGGAGATTAATCTTCTTCGTAAATCGTCAATTTCAGTGTCACGTGCTGTAATTCTACTTTGTAAATCTTCAATTCTTACTGCAGCAGCGGCAGCCATAGCTTCATACTCAGCTACATCAGTTCCACCACCGGATCCGGGATTTTGAAGAATAGCGACGTATGCTCGAATTTGATCATCAGTAGCTCTTTGAATTGTTTCCCACGCTTGGTTTATTTGATTAAATGCTCCATTATATCTTCCTTCATGGTCACAATCTGGATGAACTACTCCAGCAAAATTTCTATACCGTTTCTTGGCAGCAGCTCTAAGAGCAGCGATATTCTCTGGTCTGTCTAAATTTGTAAGTATTGCTTCCTCGGGACCAAATAGAAGAAAAGGTAAAGGGTTCTGTTCTACTGGTGTTGGTGGTGCCATAATTAGTTATTTATTTTTATCTTCCTTTTCCGTCTCCTAAAAGGCCAGCAACTTTCTCAGCTTTTTCTGCTCCACTAGGAAGTGTTCTTAAGTTATCTAGGAAAGTTCTATATGCAACTGCACCACGCTCACGTTCAATCATTCCAGTAATCGCTTCGGGTAAAACATCACGTGCGGCGCTAAATTCAACGTAAGTGGCTTTAGGTGATCCTCGAGCTAATTCATAAGTTTGTCTTTTAAACGTATCACCGTAGCTATTACAACCTACAAAAAATACATGATCGGCTGCCCCAAGTAAAGCGGCTGAACTTTGTCGTGGATCAATACTACGGGGGCATATATTTGCTTCATGAGAATAAGCGTCACCAAAGAAAGCTACGACGTGTTTCTTTTTCTCACCTGGTCTTCTTTCTCCCATAATAAGTTCAGCAGTGTCCAAGAAAAAATCTCCATAGGCTTCGGGAGTATCTCCACCACTGGTATTAACAATACCTGCAATTTGAGCTTCCAATTGATCTGCTCTGCTAGTGAAAGGATGTATTTGCCCATAGTCTCCTAATTTTTGCTGGACAAGAAGATGCATTAAGTAGCGGGTATCACAGTGATCTCCAACACCAATAATTCTGGCTCTGGTATCTTTTTCTCGGGAGAAAATTACAGCTCCTACCTCTCTAGTTACGTTTCGTACTTCTCTAATAACTGCATACATGCTTCCGGTAGTGTCAAAAGAGAAATAGACATCAAGAGGAGAAGGTGCTTCCACTACGGCTTTTTGATATGTTGCAGCATGATCTGTGCCAGGGGGAAGTGCTTTGACTGCATTAGGTCCTAATAGAGTTGCTCGAAGTGCATCAGCACCTGCGCCGGGAGGAAGTGCTTTTCCACCAGTTTCTGGAGTGGCGGTATCACCTAATAATTTTCTTAATCTATCTTTTGCAATGTCTCCCATGTTTAATTTTCCTCCTAATTTTTAGTTGTAGAGTAAGGTACTAAAGTTGGATTTCCGTTAATTTCTTGTACGGCGTATCTTTTCCCGTCTACTTTTAGAAATGTTTCTAATTCGCCATTCTTATCTGCATCACTAGATTCAAACTCGAGTCTGCTTGGTGCAATATAACTGGATTGCACTTCTTTACCAAGTGTCATATAAGGTATAATTTTCTCAGTAGTTAATCTTAATAATCCTGTTCCAATTAAACCAGCTAAAGTAATATTTCTAACCAATTTTCCCAATGGACCTAATTGTCTTTCTTTTAATTCTTTAAGTTCTTTCCATTCATCATAAGGTATTGGTATTGTATTAAGTTCTCTTTGTTCTTTATCAGTTAATTCCATGTTTAATTTCCTCCAATAAGTGTTATTATACTTCTAAGATTGACCTTTATTTATAAAACTTCCTACTATTTATTACTTTACAGTAGTTATTTCATAAAAATTAGAACAGCCCCAAATCTACACCTTTCAAAGTCATAGAGAATAAACTACTTACACAATCTGAACTTTCTGTCCTAAAGCCTGTCCAGGTAAACCTTTGTCCGCAAAGATAGCTTTGACGTTTCCTTTTCTCCCATGTAAGCCAGAGATGGTTCCTTTAATCTCATTGCCGGTTTCGGTTTTGAAAACGACTATCTTTCCAATTACTTTTTGAGCTTCAGCAGGAGTATCAGCTACTTTTAATACCATCTGCTTCAAGTTAACATGATGTCTTCCCATTCGATAATTCATGACGATTGCTTCCATAATTATGCTAAAAATGGGGGTATTTTATAAAGGTTGCGTCAATGCAATTAATTTTTAGAAATTTATGGAACAGTTCTTCTGAAATCTTGTTTTCAATGGAATTAAAAATTAATAACTTCCATTTATTGTTCTATTAACTAGAGACTATCAACAAATAATTTTGCAGTAGATTATTTCAAATGTTGTTTGTTCTATATTTACTGGCTAGAGCACTTAGATCTAACTGCTATTCATACAGCCGTTAACTCTATACTTGCTTTCCAGATCTGCCCTACTCAACATTTCTGCAGCAGTATCATTAGCTTTTCTATATGCTTGTTCTCTTTCAGCTTGTGGGGTGCTTTCAGGCAAACTTGCGCTCCACCCAATATGGACACCGCTTTGAGTGCCATAGTAACCATGTGTACTAATTGATAAAAAATATCTCTCTGGGGATTGATCTCCTGCAGGTGATAATGCATATTTGAAGTGATCGTCTTTTTTAGCTTCTTCTACTTTGAATCCTTTACTTCTTGCGAAATCTACAATTCTTCCAATATCTCTTTGAACTCTTCTTTTTTCTAAGTCAATTCCAATATCATCTGCTACTGCTCCAACTATTCTTCTAGCAGTCTGGGCAACAGCTTCTAATCTTTGTATCATTTTATTTACCTCTTAATCTTTTATAACTTACAAAAAGAGCCGTAATTTATAAATCTTTCTATAAAATTACTACTATTAAGTGATTAAATAAACTTCTCTTCTCCATCATCCAAATTCTTAAAAACCACTAACCCTCAATATTGTTATGCTCAAAGGTCAAGTTGTTGCGGGGGATTTCAGTAAGATTGTAATGCGAGTGAAATCTAAAGAACAAGTTGAATTGGGCGAGTTAGTAGTCATTGAAGAATCTCAAGAAAAATTCATCTTACAAATATACGATCTTCTCTACGGCAGTCAAATCTCTCAGCAGAATTTGGAAATGGTGGCGGGCATGAATCTAGAGGAAGGCAGTTTTCAATTAATGGATGAGCAATTACGAAATTATCAATTGGCTTTATTGAAACCAATGCTTACTATTCCTCGAAATAATCAAAGCAAGACTAGCAAGAAACTCCCTTCTTTTTTCGGCAAAGTTAGAGAGATAACTAAGGAAGATCTTTCTTTTATCACCATTCCGCTAAATCCTTTATTTA
>Ga0209542_10016482_pt1 | contig 12259 bp, 11 predicted proteins | sample RifCSPhighO2_01_FD_184028 | JGI IMG/M metagenome (GOLD analysis project Ga0209542, IMG submission 184028) | Soil microbial communities from Rifle, Colorado - Rifle CSP2_plank highO2_0.1 (SPAdes) (version 2) | ecosystem: Environmental > Terrestrial > Deep subsurface > Rock core/Sediment ...
ATCCCCGTCGTCAATAAGATCGACGCGCCGCACGCACGCGTTGATGATGTGAGGGCCGAGCTCGCACTTCTTTTAGGCTGTAACGAATCCACTGTTTTGCTCACCTCGGGGAAGACAGGTGCGGGCGTGAAAGAACTTCTCGATGCGATCGTTGCGTGTATTCCGCCTCCCTCGGCAAGTGGCGAAAGGCTCCAAGCTTTGGTCTACGACTTCTCCTATTCCGATCACCGCGGCGTCATCATCTACTGCCGGCTCTTCGGCGGGAAGGTCGCGAAAGGGGATTCACTGAAACTTGCGGCGGCTAATGCGACATTTACTGCGCTTGAAGTCGGCGTTCTCACGCCTGACGAAAGTCCTCGTGAATCGCTTGCCGAGGGCGAGATCGGCTACATCGTGACCGGCATCAAACGCCCAGGCATCGCATCGGTCGGCGATACTGTCGTCGCGGCGAAGATGTCCGCGCAGGCGCTTCCCGGCTATCGTCAGCCCTCTCCGGTCATCTGGGCCAGCGTATATCCCGAATCCCAGGATGATCTCATCCAGTTGCGGCAAGCACTCGAGCGCCTGCGGCTCTCCGACTCGTCGCTCTCCTACGAGGAAGAATCATCAGGCGTGATGGGAAAGGGGTTCCGGTGCGGATTTCTGGGCATGCTCCACTTAGAGATCGTCGTGGAGCGCCTAAAGCGGGAATTCTTCGCCAGCCGGCGAACTGCGTTGGTCGTCACCATGCCCACCACGGTCTATGAGATCACTCGTATCAATGGAACGGTGGAGGAGATCTACAATCCCGCCCGCTTTCCCGACGACGGGTCGCTGAAGAGTGTTCGCGAGCCGTGGGCGAAGGTCGCCATCATCACGCCGCCGAGCTACCTCGGCGGCATAGCGCAGATCCTTTTCGATCATGAGGCGGTCGTGGGGGAAACAGAGACTCTGACGGACGGGAAAGTGAAGGTCGCGGCGGAAATGCCCCTGCGCGAGCTTATGCGCGGCTTTTTTGACAGACTTAAAAGCGTTTCCTCCGGCTTTGCGTCGCTTTCATACGAGCTCATGGGCCTGCGTGCCGCTGATGTCGTCCGGCTCGATGTCCTCGTTGCCGAGGAATTGGTACCGGCGTTCACGCGTATCGTGAGCCGCCGGAGGGTAAACACTGAAGCCGAAGCTCTTGTCGAGAAACTGGAGAAGCTCCTCCCCAAACAGCTCTTCGAGCTGAAGATCCAGGCAAAATCAAATGGCCGCATCGTCGCGTCGCGTCGCAAGTCCGCGATGCGCAAGGACGTTACCGGCTACCTTTATGGCGGCGACATCACCCGCAAGATGAAGCTCTTAGAAAAGCAGAAAAAAGGGAAAAAGAGGATGCTCGCACAAGGCAAAGTAGACATACCCCATGATGTATTTCTCAAAGTAGTACGAGGCGGAGAGTAAGTATCATTTTTTGTACCATGGTACAAAAAATGATACTCGCACGATAAAAGCTCTTGTACATACCAGGTATGCACAAGAAAGAAGAAATTACTACATAACAAGTCCGAGAATACCGGGGGCGAAGAAGATCACCATGCTGATGATGATGAGAACCGCGACGACACCCCACACGACGTTAAGGGCTTTCTTGGTCCGTTTATGGAAAAGGAAACTCATAGAGACAGCTTGTAGCTATTAGCTTGTAGCGGGAATCAGAAAGTCCCAAAAACAAGATGCTAAGATTATAAACCTATGTACCGATTCGAGCAACGTCGCGACCCGATGCGACTCCTCTGGAAGCGTCTCAGCATGGCGGTGCTCCTTCTCCTCGTGGCGCTGGGGGTGCGCGGGGTGTGGAAGGTGTATCAGAAAGCGCAGGAATCACGAGAGCTCCGCATCGAGGCCGAGGCGCGCCTGAATGATCTCCAGCAGCGCGAGGCCGAGCTTCGCGCTGATATCGCGGCTCTTAAAAGTGACCGAGGTATCGAGGAGAAGCTGCGGGAGCGGTATGATCTCGCACATGAGAATGAGGGGGTCATCGTTATCGTCGAGCCGCCGACTCCGCCGCAAGAGCCGCGTTCAACACCCTTTCAGCGCTTCAAGAATATGTTTTCGTGGTGAAGAAGGGCTCGTGGCCGTGCGCGCAAGGCTCCCACCCGAACACATCCTTCCTACATGCGTGTTTATCGTGAGCTACTGCACAAGTGCATTCACGCATGTTGATATGTTGCGCGATGTTCTCTGGGAGCCTTGCGCGCACGGCCGTCTCGCTGGGGTTGATGTTTTTTGGTAGATTTATTGGGCGCGAGTGTAGTTTAGTGGCAGAATAGATGCTTCCCAAGCATCGGGCAGGGGTTCGATTCCCCTCACTCGCATACGGTTCGACCTGCCCGTTCACACGCGGTGCGTGTGTCGGGTTCCCGTATCCCGCACCTGTGGATAACCTGCTGTGGTACAATGCTTTCTCTTACAAGCGCATGACGAAGTAACTATGCCTACTGCACAGCAGACCGTAACCATTTATTCGACGCCGACGTGCCACTTCTGCGGCATGGCGAAGGAATTTTTCAAAGCGAACAACATCCAATACACGGAGCATGATGTTGCATCAGATATCGCGCAGCGCAAAGAGATGATCGAGAAATCGGGACAGATGGGCGTGCCCGTCATCACCGTCGGCGACAGTCTTGTGGTCGGTTTCGACGAGCCTGAATTGCGCTCACTCCTCGGACTTTAACCGATCTTACTTCTTGTTTTGAGACCGACTTAGTTTCTTGAAATATTCAAGGGGCGGGGTTGGGGAAGAAAGGATCTTATCGTAGATGCCCAAAGCTCGTATGCACGACGAAACGAGCGCTCTGTGGGTTGCAGGGGTGAATCCTTCTGAATCGAAAAGTCTTTTTGCTTCCGCAAAGCCGAATCTCGGCATTACCATGGAGCTCAGTTTGAAGAAGTTTGTCAGCATGTCCTTCGTTTCAAGCACAGGGAGTCCTGTTTTATTGGTGCGTTTCTCATTGCCTAAATATGCGACAACGAGTTCGGGTATGGCATATGTCATCCACCCCAGGTGGTGTTCACCAAGCTTTTCCACAGATCGAACTTCAAGATGTTGCGCATCGGTGTTGAGTTGGATTTGCCAGCTTTGTACGTAAATGGGGATCGAAGCGATAGATGCGTGCAGCAGTTCATGTACTACGTCATCTTGCGTATCAAACGGCTTGCCAGGCAGACGTGCCGTAACCAGGGCTATTTTATTGCCAGTCATCGCGTTTTTATCCCATAGAACGCCATGGCTTATGTAAAATCTGCAGGGGACCATAGTCCATGCTCTGCCAGTGGCCATTCCGTTCGTTCCGAGGCCGCCTTTAGAGAGTTCGACGATGTACCAAGGCGCAGAGGCATTACGCGCAGCCGCTTTTATTTCTTGTGTCGATAAGCCTGTCTTTTTACGCAGTTCGTCCAGTCGTTTTGCAACACGAGGAAGGTCGGATTGCAACGTTTTCAAGAAGTAGTTAATGACCGCGAATGGCTCGTCTTTACTCTTGGCCGTGAGTTGTTCCGATACGAAGAATTCGATGTAACGGGGGATGAAATCGACCGGCTGACCTGATGGAGCCGGAAGTTTCCCCTTGAATATTCTCGATATATTTCCTGTACGCTTCATTCTTTCGGCAATCCAGGGTAATTGGGCATCATGTAGCTTGATGGTGTAATCTTTTTTATTCATGTTTTCAAGCTATATCAGCAACCCTCTCATGTCACGTTTGTCAGACATTCTTGAACATTGTTGATTTTTCCCCTCATTCAACGTATATTTCTGATGTCAGAATAAATGACACTATGAGCACTCTTCCAGAAGAGTTGTCGAAAATCGGTCTAACCGAGAAGGAAGCAAAGATATACGCCTCAACCCTTGAATTGGGGCCTACAACAGCGCTTGAGATTGCACGAAAAACAGACATCAAGCGTCCTACGGTATACACGATTTTAGAGTCGCTCAAACAACGCGGGCTCATCGAAGTGCAACTGCTAGGTTTGAAAAGAAAATTCGCGGCCGCGAATCCGGATCAGTTCGACGCGATTATTAGTGAACAGAAGAAACGATTTGACATGATCCTTCCTGATTTACTTGCATTGTATAAACTTCGAGGCTCGAAAAGCCAGATCAAGTACTATGAAGGGATAGAGGGGGTCAAGGCTGTATACGAGACGATGCTACGCGAGATACGAACAGGAGATTCCTATTATGCTATTACTGATGCGGAGAAATGGGCAAAGCTTGATCAGAAGTGGTTCGAGTATTTTATAGAACGGCGAACACGAAGAAAGCTGGATGCACGGATTATTTTTGCGGATACCGAACGCGGACGTCAAAATATGAAAACCGCTGTCATGCTACAGCAGAAAGTTAAAGTCACAAAAAACACGATTGATGCGGATATCTCAATATGCCCGCAGCGGTATGTCGTGCATTCATTTACCCCGCCGATCGCGGCAGTGGTCATTGAAAACGAGGAAATTATCAAGACACAACTCGCCCTTTTTCGCCATATTTGGAATACGTTGCGGTAAGCCTTTGTGCTAGAGTGGCGGCACTGCCCTCGTAGCACAATGGATAGTGCAGACCCGTCCTAAGGGTACGATTTCGGTCCGACTCCGGACGAGGGCACATGCGCCGCCTTGCACCCCTCATTATTGCGGGAATCGTTCTGGCCGTTGCCCCTATCACCGGGCCGGATATTCCGGTGCGCGTCTTGGAGTACGTGAAGCCGCCTGCGCCCGCGGAGGCCACACTCGTTGCGGTCGGTGATATCATGCTCTCGCGTATCGTCGCGAAGCGCATGCGGCACTATGGCGCTGATTATCCATTCGCGAGTACCGCTGACTTCATCAGAAATGCTGATATCGCGTTCGGGAATCTTGAGAGCCCGATCGCTCCCGGCCCTGAAGTCCAGCCCTTCGAGATGACATTCCGCGCGGACCCAGAAGCCGCAGACGCACTTAAAGATGCCGGGTTCGACATCCTCTCCCTAGCGAACAACCACATTCCGAATCTGGGGCCGGAGGGGATTCTTGAGACCCTCCATTATCTCGACGCAGAAGGCATTATGCACGTCGGCGCAGGGAAAGATGCTGTTGAAGCGGGGCAGCCGATGTTCATCATCGCAAACGGCATCATTTTCGGGTTTCTCGCATACAACGACAGCGACGTCGTCCCTCTCTCATACGAGGCAGGCGATGACCGTGCGGGCACTGCCTTGATGCGGATCGACAAGATGATTCAAGCTGTAAAAGGAGCGCAGAATTTTGCGGATATCGTCATCGTATCAATGCATTCCGGCACTGAATATGCGCCATTCCCCAATAAGCGGCAGGTTACATTCGCGCGCGCCGCGATCGATGCGGGTACGGAGCTCGTTCTTGGTCACCATCCCCACGTCATTCAGCCCGTGGAAGTTTACAACGGGAAATATATCTTCTACAGCCTCGGTAATTTCATCTTCGACCAGATGTGGTCTGACGAAGTACGCGAAGGGCTTGCGGTGCGGGCGACCTTCACGAAGGATGGGCTGAAAGAGGTGTCCTACCACCCGGTTCTTATTGAAGATTACGCGCAGCCGCGGCTTCTGGAAGGCGGCGAAGCCCGAAAAATCATTGAAAAAGTAACCCAAGGCCTCCCTGTGGATAGCCCCGCCAACCCCTTGTAATTGCTGGTATGATTATATGACAGCTTTTATCAATAGTCAGAGAAGTATCATGAACAAACATCTCTTTAAGTGCTGGGTGTGGAAGGTCTTGTGGGCGTTAAGTGCAGTTTCGTTCGTGCTCGCATGGGTGAGCGTCCTCATGCAGGCGCCGATCGGCCAGTTTGACCCGCTGTTCCTCCTGTGGAATGCGCTCGTGCTTGCCGTCCTCGCGACGCCCATCAAGCTCGATTGCCACAACTGCAATGTCTGCGGCGTGAAGGGCTCCGGCACGATGATGTAACCCATGGCCCGGTAGGACAATTTCGAATCGCTCTCTATGAAGAATGGCAGCCAAATGTTGAAAATAACAGGTGGTATCGGTCTTGGAGCGTACCGAGAGATTAGTCACCGCAGGAATTATTCGAAATTGTACTAACCGGGCATGACGGGCGACTACGAAGGGCCGAAACTTGACGAGATCCTACGTCTCACCAAGGAAAATAACCGCATGTTGCACAAAATGCGGCGCAACGTCTTTTTGGGCGGCCTTTTCAAACTTCTCCTGTGGGCGGCATTCATCATCGTCCCCTTGTGGCTCTACATGCAGTATCTTGCGCCCGTGATGCAGAGCATGCTGGATACCGTGAACCAGATACAGGGAACAGGAACAAGCGCACAAGCGCAATTCGGCGATCTAAACGAGTCTCTACAGAAGTTGCGAGCCCAATTTCCTCAATATTTTCAGGGGCAGTAAGAGCGTGATATAGTACTTTTCTCACTCAGTATTTGCTGAGTGGTTTGCTTGGGTAGCTCAGTGGTAGAGCGTCCGCCTGAATCTTCGGGCCTTTCTGCTGTAAAGTAGATAGCAAAGCGGGTGAATTCGGGGAACATCAGCGTAATCTGACAATCCCGAGCCAAGCCCAGCAGAGCAACGACTAACAGCCAACGAATAACAAACAACGAAATGCAGGTGCATTCAGTTGTAAGCTAGTAGTTGGAGGTTGGATGTTCGCGAAGCGGGAAGGTGTAGAGACTATCCCTTCGGGGAGTAGCCGAGTAAGAAATTACTTTAGGCGAAGCGCCTGCCATCCTCATCGCCAATCGGCGGACGGATGATGATATAGTCCACAATCGTTCGGAAGAGCGGTAGGTCGCCGGTTCGATCCCGGCCCCAAGCACTTGAGCGAAGCAAAAGTGCGTAAAACAAAACGACCATGTGGTCGTTTTGTTTTTGGAGCCGGGATCGGGAAGAGGTCGGGAAACGGGAGTTCCCCGTGTAGGAAGGAATCGGAAAACCATGGGCTCCCGAACTACGCACGCGTAGTTATAAATCGCAGTGCCCTTGGGGTATTTCCGAGGCCCCATGCCCCAAGCACCAAGTTACCGCGCCCGTACCTTCAATTTCGTCTCGCGTTTCTTGTTGATCTTCGGCAGGCGGATCATGAGAACGCCGTGCTTTTCGCTCGCTTCGGCGGCGTCCACGTCGATCTCTTCCGGAAGGAGGATGGTTCGTGAAAACGACCCCCAATAGAGCTCGCGCTGGAAGTAATTCTCCTCTTCAACTTCGCGTTCGTCGGAGCGGACGCCCGAAATAGTGAGCATTTCTCTCGTCAAAGAGATGTCGATGGTTGCTGGCTGGACACCCGCGACCAGGGCCTTTACGACGATGTAATCTGGCGTCTGATAGACATCCACTGCGAGTTCTCCCTCGGCTTCTTCCTGGCGGGGTGCCGCTTTGGGCTGCTGAATAGGGAGGGTGGCGTGGCGCTCTCCCCCGCGGGATGAGAAAGAAAGATGATTCGCGCGCGGGTCGTCGAGGAACTCATCGTATTCCTGCGGGTCATTGTTGCCGGTAAGGCGGGAAAAGAACGAAGGCTTATTCATGGGCTTGTATTATACATTATCCATTAACCCCTCCTAGGGCGCGGCTGAATACGTTTGACGAATTCGAGCGCGGCTAAAACGGCGATAATGCCGACCCATACGCCGGCAAAGGCTCGTAAGAGATGCTCGTCCGCCGTGTTGAGTATAAGGAAGTTGAACGCGATATGCAAAAGGGAGGCGAGGATAACTCCGAGGGCGGCATACCATTCCTTTTCGAGCCTCGTCCGATAGAAGGAATAGGCGATGAAGACGCCCACGATAGCCGACGAGAAGACGTGAAGGAGGGTCGCCCCGATGAAGCGCAGGTTCCCGGTCATCACCGTCTGGATGACAGTTTCTCCTGCAAGCGGGGAGAGGAGGAAAAGGGCGTTCTCGAGGCCTGCGAAGCCGAGGGCGACCGCGACCATGTAGATGACGGCGTCCACCGGCTCATCGTTCTCTCTCCGGTGGAGGACGGTGAGCCATGCTACGGCGTATTTCGTGAACTCCTCGATGGTGGACCATGCCGCGAAAATAGCGGTCTGGGTGACAAGATAGCCCGCGACGAACTTTTGGATGGGGATGACGATGACGACCGTGAGCATGCCTGCAAGAAAGGCGAGGGCAATGAGCCGCCGCGGCTCCGGATGTACCGAATCCTCTTTGAGCCAGAACCATAACCAAGCAAGAGCAGGAAAAATACCTCCCGCAACGGCGATGGCATAGGAAGACACATCCGGCATCGGGCTATTGTATCAAGTTTTTGTGGGCCACTTGGCGACCATGAGAAGTTCCGCATCTTTTTGCGGCGATTGAGGCAATTTCTGCCAAATGGCTTCCGTCACGAACGGCATGAAGGGATGGAGGAGTTTCAAAGAGGTAGTGAGGATAGCATATAGCACATAACGTCTAGAAGTGGCGGCTTCGCCGCCGCTCTTAAATATCACCTTTGACTCTTCAAGGATTTCTGCGGCAAAACGGTCCCATACAAAATGATAGATGGAATCCGCCGCGAGATCGAGCCGGAACTTTTCGATATTTTCGGACACGTTCTTCGCCATCTCCATTATTTCCGCAATCAGCGCCTGGTCGGCATCTGTAATGACGGGTTTCGTAAACCCGTCATCGATGTTTTCGAGCACGAAACGAGCTATATTCCAAAGCTTATTCGCGAAGTGCTTGTAGCCGCGCACACGGTCTTCGGAGAGCTTAAGATCAGTACCGGGCGCTGCGCCGATGATAAGCGAGAGGCGAGTCGCGTCGGCGCCGTATTTCGTGATCATGTCCAAGGGATTAATGATGTTGCCGAGCGATTTCGACATCTTCCGGCCCTGGCCGTCGCGGACGAGGCCGTGGAGATACACTTGCTTAAACGGCACTTGCCCCACGAGGAACCCGGACATGAGAATCATGCGCGCCACCCAGAAAAACAAGATGTCATACCCGGTCTCGAGGACCGATGTCGGATGATAGGTCTTCAGATCTGCCGTTTCTCCCGGCCAGCCGAGCGTGGAGAACGTCCAGAGCCCGGATGAGAACCATGTATCGAGCGTATCGAGGTCTTGTTCCCATCCTTCACCCTTCGGCGGTATCACTCCACAGTAAATCTCCTCGGTCGTTGCATCACTGGCAAACTCAATGACCCAAACACCGTACTTTTCAATCCGGTCGTGTAAGACTGGTCTCTTTGCCCACCATTGTTTCAATTCGTCGACTGATTTACCCGGATAATCTTTCTCTGCTGGATAAACCGCAAACAGTTCATCGAAGTTTTTGAAATGAGAAACGTTTCCAACAGTCTTTCTCGTAGGCTTGATACTTTCTATTACCAGATCAGTCTTTTCATCGGCGAGACTAAAGTCGATCAGATCTCCACTATGAAGATCACCCCAATATTTCTCACTTCCTTGCGGTCGTCCTGCCCTGACCTCAATAGTTTTAGTCCCGTTCTGTAAGGCATTAAAGATTTCATCCCCATAAATCTTTAGATTCCAAATCTTTGTTTTTTGTCGTTTGTCATTTGATTGATCTCGATACCACACCGGAATACGATGGCCGAACCAGATTTGGCGCGAGATGCACCAATCGCGGAGATTATCAATCCAGTGATAATAGATTTTTTCGAATCGTTCCGGCGCGATTTTCGTCTGGCCACTCTCGACCGCTTCGTGCATCCACTCTTTGAGCGTCCGCTCTTTTCCGTCGGGGAATTTCGCCTTCTTGTTGACTGCAATAAACCATTGGCGCTTTGGCAAGGGTTCGATGATGCCACCCGTGCGTTCCGCGGTCGAGATGTTTTGTGTCACATCCTCTTCGTTCTCGAGCAAATCCTCATCGCGCAACCATGCGACGATCTCTTCTCGTGCATCTTTTGTCTTCTTATCCTTAAGCCGTCCCTCGACCATCATTTTCGCGTATTCATTGATGACTTGTGGTCGTGGAAGATTGTGGCGATCGGCGATCTCCCAGTCGGTCATGCTGTGCGCGGGCGTGACGCCGAGGGCACCGGTGCCGAAATCTTTTTCGACGCTTTCATCCGCCACTATTTTGATATGGAGCGGCACGTCGCAGAAGACGGCGTCATATTCTTTCCCGATGTATGCGCGATAGCGTTCGTCGTCGAGGTGTACCGCAACGGCAGTGTCGCCAACTTTCGTTTCCGGCCGCGTGGTCGAGATCGCGATAGGGAAATCCTTCGAGTATTTGAAAGTGTAGAGTTTCGCTTGCCGCTCCTCGTAGACTATCTCGTCATCGGAGATGGTCGTTTGTCCTTTCGGATCCCAATTCACGATGCGGTCGCCGCGATAGATTAATCCGGCATCATACATACGCACGAACGCTTCCATCACCGCCGCGTAGCGTTTCTCATCGAGCGTGTAGGCGTAGCGGCTCCAATCAAGCGAGGCGCCCATCGTGCGTACCTGGTTGATGATGTTCTTTTTGCTTTCTTCGGTAAAGGCCTCGATTCGTTTCAAGAGCTCATCGCGACCGAGGTCATGTCGTGTTTTCTTTTCCTCTTTATAGATTTCTTTCTCGACTTTCGCCTGCGTCGCGATGGCCGCACTGTCGGTTCCGGGAATCCAAAGAGTCTTCTTACCGTTCATGCGTGCATAGCGGATGAGGATGTCTTCAATGGCGAGCATGGCCGCATGGCCCATGTGAAGGGTTCCGGTCACGTTCGGGGGAGGGAGGACGATGGAATAGCTTTCGGCGTCTGGCTTGATAAGGCCGTCAGCGATCATTTTGTCCGGATTCGTGTAGCCGCTTTCGTCCCACAATTTGATGGTCTTCGGCTCTTCTTCTGCCGGATTGTAGGGCTTGAGGAATTCTTCGGGAATGTTTACCCCGTTAGAGCTTTTGTCTCTAATGGGGCCAGCTCGATTTTCGGCCATGAAGGGCATCCTAGCATGAAATAAGCCGTATTTTGGAGTGGGTTGACACACTGTTAAGTTTCGTTTATATTCTTGCGTAGGAGAGGGAAGGGACGCCAACCCTCTTTGTTTCGGCTTTCCGCGGAAGGTCGATTCGGTGCAACGAGCGCATCTTCGGATGCGCTCTTTCTTTTTACACTAACTTTAAATTCCCATTCGCTCGGATCGAATCAGGTTCAGCGAATCCGCTCCGCCGGCCGGCGGATGGCGGATTTTTTTTTGCGCGGAAGTAGCCGGCAAGAGTGATCATAAGGGCGTTATCGGTCGCGAGCTCGGGAGGGGGAATGAGAAGTTTTGTGCCGTAGCCGTAATCTTTGATAGAAGACGCTAGTTGTTCTCGGATATGCGTATTTGCCGAGACGCCGCCACCAACAAGAACAGTTTGCGCACCATATTCTTCAATCGCTCGCATTGTCTTTGCCACCAGAACGTCGGCGGCGGCGTCTTCGAATTCTCGTGCAATTTCCATCTTCATGTTTTCTGAAAGCGGTTCATGTGCCTCAACAATTTTACGCACGGCGGTTTTCAATCCCGAAAACGAAAAGTCGAAGTCGTCCGTATCAATCATCGGTCTTGGCAGAGCAATCTTTCCATCAAGGTTTAACCTTGATGTTCGGGCTTTCGTTGCGAGGCGAGAGATTTCCGGTCCGCCAGGGTACGGCAATCCCAAAAGGCGAGCGACTTTATCGAATGCTTCGCCCACCGCATCGTCACGCGTTTGCCCGAGAAGTTCATATGTCATCCATTCTTTGGAGAGCACCAATTCCGTATGCCCGCCGGAGATAAGAAGTGAGAGAAGTGGAAACTTGAATTTCTTGATTTCTGAGATTTGATTATTGTTTATTTCCTCGACGCTCATGGCGGAGAGGATGATGTGTCCTTCCATGTGATTGACGGGGACGATAGGAAGTTTCCACGCGGCCGCGAGCGCTTTCGCGAAATTCACACCGACCCAGAGTGCCGGCTCAAGCCCGGGGCCATGCGTGACCGCTATTACATCGATTTCAGGTTTTCCGTGTTTCGTCAGGAAAATTGTAAGTTGTCGGGAGAGTTCCGGCTCTCGCTCTAGGATTTTATCGATTCCAATGAGTGACTTCGTAAGTCGCTCATTTAATGCTGCCTGATCCAGCACTGATTCGAGCAGGGGCACAAGATTTTTCTCGTGCTCGCGCTTCGCGAGATTAGGGAAGACCCCGCCGTAATGGGTATGGATAGCGGCCTGCGAGAGAAGGGCATTACCGAGAACAGTGAACCTGAAATCATGTCCAAAGTCGCCCTCTGCCTCTATCACGCAGATCCCGGTCTCATCGCAACTCG
>Ga0209542_10016483_pt1 | contig 12259 bp, 13 predicted proteins | sample RifCSPhighO2_01_FD_184028 | JGI IMG/M metagenome (GOLD analysis project Ga0209542, IMG submission 184028) | Soil microbial communities from Rifle, Colorado - Rifle CSP2_plank highO2_0.1 (SPAdes) (version 2) | ecosystem: Environmental > Terrestrial > Deep subsurface > Rock core/Sediment ...
AAACCCGAGCCGCAAAAGCGGGAACATTTCTCAAATGTACGAAAAATGCGTCCGAGCGTATGGCTATGCCAAGCAAGCAATATCAAAACCAAAAACGACATTGATCCTGAGGCAGACGCTGTGCTTGTTGGAACTGATCTGGAAACATTTGCAAAATCACTTTTATCATAATTTGCTTTTTAGTCTGAAATAGGTAAAATACTCCCTATGCCTAAAAAGGGAGAAAAAACAGAAAATCCAAAAGAAAATACAGCAGAATTTGCCGTAATTGCTACTGGTGGCAAGCAGTACAAAGTGGCTGTGGGCGATGTTTTAAATATTGAGAAAATAAAAGGCGAGCACAAGGAGGGTGATAAGCTTACTTTCGACAAGGTGCTTCTTGTGGATGATGGCGCCAATTCTACGATTGGGACGCCTTATATTGATGGCGCGAAAGTCCTTGCAGAGCTCACACAAATCGGCAGAGCAGGCAAAGTAAGCGTCGTTAAATACAAGCAGAAGAGCCGATATTTCAAAAAGAGCGGGCACAGACAGCCGTTTTTTAAGGTAAAGATTACGGGGCTCAAATAGTCCAACCACCTCAGCTTCGCCACTCCTCCTTATCCAAGGAGGAGATTTTATTTTCATCCCCGCCTTAGTCAAGGAGGGGATTGAGGGTGGTTGTGTTTGACAAATCCTAAAATAGAGGTAATCTACTTTTAATTCAATCCCACCCGAGGTTTTAGCGCAATGCTATCCTCTCGGCTTGAGGATATCGTTCGTTGAAATCGTAGGTGCACACCCATTATTATCCAATGAAGCTTCGAAATATTATTTGGTGGACTTTTCTTGTCGTCGTCTTTGCTGTGTGCTACTTCGCCACGCGAAGTTTTCCACACCCATATGCGACTCAATACATGCTCATTCTGAGTGGCATTATCATTTGGCTCTCGCTTTGGCTTAGTTCTATGGCACAAGATGCCTATCTCAGAAACAAAGCTTTCATGCTGGACCCAAATGAGTTATTGCCAGAGGCAGGGATCTATTTTGCCCAATTTGCTGGCATGTATAGCAAGGAATTGCCCATGCTCTGCATGTGGAAAGCGGAGGTAAACTCTGAAAGCATGGTAGCTTCCTGGGATTCTGGGAACATGTATCGCTATGTATTCAGGCCGGCAAATCTCTCTCGAGAGCTCCTGGAAGCGTGCAAGAGCAAGGACCATTCCCGAGCAAAATCCTTGAGCGAAGGGTGTTTTCTTGTTTTCCAATCGGGTGAATTTCCCGAGCTTTCATTCCATCCGACATCGGACCAGATCACCTGGGAGGATAAGCACGAGCAAAGTCATCCTAGGATCGATTCAGCCATTCCGCTTCCAGCCGAATCCTGAATCCTGCGGCGACACTCGCTCCACCGACATCAAACTCTGATGTCGGTCTTTTTTATTCCACAAGGTAAACATTTTCAACGGTCGTTGAAAATGTTTACCTCTTGTTTTCCAACGCGGCTTTGATGGTGTCGCTATCGGAATATTCTATTTCAAGGCCGGTGGAGAGACCGCGACCGAGGTGAGAAATTTTGATTTGAGGGGCGATTTCTGTGATTGATTTTTTTAGTATCTCTTCCGTGTTTTCGCCTTCATGTGTGGCGGAAAGAGCCAAGATTATCTCTTTTACACTTTTTCTTTTTTGGATTAAAGATAATAGTGAAGCGAGGCGGATTTTTTTCGTCGGTTCCTTTTCCAATATCGGCACGAGTCCACCAAGGATGAAATATTTGCCTTTGAATGCCCCACTTTTTTCTATTGTTAAAAGGTCGCTATCCTTGGCTACGAGTATCAGAAGCGCCTCATCTCTACTTTCATCTATACAAATAGGACAGAGAGTGCCTCCGCTCTTCTTGGCGAAATATCGCATGCATTCCTTACATTGCGCCACATCCTTTTTGAGCTCGCCTAGTAGCGATTTTAATTCTTCAATATAGGCAGGGTTTTTAGCAAGTAAAAAATATGCGAATCTCTCTGCTTGTCGCGGTCCAATACCCGGAAAATCCCTGAATAATTCTTTTAGCTTTTCAAACGAGTTCATGCTTTTGTTTCAGTGTTTCTGACAAGCTCTAAAGCTCGCTAGCTCATAAGCTTCCTAGAATACCTGTTCCTCCTCTTTAGTGAAGTCAGCAATGTTGGTCCGGTCAATATTTAGGAATGTGGTGCGCTCCTCGTCAAAGAATAGCTCTATGGAACCGACAGGCCCGTTCCTGTGCTTGTCTATGTGTATCTGGGCGATACCTTTTTTGTCGGAGTCTTCTTTGTATTTATCTTCTCTATGAATAAACATTACCACATCAGCATCTTGTTCAATTGAGCCGGAGTCACGAAGGTCCGAAAGCTTCGGCCTACCTGAACCGCCTCGAGTTTCCACTGAGCGATTAAGCTGGGATAGGGCAAGCACAGGAACCTCAAGCTCGCGCGCAAGCTGTTTTAATGAGCGCGAAATTTCGGTTACCTGCTGAACCATGTTATCTGATTGCTTGTAATTTCCGGTCGGCATCATAAGCTGAAGGTAATCCACGACCACAAGACCGAGTTTTTTCTCTATCTTGAGCTTTCTTGCGACAGATTTCATTTTCAAAATATTATTTCCGGGCTGATCATCTATATATATCGGCGCTTTAGAAAGGCGATCCATTGAGTGCTTTATTTTTTCAAAATCATGTTCTATTGAAAGCTTGCCTGTGCGAAGCTTCCAAGAGTTCACCATAGCATCAGCAGACATCATTCTGTCCACAAGCTGCTGGGAACTCATTTCTAAGGAGAAAATGCCTACAGCCGTACCCTTTATAGCCGCTTGGCGCGCAATGTCCAGGGCGAGTGCGGTCTTACCCATAGACGGCCTTGCGGCAAGAATAATGAGATCTGACTTCTGAAGCCCCGAAAGAATGTTATCCAAGTCCCTAAAGCCGGTAGAAATGCCACGAAGCTCGTTTTTTGAGCGATGCATCCTGTCCAAGCGTTCCCATGCTTCGTCCAATGTTGAGCCGAGTGAGACGAACTTGGAAGAACTTGAAGAATTTGTTATATCAAAAATTTGTTTTTCCGCGCGATCTAAAAGCTCGTCAATATCCTTGTTCTCATCAAATCCCATCTCGCCTATATTTTCTGCCGCCTCTATCAACCGACGGAGAATATATTTTTTGTGCACAATCTCCGCGTAATGCCGGATGTTGGAAGCCGGAGGGATACTCTGTATCAACTCAGTAAGATATGCACGACCGCCGATCTTCTCCAGAATCTTTTTTTCTTTTAGCCGCGCCGAAAGAGTAAGAAGATCAATCGGGTCGCCCTTACCACTAAGCTCAAGCATTGTTTCAAAAATATCTTTATGCTTGTCAGCATAAAATGAATCATAGACAATAGTATCAGTTACGTCGTGGATTGAATCAGGATGCATCATTATGCCGCCTAAAAGCGCCATTTCGCTTTCTAGGTTTTGCGGCGGGACTCGTATATCTTTAAAAGTTTTAGCCATGGGGCTATTGTAGCACCAGTGGGGTGGCTCAAAAAGTTTGAATTCCGCATAAAATGTTGGTAAAGTGGGGACAAGCTTGTCCCGTTCGAAATCCGGTAATTTAGGTTTACGATATAACAAAGTAATGCGCAAAAAGGTAAATATACAAATTAATAAAGGTAATCGCTACGGAAATGCCGAGCATTTCCTATTTCAAACGGGATGATCGCCGTAATACTAGCAGCAGGGAAGGGCACTAGGATGGGTGATGTTGGCAAGGAGACTCCAAAGGCCTTGTTGAAGGTGCTTGGAAAAACTTTGCTTGAACATAAACTTGACGAGCTCCCAGATTCTGTTAGCGAGGTTGTTCTAGTTGTCGGCTATCTCAAAGAAAAAATCATAACTCTTTTAACCGAAAACTACGGCCGTCTAAAAATTACTTACATAGAGCAGAAAGAGCTTTTAGGCACTGCGCATGCACTCTGGATCTGTAAAGAACATCTAAAAAACAAAGAAAAATTTTTAGTAATGATGGGAGATGATATTTATGCACCAGAAGATATGAAAGAATGTCTAAGAGAGCCGTGGTCAGTACTGGTGTCAGAAAGAGATTCAGTCCTTGGCCGCGCGAAAGTAGTTTTTGACAAAGAAGGCAGAATAAAAGATGTTCTTGAAAGATATACAAAAGATGAGCCCGGATTTATCTGCACCGGAATGTATTCTTTAACTCCCGAAATTTTTAATTATGAAATGTTATCTATTGGAGGAGGGGAATACGGATTACCTCAAACAATACTATTGGCAAAAAGAGATCACGAAATAAAATCTGTACAGGCAAGATTTTGGCTTCAGGTAAATTTGTCTGAGGATCTGGAAATAGCAGAGCAGTATTTCAAAATGAAAAAGTAGAAGATTTCTAATAGACAAGGACCGCGAAAATGTTTCTGACATTAATTCGCGGTCCCCAGCAGCCAATAGGCTGAACAAAGCAACAAAATGTATTATGTGGGCGAGCCCCATGGCAAATCACTTCTATTCAATGACTATAGCGCTTATGAATTGGGACAAGTAAGAACCCGTTCACAAGCAAAATGTCAATAAAATAAAACGATTGAAGCCATGAGGACTGGCCCACTTAATACATCTATTCAGAGCAATTATATCACCTTATTGAGTTTTTGTCAACGTTTGAGTCCCGTCATTTCCGTCTTTAACAGCAAAACCATGTTTTTCAATCTCCTTGCGAAACTCGTCTGCTTTGGTCCAATCTTTTATAACTCGCGCCTTTTGCCTCAGATCAAGCAGTTTTTGGACTTCGCCAGTTACCATGACTTTTTCTTTTGTCACATGTCCGAGCATGAGTCCCAGTACTCTATCAAAATCTAAGAACGTCGCTTTCTTATCCTCATCGCTTATTTTGACATCCTTCACTAATTCCCACACAAGAGCTAAAGCTTTTGGGGTATCAAGATCATCATTTATCGCCTCAAGAAATTTTTTCTGATACGAAGAATTTATCACACCAATCTCGTCTCCAAGTTTTCTAAAACATTCATGAAGTCTCTCGTAAGCAACTTGAGCTGCTGATATAGCTTCTAATGAATAATCCATGCGGGTAGAATATCGGGCTGTCAAAAGCCAATAGCGGTAGGCGAGGGAATGAATCCCGTTTTCTCCCAAAGTATGCAAAGTGATAAAATTTTCTCCTGACTTTGCCATTTTTTCGTCGTCACCGATGGTGATGAAAGCATTATGAAGCCAGTATCGAACAAATTGTTTTCCTGTGTAGCTTTCAGATTGCGCTATCTCGTTGTTGTGATGCACAGGGATGAGGTCGATGCCTCCTGTATGGATATCAAAAGAAACACCCAGATATTTCATACTCATAGCAGAACATTCAATGTGCCATCCGGGAAATCCTTTGCCAAAAGGCGAATCGTATCCCAATCCAGTTTCATCTGCGGGTTTCCATAAAACAAAATCCTCGGGATGTCTCTTCTCGCCTACAATACCAATCCGCGAGTGCCCATTATCCGCAATCGCACCACCCAATACTCCATAATTGGGAAATTTTTTCGTATCAAAATAAATACCGCTTGCTGTTTTGTAGGCGGTACCCTTTTTCAAGAGCGCTTCAATTATCGCAATGTCATCTTTGATATGCTCACTTGCAAAGGGATAATCGTCAGCGGGTAATATATTCATTTTCTGCATATCCTCTCGTGATTTTTCGTAGTATGTGTTTGCAACTTCTTTCATTGCAGCAAGCGTCATTGGCTTTTTCTCACGCATCAGCGCGTTTACCATTTTGTCTTCGCCTATATCAGCGTCGGCAACGATATGACCTATGTCTGTTATATTCATCACATGCTTTACCTTGTAGCCATTGTAGATAAGCACGCGCTTCAAGACATCAGCAAAAGTATAAGCGCGCAGATTACCGATATGAAGAAAGTTGTAGACAGTCGGCCCACAAGAATACATAGATACCTCACCTTTTTTTATAGGCTTAAATTCCTGTTTCCGTTTTCCAAGAGTATTGAATAAAAAAAATTTTTTCATTTTAACTTCAAGCCACAAGCACTAAGCTCAAAGCTTTATTTGCTACAGCCATTTTTTGTATTTAAAAAATGTAACACAGCTCAGTATTACGATAAGCATTATGCAGATGACGATGACAAAATCGTAGCGATTTCCAATAAAAGGCGTAGACTCTGTCCTCATTGCAAATATTGCAGCTATCAATGTTAAAGGAAAGGTAATGAATGCCATCATAGTAAGGCCTTTCATTGCCTCATTTTGTTTTGCTGATAACAGAGAATCATTAGTGTGTCTTAACTCCTCAAGCAAGGCCTTGTTGCTCTGCATTCTTCTGTCAACACGATCATACTCGCTTTTTATATCGTGAATTATCGATTCGGAGCTATCGCCAAGAAAGCCTCTAAATATTCCACGCAATGCCTCTATAGCTTCTCTATGAGGCAGCAGGGCATTGTTAAATTTCAAGATATCACGATGTATCTGAGAAAGTTCCGCCACCATCTTTTTCTCCTCGCCCTTGAAGATTGAATTTTCCGCCTTTTGCAGAAGCCCTTTTATTACCTCAACATCATACAAAAGCGAATGGTATAAATGTTTTACAAGCCGATGAAATATGACGCCGGCATTCTCCTCAACACCTTGCTCTGTTTTACTTCGCTCAAAAAATTCCGAGAATTTTTTTATGGCTGTCATTGGATCATAATGCACCGTCAAAAGAAAATTTTTGCCAACCAAAAAATCTATTTCTTTGCGGTGACCTTCTCCTTGAAACGCATTCTTATGGAAGGACAGAGTGGGAAAATGAAGAACTATGTAAACGCAGGACGGATACAGTACCACACGCTGCTTGGGGGTAGGGGATAATAGATTTTCAACAGCCTCCGCAGAAACATTAAAGCGGTGCATTATTTCGTTTACCTCCTTTTCCTCGGGATTTTCAAGGTCAAGCCATTTTAGTCCTTTATAACTATATTCTTTTATCATCCCATTCGAAATAGGAAATGCTCGGTATTTCCGTATTTGCTAATTGCTTTTAAATAATAAATAGACCTTTTTGCTTTTATCCCGTTTATTGAAAATCGCAACTGTGTGATTTCGAACGGGACTGTTCTTAGATTATAACTGTTTATATGCTTGGTTGACAAATCCATGCTACAAGCTCAGTATTCTCGTTGGCCATGAACAAATCCGCTTCGACGATGATGGCGAAAAGCCATCGAAACCGCTTGGCTGTAGGCTTCTACATCTGCATTGGCTGGAATGAAGACCGGCCATCCATCGACATCTTGTCGCCTCAATACGACTTTCTCTCAGAAGGGAAATGGTCGCGACGAGACTGGGGGAGTAAAAGCCTTGAAACGATCGCGAATGAAATTGCGAATGAATCAGGGCTTGTGGCAAAGCTTCATTCTCACACCTCCTGTCGGTCAGTGATTCTGTATCGGCTCGAGGCAAAAGCAGCCTAAGACCATTCCGTAAATGGCACAAGTGTCTGAAAAAGGCACTTTTTTATTGTTTTTTCTTGCTACTTTAGGTTTTTTTGATATAATCGCTGAATGTCTTCAGCAATTAAAAAAATCGCAATTGCCGCAGCGGCAACCTTTACAATTGCCTTAGCTTTTTTTGCCGGGCTTTATGTGGATGCCCAAAAAGCCACTATTTACAATAGTTCCGGTGCACTTTCTGCAACAGCGGAATCTACTCATTCGGATATTGACCTTTCTATTTTCTGGCGCGCGTGGGATATTTTGAATCAAAAATATATTCCGACAAGCGCTTCCAGTTCGGTCACGACCACTGATGAAAATAAGATATATGGCGCAGTCAAGGGTCTTGCGGAGTCTCTTGGTGATCCTTATACGACATTTTTAACACCTGATGAAGCAAAAAATCTCACTAGTGATTTATCAGGGAGTCTTGAAGGCATTGGTGCGCTTTTGGGAATCAAGGACGGTTTCCTCAGTGTAACTTCTGTCATAAAAGATTCTCCAGCGCAAAAGTCAGGCATTCTGGACGGTGACACTATAGTAAAAATAAACGAGGTCTCGACAGAAGGGATAATAATAGAAGATGCAGTTCAAAAAATAAGAGGCAAAAAAGGTACAAACGTAACACTCACAATAAAAAGAACGGGCAGATACGATCTGTTCACAATAACAATCACAAGGGACACTATTACTACTCCTGTTGTAGAAACAAAAAAAGAGGCCGGAGGAGTATTTGTTGTCAGAGTGATGAGCTTTACCGCTAATTCGCCGGAGCTTTTTCGCAATGCTCTACGCGAATTTGTTGACTCCGGATACAGCCATATTGTTCTGGATCTCAGAAACAATACTGGTGGATATCTGGAAGCGGCGGTTGATATGGCAAGCTGGTTTTTACCTCCAGGATCGAAGATCGTTACGGAGGACTTCGGTAAAAACAACAAACCGAATGTTTACTATAGCAGGGGATATAATTTATTCAGTCAAAACATGAAGATCGTGATTCTTGTGAATGAAAATACCGCATCTGCGTCTGAAATTCTCGCTGGAGCTTTGAGAGACTCGGGAAGGGCAGTTTTAGTCGGTACAAAAACTTATGGCAAAGGATCTGTTCAGGAACTCGTTCCACTGACTGATGATACGCTACTGAAAATAACGGTTGCAAGATGGCTCACCCCGAATGGCACCTCAATTTCACACAACGGGATCAATCCGGACTATGAGATAAGGCGCACTGATGACGACATCAGGAACAAAAAAGATCCCCAGATGGATAAGGCGCTGGATTTAGCACGAAAATTATAAGATATACGCGGCACTAATACACGAATTCATACGAATAACACTAATTATGAAATACGAAGAAATACAAATACATAACTTGCGCTCTGAAACCCATTTGTGTCATTCGCTGTATTTATTCGTAATTCGTGTCGTGCTATGAGAGTTATTCTTCTTAAAGACGTTCAAAAGATAGGCAAAAAATATGATGTCAAGGATGTGACGGACGGTTATGCTCTGAACTTTCTCATACCACAAGGTGCAGTGAAAGTTGCGACTCCAGAAGCATTAAAAAAAATCGATGTCCTGAAAGCTGAATTGGAGGTGGAAAGGAAAATTCAAGGAGATCTTCTGTCCAAGAATATACACGAAATTGAAAATAAAGAAGTGGTGATAAGGGCGAAAGTAAATGAAAAGGGGCATCTTTTTGCAAGTCTGCACGCGCCTGAAATTGCTATCGCGATAAAAGAATCAATTGGTGCCGATATAAATCCCGATTTTATAATTCTCGAAAAACACATCAAGGAAACGGGCCCGCACAATATAGAGGTAAAAGCAGGAAACAAAAAGGTTAAGGTGAAACTTTTAGTTGAATCAATATGACAAAAAATTTCTGCTAGCGCAGAAATTTTTTCTATTACCGACGTAGAGTGAGGGAAATGGAAAAGTAATCTTTTCCATTTCCGATCCGAGAAGAGCAATATAAGGGCAAGTACCGCGCGGCAAGCCGCGCCCAGGAATTCGCTTTGTGAATTCCTTTTGGCCGGGGCTTGCCCCGGGGTAAATACCGCTTTTATTTCACTTGGACTATTTTTCGCAAAGCTCTAGTTCCGTCAAAATTATTTTTTCGTTTTGTTCCGAACTTTACCGTGCCGGCTTTTAGAGCAAAAAGAGTATGATCGCGCCCTATTCCTATATTAGCACCAGCAAGTACAACAGTACCCCTTTGGCGGACAATAATGTCACCGATCTTTGCTTTTTCTCCATCATAAAGCTTTACACCGAGAAATTTCGGCTGGGAATCTCTTAGATTTTTAGCTGTTCCGGCGGCTTTTTTGGTTGCCATATGTTTTAAATTCTAAGCTCTAATGTCTAAATCCTAAATAAATACTATAATAACGGATGCGGACACTATAATGCAGATTATCCAAAAAATCAAGTCTTTCTTTTCAAACTATTCAGAAGAGACCGGAATATGTCTTATCATTATTCTTGTAGCCTTTTCCTCCTTTTTTCTTGGGCAGTTTTCTGCCAGAAGCTCATCCGCTAACAAAGATAAAATCAGTTTTGAAAAAGATTTTGCGCAATCGTTTCCTTTACAGCAGTCATCGGATAAGCAAATTACCACTACTTCTAGTTCAAGTACAAACGCGGATGAAAAAAAAGAAAAAGATCTATCTGTGCCGCAGATGAACGGGCAAAACCAAAATGGACAAATTGTAGCTTCTAAAAACGGGAAAAGATACTATTTTCCGTGGTGTACAGGGATAAGTCGAATATCTGAAAAAAATAAAGTTTATTTTGGAAGTGCACTGGAGGCGGAAAGATTCGGACTCATTCTTGCCGCCAATTGCTCACCGAGCAAATGATATAATGCAAGCATGATAATCGTAGATGTAGAGACGACGGGTGTGGAACCCTCAAAACATTCAGTAGTTTCAATAGGCGCAGTTGATTTTGATAATGCAGAACGAAAATTTTCCATAGAATGCTCCGCATTCGCTGGCGCTCACGCGGATAATGAGGCGCTCCAAATAATCGGCATGACAAGGGAATTGATTTTTGATTCCTCCAAACCATCGGAGGCGCAAGCGATTCAAAAGTTTATTGAGTGGATGAAAGAAGCAAAAGACCATACCATAGCAGGTCAGAATTGCTATTTTGACCTTGAATTCCTCCTGGCGGCGACGCACAGAGCGCATCTTAATATTTCGCTTCCGAAGCGCATCGTGGATCTGCACTCTGTAGTGTGGCTCCATATGATGAAGAGGGAGATGTCCCCTCCGATTGACCCAATTCATAGGCGCTCAAACATAAATTCCGATTTTATTTGTGATTATGTCGGCATACCTCGTGAGGTGGGTCCGCATATAGGCATAAATGGCGCGCTTTGGGAAACAGAGGCATTCTCGAGGATTTTTTACGACAAATCACTCTTGAGCGAGTTTAAGCAATATAAAATTTCGTGGCTGTAGTTATAGAAAAAATAAAAAAATATTGGAGTAAAATCGGCCCCGGCATTGTTACAGGTGCTGCTGATGACGATCCAGCTGGTATTGCGACGTATTCCCAAGCGGGTGCCGGATTCGGATTCACATATCTTTGGCTTGCGGCATATACTTATCCGTTGATGGCGGTGGTGCAGGAAATGTGCGCTCGCATCGCGCTTGTGACTGGCAGGGGACTTGCAGAAAATATCCGCATTCACTTCTCTAAAAAATGGCTTTATTTTTGTGGTGGTCTCGTTGTATTTGTAAATACGTTAAATATTGGTGCTGATCTCGGAGGTATGGCTGACGCAGTGCGGATCTTTTTTCCTTCCGCTCCGCTTGCTCTGCCTCTTATCTTAATCGCAGCGATATGCATTTTTCTTGAAATTTTTGAAAGCTATGCCGCTTATTCAAGGTATCTGAAGTGGCTTGCGTTTACTTTAGTTGCCTATATTGCTGTAGGAGTTCTTATAGATTTAGATTGGAGCCTAGTTTTCCAGAATGCATTTACTCCTCAGTTTAGTTGGACAAAAGATAATATTCTCATCGTTGCAGCAGTCTTGGGCACAACTATCTCTCCATATCTTTTTTTCTGGCAAGCTTCCGAGGAAGTGGAGGAGGAAATAAAAATTGGTGATAATACGATAGAAAAGCGCATGTTAGATGGACCAAAGGGAATCAGAAAAATGCGCGCAGATGTCTGGGGAGGAATGTTTTTTTCAAACCTTGTGATGTTTTTTGTTATAGCTGTTTGTGCCGCAACACTTTTTCCCGCCGGTATCATTAATATTACTAGTGCTGCAGAGGCGGCGCTTGCATTGCGGCCTCTCGCAGGGGAGTTTGCAGGATTATTGTTTGCCTTCGGTATAATATCCACAGGACTTCTTGCGATCCCCGTGCTTGCCGGCTCATCCGCCTATATTCTTTCCGAGTCATTTGGGTGGAAAGAAGGTCTTTATAGAAAACCATCTGATGCTGTTGCATTTTATTCTGTTATCGCTTTGTCGGTCATTGCCGGACTTTTATTTAACTTTTTTGGAATTAATCCCATAAAAGCGCTTATATACTCATCTGTTGCAAACGCCATCGTGTCGCCCATAGCGCTCGTATTTATAGTGATCCTAGCAGGCAAAAAAGAGGTAATGGGAAAATTCAAAAGCGGTAAATTGAGCTCATTTTTAGGCTGGTTTACCATTGCTCTCATGGCTGGTGCAGGAATCGCAGTCTTTCTCTGATCTTTGCTCTATTTCTTGCAATATG
>Ga0209542_10016484_pt1 | contig 12259 bp, 4 predicted proteins | sample RifCSPhighO2_01_FD_184028 | JGI IMG/M metagenome (GOLD analysis project Ga0209542, IMG submission 184028) | Soil microbial communities from Rifle, Colorado - Rifle CSP2_plank highO2_0.1 (SPAdes) (version 2) | ecosystem: Environmental > Terrestrial > Deep subsurface > Rock core/Sediment ...
TTCGACGTGCAACATGCCAAGAAAACCAAGCCGGAATCCTCTCCCCAGCCCCGGCGATGACTCGGGTTCATATGACAAAGAAGCATCGGTGAGTTTGAGTTTGCCCAAAGCATCTTTCAGCGTATCGTAATCGTCGTTATTTTCAGGAAAAAAACTGGCAAAGACCATCGGCTTCGGTTCTTTATACCCCGCCAGGGGCTGAAAATTTCGATCTGTCGATATTTCGATATTTCGAAATGTTGTGAGAGTGTCCCCCACTCTCACAAGTCCCGGGTCTTTAAGTCCGGTGGCAATATAACCGATACTTCCGGCGGTTAGTTCTGCGCTTGTCACAAGCCCGGGAGAGAAAAAACCAACTTCGATAACGTCAGCTCTCGCTCCGGTTGCGAAAGCTGTAACTTTGTCCCCCTTTTTCAGGCTCCCGTCAAAAACCCTTACATAAGCAATAACTCCTTTATAAGCGTCAAAGGCCGAATCAAATATCAACGCTTTTGTTTCATTCTTAATACTTAATTCTTGATACTTAATACTCGCATTCGGTGAAGGCACTTCTTCTATAACTTTCTCCAGAAGTTTTTCAACATTAGTTCCATTTTTACCGGACACTTCCAAAATAGTTTCTGGTTCAATGCCAAGAAGATGTGCAAGCTCTTCTTTCACCTGAGCCGTTCTGGCGTTGGGCAGGTCAACTTTGTTAACCGCCGGTATGATTTTCAATCCTTGCTCTCTTGCCAGATGCAAGTTGGCAAGCGTTTGCGCTTGTACGCCCTTTGAGGCATCCACGAGAAGAATCGCTCCTTCCACTGCCGCTAAAGACCGCGAGACTTCATATGAGAAGTCAACATGACCGGGAGTATCAATCAAGTTCAAAGTGTAAAGTGAAAAGTTAAAAGTATACTGCATTCTTACCGGCTGAAGCTTGATCGTAATTCCTCTTTCCCGCTCCAACTCCATAGTATCCAAGTACTGCTCCTGCATCTTTCTTTTCTCCACCGTTCCGGTCAATTCTAAAAACCGATCCGCAAGGGTCGATTTTCCGTGGTCAATATGAGCGATAATGCAAAAGTTGCGTATGTTGTCCATTTCCTAAATGTGGAGGGCGGCCCTCCACATAAATTGATTTGTGGTATAATATTATTCCCCAAGGGGGAGAAATCGGTCTTTCTTGTCACGGCACTTATCGCAGATACCAAAATGCCTTTCGCCTTCATCCCTAAATTCCTGATCCAAGGTCTCGGGGTGCAAGGCCATGTTTCTTATAAATTCTTTACTCAAATGCAGTCCCTCGTATATTCTTGAGACATCAACCACCCCTGCTTTTTCCTTAGTGCTTAGTCGCATTGCGCAATAATAAATGATTAGTGGTCAATTATCAATGACTAATTTAAATTCTAAGTCTCTGTCGAATTCCCCATTATATATGTAGGAACCGCCTGCACTGAGCTTGTCGAATGTGCCTGCGCTAAATTCAAAGTTGTCAATCTCCAGCCCCGGCTGCTTCTGAATGTAAATACTATGACTCGGCCCGCCTGTCGGCGAGGCAGACACGGGGACGACATATTCCATCTCAACCGTTTTCTGTTCACCGGGATCCGTAATCATCCAGAAGGCTAAACCGGTTTTTCCGGATTCATTGTAAATCCAAACGTTATTTTTCTCGTCAAATTTAAAACCGGACTCAAACTTAAACAAGTCATTGTCCTTTTGAAAATCGCCGCCAGAGTAGCTGACCAGCGGTTTGAAATTTGGATCGGAGTTGCCCGAGATACTGATAAGTTCCGCCCCTTCGGGAACAAGTACCCTGACATAAGCCGGATTTTGTTTGTTATAAAACCCGTACTCACTGTCACCACCGTTGTGCTGACGAGTAATAGTTAGTTTGTGTATGACCATTGACTTCGAATTTCGAATTTCGAATTTCGAATTTAGCGCAATTGAATTATCCGTCACCCTGTCGGTCTTTGACCCCTTTACGTTGGTTAGCGTGACCATCAAATAGTCTTCCGCCGTATTTTTAACCAACCCTCCGAACCCCTTGTCGGCGACAAAACTTTCCAGTCCCAAATCCTTGAAATACATAAGAATGTCCTTTTTATCCAATCCCGACACGAATACGTTAAATATATCCAGCCACTGACCGGGATCGGCCGAATTTATCTTTTCAAGAAGTTTTGGCGCCATGTCCATAACAATCTTTTTCGGTTGCTGTCTGTTGTCGCCGTATTCTATTTCCTCCTGGATAGCAGACACAAAATTTTCACTGTCAACAACAACGTCGTACTCCGGCATTTCTACCGGTCCCACCACTTTTAATATTTCTGATATCATTCTGGGACTTATGGTCATTACGCCATCTACCTCATAACCAGCTTCTTTTTTGAAAAATTCCATTGTTTTCTGCGCCGATACTGAGAAATCAACAAACCAATTAGCGTCCCTCATCCCCCAATTCGGAGTTATATGCTGTAAGGGTTTCGGCGGAATTATATTTTCCTTCAGCTGCCCGTCCAAGTTGTAGACATCATCAACTAAAAACCCCTCAAGGCGTCCGTCTTTGAACGTCACAACCGCGTAAGTGCCGGGGAATCCTCCCGTCGGCCTTAGTTCACTGTTGTTTTGGAACAAAACAAGATATTTCTTCGTTCCGCTTGAACCGATGAAATTCTCCAAGAAATTGGTGTAAGTCGCCGCATCCGAAACAATCCCTTGAAGTTCAGGCAGTTTTGACTGAAATTCTCCAAACGACTCTTTCTTGTCTTCCGGCAACACGTCCGGGTTCACGTCCAGTAGAAGAGCACCGGCTTTTGATAAATTTTTGTTCGAGATTGTCAGTGACTTTTTGAGATCGCTGAAAATATTATTGGTGATTGGTGATTGGTGATTGGTTATTTTTAAAATTGCGCCGGTTTTTGACAGCGAACTTACTGCTTCCGACATTGACTTGCCGGCTTCGGCCATAAGTTTTCCAATTTCAATAAGATTTTTTGCCGACTTTAATTTACTTGTCCCGAGCTTACCTGCGGTGAGCTTGTCGAACCCGTCGAGGGATTCTGCAAACAAAGAAGTAATGCTGGCGCCCATGAAATTAAGGCTTTCTCCCGCTTTAGTAAACTCCTCGTAAGCCTCGGCGAAATTATTCGACGCCGCTTCAAAATCAAGTACTCTCAGGTTTTCGTTGGCTTGTTCCAGGTTTGCCACCGCCGAGTTGCTCTCTTTCATCACCTCGTTCTTTACACTTATTCCGTACTGGCCAAAGGAAGTAAAAATAATAAAAGCCAATAAACCAGTAAGCACGTAAGCTAGTAAGCACTTGTTTGAAACCTTGAAATTCAGCTCGGGTAGAATCAGTTTCGGTATTCGTAACTTGAAAATTGATTGAAAATTGGAAATTGGAAATTGAAAATTTTGCGTGCTGCGCGCGTATTGTACCCAGCTTTCTATCTCCGGCGACGATTTGACATCGGATGTCCCGCGAACATCCGATGTCGTTAATTCAAGCGGGTAAATTTCTCTCGGCTTGCCCATTATTACCTCGTCGCTTGGCGTTATCCTCTCATTAATTTGCCCTAGCGCTGTTTCATAGTTTTTATCAGAGTTTTCGTATCTAGTATTAGGTATTACGTATTCAGTATTTATTGTTTCGATTTTCTGTTCCTTAATACTTAATACTTTATACTTAATACTATTTGGAATCGGTCTTATTCTCGGCCTGGCGTCTGGACTACCCTTTTCAACCTTCGCTCCAATCGCTTTCAGTTCTTTTCTGATATTGATGCTTGAGTTTAGATAACCTTCGAGTTCTGTTAAAATTGATCCGTCAGCATTTTTTTGCTGTCTGGTGGACGGCACGGAAGTTTTCCCTTCCCAGGCCGGGCCCTCAAAATTCCGCGCTAAAGCGGAATTTTGATTTTTATTTCGCTTTTGATACAATTTTCTTGAGCCGGTGGCGTAGCGCGGTTTCGGCATTGGTAGGCCTGAAATTAGCGGTGCAAATCCGCTCACCGGCTCGAAAGAAGATTTATCAACACCAGCCCTTGACTCTCCCTTCTCGTTTGCTATACTTAAATTACTACCAATGCCGGAACTAACGCGTGACGCTAGTTTCAGCCCAAAATCCGCTTTTTCGGCGGGTTTTTGGTTAATAAGGGCCAAATTCACCACCGGCTGGACTCTATAAATCTTCGCAACATCAACCTTTCCCGAATCATCTACGGGTTTGATGTCAAACAACGCTTTCAATATGTTGTGTTCTGACTGTGACATTTTTAAATATTTAAATATTTAAATCCTCTGCCGGACTCGGTTCCGGTGTTGTTTCTGGCGTTGATATTGGAGTCGGATCAGGTGTCGGTTCTGGAGTTGGGTCGGCCTCCGGCTCGGAAGCCTCCGGCTGGAGAGGTGTAGGTTCTGGTGTGCTAGAAAGACTCGGTACAGGTGTGGGCGGAGGTGTTTCAGAAACGACTGGCTCTGCTGATGTTTCCGGTGTTGCAGACGGGCTGGGTTCTGCTTGCGGTGAGTTTATCGAATCTGGTGTTTCTGAAGGCCCCGGCATACCAGAAGAAGATGGTGTGGGTGAGGAGGATGGTTCAGTGCTCACCGACGGCTCCGGCGTATTACTTATGGCCGGTCCAATGTCAATTTGGGGGTAAATGCCATTCTTCTCAAGTAGCAGCCTGAACTGACCCTTGTTAATACAAACTTCTTCTAGACAGAATTCTTTTGTTGTCAGCTTGTCGGTAACTATCCGCGCCACTTTTAACAACCCATCCTCAAAAACAATATGCAGTGAGTCTTTAAACCATATTAACAATCCGCTGGCGATAGCAGAGATGTTGTAGGTGTTTGAATCAGTTGTTAATTGTAAATTGTCAGTTGTCAATTGTTTCACATCCGGCATCCAGAAACTCAAATTAACGAATATTAATATCTTACCTCGATCGCTCATCTGATTTTCGAGGGCGATACCGACGCTTTGACCGGCTTCGGTCTGCTTCATACCATAGCCGGGCATCGTTTTCGATAAAGTGATCCTGTCGCCGGCTTTAATCATGCCATTTTCTGACACCACTTTGACCGGCACCCGGCCTTGAAGGGCCACCGGCGCCGAACGGCTTGGCTCCTTGCCCTCGTCCCACTCACCCAATACGATAGCGGGTTGGGATGAAACAATACCCAGAATTGTTTTTCCGCCATAAATACTCTTTTCTACCGCCGGACCGCCTTTGGATGCAACGCTCACAATATCCCCCGCATCCACGACCGGGCCAACAACTTCATAGTTTTCCGCCACGTCGAAGTTGGCGATTTGGAATTTCTTGCCCCAGTACTGGGCGGCGTAGACGTTCCTGAAGAAGACACCGATGCCGCCGATGTCGGAGCCAGTGGCGTTGAAACCGCCGCCGGAGGTTTGGGAGCAGCCAGGGAGAGCACATTTGAGCGCAAAAAGATCGGCTACCGCGCTAGCTTCATTAAATACAATAAACGGCAGTCCGTCCGGAGCAATTACGGGAGATGGCCGGCCTACATCGCCACCAGTGCGAGTAAATACAGTCCTCGTTGGTCCGGCTGAACATGAGGCATTGCCACATTTGTTTACTACTAAACTAAGATTGCCCGCATCCGAAGCAACAATAATTGGCAGCCCATCTGGGCCAATAGCAACAGACGTGTTATAAATTGGATTTAAATTGGAATCCACTATAGTAATGGTTCCAGCAGTACAAGCGTTATTTGTACATTTGATTGCTTTAATATTGCTATCTGCAGTGGTATAAACAATGAGTGGCAAGCCGTCTTGCCCAATCGCCATTTGAGTATAAGACCCGACGTTTCCGGTTGAGTCAGGCGTGCTGGTGACATTTCCAGACGAACAAGCCATGTTTCCACATTTAGTTACTTCCAAATCTCCGTTCGTCACATCGTAGTAGGCAATAACAGGCAAGCCATCGGCGCCGATTTTAATTGATGTATATTTCCCGACGTCATCTGTAGAATCCACTTGTGAATTAGTGTTTCCAGAAGAACAAGTGGCATTACCACATTTAAGTGTTTCCAGATCACCAACAGTTGCATCATAATACGCAATAATCGCTAGACCATCAGTTCCAATGGCTATTGAACTAAAACTACCATCGTCATTGGCAGTACTAACAACTGAAGTAATCGTATTTCCCGATGAACAGGCCGCATTGCCGCATTTTACTAATTTAAGAGCAGTATTAGTGACATCGTAATATGAAATTACCGGAAACCCGTCAGTTCCAATTGCTATACTTGTGTATTGCCCCACATCATCAGTAGTATCAACCGCCGTAAGAGTATTCCCCGATGAGCAAGCGGCGTTGCCGCATTTAGCAACATATAAATCACTGCTGCGCTGATATGAAATGACCGGGAAGCCGTCAGTGCCGATAGCCGTGGAAACATAATTATGGCTTACACCGGTATCATCCACCGTCGTTATCGTCTGACTGGTGGCACTCACACTCGCCTGTGAAGTCGGAATAATATTGCCCGTAATCTCAAAGTTGCCTGATACCGAAGCATTGCCGGTAACTTGGAATTTGGTGGTCGGAGTAGCGACACCAATACCAACATTGCCTCCAGTGTGGAAGGTCGCGCCGCCGATAGTCGTAGTGGCATCAGTAATTGTGAAAGTATACCCGGCTGAAGCAATGGTGAGATTAGCATCCAAGGTCATTGAATCTACAAACTCGTCGAAATCAAGGGAGTTGGACGTAACTCCTCCGGCCGTGGCCCAAGAGAGAGTGCCGGAGCCGTTGCTCTTAAGATAGAGATTGGTGCCATCGGCACTCGGCCAGGTGTATCGGACGTTGTTGATGGCTAACACACCGCTAATTGAAGCAACTCCGGCAAAAGAAGCGGTACCTTTAACTTCAAGATCGCCGGAAATCAGCAAGTCATTGGATGCGGAGATATAGTTAGAGTGGCCGGTGGTTGAGGTGCCAAACCTTGAATAGGCGGCACTTGAATATCCTCCGACTTGGAGAGTGTTGCCGGTTAAGAGGTAGGAGGCCGAAGCCGTGCCTTGGAATTCACCACGGCCTTGGACGGTCAGGAGAGAAGATGGGGTGGTGGTCCCGATCCCGACGAGGCCGGAGTCGGTTATCCTAAACAATTCCGAAGTATGATTGAGAATAGTAAAATCGTTGTCCGAAGCTTGTGATTTGAACGTCCAGGTATCGGCATTGTCATCGCCTCGATCAGCGTCAAGCACAAACACGGCATCAATAGTATTGCCACCCTGAACTTCAAGGAGTGCTTCAGGGACAGTAGTGCCGATTCCAATATTAGCCGCGAGGTTGCCGTCTACTGTAATACCAACTAAAGAACCGGCACCAGTTTTGTAAAAAATAAAGCTGCCAGTGGTACCTTCGTTGTATATACTCCATTCCGCAGCAGAATTTTTGAGTGTCAACTCCGTATCAGACGCGCCAGAGCTTTCAATTTTCGCGTCAATATCAGCACCATACACATGTAATTTACTCCCTGGTACCGTCGTCCCAATGCCCACGTTAGCATTTCCCGATTGGACAAATAAGGCCGGGGTAGTGGATGTTCCAACTCTTAAGTTTCCGTCAAAGTTTGCTGTGGCGTTGACTTCAAGATCACCAGAGATAAGAAGGTCATTGGTTGTGGTGATGAAATTTGAATAACCGGTGGTGTCGGTACCGAATCTGGAATACGCGGCACTAGAGTAGCCACCCACCTGCAGGGTATTGCCGGTTAAGAGGTATGACGCCGAGGCCGTGCCTTGAAATTCAGCCCGGTCGTCAACCGTTAAAACGCCATCGGCCGTGATTGAGCCAATGCCCGTTAAAGCGCCGGTGGATGAGATATCCCAATCACTGGTATTGATTTCACCGGTATCGCCGTTGTCACCGAAGATGAATCTACCGGCGGTTTGGAAGTTACCGGAGATGGAGGCCTTGCCATCAAAAAAAGAGTTGCCGTTAACTTCCAATGCTCCGGAAATGAGAAGGTCATTAGAAGCATCGAGGTCAGACGTGTAACCAGTAGTGTCGGTACCGAAGCGAGAGTAGCTTTGGGATGAGAAACCAGCGATCTGTAATGCTCCGAATAAGCCGTATGAGGCAGATGAAGTTCCCTGGACTTCAAATAAGGTAGACGGGGCAGATCCAATACCAATCTTGAAAGCACCGGGGGTGATAGTGAGATTGGCATCCAGGGTCATCGTGTTGACGATTTCATCAAAATCCAACGTATTGGAAGCCACCCCCACACCCCAAGATAAAGTTCCCGAGCCGTTAGTTTTCAATACTTGATTGTTCGTGCCATCAGCGCTTGGCCAGGTATAAGTCACCCCTCTTAAAGTAGTGGCCCCAGAAATGGAAGCGGTGCCGCCGACTTCAAAGACAGAATCCATATAATTACCGGCATTGACTCCGAGAGTGGGAGAAGAGCCGGTAAGTCTAAGGTCTTCAGCAAAAGAGTGGGATGCCGCCGTGTCGGCAATGAAGCGACCAGAGATTTGGAGATTAGAGGAGATGGAGGCTTTGGAATCAAAGAAAGCATTCCCGTCAGTTTCTAGACTTCCTGCAATAAGCAAGTCATTGAATTTATCAATGTCCGAAGAGTGAGTAGTCGTAGCCGTCCCTAATCTTGAATAACTTACCGTGGCCGTAGAACCGCCCAGAGCAAAGTTGAATCCTGAAGATGCTGTAAAGAGTCCCGTGCCCTGGTCTAGGGTAAGGAGAATATTGTCATTGGTGTCAAGGATTCGAAAGACGTCGACTGTTTGGGAAGTCGAGGCCTTGACCAAGACCGGGAATGAAGTCAGGGTTCTCGGCTGGATCGTGCCTGAAAGTTTGATAGTGTCGGTTTGGGCATCGCCTAAACGGGAATTGCCTTCAACGTTAAGGTCGCCAGTAATGGCGGTGGTGGCTTGGGTGGTTGTGCCGACAAGAGTCAGGTTTCCGGCGATATACACGTCTCCTTCGGCGTCAACTAAGAACTTGGGATCAGAGCCGTTGGTGTAGGCGATGACATTGCCGTCCGCCACTGGAGAAGAAGGATTGATGTAGAGAGTGGAGTCGTCTGTATTGGTAAAACTTGGCCAGGTGCCGGTGTGAGCCTGGGTGGGATTTCTTGTGGCAGTTAATCTACCAGTGAAAGAACCGCTTCCCGTGACGGTGAGTTCGGCGCTGGTGTTTGAGGTTCCGATGCCGATGTCGCCGAAGACGTAGAGATTACCCGAGATACTGGCTACGCCTCCGAAAGAAGCCGTGCCTCTTGTTTCAAGATCGCCCGAGATCAGTACGTCATTGGAGGCGGAGATGTAGTTTGAATGGCCGGTGGTTGAAGTGCCAAAACGATTGTATGAAACTGATGAAAACCCGCCGACTTGCAATGTGTTTCCAGTCAGAAAATATGAGGCAGAGGCCGTGCCTCCCACTTCCAACCTTCCACCTTCCACATTCAACTTGCTGGTGGGTGTTGTTGTGCCTACCCCCACATTGCCTAACGCGTAGAGGTTACTTGAGATACTGGCCGTGCCAACCACCTCAAGAGCCGTTTCCAGAGAACTTGTGCCGATGCCGGCTCGGTTGTTAGAGGCGTCAACCTTGAAAGCGTTGGTGTTTATTGAAAAGTCACTAAGGACGGACAGGGCGCCGGACAAGATGCTGTTTCTTGAGACATTGAGGGTTTCTACATCCAAAGTGTCAGGGTTAAGAGTGATGGGGCCTATGCCTGATGTGTTGGTACTGGGAAGTTGATAGACGGTCGGAGTAATTCTTTGGAAAGAGTTAAAGTCACCGGCAAGACTTGAAAGGTTTATCCTGTTGGCTTCGATGAGGGAGAGAGCGTTATCAATACGTCCGTTGATTTGAGACAAGTCAACGGTTGATGGACCTGAGACGATTTCACGGATGATTCTTGCTTGCCCTGAGCTTATCGAAGGGGCTTGCCCGACCTGTGGAGGGCCGCCCTCTACAAGACCAAACGCAAGCCGTTGTTCGAGAGCAGCAATTCTTGATTCCTGCTCTTTTACTTTCCCCTCTCGCAACTTGTACAGGTCAATCACGAGATATGTTTCCGGACCCTCTTGGGGGAGGAGATATTTTTTGAAGAAATTTCGAACAGGATCAAGAATGTCAGCGGATTTGTTTTTTAATATATTTTCGTCAAATTTTAAAATCCCATGATACAGTCCTCCGGAAATCAAAAGACCGCCCAGCGATAACGCAAAGATAGCGGTCTTAAGGAGGTTGGCTCTCTTCGATAAATGTTCCTCTGCTTGCCTCGAGACGAAAAGATTATTTTTCGAGGATGAGGAATGTCCGCCATTGCCCAAAGAGCTTTGGCTAGACAAAGAAAGAACTGATGAAAGAACTGTATATTGGCTTTTCAAACCGCCAGCCACTTTGTTTCTCTGCGACAGTTTACGGTGTTCGATAACGGAGTCGCGGTTTACATACCATCTTTTTCCGTTCCAAATCGCATCAATTCTTTTCTGTCTGGCAAGAAGAGAAACATGGCTTAAGGCATAATTGAATTCTTTGGCGACCATTCCGGCCGGAATGTACGATTTACTGTCGCAAAAGATTGTTTTGCCCGAACTTAAAACCTGCGGTTGATCTGCCGCAGTGGCCCCCGTTTCCGAATTGTTATCCGCCAACTGACGGATTTCTTCAAAATTCAAATTCGTAACGAGGAACACTTATCTTGAGAGCCAATCAAGAAATTAAATATTGAATATTCAATATTGGATATTCAATCTGTTCAATGTTTTAAAGGACATATTTAGTATAACAAAACCCCGCCAAACGGGGCAAATGAGATATCAACAGCAGCCAAAAAGTGGCCAAAAACACAAAGCACAGATTACACAAAACACAGATACTTTAAATTATTCTAATCTGCTCTAATTAACCTAATCAACTTTTAATAACCAATCACCCTGCCTACCGGCAGGCAGGCAATGTTCAATAACCAATAAATAACCAGTTTCCGAACATTTTAAACATTTTTAAAGCTTGATTGGGTATTGGATGTTGGTTATTGGATATTGACTTAGAATAGTTAGAAGTTGTATGAATCTTTATATATATTTTACACACTAATTTTGAATAAATTAGTAATGTTTTGTGTAGTTTTAGTAATAACTTCATCAATTGATGTGTTTTTGAGTTCCGCCACCTTTTTAGCTACTTCTTTGACATAAAATGGCTCGTTTCGTTGGCCTCGATATGGTTCAGGCGTAAGGTACGGGGCGTCTGTTTCCAAGAGGATATTTTCCAAAGGAACATACTTGACCACCTCATCATACTGCCTAGCGAAGGTAACTATTCCATTGAATCCCAGATACATTCCTCTATTTATATATTCCTTGGCTTCGTTTAAATTGCCGGTAAAAGAATGTGAAACTCCGGCTATGTCTTTTGGTAAAATCTCTAAAGCATCTTTGTGTACCCTACCAGAACTTCCTTTGGGACTGTCTCTAAAATGTAAGGCCATCGGCTTTTTTATTTTCTGCGCCAGATCAACAAACTGTTCAAAAACTTCTTTCTGCTTTTTCTGTTTTTCTGGTTCAGGAGTGCGGTAATAATCGAGTCCTACTTCTCCAACCGCCACAACTTTTGGTTCTTTCAGTAGTAATTTGTAATTTGTAATTTGTAATTCTGAATCTAAATCGTTCGGATGCAAACCGACCGTCACCCACATGCCATCATATTTTTGCGCGAGCTCGATTCCCTGTTTTGAGGTCTCTAAATCTGTTCCGACACAGACCATAAACACTCCCCCGTCGAGTGCGTGGCGTATCACATCTTCTCTGTCGTCTTTGTATTGAGGAAATTGAGGGTGACAATGTGAGTCAAATATATTGGACATCGTAAGTTAGTAACTAGTTATATATTAACGAGGTTTTAAAATGCTCTCAAAAAGTCACTTAATACGCGGAAATAATGGCTCTCCCTTTTTAACTACCAGGTGATAGCCGTCAGGAATCTCTTTCTCTGACAGGTCGTCTCCAAAAATTTGAGCAATTTTGTTTGATGTTTCCGGCAAGAACGGCTGGAGCGACCAAGCAATGTTGTGGATCATATAGACCAGATTAGTCATTGTTTCCAAAAATCTTTCCGGCGACTCTTTCGCTTCCAGCCATGGTTTTCTTTCATCAATATACCTATTCGCGTCAGCAACTACTTTCCAAATTTCTCCTAAAGCGTCGTGCAACCGAAACTCTTCAATCGCTTTCTCATACTCGTCTCTCTTT
>Ga0209542_10016485_pt1 | contig 12258 bp, 15 predicted proteins | sample RifCSPhighO2_01_FD_184028 | JGI IMG/M metagenome (GOLD analysis project Ga0209542, IMG submission 184028) | Soil microbial communities from Rifle, Colorado - Rifle CSP2_plank highO2_0.1 (SPAdes) (version 2) | ecosystem: Environmental > Terrestrial > Deep subsurface > Rock core/Sediment ...
TCATCCAAGTAAAGCTCTCTCGGCACTCCGGTGTTTAAGTCCTTTGTCCAGAAATTCCAATCTTCCAGTATTTTTACAATTTCGTTTTTACTCATTAAATTTGACATATGTGATAAAATGTTGATATTTTATAACATATGAATTATATATGCGATAAAACAAGAAGTCAAATGTCAATACAAATTTTTAGCCGTGATGGTGATTTTATCAAGAATCGGCGTTTCATTGGCAACGGTTGAAGTGAAATTAAGGCGATATTGGAACCATTGATTATTCGGGATAATAATTTGCGCGCTGTTTCCATCGCCTGTTATTGGATATGAATTATTGTTATCGCATATTGTTGGACCGCACCAATTACTCCAACTTCCCGGTGCCCCGCTATTATCGGGCGCGCCACGCATTTGGAGCGTAAGCGCAGCGCTTGCCGGCACATTAGCCTTCCATGATATTTTCATAACTTTACTGGTTGATCCCGCGTTAATTGAGGAGTGAGTATAAGTTATTGGACCGCTCGGCGTATTAGTAAGATAAACTGTTTCAGGATCAATGGTTAATCCGACAACACCGCCCGGCGGATCAGTATTATTAAAATCCGCTTGTATGCCGTGAATAAACTCCGGATACATCCAATCGGTCAGATATTCCGAGAGCGAGATGTCTTGAAGCGCCAGGCCGTTATTCCATTTCACGCGCGAGGTGATTTTTTTGGTATGCCGATCGTCCGCGCCGCCGGTTTGAACAATGTCTCCGTTCTCGCGGCTGACATTTTCCACCGTAATCTCCCTTATGAATTTGCGCGCGCCATAAAGACTCTCATCGTTCGCATCAGAATCAATCGGACTGTCCCACGCCCAATAATTCGCGTCTGTGTTGACGCCGTGGATTTTCCCGTTTGCCGCCGAAATAAAGGTCCCCCAATCCGTATCCCGTATAGACCGCGCCGCGTCCAGGCCTTCTTGAGCAAACATTGTGGCAAAATCCTGTTCTTCGCTGCGCAGGCCCGTGGTTAGACCCCCAAAAACTAAGGCAAAAACCGCCGTCATTATAAAAGCGAAAATACCCAGAGCCAGAAGAAGCTCCATCAGGGTTTGGCCTTTTGAAGCTGTAAAGCTGTAAAGCCGTAGAGCCGTAAAGTATGGTTTTTTATTGAACGATTTGCCGTTGCCCTCCATAATGATTATTTTTCGCTCGCTTTTTCTAAAAAATCAATATAATATTTGGCAAATTGCCTGAAAATATCGGGCGCTTTTTGCAAACTTTGATAAACCTCATTTAAATCAATGGAAGCATACCCATGAATAATCAAATTTCTGAAATCGGCCATCTCGGCATTCTTGGTTGAAAATTCAAAAGGAACTATTTTTTCATTTCCCAATTCTAAAACAATGTCTTTATATGTGGCCGGCGATTTTTCAAAACATTCCGACAAAATATGGCTGCCGGCATCAATGATAATTTCTATGCTTTCAACCAAATAGTGCATAGCGGCGCCGTGAATCGTGTAATCATTAAAAAAGTCAGGTTCGCTAAGTTTTTTATATCCGTCAAGAATGTCGCTATTTCTTTCCAAACGCTCAATTTTTGACAATATTGTTTCTTTATTAAGCGGAGACATATTTTTTAAGATATTGGCTGGCCAGTCCGGCCTTGCCAAAAGCGCCTGTTTTAATCCTTCTAATCATAAGCCCGTATTGGCGATTCCTTAAAATCCTAGTGTCTTCAAATTCCCTTCTGGCCGCGTTTTCCGCAAAAAAACGGACTGCCTTGTTTTTTGCAAAAATGAGCCGGCCGCTAAAAATGGCATCATGCCTTAATAAAGGAGAAATTGATTTGTTTAAATTTATAATATCCGCTTCCGCGCCAATCATCTTTCCAATTTCTGAACGCAAAAGCGATTCTTTATGAAAATAATCGTTAGAACCGACATATTTGGAAAATAAAATAGCGATATCCAAGTCGGATAATGGGCCGAATTTTCCATTGGCAAAAGATCCAAAAACATAAGCCAGCGCGACTTTATGCCGTGTGAAAAAATCCTTATTAAGTCCTGTCAAATCAATATTTTTCATTATTGAATTATATCACAAAATCATTTCAAAAACAACCCGGCGGAGAGGTTAAAATAATTTTCTGCTCAATGCCGTTATTTCTTTTTGGAAAAATTTTTTAACTTCCGGCCATCCTACTCGTTCAAGCATCTTTGGCATGAGATCTGCCTCCGCATCGTTAAAGTAAACAAGACTTTTTAAAATATGGGTTTTATTTTGATCCAGCGCTTTAAACTTTTTATCGTACAAATTAAGGCATTCCGCCAGCGAAATGATATTTCTTGACGCAACAATAGTATAAAGATCAATAAAATCGCGCTTTGTGCCGCGGTCCGATATGGCGGCTATTTTCATCGCGGCAATGTCCCGAACATCAGCCAGGACAGCGCCGGCAAATTCTTGAGCTGGAAAAAGCAAAGGGTATTCGTAAATAAATAAGCTAAACCGCGTCTTGCCAAGATACCCTAAAATAGTGCCCCAAGCCAATTGATCTAATTCAAAATTTTTAAAAGCGCGCTTCATCTTTAGAGCGAGCCTTTCCGATTGAAAATTCGCCGGTGTAAAAAAATCAAAATCAAAAGATTTGCGATGCCCTAATTGAAGGGCCAGCGCCGTCCCTCCGGCTAAATAAGTTTTTTGAGGCAATATGTTTTTCGCGCTTATTGATGCCAATGCGTTTTTTGCGTCTTTTGGTAGGACTTTCTCAAACATGGAATTTCCGAGTCTTTAATATTAAAAAAATGCTTCCAAAATATTACGCTTTTTGAAGATAGTCCGCGCCGCTTTTTAATCGCCCGGCGAATCTGATTTTTTGAAAAATGACTAAAAAGCCATTTGATGGCCGGCGGATTGCCATATTCCAAAAGTCTGATAATCACATAATCCGGATGCTTTTTCGCGTCGCTTTTTTTAATATCGGTATCCCAAAAATATTTCTTAATGTCTGACTTCATACGATTGAATTATATCACATTTTTCCAAAAAAACAAAATGAATTTTTACTTTGAGAGCGTTGATCAATTAATCAATTTGTCATTGCGAGGAGCCAAGCGACGAAGCAATCTTTCGCATTTTGGCCAACATACGAGATTGCCGCGCCCAGCTCGGGCTGGGCTCGCAATGACAGGTATAATTATTCAACGGTCTAACTTTATAGCTTTTACGGCTCTACGGCTATAGCGCTCTTATGGCTGTCAAAGTCTAAGCGATATGCTCGTCTCCACCGTGGCCTCGGCGTCAAATTCTTTTTTCCCTCCGGGATTTTTATTTTTCAATGTCAAATTGATTTTCACGGCCTCCTCGCCCAAAGATGTGCCGGAGGAGATATTCGAAAATACGAGATTGGAAATTTCCACTTCGCCCGAAGTCAAATCTTTCCAATCCGTGCTACAAGCAATCGGAACCATTGTCCCTCCTTCAGACATTTGAAGTTTATTATTAGAAACTTGAAAACAGGTTAATGTTGAAGCGGGCGAGCCGGGAATTTCTATTTGAAAATTATTTCCGGAATTTTCTTGAGTTGGCGATATAATATTATTCCCTTTCACAATCTCCTGCCGTATTTTTTCCATGGCGAAACGAGCTTCGCTTTGCACTTTGGCCTTGATACGGCCCTTTACAGAACCCAAGACCACATCACCGGCAAAAATCGCCCCGGCCGTCAGCAGTATGCCGACGAGAGCGACATAGAGAATGAGCTCAACGAGGGTGAAGCCACGATCTTGAATCTTGAATCTTGAAACATGAACCATAAAATATGTGTTATGAATGCTGCGTCTTAAAACTTGAAACATTTTTTTGAGTCCCGTATCTTGAATCATAATACAAATCAATAAATCAGTCCTTCCGCCGTCATGGTAATGGTTTTACTTCCGACATCCGGAATGCTGATAGTAATGGTTCTATCAGTGGTGGTGGAAAGCGGCTGGCCGGTGAGGCGGGCGAAAGTGATTTCAGAAGCCGTTGTTGTGTCCGGAGCAGGCCAATTAAATTTCATGGTCGCGCTTTTTGGCAATTCTGTAGTTCCATATTCTCCAATATTAAAACTCTCGTCTTTGCTTAACCAAGATGCGCCTTTGTACAGCGTGTAGGCGGGCGGGGTAGCGGCCGTGTCAAAATAAACGCCGTAAGGGGTGTCGCCTTCGGCGGCGATAGCTTGCGACTGCGCCTCGCGGAGAGTAGTAATCAGATTTTCCGTAGCCGTGTCCAGCTCATTGGTGAATTTGGTATTTAGAGCAAAGGGCAAAGCCAAGCCGAAAACAACGGCCAAGATTCCGACGACGAGAAGAAGCTCGATAAGAGTAAATCCGCGAGATGAACGCGAGATATCATGCACAGACCTTTTTTTAAAAATCCGAAGCGCGAAATGTGTATTCATAAATCCCAATGCCCAAATCCAAATGTCAATTCAATGACTCAATGACAAAAATTTTGGATTTTGGGCTTGATTGGTTATTGGGGCTTGGAAATTGGGATTTTTATTCTCGGATTTCGGATTTGGCATAAATGGTCAACATAATGGTTGTTAGAATTTTATTATTTCCTCCTCGCCTCAATCGTTTGGTCCAATTCCGCCATTGAAGAAGAAACGCCGATAACAATTTCACCGGTCGCAGTATCTTTATAAATCGTGTATCCGGTATCGGCTTGGCCATTCGTATTTTTCGGATCTTCAGGGATTTTATTTAGATATTGCGGAACCAAAAGAGAAACGAGATTATAGCACGCGGTGGGCGTTGTCTGTGTTCCAATGCAAGTTGCTGTCGCGGGAATTCCTGTCGGCATATATGTTCCCGAATTCAGCGACCATTGGGTGAGGGCGTCTTTGATGGCGTTGACTTCATTTCTGCGCTCCGTATTTCTGTTTTTTGCTGGCTGATCGCGAAAGCCGACCAGCACCGCCGCTCCCAATAAAAGAACAATAAGGCCGAGCGCCAAAAGCATTTCCAGAGCGGAGAAGCCGCTCTTATTAACTATTAACTTTTGACTATTAACTTTTAACATTGAATCGTTTTGTTTTGGTAAACACATATATTAAATTATCCGCAGGCAAATATTGTTAATATATTATACCACAGCAAACCGCTGCATCAAAACGGCAGTTAATTTAATTACAGCGGCAAAAAATAATAAAAAGCATTTAAAACTTAAATATTAATTTAAAAACCAAAAAAAACCGCATATAGAAAAACATCAAATCGTGCATCCGGCGATCGCAGAATGTACGATTGAAGTTATTTTCCGAATAAGCTTATGCCTTTTTATGGTTAGTCAATCTTTTTTAAACTGCCTGTTTTACTGATGGCGAAAATCTCCACGCACTCCAAAAGTTGCAATTTTTTCAAATCAGAAAGAAACGATTGAGGAACCTTGTTTTTCCCGGACCAAACGCTTTTTTGGAGCATCGTAAAATTTAAATTTTTCAAGACCTCGCGCAGCCATTCCCGATGTCTTTTTTTATCCTCCGGAATATCAAAAATGATGATTTTTAATAAATCCTCTCCTTCCGTCTCGTACCGCGCGCCGGGCAAAGAATTTGTTTTTCTTTCGCGCAATTTTTCCAAAATTTCTTTCCCTTTGGCGCTTAAACTACATCGCGACTTCTTGTTTGCTTTTGGCGATTCGTCGATTAATCCGTCTTTGCGAAGCCGATAAACAAAATCATTAAACCGCTGTTTTTCTTTTTTATTCTCTTCCAGGCGGTCCCGTTTTTGCCGCCATTTTCTCAAAAGATATTCAGCGCGATAAAAAGAAGTCCCATAAGGAACGGTAAAAATAAAAAATAATTCTTCCAAAGCCAATCCTGATTTTTCCAAATATTCTAAAATATGCAATCTTTTTTCTCCTTTCATATCATAATTATTTAAAAATCAATCACAATCGAAACTAATTTTAATTAACAAGTTATTCCAATCGTGCATCCGGCGATCGCAGAATGTACGATTAAATTCATTATAACTTAAAATCATATAATCTACAATAACATTGTATAAATTTACGCACGGATTACTAAAATATTATTTCTCTTAATTGCAAATTTTAACACCATCTTTACTCATTCCTGCGAATTACCAAACACATGCCAATGTCATCCTGAACCATTCGATTGTCACTCTGAACGAAGTGAAGAGTCTTGGGGTAAACTCCGTGAAGGATCTCAAAAAAAAGTTTATTATTTTAAATTTTTATTTATCGTTTTTTATTTGTTATTACGGATAACATCCCCAATAGGCGTTTGATTAATAGTTAGGAATTTCTACTACTCCCGGCAGTTTTCAATCGTCTCACTATTTTCCGCGGTCATCAATCGTTCTATATTCTCCATTGGTAAAATATTTTGATGATTTCATTGTCCGCAAGAAATTGAAACTCGATATTCGGATAGAGCGCCTGAAATGCGTTATAAGACTTTTTATCTCCTTTTTTGGCGGTATTAAATTTTATTTCATATGCTTTATCTCCGACGACAAAGTCCACTTCTTTTTTATCTTGCGTGCGCCAAAAGCGAACCTTGTCAATATTTTTTGCCGTTCGCAACAATTCGCGGAAAGCCATATTTTCCACATATGCTCCCTTATCGCCGCGTTTTGACAGAGTATCATAATCATTCAAGAAAAAATTGCGCAACCCCAAATCATAAAAATAAACTTTTGGCATTTTCGTCAGTTCTTTTCTGATATTTTTATAGAACGGCTTAATCAGTCCTATTTGGTACGACTTTTCCATCACATACAAATATTCTTCAACAGTTTTCCGCGCCACGCCGAGCGTATTGCTTAATTCTTGAGCATTGACCAATTGGCCGGTTTGCGCGGCTAAAATTTTGAGCAGAGAAAAATATTTTTCCGCGCTTTTAATTCCGGCGTCCGCAATGTCTTTCTTAATATATGACGAACCGATTTCTTCAAGGAGTATCCGCCTCATCTCGTTGTCTTCGGCCAGAACTACTTTCGGGTAGCCGCCAAAGCGCGCGTACTGCGCCCAAAGCGTTAAAAGTTTTTCCCGATAATACTCCGTCAATTTTTCTTTTTTTCGCCCCAAGAGATCATTTTGTCCGGAAAAAATAAGAAATTCATCAAAGTCAAGCGATTGAACTTCAAATAAAAATTTTCTTCCGACTAAGCTGTCTTTAAATTTTTTGTCAATATAAAACGACGAGGAGCCGGAAGCAATCACTTTCACCTCTGATCGCTTTTCGTCATACAGAAGCTTTAAAAAATTTGTCGGATTATCAAGATATTGAATTTCATCAATGCACACATATTGCTTTACTTTGCTCTCCGGGATAAGTTCAAATAATTGAAAAGGATGCTTATTCAGCGCCTTCAAATGATCGTTGTTTTCCAAATTAAGGTAATGGCATGATTTCCCTTGTTCTTCCAGGAAATGCTTTAAAAGAAGTAAAAGCGATGTTTTTCCCACCTGCCTTGCGCCTGTCAAAACAATGCTTTCATCGCGCAGAATCACTTCTTGAATTTCGGGAAAAATCTTTCTGGTATAAAGCATATTATAGCAATATTTATAACTTAACACTACCAATTATATCGTATATTTTTATACTTGTCAAGTTTCGTTTTATCCATCACCGATGCGTCAAGAAATGCGAGCTCCAAGATATATAGGACGCAAGACATCACTTCCGGCAATTCTCAATTACCTCATCATTTTCCGCGCCCGGGGCTTTGACGCACACCACTTTTGTCGCCGGATCAACGGAAATTAGATAACCGGTATTCGCGTCCGTGCCGTCTTTTGGATCTTTGGGGATTGTCCCTAAGTAAAGAGGCGTCAGATCAGTCGTTAGATTATAACAACCGCTTCCCGTGCCAATACATACTTCGGAAAGTCCGCTGTTAAGGCCGGACGGCAAAGATTCTCCCGTATCCTGCGCCCGCAGATCCAATGCTTTTTGAATAGTTTCCATATCCATTTTGCGCTGGACATTTTGGGCGTTCGCGCGATTGCCGCGAATATTGAGAGTGACCAAGACAATGGCCGAGAGGACGACGAGGATGCCTACGACAAGGGTGATTTCGACCAATGTAAACCCCAAACGGTCATTACGCGGATTTAACACAGATCTTTTCTTAAAAATTCGAAGCACGAAATCCGAAATACGAAACAAATTCAAAATCATAATATCAAATAATTCAAACATTGTTTGTTTTTTGAATAATTGAACCGAAAATCAACATAAGCTCGGTTGCTTCTTTCAAAAGGCCCAATCGTTCATCGTCTGATTCTTTATTGGAATTTATATCAACTAATTGGAGCCAATAAGCGGTTTCTTTCGCTTCCTTGCGGCTGATTTTAATTCTCATTTGAAAGTCTTTCTTGCTTAATGATTCGTTAGCCTCAATGTAGTTTGCGCCGATTGATCCGGATGAGCGAACGACCTGTTTACTATCTTCTATATTCCCGATTGTTTTTGGAAGTTTTTTAATAAAATTTCTTACTTGCCGAGCGAATTCAAGCGTGCGATTTTCCAAATCGTACTGTTTGGGATTTTGAGATTTAGTGATTTGATATTGTTTCGGATTTCGATATTCGGATTTCGGATTTATCATAAGTTCTGTGGATTATTTCCCCATCTGCCCGGTGAATTGGTAAATCGGATAAATGATGGAGATGACCATTACGCCGATGCCGATGGCGATGGCGATGAGAATTACCGGCTCAATGATGACCGTGAGATTTTTGGTAAACGAGGTGACTTCTTCTTCATAAAATTCGGCCACATATAGCAGCACTTCTTCCAATTTGCCGGTCTTTTCCCCCACGCCGGTCATCCTGGTAATAATCGGTGGAAAACTGGCCACTCCGCCTTCGTGCGCTTTCAAAAGATCGGAAAGCGAGATACCTTTTTGCGATTCACGGGCGATCATTTCCAATTTTTGCCGGTACTGCACATTTTCCACCGTATGCGCCGTGATTTTCAAAGCCTCCACAATCGGGATGCCCGATTTCAAAAGCGTGCCTAAAGTCCTGGTAAACCTGGCCAAATTAAAGCTCCGGCTCACCTTGCTGACAAAGGGCAAGGTTAAAATAATTCTATGTATATACGGTTTGACATATTTGGTTTTGGCCGCGATTCTCAATCCTATTACGGCTATAAACATTCCAACAATCACGATTATCCCGTATTTCTGCATAAACGCGGAAAACCAAATGATTATTTTCGTGGTAATGGGCAATTCCATGCTAAAGCTGTCAAAAAGCTTTACCAATTTCGGAAGCACGAACAAAGACATCACAATGCCCAAAATAACAGCCACGGACACTATGACGCCCGGATAAATCATCGCGTCGCGCACCTTGCGCTTTACTTCATAATCTTTCTCAAGCTGGATGGCGAGCCTGTCCAAATTTTCTTCCAAATGTCCGCCCATTTCTCCGGCCCGCACCATATTGATGATGATATCCGGAAAATCTTTGGGGTGCTCGGCCAGGCTACCTGCCAAAGTGAGCCCGCCTTCCACGGATTTCAACACCTCGCCCATAGTATTGCGCACACGTTTGGATAAGCTCTGCACTTGAAGGATTGAAATAGCCTCGCCCATATCAATGCCGGCCCGGATCATCACGGCCAATTGTTTCATCATCATCACGAGGTCGCCCAGCTTGATTTTTCCAAACGAAAAAGAAACCGCCTTTTTTTTATTAGTCAGCTGTTCTTCTTCAATTGAAACGACAGTCAGCCCCTGCGATTCCAGAATCATGTGGAGATCGGCTTTATTTGAGGAAATCTGACTGCCTTTTTTCAACTCCCCTTCCGGGGTGTAGGCGGTGTAGGAATAGATGGACATAACATTCTTAACTTAAATCTCAAAACGCAAAACTCAAAGTTTTGACATTTGAGTTATAGTTTTAAATTTTGACATTTAAACTTTGAGCTCAACTTACTCTCCCCGTACACGGAGCACTTCTTCAATCGTCGTCAGGCCATTGAGCGCTTTGGCAATACCGTCTTCAAGCATCGTCCTCATTCCGTTTTCTTTAATGGCTATTTGCTCCAATTCATCGGCGGTCATATGCTTCATTATGGCTTTTCTGATATTTTCTTTCATTTCTAAAATTTCAAAAATGCCCAGCCGTCCTTCGTAGCCCGTATTTTTGCAAACTTTGCAGCCCGCTCCGCGATACAAACGCAATCCCGCGCGATCCAATCCCACGGCTTTCGCGTGTTCTTCTCCCAATTGCTCTTTGATATTGGCGACTTCCTCGGGCGTCACAGAATAACTGACAATACAGCCCGGATGAATTTTCCGCACCAAGCGCTGGGCCATAACCAAATGAATCGTGGACGACACTAAAAAAGGCTCAACTTCCATATCCAAAAGCCGCGGCAGAGCCATTGCCGCGTTGGTCGTATGCAAAGTGGTAAGCACCAGCTGTCCGGTCATGGCGGCATTGACGGCGATTTTGGCCGTTTCCGCGTCCCGGATTTCTCCCACCAGCACCACATTGGGATCTTGCCTCAAAAGAGAGCGCAAACCGGCGGCAAAAGTAAGGCCGACCTTAGGATTAACTTGTATTTGATTAATTCCGGCCAGATGATATTCCACCGGGTCTTCCACGGTTGATATATTTATTTCCCGCGTATTGATTATTTTAATCATCGCGTAAAGCGAAGTGGTTTTGCCCGATCCGGTCGGCCCGCACACTATAGTCATTCCAAAAGGCCTTTTAATGGATGCCTTAACGAGCGCCAAATCCTGATCCGTAATTCCCAGATCTTCCAAGCTGTACTCGCGGCTTCTTTCCGAGAGCAAACGCATTACCACTTTTTCGCCTTCGGTGACCGGCACGATTGATACGCGCACATCCAATTTTTCTTTGCCGATCTGCTTTTGCAATTTTCCGTCCTGCGGAGCGCGGTGTTCGTCCGTACGGAGCCTGGATAAAATCTTCAAACGAGTGATCAAAAGATCGTGAATGCTCACCGGAAAATCAATAATGTCGTGCAAAATGCCGTCAATGCGAAAACGCACAATGGTCCGCCCGCTCTGCGGCTCAATATGAATATCGGACGCCCGGCTGTCGTAAGCGTAATCCAAAAGCGCGTCCATCATCCTGATCACGGGCAGGTCTTTGCCCTGCCGCTCCACTTGTTCCGGACTCATTCCCGCCAGGCTTTCAATATTAGCTTGCAGAATAGTTTGAAAATCTTCTTTAACCTCGGCTTTGTACTTGGAAAGCGTATTTTCAATATCCCGTTCCGTGGCGTAATAAGCGGTGACGGGCAATCCGGTCTTTTTTTCCAAAAAACTTACAATTTCCGCATTCTCCGGATCGGCCATTGCGGCATGAAGTCCGACCAAATCTCTTTTAAAACAAACGATTGATTGCTTCCTGGCCACGGCTTCCGGAATAATTTTTAAAACATCCTTGACTATTTCCTGCTTGCGCAAATTGACGAATTTCCAACCGAAATAATCGGCCAAAAGCTCGCCCAAATGCTCGTCTGAAATAAAATTCTCCTCCACCAAAATATTTTGGAGAGGAGTTTTTTTATCCACCGAATGTTTTTTGGCTGTTTCAAAATCGGCCTCGGATAAGAGGCCGGATTTTACGAAAACCGTTTCCAATTGTTGAGGAGTGAGTTGCATCTGTTTAAAATCCTAAATCCGAAGCACGAAGCATGAAATCCGAAACAATGTTTCAATTATTTGGATTTTTTAATTTTGGATTTGTCTCGAATTTCGATATTCGAATTTCGAATTTTTTAGGCTTTATGTTTTCTTGGCCGCGAGGAAGTTGGCCACTTTATCAACGATCGCGGAAAGCGAGGTATTGCTTTTCACGATATAATCCTCGGCTCCCAATGCTTTGCCTTCTTGGATGTCTTGATCTTGCGCCAAATTGGAAAGTATGAAAACCGGTATGGACGCCGTCTCCGGATTGCCTTTTAGTTCCCGCAACACTTCAAATCCGCTTTTCTTAGGCAAAACCATATCCAAAAGAACAATCTCCGGTTTTTCTGTTTTGGCCTTGCTAATGGCTTCGTCTCCGTCATTGGCCAAGACAACCTCAAAGCCTTTTTGAGTAAGCTTGGTATAAACGGCTTTGATAAGAAAACGATCGTCTTCAACGAGTAATATTTTACTCATAAAATATAATAAAATGTTAATTGGGGATAAGTTGGATTACGCATATTATACCATAATTCTAAAAAAGAAAAAATGGTGGCAAAAAATAAGAAACGGAG